>Ga0105093_10001102_pt1 | contig 10326 bp, 10 predicted proteins | sample PPLLak3March2015_2_FD_79111 | JGI IMG/M metagenome (GOLD analysis project Ga0105093, IMG submission 79111) | Freshwater sediment microbial communities from Prairie Pothole Lake near Jamestown, North Dakota, USA - PPLs Lake P8 Core (3) Depth... | ecosystem: Environmental > Aquatic > Freshwater >... | reverse complement strand
CAAGGAAAAGGACCATTATTCTTCGCTGTATGATAATGCCTGGATGCCCTGGTCCTGCCATTTGTTTGGAAATTATTTCCTGCATGGCGGAGTCCTGCCCGGCTACGACGATTCGCGGGGCTGCATCAGGGTCTTCAATTTCAACGGCGATGACGTGGATGATTCAAAAATCATCTTTAACTGGGTTGAAATCGGTACGCCCGGGAGGATCCAATAGCAGAAAATAAAATAAAGAAGGCATACGAATTTCGTATGCCATTTTTTTTATAACCCCGCGGCGTTGCAGCCGCGGGGGCGCCCGAGCACTTTTTGCCCGATTAGGCGGGACGCCTGCCTTATTCGGCTCACCCCCCTTCTACCCTTCAAAGAGCCCGGGGACGGCCTGCTTTAGGGGCACGCAGATGACTACGTACAAAGCGACTTTATAAGATATTTATTGTTATGTCAATAGGTATTATTGGTAAAAAAAATTTGACAAAAAGCTAATTTTGGGACAAGCTGTTATATTGCTAAAAATCGTCCTTTACAATATGATAAAAAACCAAAATAAGGAGCAGGCATGAATAAATTCAGGATCATCAACGAAGCGATCAATGGCGGAGACGGATGGTATCGACGCACGCACGAAAGGACCAGGAATTTAGCGGAAAGAATTTATTTATATTTATGGGCAAACAGGAAGCATTTGAAATGGACTGTCAAATCAATCGGCAATTTATATTCTGCAAATTGCGCTGATCTTGAAATTACTCATCCGAAGAAAGGTGTATATAGGATCCAGATAGATGTCAACAATGAATATCATAGGATGTACTATTCGCCGAAAGGCAGCCTAATTCCCGGCGAATGCTCGATAGGAATTTACCGGATCTACCCGGCCGAAAAAAAGAAGCGCAGGAAAAAAAGAAGCTCCCGCGATTCTGTCCGCTTCAGGTTCTTTGATGACGAGACATTATACCGGGCGGCTATCGGGTGGCTTAGTTTAAGCTACAAAACCCCGTTCCTTGCCGATAAAACACTGGATGACCTGATGAAAAATATTGATTCTTACATTTCAGTCTTTTCATCAACTATACCGGACTGGAAAATCTATGATATTTCATATCGCCAGGAAGAAGGAAAAGATTCGATTTTTGAGAGGACCAAACCGGCTCATTACCGCGCGATTTGCCAACATCCGGTGTTGGGGAAATATGATTTCAGATTGCAAATAGAAGACGAGAGGAAGACGAGATCTGATAAAGCGGTTGATGAATGCCGGATCTCCCTTTCCAGATCCTATCGATGCGAAGATGGTATCGATAGGATAGATTATGCCCAATTTGACAGCCGCGACCAGAACTTGGCCTTGAAATGGTTTTTTGCTTTTTTGAAAACCCCTGTTATCGACCGGAATGAAAAATCGGCCGGCAAGCGCCATGAAACCCAATTTTGCAGATAGGGAATAACTTGGAGCAGCGGAAATTTCAAAAGGACAGATTATGTCCTTTTTTTATTCCGTACGTTGTATTATAATGGAAATACTTTAATCATAGATTTAACAATTATGTATGATACGATTATCATCGGAGCCGGTCCGGCTGGCATGACGGCTGCGATTTACGCTTCCAGGCGGGCAATGAACGCCTTGATCATCGCCAAAGACGTCGGGGGCCAGATGCAGTGGGCGGCGGAAATAGAAAATTATCCCGGCTTTAAAAGTATTGCCAGCGCCGATTTGATAGCAAGAATGAAGGAGCAGGTTGATGCTCTGGGGGTACCGCTGGTAAGCGCAGAGGTACAGAACATCGCACCGACCACGGATGGGTCAGGTCACAGGAAATTTATTGTAACAACCAATAAGGAGCAATACGAATCAAAGACCGTTATCATCGCCATTGGTCTGGCGCCGCGCAGGTTGGCGATTGCCGGGGAAACGGAATTTTCCGGCAAAGGGGTATCATATTGCGCTAACTGCGACGGCCCCTTTTTTAAAGGCAAAACGGTCGCCGTGATCGGCGGAGGCAATGCTGCCTTGGATGCCGCCGAGGTGCTGTCCAAGATCGCCAATAAGGTATATTTGGTCCATCGCGGCAATGAATTCAGGGGCTTTGAAGCTTTGGTTGAAGAAGTAAAATCCAAACTGAACATTGAATTGGAAATGAACAGCGAAGTGAAAGAGATCAGGGGCGAAACTATCGTAAAGTCGGTTATAGTAAAAAATAGCCGAACCGGAGAAGAAAAGGAGATTTTCCTGGACGGGGTTTTTATCGAAATCGGCCGGATCGCCCACACCGATTTCTTGGAAGGAGTGGTTGACAGGAATGAGAAGAGCCAAATCATTACCGACCAGAAGTGCGCGACAAGCCAGGACGGAATATTCGCGGCCGGCGATGTGACCAACGGCGAATTCAAGCAGATAACCATCGCCTGCGGCCAGGCAACCGTTGCCGCCCTGTCGGCTTACCAGTATATCCAGCTCAAGCAAGGCATAAGTCCGACAATAATTTTGGATAGGGGGAAGAAGTAAACGTGTAAACCCGTAAAATTATTTCGTTCGCACGGGGCAAGCGCGTAATGTATAACGCAAAACGTGATAAAGAATTTTAAATTTTGAATTTTAAATTTTGAATCAAATCTGAATGACAGAATGTTTCAAAATTAAATGATTCAGTAATTAGTCTTTTATTCGAAATTCGAAATTATTATAATTTTTTCCGATAATTATTAATATGGCTGTATCTTTTTCACTGCTTGAAGAGCGAGGTTTATTTGATGCCGGTTACGGCTTGATCGGCTCGGTTGACGAGGCCGGCAGGGGCCCGCTGGCCGGTCCGGTTGTGGCCGCTTGCGTTCTTATCAGCGCCGGATCGCTGGATAAACCGGAAATCAAGGATCTGCTTTCTTCGGTCAAGGATTCCAAAAAATTGTCCCCAGCCAAACGGAAAGAATTGTTTCCCTTAATCGTCGAAGCTTTTGACGGCTACGGCATCGGGATTTCCGACCATGCCACGATAGATAGGATCAATATTCTGGAAGCCAGCTTCTTGGCGATGAAGAAAGCAATCGGAATTTTAAGAAAGAAGCCGGACTGCTTGATAATAGACGGCAAACTGGCAATACCCAGTATTTCCATCCCGCAGAAACCGATAATTGCCGGCGATAACCTTGTTTTTTCAATCGCGGCCGCTTCAATACTCGCAAAAGTCGCCAGGGATAACCTGATGCTGGAAATCCATGAAAAATATCCGCAATATAATTTCGCCAAGCACAAGGGCTACGGCACTAAGGAACATCTGGAAATGCTTGCAAAATACGGTCCGTCGCCGGTGCACCGAAAAAGCTTTAAACCAATCCGCCACTAACCGGAAGGCATTATAGCTGCAACAATGTTTGAAGTATTATCTATAAATTCAATATCCAAAATCAGAATGCAAAAGTTCAATTTATAATTCAAAAGTAACCCGAAAAATATCCTGAACCCATCTTTGAAAATAATCTTTGGCTCATTTCCAATCTTTTGCGGCTGCAAAATCCGAAAATTTCGTCAAAATAGCCCTGTTGTTCCTCTTCAATTTCCGGATTTTTCGCTCCAAAAATCCCTGGAAATGACTTTTGGCTATTTTCAAAGACAGGTTCTATTGTTTTTAACTTTTGACCTGTAATTTGGCTTTTAACCCTTCGACTGAGTCCAGGGCATCTTTTGAAGTTTGAATTTAATTGATATCCGAGCTTGAGTATAAGGCTTTAATTTTATATAGCGGCAATCTGCCCGGAATTCTTGTGCCATAGCCAGAAATGGGGTATAATTAAAGCATATTTATTAATCCAAACCTGGAGCAAAATTGAAAATTCGTTATGCTTAGAATAACAGGAGGGAATGCCTTAATCGACGCGGCAACAATAATTAACAGGGCAAAAATCGTTGAAAACATGAAAGTAGCTGATTTGGGATGCGGAGCTACCGGTCATTTTGTTTTTCCGATTGCCAGGCTAATCGGCAAGAAAGGAGCCATGTATGCGGTTGATATCCTGAAGACTGTGCTGGAAAATGTCGACAAGATCGCCAAACAAGAGGGGATCGAAAACATAAAGACCGTTTGGAGCGATTTGGAAATATATGGCGCTACCAAGATAGAGCCCAACAGTTTAGATTTGGGGCTTCTGATTAATACCCTTTATCTGTCCAACAAACGGACCGAAATCATAAAAGAGTCGGTTCGTTTGCTTAAAAAGGGCGGCAAACTGATCGTAGTGGAATGGAGGTCAACGGCATTGCCTTTCGGGCCTTCGGTGGAAAAAAGGGTGAAAGAGGAAGCAGTCCTTGAATTGGCTCCGAAGCTCGGATTGATCCAAACCGAAGAATTTGAAGCAGGCCCCTACCACTACGGCATAATATTTGAAAAAGCCTAACCAGCCCTATTCATACCGCCGGATTGACAGATGCCGGATTTATGTATAATATCTACCGATAATATGTTCATTACGGGCGAACCCTTTTTCCGGACAGAATCAACATATCGAATACGAAAAAATAATACAGATCAATAATATGGGCAATTTAATTAGCATAGGATTTTGGTTTAACATGAATCCGGGATCGCTGGCTCCGGTTTTTTTAAAGTTGCTTTACGCGGCGGCGGCGCTTTTTTTCGCCGGCGCGGCAGCGGCGAAAATATTTTCCAAAATCGACGGCAACCGCCTGCATAAGCCGCTTTGGAAAAAATGCTATTATTTTTTCCTGACAAATTTTATCATCGGATTATTTATAATTTTCTTCAATGCCCAGTCGATTATGTTTTTTTCGGCGCGTTTTTGGTTTTTGGCCTGGCTGGCCGGCGACGCAGTCTGGCTTTATTTCATAGTTAAAGCATTATCGGATATGCCGGCCAAGCGGAAAATGCTCGAGAAGGAAATGGAATATAAAAAATATTTACCCAGATGATCAGACTGTCAGGAAAGGAGCTGGGCAGAGCAGGCGAAAATCTGGCAGCCGAATATTTAGCCGGAAAAGGCTATGAAATAATCGGACGGAATATAATGGCCGGACACAGGGAGATCGATTTGATCTGCCTGTGCGGGGGAGTTTTGGTTTTCATTGAAGTTAAAACCGTCAAATCGCTTAAATACGGTGCGGCGGACGAGATATTTTCAGCGAAAAAGACCAGGAATCTGCGCTTGGCCGCCATGCAGTATCTTTCATCCAATAAGAGTCGGTATAGGAATTTGCGCTTAGACCTGGTTTACGTTGATTATTCGGGCAACAGCCCGCAAGTGCATCATTATCAGGATATAGCTTGACAAGAAGCGCTTGACAAGAAGGTAGTTTTAAGATCAAAGTCAATTGTTATACACTTGACTTTTTTGTTTTTTTTTGTAAAATACCATCATTGCTTAAAATTTAATTTTGCATACGCTACTCAATACGTAAAGCAAACAAACTACGAATCGTTCTTTGAAAAGAAGGAGAAAACATAGCTCTTTTTCAGGGTAAATTCCTAAAGGTCGAAATTAAATTTATTAATTTTTAGATTGTTTGGGAGGGAACGTCCATAAAGCTATGTTAAATGCCAAAAAACTGGCATTGTCATTTTTGTTGTCCATTGCTGGATTGCTTTTGGCTTTTTCCGTTTGCTCCGCCGATACGGTAAAGACGCCGGTGCTTGAAGGCGTTTTGCCGGGTGATGACGGCAGCTATGGCTTGCCTGTGATAATCGGTACTACGGAACCGGAAACCGACGTACTGGTATATATGGATGGAAAATATGTCGGCACTGCCGAAATCATGGCGCAAGGAACATACGAGAACGAATTCGTGTATGAACATGCTCCGCGGCTTTGGTACGGAGAGCATTCTTTTATTTTGATAGCCAGGGATAGGGAAACCCTGATTCTGTCTCCTCCAACCGAAGATTACATGTTGACCGTCAAAAAACCGATCGGACAGGAAACCGTAACTCCGCCCGAAACCGCAGCAGTACCCGCGCCTATACTCGTGCAGCCCGATGCGGACACGGTTACGGGCAAGGTTAAGCCCGCGATAACGGGTTTGGCTGCCAACAATACATTCGTCCATATTTATATCGACGGCGTATACAACGGAAAAACCGCGATGCTCCATGATCCAAGCGGCACCGACAGCTTTGCTTATACTCCATTCCTGAATTTATCCAGGGGTAAGCATACCGCATATGCCGTAGCCCAGGATTCGTACGGCAAAAAAAGCGCGAGATCGAATACTCTGGAATTCAATATAGAGCTTCCTATGCCCGCTCCGACGATAATCAAGACTGTCGTAAACGGCAATACCGACGCCAGTCGTCCGTTCGTAGCCGGTTTAGCCAAGAACGATTCGATGGTCAAGGTATTCATCGACAAGAAGCTGGACGGCCAATTCCAGGTCCAGAACCATGAATCGGGTACGGCCAACTTCGCCTATAAACCCAGCCAGGCGCTGGCTGCCGGAACGCACCTGGCATATACGACAGCCACCGATAAGCGGGGAAAGGAAAGCATCTGGTCCAATATCGTTTATTTTTCGGTCAAAGCAGCTGTCACTCCGCAAGTTTCATCAATTTCCGAAGTCCAGGGAGTGAAGGAAGAAGAAGAGAAGGAAGTCAGCAAACCAGAGAAAAAAGAAGAAGAGATGAAGCCGGCCGGGAAGAGCGATATCGAAAAAATTCTTGACGAAATAAAGACCGACAAGGAAGAAAGCAAAGACGCCGAAGCAACCACTTCCCAGCTTATCCAGAGCAGCACTAAGCTCAATATCGCCATTTTCGTGATATTTTTGGTAGGCGTGGTGGGCTGGATTTTCTGGGTCAACCGCGAGCTGGTTAAAGAAAGAAAAGAGCAGCAAACAGAAAGCAGACGAGACGACAAGAGCGGCAAACCGCCAACAATAACTATCTGATACAATATTTGCCTAGCAAGGCCCCTTTTTCCTCACCCCCGGTAACCCCGGGGGTGAGGTTTTTTTCGGGCTTATTGGCCCGCCGATCCGGCCCAGTATTTCATTAAATCAGAAAAGAATTTTATCGGAGTAACGAGCAGCCGCCCTTCGTCGCAAAAACGGCAGGGCGCTCTGCGGATTTTTGGTTTGACCTAAGTGAAAGCAGGGAAGTATAATTAAGATATGCCTTTCTACGCATAAAATATAATTCCGAATTCCGAATATAATTAGAATGATATAATTTTTGAAAATTTTGAGATCAGTATTTTTAGGGGTTAAAAATCAGAAGTTGGAAATTAGGGGCATTAAATTAAATAGATCAATATATGAAAAACGCGGAAAACTATAAAATACTTAAATTTCCCGGTTCATTCTTATGGGGCGTTTCCACATCTGCCTATCAAGTTGAGGGGGGCATTAAAAATGATTGGAGCGAATGGGAGAAAAGCGCAGCAAGAGTTAATAGTATACTCGCCTCGTCTTCGCGAGAGCCTGTATCGCCGAGCCAAGGCGGGCGAAGCGGAGAAGCAAGAAGCAAGCAAAAAGAAAAAATATTCAACCTTAATGATTTTATCTGCGGGCGGGCTTGCGACTCATATAATAGGTGGGAAGAGGACGTTGAACTGGTCAAGAATTTGAACTGCGGGGCTTATAGGTTTTCAATCGAATGGGCAAGGATTGAACCCGAGATTGGAAAATTCGATGAGAAAGCGGTTGAGCATTATAAAATGCTGATTAGAAAACTGAAGGATTGCAAGATTGAGCCTTTTGTAACGCTCTGGCATTGGACGCTTCCGCTATGGATTAGCGACTTGGGGGGCTGGGAAAATAAAAAAACCATTGAACACTTCTCCGACTATGTGGAAAAGCTGGCCGGCTCCTTGGGCGAGGATATTAATTTTTGGATCACTTTGAACGAGCCCCAGACATACACGGGACTCAGCTATGTCGCCGGAACTTTTCCTCCGCAGGTAAAAAGTTTATTCAGGGCAAACAAGGTGTTCAGGAATTTGATGCAGGCGCATGCAGCGGTTTATAAAATGCTCAAACAAAAATTTGATGGCAAAGCACAGGTTGGGATTTCCCACTATGCCAATTACCACACCGCCTATGGCAACACTTTATTGAATAAAGCCCTTGTAAAAATAATGGATTATTTCAGATGGCAGCGCTTCATCAATTATACAGAACAATACCAGGATTTTATCGGCTTCCAATATTACCACCACAACAGGATAAGGTTCAAATTGGGCGGCAGGCTCATTATTGCGGATATCGATAACGAAAATAAATCCGTTAATGATATGGGCTGGGAGATTTATCCGGAGGGAATTTATCCGCTCCTGAAATATATAAAAAAATACAACAAACCTATTTATATCACCGAGAACGGGACCGCCGATGCCGATGATAACCACCGGGCTAAGTTTATTCTGGATACCCTTAAAAATATCCATCAGGCAATCAGCGAAGGGGTTGATGTACGGGGCTATTTTTACTGGTCGCTTTTAGATAATTTCGAATGGGCGCACGGCTGGGAGCCGAAATTCGGTTTATATGCAGTTGATTTGAAAACATTTGAGAGAAGACAGCGTCCCAGCGTATCATTATATGCAGATATTTGCCAAAATAAACGCATTATGATAGTTTAAATCAACTCGAAAGGAGGATTGAACATGGAATACGGTGTAATGATTTTTTTATGCCGTTCGATGGAAACGGATGCAAAAATATTTCAGTTCATTGAAATATTATTTCACAATCTGGAAAAACGTCATGGGATAAACCTTGCCTCATATGCGGCAAGCCTGTTTTCTTTATGCATGGTCGCCTGGGATGTTGCGTTTTTTTTTCTTAATATGAAGATCGGTATTCCCGCCTATGCCTGCTTGATCGCCTATCCGGTCGTGGTAAGCATTTTTTCCTATTTGTATATTTTTTCGTTAAGCTCTGGTATAAATTCATAAAGATAGATCCGATTGATGAAAAAGCCAGGATCGTCAGATTTTGGATGAGCGCTTTCTATATTGTGATTTGGAGTTTTTGCGGTTTTTTTATCCTGTTATTCCACGAGCTTAGCTTTACTTGGCTATTTTATCTGTTTTTTGTTGCAGCGCATGCTATTTCCGGTATATTCATGTCCGCAGGCATATATGCGCTTTGCATCAAGCCTGATTGAGCATTCTTAAATGCCTTGGTTCAAGATTTGTCCAAGGCTTTTAAATTTCCTTGAATTTGATAGAATATATTTAATGAATTTGCGGGAATTATTGTTTTTCTCCCGGAATATAATCTATAAATTGCTAACCGAATCCTTATCAAATGTGGCTAATTACCGCCGTTATATCTTATTTGATGAGTGCAGGAGTGCATGTTGCCGATAAGTTCATGCTCTCCAATAAATTCCACTCTTCCGTGGCTTATGCTTTTTTTGTGGGCATTTGGAGTATTTTTAATATTATTATATTGATTCTTGATCCCTGGATGCCGAGCGCCGGCGAGCTTATGCTTGATTTGTCAGCCGGCCTGCTCTTTTTGGCCACTCTCATATATTGGTATAAGGCCTTGCATCAAAGCGAGGCAACCAGGGTGGTGCCGATCGTCGGAGCGCTGATCCCCATATTTTGTTTTGTCTTGTCGGCGGTTTTTTTGAATGAAACGATTTCCGGCCGCCGCTTGATCGCTTTTTTCATATTAATTTTCGGCGGCATCTTGATTTCCGTCAAGCGCACGAAATTCTACCTTTTCCATCAGGTGTATGAACGCCTGAAAAACATATTCGGCAACTTTCTGGGCCAGATCCATGCCGAGTACCGCCCTACCCGCCGTTTGCTGGTAAATTCCACTCTGGCTGCTCTTTTTTTCGCGGCATTTTACGTATTAATGAAATACATTTATTCGGTCCAGCCGTTTATCGGAGGATTCGTATGGTCGCGCTTCGGAACTTTTCTCGGAGCAATCTTTATATTATTGGTTCCGGTTTGGAGGGAAAAGATCAGGGAGCATAGCGAGGAAGCCAGGAAACCGGAAAATTTCGCTTTCTTCCTGTCCGTACGCCTTTTGGCATCGATTGCTTTTATTATTTTGAATTATGCGATCAGCCTGGGGAATGTAGCGATTATTAATGCCCTGCAGGGTACGCAGTATATCTTTTTAATACTTTTGGTCTTGATTATTTCCTCAAAATTCCCAAAAATGCTTAAAGAAGAGCTTGGCCACGGGGTGATTATGCAGAAGCTGATCGGGGTTTTTTTGGTGGGCTTGGGGCTGTACGTTTTAGTTACATGATTTGAGTAGAGCAGCATGCAAGGAAAGATTGATTGCGATACCAATATACGAATGCATACTAATGATATGAATATTTACCATGAATACACAGATCAATTACAAATATT
>Ga0105093_10001099_pt1 | contig 10332 bp, 10 predicted proteins | sample PPLLak3March2015_2_FD_79111 | JGI IMG/M metagenome (GOLD analysis project Ga0105093, IMG submission 79111) | Freshwater sediment microbial communities from Prairie Pothole Lake near Jamestown, North Dakota, USA - PPLs Lake P8 Core (3) Depth... | ecosystem: Environmental > Aquatic > Freshwater >... | reverse complement strand
GAAGAGGTCCATCGGATAGGCGATCCGCATGTCTTCGGTTGCTTCGTCGATGTAATAAACCAAGGCATCCACGCCACGCGTGAAGTCATCGGTGGTAGAGACTTCGACGTTGGTGCCGGTCGAGGATTCGGCGGCGAAGTGGGCGGCGCATGACAGGTAGCTGCCAAATCCGGGTTTTGGCTTCATCTTGTAAGCGACGAGCAGGTGCCTGCCACCCTTGATCAGGTCTTCTTCCTTCAGGCTCAGGTCGGCGTAGCGATTCGATTGATCCATGTTTCGTTCTCCCTTAGTGGTTGTCGATTACTTCTGTTGCGCTGATCCGAATGTTAGAGCAGCAAATAAGTAAATAATAGTCACAAAATTTTATTTGTCTGGTAATTGATTGTTTATGTATTTCCGGATTTCGGTCAGATCGACCTCGCCGAGATCGGGCAGTACTGCCAGGGCGCCGCCGAAGTTCTGGCCGCGGGTATATGCGTTTTCCGTGATCAGCGTCGGGATGCCGGCGCCCAGGCTGGCAGCAAGGCCGTTTTCGGAATCCTCCAGCGCCAGGCAGGCGTCGGGCGCTAGGTCGAGTCGCTCAAGAACCCAGCGGTAGATGTCGGGGGCAGGTTTCTTGGCAGGGACTACGTCGCCGGCGCCGATGACCTCGAACCATGTCATTGCATCGGGCGCCATGGCCGCACGCAGCAGCGCCTCGACGTTTTCCGGCGTAGTCGTGGTGGCGATCGCCAGACGCAGGCCAGCAGCCCGCGCTTCATTGATCAGTCGGGCGACACCCGGACGCAGCGGGAGCTGGCCGCTGGCGACGAGCCGGACGTAGTGCTCGGTTTTGGTCGCGTGCAGGGCGGCGACCAGCGCATCAAAATCCGGACGGCGGGCCGCATCGGTGGCGTGGTGCTGGACAAAATAGCGGATGCGCTCCTTGCCGCCAGTGACCGTCAACAGTTCTCCGTAGAGGCCTTCGTCCCAGTTCCAGTCCAGTCCGTGTTCGGCAAAGGCAAGGTTGAAGGCGATGCGGTGGCCGTCACGTTCGGTGTCCGCCAGCGTGCCATCAACGTCGAAGATCAGTGCTTGTAGTGTTTTCATGACCGCGAAAGATACCCTTGCCATGGCGCAAGCTAAAGTCACGAATACTGAAGAGAGCGATAAGGCGAGCTGATTGATCCGTGCTTAAGCCATGTATTAATCTTGTGTTAAGAATAAGTTACTTTGGCTTAATTAATAATAGGCTTATTGTTTAGGTCTTCGTGGGAACAAAATTTGATGGGAGGCACCATGCAGCTCGGACGCACCACACTCTCCAAGTTCGTCATTGAACAACTGCGCAACAAGCCCGACCAGAACGATCTTGGTGCCTTGCTGATCGACATCGCGGCGGCTGTCAAGTCGATCTCCGCGATGGTCGCCAAGGGGGCGCTGGGTGGCAATCTTGGCGCGCTGGAGTCGACCAATGTGCAGGGCGAGGTTCAGAAGAAGCTGGATGTGCTGACCAACGAGGCCATGTTGCACCATTGCGAATGGGGCGGCCAGCTGGCTGGCATGGCTTCGGAAGAAATGGACGAGCCTTGGCCAATTCCCGATGAATACCCGCGCGGTCGCTATATTCTCGTTTTCGATCCGCTTGACGGGTCGTCCAACAGCGATATCAATGTTTCGGTCGGCACCATTTTCTCGGTTTTGAAGCGGTCGACCGCGGGAGATGCCGAAATGGCCGATTTCCTGCGTCCGGGCAACGAGCAGGTTGCCGCCGGCTATGCCATCTACGGTCCGGCGACCATGATGGTACTGACCATGGGTCAGGGCACCTACGGGTTCACGCTGGATCGCGAAAGCGGCAACTTCATCCTGACCCACCCGGATATCCGCATTCCGGAAGATACGCGCGAATATGCCATCAATACTTCCAACGAGCGTTTCTGGGAGCCGCCTGTTGTCCGTTATGTCTCCGAATGCAAGGCCGGAAAGACCGGCGTCCGCGGCGCCGACTTCAATATGCGCTGGATTGCTTCGATGGTGGCGGAGGTGCACCGCATCCTGCTGCGCGGCGGCATTTTCATGTACCCCAAGGATAGCAAGGAGCCGGGCAGGTCCGGGCGCCTGCGCCTGATGTACGAAGCCAACCCGATGGGCATGCTGATCGAGCAGGCCGGCGGGGCTGCCAGTACCGGGCGTGCCGGTATTCTCGATGTGATGCCGGAGAGTCTGCACCAGCGCGTGCCGGTCATTCTCGGTTCGAAAAATGAAGTCGAACGCGTCGAACGCTATTACCGGGAATACGAGGCGGGGACCGATGTTCCGTTCGCCTCGCCGCTGTTCAGCGACCGCTCGCTGTTTCGTGATGTACCCCGTACCTGATTCCAACGTTCAAGGGTAGATAGCCATGTCAATCAAACATCCCATCATTGCTGTCACGGGCTCCTCCGGGGCAGGCACCAGCACCGTGCTGCAGAGTTTCAGGCATATTTTCCGGCGCGAAAAACTGACTGCCCAGATCATCGAGGGCGATTCCTTCCACCGCTACGACCGCATGGCCATGCGCGCCATGATGAAGGAGCAGGAAGCGCTCGGTAACCGGCATTTCAGCCACTTCGGTCCGGAGGCCAACATGCTCGAGGAGCTGGAGCAGCTTTTCGTCAGCTATGGCGAAAAAGGTACTGGCCGCTCGCGCAAGTATCTCCATGATGCCGAGGAAGCCAAACCCTACGAGCAGGAGCCGGGTACCTTCACGCCGTGGACCGACCTGCCGGAAGGCTCGGACATGCTTTTCTACGAAGGCTTGCATGGCGCCTATGCGGATGACAAGATCAGCGTGGCGTCCAAAGTGGATCTGCTGATCGGCGTCGTGCCCATCATCAATCTGGAATGGATTCAGAAGCTGCATCGCGACCAGAAAATGCGCGGCTATTCCCAGGAGGCAGTGGTCGACACCATGCTGCGCCGGATGCCGGACTATATCAATCACCTGTGCCCGCAGTTTTCGCGTACCCACATCAACTTCCAGCGCGTGCCGACCGTCGATACCTCCAACCCCTTTATCGCCGGCGATATCCCGACGGCTGACGAAAGCATGGTGGTAATCCGTTTTGCCGATCCCAGGGGTATCGACTTCCCTTATCTGCTTTCGGTTCTCCACGACGCGATCATGACGCGCCCGAACAGCATTGTCGTGCCCGGTGGTAAAATGGGCTTGGCCATGCAAATGATTCTGACGCCGATGATCATGCGCATGATGGATGCCAAGCGCCGCGCCTAAGCGCGACATCAGAGAAAAGCTCGCCTTCGTGGCCTTGAAGGCGGTATTTGCCCTTTTTAATTGATTGCAAGGAGATGGTCATGACTGTTCGAGTTGGTATTAACGGGTTTGGACGTATCGGGCGGATGGTGTTTCGCGCTGTTGTCAAGGAAGCTGAATTCTCGGATATCGAGATTGTCGGTATCAACGATCTTCTTGAGCCGGAATATCTGGCCTACATGCTCAAGTACGATTCGGTGCATGGCAATTTCCCCGGCGAAGTGACAGTCGACGCCGGTAGCCTGGTCGTCAATGGCCGCAAGATCCGCCTCAGCGCCGTCCGGGATCCGGCCGAGCTGAAATGGAATGAAGTGGGCGCCGATGTGGTCATCGATTGCACCGGGCTCTTCCTGACCAAGGATACCTGCGCCAAGCACATCGTTGCCGGCGCGAAAAAGGTTGTCCAGTCCGCGCCCTCGAAGGACGACACGCCGATGTTCGTCTATGGTGTCAATCACCAGAATTATGCCGGTGAGACGATTGTTTCGGCTGCCTCCTGTACCACCAACTGTCTGGCGCCGGTAGCCAAGGTGCTGCATGACAATTTCGGTATCAAGCGTGGCCTGATGACCACGGTGCATGCCGCTACCGCGACCCAGAAGACGGTCGACGGTCCTTCCAGCAAGGATTGGCGTGGTGGCCGCGGCATCCTGGAAAATATCATTCCGTCCTCCACGGGTGCTGCCAAGGCGGTTGGCGTGGTCCTGCCGGCGCTGAACAAGAAACTGACGGGCATGGCTTTCCGTGTGCCGACGTCCGATGTTTCCGTGGTCGACCTGACCGTCGAACTGGAAAAGGAAGCGTCCTATGATGCGATCTGCGCGGCGATGAAAGCTGCCTCGACGTCCGGTCCGCTCAAGGGCGTGCTCGGCTATACCACCGAGAAAGTGGTGTCGACCGACTTCCGTGGTTGCGCGATGCCTTCGATCTTCGATGCCGATGCCGGTATCGCCCTCGACGCCACATTCGTCAAGGTGGTCTCCTGGTACGACAACGAGTACGGCTACACCTGCAACATGATGCGCTTCGTCCAGCACGTCGCCAAGTAAGCAAAAAAGGGAGAGACTTCGTGGCCAACTTCATTCGCATGACCGATCTCGACCTGAAGGGAAAGCGTGTTTTTATCCGCGCCGACCTCAATGTGCCGACCGACGACAATGGCGAGATCACCGACGAAACTCGTATCACCGCTTCGCTGGAGTCGATGCGCATTGCGCTCGCCGCTGGCGCTGCGGTGATGGTCACTTCGCACTTCGGGCGCCCGAAGGAAGGTAATCTGAAGCCGGAAGATTCGCTGATCAAGGTTGCCGAACGGATTGCCGTGCATCTCGGTCGTCCCGTGCCGCTGGCCAAAAACTGGCTGGAAGGCGGGTTTGCCGTGGCGCCCGGTGAGATCGTGCTGCTCGAAAACTGCCGCGGCAACGTCGGCGAAAAGGCCAACGACGAGGCGCTTTCCAAGCGCATGGCTGCCCTCTGCGATGTCTATGTCAACGACGCTTTCGGTACTGCCCACCGGGCCGAGGCAACCACGCACGGCATCGCCCGCTTCGCGCCGATCGCCTGTGCCGGGCCGCTGCTTGCCGCCGAACTCGATGCGCTCGGTCGTGCCTTCAGTGAGCCGAAACGCCCGCTGCTCGCCATCGTCGGCGGCTCCAAGGTGTCCACGAAGCTCTCCATCCTGCGTTCGCTGGCCGAGCGGGTCGATCGCCTGATCGTCGGTGGTGGTATCGCCAACACATTCATGCTCGCCGCCGGTCTGCCAATCGGCAAGTCGCTGGCCGAACCCGATCTGGTCGACGAAGCACGCGCCATCATGAAGATGATGGCTGATCGTGGCGCCACGGTGCCGATTCCTACCGATGTCGTGGTGGCCACGGAGTTCTCGCCGAACGCCGCCGCCACGCTGCGCGCCGCCGATGCTGTCCAGCCTGACGAGATGATCTTCGATGTTGGCCCGGATACCGCGAAAGTCATCGCAGAAATCGTCGAATCGTCCGCCACCATCGTCTGGAACGGCCCGCTCGGCGTCTTCGAGTTTCCGGCTTTTGCCGCCGGCACCGAAGCATTGTCGCGCGCCATCGCCCGTTCGAACGGCTTCTCGGTTGCTGGTGGTGGCGATACGCTGGCGGCTATTTCCCAGTTCAAGGTCACCAACGACGTTGGCTATATTTCGACCGGTGGTGGCGCTTTTCTTGAATTCCTCGAAGGCAAGACGCTCCCGGCGGTCGCCATCCTTCAGGAACGCGCTGCTTCCAAGTAAATCTCAAAGGACTTTTTCATGGCACTGATTTCCCTCCGCCAGCTGCTTGATCACGCAGCCGAGCACAGCTATGGACTACCGGCGTTCAACGTCAATAATCTGGAGCAGATCCAGGCCATCATGCAGGCTGCCGAGTCGTGCGACAGTCCGGTCATCCTGCAGGCTTCCGCCGGTGCCCGCAAGTATGCCGGCGAGGCCTTCCTGCGCAAGATGGTCGAAGCTGCCATCGAGCAGTATCCGGATATTCCGGTCTGTATGCATCAGGACCACGGCACTTCACCGGCGGTCTGTCAGCAATCGATGCGCAGCGGTTTTTCCAGCGTGATGATGGATGGCTCACTCGGTGAAGATGGTAAGACTCCGACCAGCTATGAGTACAACGTTGCCGTTACCAGCAAGGTTGTCGAAATGGCACACGCCATTGGCGTGTCGGTCGAGGGCGAACTGGGTTGCCTGGGCTCGCTGGAAACCGGCGAGGCGGGAGAGGAAGACGGCATCGGCGCCGCCGGCAAGCTCGATCATTCGCAAATGCTGACTGACCCTGACGAAGCTGCCGATTTCGTCGCCAAGACGGGAGTTGACGCGCTGGCCATTGCCATCGGCACCAGCCATGGCGCCTACAAGTTCAGCCGTCCGCCGACCGGCGACATCCTCGCCATCGATCGCATCAAGGCGATCCACGCACGTATCCCGAATACCCACCTGGTCATGCATGGTTCTTCCAGTGTCCCCCAGGAATGGCTGGCGATCGTTCGTCAATACGGCGGCCAGATCAAGGAAACCTATGGCGTGCCGGTCGAGGAAATTGTCGAGGGCATCAAGAACGGTGTGCGCAAGGTCAATATCGACACCGATATCCGCCTGGCGATGACCGGCGCGATGCGTCAGGCGATGGCCAAGAAGCCTGAGGAGTTCGATCCACGTTTCTTCCTCAAGGCTGCCACGGCTGCCGCCAAGGAAATCTGCGTCCAGCGTTTCCAAGCGTTTGGCTCGGCCGGGCAGGCTGCGCGCATCAAACCGGTTTCGCTGGAGAAGATCGCCGCCAGTTACCGTCGTTAAATCGCTTAACCCGTACCAGATCACTCTGCGACGATTCGTCGTCTTTGGCCCCGTTCGCGGGGCCTTTTTTTCTTTCCTTAGGAGTTCAAAATGGCCACTACCGATTTCGTCATCGCCCCGAGCATTCTTTCGGCTAACTTCGCCAAGCTGGGCGAAGAAGTGGCCAACGTCATTGCCTCCGGGGCAGACTGGATACATTTCGACGTGATGGACAATCATTACGTCCCCAACCTGACCATCGGGCCGCTGGTTTGCGAGGCCATCCGCCCGTGCACCACGGCGCCGATCGACGTTCACCTGATGGTCAAGCCGGTGGACCGGATCATTCCCGACTTTGCCAAGGCCGGGGCCAATATCATCACCTTTCATCCGGAGGCCTCGGAACACGTCGACCGCAGCCTGTCGCTGATCCGCGAAGCTGGCTGCAAGGGCGGCCTCGTCTTCAACCCGGCCACCCCGCTCGATTACATGGATCACGTCATGGACAAGCTCGACGTTGTCCTGCTGATGAGCGTTAACCCTGGCTTCGGTGGCCAGAAGTTCATTCCCGGCACGCTGGCCAAGGCCCGGCAGGCCCGCGCCAAGATCGACGCCTACGAGCAGCAGACTGGCCGGCGCATCCGTCTGGAGATCGACGGTGGCGTCAATACCGCCAACATCGCTGAAATCGCCCGCGCCGGTGTCGATGCCTTCGTTGCCGGTTCAGCCGTCTACGGCGCCGGCAAGGACAGCGACCCGCAACGTTACAACTCGATCATCGGCGCCTTGCGTGCCGAACTGGGGAAAGTGTGATGCGTTTCGATTCGGTCACCTTCGACCTCGACGGCACCATGCTCGACACGGTGGCTGACCTTGCCGAGGCCTGTCGCCTGATGCTTGAAGACGTCGGGGCGCCACCTCGCTCGCTGGCGGAAATTCACAGCTTCGTCGGCAAGGGGATGGCAATACTCGTCGAACGCTGCCTGACGCGCGAACATCCGCCGACTGCCGAGCAAATGCATGCGGCGATCGAGTCCTTCAAGCACCACTACACCGAGACCAACGGTCGTTTTGCCCAGGTTTACCCCGGTGTGCTGGAAGGGCTCAAGGCCTGGAAAGCGAGCGGGGTAAAAATGGGGGTCGTCACCAACAAGCCGGGCATGTTCACCGAGGCCCTGCTCGAACGCATGGGCATGATTGACTATTTTGACGTCATCGTTTCCGGCGACACCACGGCCAACAAGAAACCGCATCCGGAACCGATCCTGCATGCCTGCGAAATTTTTGGCGTGCGGCCTGACCATAACCTGCATATCGGCGATTCGAAGCACGACATTCACGCGGCCCATGCCGCCGGTTGCCAGGCTTACTGTGTGCCCTATGGCTACAACGAAGGTCAGCCGGTAAGTGCCGCGGAATGCGATGCGCTGGTGCCAGACCTGCTGGCGGCGTTCAATCTGGTCCGGGCTGCCCAACCAAAGGCTTGAGCGAGACGCAGCTTAGGAGATGTTCCGGGGTTTTCCGGATTGACGGTAGCCGGCGGACTCTGGGATACTCCGGCGATACCTTGTTGAACTTGATGTCCTTCAACGGATACCCGTGCTTTTGGAACAGAGGAAGAGCTAAATGGAACGAGCAGTATACAACCCGCTGCAGTCGACCCGCCTGAATCCTGGGGCAGTCTGCCGGCAACTCAGCAACTTCACTACGGTTACGCTTCAAAGTCCGGCGCTTTGCGTCATGACTGACTTCAGGCGGGTTACCCCGGCCACGGTTCGTCCCGATGCGACGCTGGGCGACGCGAATAAGATCATGATCTCGCGCGGGGTGCGCTTGTTGTTTGTGGCGGAGCTCGATGATGTCGTGATTGGCGTAATTACGGCACGCGACACGATGGGCGAACGGCCGATCAATATGGTTCGGGAACGTGGCTGCAAGCACAGCGACCTGACCGTCGCCGACGTGATGACGCCGCGCGAAATGATGGATACCCTTGCGGCCAGCGATGTGTTTCGCGCCGAAGTGGGACATATTTTGCGGACTCTGGAACACTTTGGCCGGCAGCACGCAGTGGTGGTGGAACATGATCCGGTTTTGAAGCGTGACGAAATCCGGGGCATGTTCTCCGCGACGGCCATCGGTCGCCACCTTGGCGTCCCGATTCAGACATTCGAGGTTGCCAAGACCTTTGCCGAGATCGAGGCGGCGCTGGCGGCGACCTGATTCGCCACTGGTTGCAAAAAAAACCGCCGCCCTCGGGCGGCGGTTTTTTTGTATGGACGATGCCGGAGAGGCTTATCTGACGATCTGGTTCAATTCGCCCTTGGTGTAACGCTCGGCCATCTTTTCCAGTGTAATCGCCTTGATCTGGCTGGCGCGGCCGGCGCAACCGAAAGCTTCGAAGCGGGCCTGGCAGATTTTCATGGCCGCTTCACGGGCCGGCTTCAGGTAGTCGCGCGGGTCGAACTTGCCGGGATTGGTCGCCATGTAGCGGCGGACGGCGCCGGTCATCGCCAGACGGATGTCGGTGTCGATATTGACCTTGCGCACGCCGTGGGCGATGCCCTTGACGATCTCCTCGACCGGCACACCATAGGTTTCCTTCATGTCGCCGCCGAATTCGCGGATTTCGGCCAGCAGTTCCTGCGGCACGCTGGAAGAACCATGCATAACCAGATGGGTGTTCGGGATGCGGGCGTGGATTTCCTTGATGCGGTCAATGGCGAGGATGTCGCCGGTCGGCTTCTTGGTGAACTTGTAGGCGCCGTGGCTGGTGCCGATGGCGATGGCCAGCGCGTCGCAGTTGGTCTGCTTGACGAAGTCGGCGGCCTGATCGGGGTCGGTCAGCAGTTGCTCGCGGGTCATGTGGCCTTCCGCGCCGTGGCCGTCTTCCTTGTCGCCCTTCATGGTTTCCAGCGAGCCGAGGACGCCGAGTTCGGCCTCGACGGAAACACCGATCGAGTGCGAGAATTTGACCACTTCCCGCGAGACGGCGACGTTGTATTCGTAGGAAGAGGTGGTCTTGCCATCGGCTTCCAGCGAGCCGTCCATCATCACCGAGGTGAAACCGGAGCGGATGGCGGACATGCATACCGCCGGGCTTTGGCCGTGATCCTGATGCATGACGATGGGCAGATGCGGGTAGGCTTCGAGGGCGGCCAGGATCTGGTGGCGCAGGAAGGGTTCGCCGGCATATTTGCGGGCGCCGGCCGAGGCCTGCATGATCACCGGCGCATCCATCTGGCTGGCGGCTTCGCAGATGGCCCAGACCTGCTCCATGTTATTGACGTTGAACGCCGGTAGGCCGTAGCTGTGTTCGGCGGCATGGTCGAGTAGTTGGCGCAAGGAAACGAGTGGCATGGTAACTCCTGTTCAAAATGGTGATGGTTAACGGCTTTATTCTACTCGGCTAGTTCGCTTAATGCTCGCCGACGCGAACGATCTTCAGTGTATTGGTACCGCCGGTGCAGCCGATCGGTTCGCCGACGGTGAGTACGATAAGGTCGCCCTTTTCAACCACCTCGAGGTCGATCAGCAACTGCTCGGCTTCCGCCAGCAGCAGGTCGCGGTCGTTGTTCTTCTGCGGCATGGCGAGTGGGCAAACCCCGCGGTAGAGCGCCATGCGGCCGACGGAATCGGCATCCGGGGTCAGGGCATAGATCGGGACGCCACAGTTCAGACGGCTCATCCACAGCGCGGTCGAACCGGACTGGGTGAGCGCGGCAATCGCCTTGACGTG
>Ga0105093_10001098_pt1 | contig 10335 bp, 10 predicted proteins | sample PPLLak3March2015_2_FD_79111 | JGI IMG/M metagenome (GOLD analysis project Ga0105093, IMG submission 79111) | Freshwater sediment microbial communities from Prairie Pothole Lake near Jamestown, North Dakota, USA - PPLs Lake P8 Core (3) Depth... | ecosystem: Environmental > Aquatic > Freshwater >... | reverse complement strand
TGAAATCGCCTGCTTCCGGCAATGCCGCCTTGGGCAGCGGCCGTTCGGGCAGCTCGGGCTGCCAGAAAAAGGCCAGGCCGAGCACCAGCGCGGCCAGCAGGCCGGCAATCGCCATCAGGATACGTTCGGACATTTACTCGTGACCCCCTGAACTGAAGCGATAGGGAATCGCGATGCGCTCGCCACCGTTTTCGATCAACACCGTCACCTGCCAGTCCATCGCGCCGGTGATGCAGACCGGCAGTGTCACCTGGGAAGCAAAGCGGCCATTGCCGCGCGCCGCGAGTTCAGGGCGGATCAGGCCCATGTTCATCTCGATGCCGGCAAAATCGACTTCAACCCGGCTCGGCGAGAAACCACTGGTCGCCACCTGCACCTCGAACGGCCTGACCATGGGGATCGGCCGCGTGCCCATCGCCAGTTCGACAGTGCCGCCGGCTGGCAGGGTCACCGCGCAGGCCTGACGCTGCAGGTTGCAGGCCGGATCCGGCTGGACCACCATATCGGCCTTGGGCAGCAATAGCGGAGAGAGTTTGTAGCCGACGACGACGACCAGCGCGATCAGCAGCAAGCCGATCAGATCAATCAGTATTTTCTTGTTCACTACAGTGCTTCTGGATATTGGGCTGATCACGATAGTGCATTTTCCCTGAACCCGCCCCGATAGAATTAGCAAAGATCAATTTTTTAACTCAGGAAGCGGCATACAGTGTGCGACAAATTGCCGCAGCGACGATTTGCCGCACGTGGCAATGGAGGGTAGGAAGTTCAACTTCTCGTTTCCTGGGAGAAATTCAAATGAAAAGATTTGCAGTCAAATCCACGGTACTGCTCGTCGCAGCCGGGATCGGCTTCGGCGCTGCCACATCGTGGGCGGCTGAATCGCTGCAGGACGTGATGAAGCGTCGCGGGCTGAGCCAGCAGGACCTGCTGGCGGCGTCCAAGACCTATGTCCCGACCGGCAAGCGCGACGAATTCTACGCGTTCAGCTCGGGCGGCCAGTCCGGCCAGGTCATCGTGTATGGCATTCCGTCCATGCGCATCATGAAGTACATCGGCGTCTTTACGCCTGAGCCATGGCAGGGCTATGGTTTTGACGAACAGTCGAGGAAGGTGCTGCGTCAGGGCAATATCGACGGCAAGGAGATCAACTGGGGCGATACGCACCACCCGGCCATTTCCGAGACCGATGGCAAGTACGACGGCCAGTTCCTGTTCATCAACGACAAGGCCAATCCACGCCTCGCCGTGATCGACCTGCGCGACTTCGAAACCAAGCAGATCGTCGTCAACCCGATCTACAAGTCCGAACACGGCGGCGCCTTCGTCACGCCGAATACCGACTACGTTTTCGAGGCCGCCCAGTACGCCGCCCCACTGGAAAACAAGAAGTTCTACCCGCTCGAGGAGTTCAACGAGAAGTATCGCGGCGGCATGACCTACTGGAAATTCGACCGCAAGGAAGGCCGTCTCGACCCGAAGAAGTCCTTCTCGCTCGAACTGCCGCCTTACAGCCAGGACTTGTCCGACGCTGGTAAAGGCCCGTCCGACGGCTGGTCGTTCACCAACTCCTTCTGTTCCGAGCGTTACGTCGGTGGCATCGAAAGAGGCCGTCCGCCGTTTGAAGCCGGTTGCTCCGCCAAGGATACCGACTATCTGCACGTGATCAACTGGAAGAAGGCCGCCGAACTGGTTGCCGCCGGCAAAGCCAAGAAGATCAACGGCCACGATGTGCTGATGATGGAAACCGCGATCAAGGAAGGCATCCTCTTCCTGGTACCGGAACCGAAATCACCGCACGGTGTTGACGTGACCCCGGACGGCAAGCTCATCACCGTCGCCGGCAAACTGGACACCCACGTTTCGGTCTTTTCCTTCGACAAGATCATGGCCGCCATCAAGGCTGGCAAGTTCGAATCCAAGGATCCGTACGGCATTCCGGTGATCGCCATGAAGGATGCGCTGCATACCCAGGTCCAACTCGGCCTCGGCCCGCTGCATACCCAGTACGACTCCAAGAAGTGCGTTGCCTACACCTCCCTCTACGTCGACTCGCAAGTCGTCAAGTGGGACTACTGCGAAGGCAAGGTGCTCGACAAGATCTCGGTGCACTACAACATCGGTCACCTGATGGCCATGGAAGGCGATTCCATGGATCCGAAGGGCCGCTACCTTGTCGCGCTGAACAAGCTCGCCATCGACCGCTTCATTCCGGTTGGCCCGCTGCATCCGCAGAACCACCAGTTGATCGACATTTCGAACGACAAGATGCAGTTGTTGTACGACATGCCGCTGCCGCTGGGTGAGCCGCACTATGTGGTTGCCATCGAAGCCTCCAAGATCAAGCCGGGCGTTCGCTACAAGGTCGGCACCGACTCCCGCACCGACAAGCTGAGTCCCGACATGGTTCGTGCCGGCGAAGAAGTGACGACTCGCAAGGGCAACAAGGTCGAAGTCAAGGGCACGCTGATCCGGTCGCACATCACCCCGGAAATCATCGAGGCTGAAGTCGGCGACGACATCACCATCCACCTGACCAACCTCGAACGCGCCCAGGACGAAACCCACGGCTTTGCTGTCTCGACCTACAACGTTCATGCCTCGATCGAACCGGGCAAGACGGTTACCGTCAAGTTCAAGGCCGACAAGGAAGGCGTCTATCCGTACTACTGCACGGAATTCTGCTCGGCGCTGCACCTCGAAATGCAGGGTTACCTGCTGGTCAAGCCGAAGGGCTGGAAGCCGACCAAGACCTCCACCGAGGCCAAGGCCAGCTACACCGAGGCCGACTACAAGGCGACGTTGAAGAAGGTTGTCGACACCCAGGTCGTCATCGACTCCGTGGTCGGTTACATCACCAGCGTCAACTTCAAGGACTTCCCGGATGTCGTGGCCATGGTCGACGATGCAACCGACCAGTTGGGCAAAATCAAGGAAGCCAAGGGCAAGGCTGACGCCGCTGCCGCCAAGAAGGACTGGGATCAGGCCAACCTCTGGACCGAGCAGATCTGGCAATACCAGGTCAAGGCGGCCGACATCGGTCTGCGCGCCAAGACTTACCTCGAGCAGAACGGTGCCAAGGCGGTCAAGAAATAAGCATCGAACTTGATCTGACTTAAGGCAATTCACGGGGAGCGGAGTCAATCTGCTCCCCGTCTCACTTTCTGGAAGGAATAACCATGAAATTTGTAATGACTCTGATTGCCGCCGCGCTTGTCGCCTCACCCGCATTTGCCGCGCTCGATGGCGCCAAGCTGTATGCGGAGAAAACCTGCAACGCCTGCCACGGCCCCAAGGCTGACAAGCCGCTGATGCCCAACTACCCGAAGCTGGCCGGGCAGAATGCCGCGTATGCCGAGCAGCAGATGAAGGACATAAAGAGCGGCGCGCGCAACAACGGCCAGACCGCCGCCATGAAGGGCGTCATGCATCTGGTGAATGACGCGGAAATCAAGGCGATCTCCGAGTACCTGGCCAAGCTGAAGTAAGCGGAAGAAGCCGGCCATGCCGGCCCCTGACGCACATCAAGGAATGCTGATATGGCTCGCAGGATAATGCCACCGGTGTCCTGATCAACCTGTTCTTAAGGAAATCCAACATGAAAAAATCGCTACTTTTGATCGGCCTGCTCAGCGCAGGCGTCGCTTTTGCCGGCCCGCCGGCCCCGAAAACCCAGGGGATCGAAGGCAAGGACTACAAGTGGAACGCCCAGGAAGGCGAAAAGATCGAGGCGCTCAAGCTCAAGGGTGACAAGAAGCGCGGCGAGGAAGCCTATGAAGTCTGCGGCGCCTGCCACCTGCCCTCCGGCGCCGGTCGTCCCGACGGCACCTTCCCGCAGCTCGCCGGCCAGCACACCACCGTGCTGATCAAGCAGATGGCCGACATCCGTGCCGGCCTGCGCGACAACCCGACCATGTACCCGTTCGCCGCCACCCTGACCGATCCGCAGGAACTGGCCGATGTCTCGGCCTACATCGAAGGCCTGTGCATCCCGGCCGAGCACGGCAAGTACGACGGCGCCGATGCCGCCATGCAGGTCGCAAAGGGCAAGGAACTGTACGAGAAGCAGTGCCTGGAATGCCACGGCAAGACCGGTGAAGGCGTCAAGGACAAGTTCTACCCGGTGATCGCCGGCCAGCACTACAAGTACCTGCTGCGCCAGATGACCGAGATCCGCGACGGCCACCGCCGCAACGCCAACCCGGACATGGTCAAGGTCATCAAGCCCTACACCAACGACCAGCTGGTGGCGATTTCCGCCTTCCAGTCCAGCCTGGTGATGCCGGGCGCGATGTGCAAGCCGAAGGCCGGCGCTGCCAAGAAGAAGTAAGGTCGCAGTATGCGTCCGTTTGCCGGCCTTCCGGCGGACGGACGCCCTTTCATCAGGCATCGCAGAATGCCTTCCAACTACATGAAAGACAGAGAGTAGCGCCATGGAAAAGCAGAACAGGATCGTCGCCGGGCTCACCTTCATTTCATTGGTCGCGCTGGTTGCCGCCTACTTCGCCCCGATCTGGTGGGTTTCGCTGACCGCCCCGAACTATCCGCCCGATGCCTTCCCCGACGGCATCCGCATCCATTTCCATTTCGACGGTGTCTATAACGGCTGCAAGGCCGCCGGCAAAGGCACGCGCATGGCCAGCGAGATCATCCAGAAGGACCTCGGCCACGATGACGAACGCTACAACCCGATCACCGACGCCAAGAAGGACCTCAACAAGGATGCCGAGGGTCTCGACTGCGTCCATGAAATGAATACCATCAACCACTACGTCGGCATGTACCCGATCGCGACCGGCGCACCGGTCGAAAAGCCGCTGGCCAAATTCTTCTTCGGCTTCTTTGCCGTCATGATGCTGGCTTTCACCATGGCCAGGAAAAAGCCGCGTTTAATCGTGTTGACCGCAGGCTTTGTTGCAGTTGCCGCCTGGATGATCGTCGACCAGTTTGTCCTCGGCAATCTCGAGAGCCACGTCCAGGCCTACATGAAAGAATCGGGAACCTTCTTCAAGGACATGGACCGGATCAAGGTCTGGGGTGACAACGTACGCAATATCTCGATGGCCGTTATTTTCGGGCTGATCCTCGTCATGGGCATCGTCATCGCCGGCGTCGCCAAAATCCGTCCCTTCCAGCTGTTGCTCGCCCTGGTGCCAGCCCTGCTGCCCATCTTCTTCGTCATCACCTACGCCGGCTGGCTGTGGTTCTTCGGCCACAACATGCACCCGTGGGGCGCCTTCACCGTCAAGCCCTTCATGCCCACAGTATTCGGCGAGGGCAAGGTCGCCCAATTCTCGACCTTCTCCTACCCGTACTGGGGCTTCGGTCTGCTGGTGATCATCTTCATCTGCATGATGCTGGCGCTGCTGATCCGCCGCAAGCAACTGCGTGAAGGCAAGGCCGAGTAGGCTCTCCGTGCATCCCCCGCCAAAATTGTCCGGGGGAGCGCTGGCCATCGCGCTCCTGCTGGTCTGCCCCAACGGCATTTCCGAGACGGAACGCGGCTCGAATGCCGACATGAGCAACGCCCCGAGAGTAACGATCGACCGCCCCAAGCCGACTTTCATGCTGATGGAACGCGACAAGCGAGTCCATGGCCTCAAACCCTTCCAGGATCTCGTCGACAAGGCGCCCGCCGGCTCGGTACTCAAGCCACCGCCCGGGCATTACGCAGGACCGGTAGTCATCAACAAGCCGCTGACCATCGACGGCGGCGGCAAGGTCATCATCGATGCCGGCGACAAGGGCACGGTGATGGCCCTGAATGCGAGCAATTCGGTGCTGCGCGGTCTCCACCTGACCGGCTCCGGCGATTCGCATGACACCGACGACTCCTGCCTCGACGTGCGTGGCAACAACAACCTGATCGAGGATCTGAAGATCGATAACTGCCTGTTCGGCATCGATCTCAAGCAATCCAGTGACAACATTGTCCGGCGCAACAAGATCCGCTCGAAGGATCTCGACCTCGGGGTCCGTGGCGACGGCTTACGCCTCTGGTACAGCAACAACAACCTGATCGAGAAGAACGAGATCATCGACTCGCGCGACATGGTGGCCTGGTACGCCCACAAGAACACCTTTCGCGAAAATATCGGCCGCCGCAGCCGCTACTCGATCCACTTCATGTTCGCCAACGACAATATCGTCGAGCGCAACGCCTTCTATGACAACGCGGTTGGCATCTATTTCATGTACACCGAGGGCGGCGTCGCGCGCAACAACATCATTTCGCACGCGACCGGCGCCACCGGCATGGGCATCGGCTTCAAGGAAGCCTCCGGCGCCATCATCGAGAACAACGAGATCATCTATTGCGGCATCGGCATCGGCTCCGACCTCTCGCCGTTCCAGCCGGACAGCACGATCGAGGTGCGCGGCAACCGCTTTGCCTATAATGGGATCGGCATCATGTTCAACAGCGAAACCGGCGGCAACAACTTGACCGACAACATCTTCGAGGGGAACCTGACCCAGGTCAGCTACGGCGGCCACGGCGACAACGATAACAACGCCAAGAACGTCTGGAGCGGCAATTACTGGGACGACTACCAGGGTTTCGACCGCAACGGTGACGGCATTGGCGACCGTACCCACGAACTCTATTCCTACGCCGACCAGATCTGGATCGAGTTGCCCATGGCCCGCTTTTTCCGCAGTTCGCCGGTCATGGAACTCCTCGATTTCCTCGAGCGCCTGGCCCCCTTCTCGAAGCCCGACCTGATTCTGCGTGATGAAAAGCCGCGCTTCATCAAGCCCGAACGGGTAGCGCAATCATGAGCGATAACGGCAGCGACAACGCCAGCAAGCCGGCGGCAAACCGGACGCCCCCGCTGTCCAAGGCCAAGCGGCAGAGCAACCGCCGCCGTTTCCTGCGCACCGCCCTGCTTACCGGCGGCGTGTTGGGCGCGGCGTTGTCCGGGTTCCTGCCACTGATCTACTCGCAGAAGAAGCGCCTGCGTCCGCCCGGCGCCCTCGACGAACGGGATCTCCTTTCCAGTTGCATCAAGTGCGGCCAATGCGTCCAGGTCTGCCCGGTTTCAGCGATCAAGCTGGCCGACCTGATCGACGGCATGGGGGTCGGCGTCCCGTACATCGATGCCCGGCAGCAGGCCTGCGATTTCTCCTGCGACGCCGTGCAATGTATTCTCGCTTGCCCGACCGGTTCGCTGACCTACCACAAGCCGGAATTCCTTGGGGTACGTCCGGGCGCAGCACTGGCGGCGAAGCCGATCCTGCTGGCCAAAGAGAAGGATGCCGAGCCGACTCTCAACCTGAACGAGCGCATCGGCCTCGCCCGCCTGACCCGCCCGGAAGCCTGCCTGGCGATCCAGGGCAAGGGCTTCAAGGGACAGACGCGCGGCCCGGATTTCAAGGGCATGATGCGCTACATGGATGTCGATCGCTGGAAGCCGATCAGAATCGCCGACCACCCCTACGACGTACCCGAATGCGATCTCTGCGTTCGCGAATGCCCGATCAAGGGCGCCATCTCGATCGAAACCGTCTTCGCCCCCGACGGCAGCAAGCGCAAGTCGCCGGTGGTGCACGAACCCTGCGTCGGTTGCGGCGTCTGCGAAATGGTCTGTCCGGTGGAGCCCGCTGCCATCACCATCGAAGCCCGCGAGGTCTGGAAAACATGACCAAAGGAAATCCCCAGGGATGAGCGCTCTCCTGAAGCGTCGATTCGTCGACCAGATCAAGGTGATGTTCGGCTGGGAGCCGACCAAGCCGACGGAAATCAGCCCGGCCGCCCAGAAAATTCACTTCTACAAGAAGGGCAATCGCGACCTGATCGCCGAGAAACTCCATGCCCGCGCCCATGCCATCCATGACAACAAATGGCGCACCCGGCGCTGGGCCACGCTGATTCTCGCCAATCTGCTGTTCACCTTTTCCTTCTTTCTCGACATCCAGGTTCTCGAGGGTGCGCTGACCGCCTCGCGTTTCGTCGGCTTCCACCTGATCGACCTCAACTCGGGCCTGCAGGTGATGCTGGCCCACAAGCACATTATCAACAACCTGATCATCGGCACCGGGACCGTGCTGGTCCTCTGGGTGCTGCTGGGCGGCCGTACGTTCTGCTCCTGGATTTGCCCCTACCACCTGCTTGCCGAGTGGGCGGAAAAAATCCACCTGTTTCTCGTCAAGAAAAAGCTGGTCACCGACCAGACCATGGACCGCCGGCTGCGTACCGTGTTCTGGGTCATCTTCGCGTTGCTCGCCGTCGCCACCGGCTACACCGTCTTCGAGGCCATCTCGCCGACCGGCATCCTGTCGCGGGCGCTGATCTACGGTCCCGGTCTGGCGTTGCTCTGGGTTCTGGCGCTGCTCTTCTTCGAAGTGTTCTTCTCGCGCCGCGCCTGGTGTCGTTACGCCTGCCCGATCGGCCTGACCTACGGCGTCGTCGGCATCATTTCGCCGGTGCGCATCAAGTACAAGCTCGACGGCTGCTTCCACGAAGGCGATTGCCGCAAGGTCTGCCTGGTGCCGCACGTACTGGATACGGTCATCAAGGGACGGGCGATCGAGACCGAAGTGCCAATCGGCCCCGACTGTACGCGCTGCGGCCTGTGCGTCGACACCTGCCCGACCGGCTCGCTGAGCTTCGAAGTCAAGGGTTTGTCCAAGCTGATGTGATTTTTGACCAAAATTCGGGGTCGACCGCAACTGCGCGGCGTAGGTGGCTGAGCAGAATGGAATGGGGGCAGGATAGATATTTGATCCACTTGATATGGGAAACCGGGTTGATTCCCGGTTGTTCATTTGCACGGCATGCCAGACATTGTGGCCGCCTGATTTTTGATTCAGATTCAAGGTCGACCGCGACAGCCACACCTATAATCGCTCCCCATGATCCAGTTCAATAACGTCGTCAAAAACTTCCGCCGCGCGCGCGTACTCGACGGCATCAGCCTCGATATCGGACTTGGCGAACGGGTTGCCTTGATTGGCTCGAACGGCGCCGGCAAGACCACCCTGATCCGCTGCCTGCTTGGCGAATACACGCACGACGGTGAAATCACCATCAACGGCCTCGACCCGCGAAGCAACCGGACGGCGGTACTCGGCACCATCGGCTTCGTGCCGCAACTGCCGCCGCCGCTCAAGATGCCGGTCGGCCAGTTGATCGACTTCTCCGCCGCGCTGTGCAACACCGATCCGAAGCGCATTCACGAGATCGCCAAACGCCTCGGGCTCGATGTCGAAAGCATTCGCTCCCGCCAGTTCGTGCGCCTCTCGGGCGGCATGAAACAAAAACTGCTGATCGCCATCGCGCTCGGCCGCGACGCCAAAGTGCTGGTGATGGACGAACCGGCCGCCAACCTCGACCCCGAGGCGCGCAAGATCTTCTTCGACCTGCTGGCCGAGCGTCAGAACGAAGCGACGATGCTCATTTCCAGTCACCGCCTCGATGAAGTTTCGGCGCTGGTAAATCGCGTCATCGAGATGGACATGGGCAAGGTCGTGCTCGACGACAAGGTCGCCGACGACGTGGCGCTCTCCGACACCCTCGACTGCCGCATCGCCATCAAGCGTTTCGAGCCGGCCTTCGCCAAGGCCATCGCCGCCTGGAAATTCGCCGCCCGAAACGAGAATCTGGTCTGGGAAGGCAAAATCGCCGGCCCCGACCGCCTGCGCTTTCTCGGCATGATTTCGCGCTACTCGGCGCTGATCGGCGATATTTCACTCACCGAGAACACCAACTGAGCGATGTGCGAACCGTCTCGCCGTAACTTCCTCGGCCGCCTGACCCTTGGCGGCTTCGCACTGTCGCCGCTGGCGCTGGCCTTGTCGGCCTGCGGCAAATCAGGCTGGCCCGAAGGCATGGTCGAGATCAAGTGGGATCGCGACGTCTGCCCGCGCTGCAGCATGGTGATCTCCGACCGGCGCTTCGCCGCCCAGCTGCGCGGCGGTCCGAAGGACATGGCGATCAAGTTCGACGATATCGGCTGCCTCACCTTCTGGATACGCGACAACCTGAAGTCCCACCCGTGGCTCGCCGAACCCGCCACCCGCATGTGGGTCGCCGACGTGACCAGCAAGGGCAAGGAAGTCACCTGGCTGGACCCGCGCAAGGTGCAGTTCATCACCCGGACCTCGCCGATGGGCTACAACTTCGGCGCCGTCGCCTACCCGCAGATGGGCAGCATGGATTTCGAGAGCATGCGCCAGCATGTTCTGGCCAAAGGAAAATAAATGAAGCAACTGTGGCTCACCGCCAAGCTGGACATCGTCGAATCGCTGCGCGCCCGCTGGTTCCAGATCTACACGCTGGTCTTCGGCGGCATTGTCGCCCTGCTCTTCCTCTTCGGCCTCACCGAGTCGCGCGTT
>Ga0105093_10001097_pt1 | contig 10338 bp, 6 predicted proteins | sample PPLLak3March2015_2_FD_79111 | JGI IMG/M metagenome (GOLD analysis project Ga0105093, IMG submission 79111) | Freshwater sediment microbial communities from Prairie Pothole Lake near Jamestown, North Dakota, USA - PPLs Lake P8 Core (3) Depth... | ecosystem: Environmental > Aquatic > Freshwater >... | reverse complement strand
TATTTACACGCGCAATCGTGCGCGGTACGCCAAACATTTTTCGCGCCAGAAAGCAGAGCACTAAATTTACAGTATCATCTGACGTACAGGCTGCAATCACGTTTGCTTTGCGGATACCTGCTTGCTCTAATACAGTTGGATCAGATGCATTACCTTCATAAATTGCCTCGGTGGGCAATTCTTGATGCAGGCGAGTCAACATTTCGCGGCGATGTTCCACTACTAGCACCTTGTGCCCTCCGGAGAGAAGCACCAGCGCCAATTGAGAACCTGTCCTGCCGCCACCAGCAACAATTACAAACATGTTATACCTCCGCTCCTGAATCCATGCGCGAACGCAGAACCTTGATGCCAGCAAACGTGGCACTGATATTGAGCATATCGCCCGACTGTAAAGCTGTCTCGGTATTTGGCAGAAGGGCGCGACCGGCCCGGGTCAACGCAACTGGCAGGCAGTCCGGGTTGTCTCGCAGCAGGTCTCCCAGCAGCTTTCCATCCCAGGTGGGAGGGATCAACATCTCGTAGATTTCCACCTCCCCATTCCCTGCTGAAAAGATCGAGCGAAAGGAAGGGTCAAGCAGCAACTCTTGAATACGCTGCGCTCCCCAACTGGTCGAACTGACGATCTGGTGGCCAAACGCTTCGAGCACTGGCAGCATCACAGGGTCGTAATTACGTACAACGACAATTGGCACATTATACAAAGAACGAGCGATATGAGCGACGACCGCGTTCAGCGTATCCGAATTTGTTACAGTCGCCAGGCCATCCGCTTCGGTGACACCGGCGCGCTCCAGCATTTGTTCGGCCAGCACATCACCTTCGATGATCCTGCCGCGAAACTCAGGAGGAAGTCCATTAAGGGCCTCCCGGTTCTTGTCAATCACGACGACTTTATGTCCATTTTTATACAGACGGAAGGCCAATTCGGATCCGACACGTCCGCATCCAATCACAAAGAAGTTCATGTACATTCTCCTTCGAAAACTGCCAATAACTCAGAATACCTGGTAAGGCACGTTGGTAACCACGACACCCGGTTTTGAAAGCAACTCGCTACGTAGCAATTTAGCTGTTTGCATGTGCAAGAAATTATGCCAGCGCTCGGACGGCACAAACTCGGGTACCACGATCGTGATGGTTTCGTTCGGCTGCCGTTGATCAATAATCTCTTCAAGGTAGGCAAGCAAAGGTTCCAGGAAGAGACGATAGGGCGAATCAACAATCACCAGGCGCGTGCCTTCCCCCCACATCTCCCATTTTTTCTGGACTTTCTCGGTTTCAACAGGATCCATCGAAATATGGACCGCCGTGACATCATTCGAAAGCAGACGCGCATAACGCAGCGCTTCCAGCGATCCCTGGTGAACACCACTGAGCGGCAGGATCACACGGTGACGAGTGGCCTGCGGAGGCGGCCCTCCGAACTTTTCCAGCGAGAGGCGGCTTGCCAATCCGCGATAGTGGCGATTGATTCTCTGGAGCATGACCACCAACAGCGGGATCAGGATCAAGACAACCCAGGCCCCATCGTGGAACTTGGTGACGGCAAAAATCACCATCACAATGGCTGTACACAAAGCGCCAAAGCCATTGGCAAACATCTTGGTCCGCCAGTTTTTCTCGTAATGCAGAGTAGAGCCGGATTCGACCAGTTTCTCTTCGGGATCTAACTTTCCGATTTTCCACCAACGGCGGGACATCCCGAACTGAGCCAGGGTAAAAGAGAGAAACACGCCAATCGCATAGAGAGGGATCAAACGCGTTACGCTGGCCCTGAAAATCACAATCAACGCGGAAGCTATCAACGCCAGGCTGACAATGCCATAGGAATATACCAGGCGACTGCCGCGGTAAGTCAACTGGCGAGGCAGAAAACCGTCCTTTGCCATCAGTGCGCCCAGGCGCGGGAAACCGGCAAAAGCCGTGTTGGCTGCCAGAATCAAAATGATGGTGGTGGCAAATATGATCGCCAGGTACAAAATGCCCTCCCCGTTAAAGACTGTACGGGCCAACTGCGAAATGACGGTCTCCTGCTCGGAGGGCACTGCATGTACTTCCCCGGTCAGGAAGGAGATGCCGATGAACAGGGTACTCAAGATTGCGGCCATATAGATCAGGGTAATGCCGGCATTCTTACTGCGTGGTTCTTTGAAAGCCGTAATACCGTTGGAGATGGCTTCGATCCCGGTCAGCGCAGCTGTACCGCTGGAAAAGGCGTGCAGGATCAGGAATGGTGTAATCGCAGCCAGGGGTTCCAGCGTTTCAAGGTGTGGCGGGTCAACCACTGCGCCCAGCGAGCCAAAGAAATAACGCACAAGGCCGGTCCCAACCAATGCGTACAGCATGATGACAAAGAAATAGCTTGGCACAGCAATGGCGGCCCCGGATTCACGCACGCCGCGCAGGTTGATCAGCATGATCAAAAATACCGCCGCGACAGCAATGGGTACACGGTATTGATTTAAGGCAGGATAGGCCGAGACAATCTGCGCCACACCCGATGAGATCGAGACCGAGACGGTCAGGATATAGTCTGTCAATAATGCGGAAGCCGCGATCAACGCATAGAACCTGCCCAAATTGTCGTGTGCGACGATATATGCCCCACCACCATCAGGATAGGCATGGATGATCTGCTCATAGGAAAGCGCGACGATGACCAGCAAGGCCACAATCGCAATCGAAATCGGGAACACATACCCAAAGGCAACCGTCCCCGCTGCGGCCAGGATGACCAGGATTTCCTGGGTTGCATACGCGGTAGACGAAAGCGCGTCCGAGGCGAAGACGGCCAGACCAATAGCCTTGCCAATTGATTCATGCGGCGCATCGGCTGTCGAAAGCGGACGTCCTATCAACCAATGCCTGAGGGAGCGAGGCGGCGTATAGCCTGCCTCACGATGCATGATCGCCTGACGGGTGGATTCTTCATGAGTTTGCATATAACCTTCATTCTTCCATTGCGAACCATACGCAAAAAGACGCCCCCGCACTGCGAGAGCGAGGGCGAATTATATACCATATTTTGCGATTATTTAGCCGTGCTCTCTGTGGCCTTGGGTTGCCTTATTGGAATCTGCAAATAGAAGGTGCTTCCTTTTCCTTCTTCACTCTCGACCCAGACGCGCCCACCATGCCGCTCCGCGATCGAACGGACAATGGCCAACCCCAGCCCGGTGCCAACCCGGGCGCGCGCCTCGCGTGCTTTGCCGCGATAGAATTTCTCGAACAAACGCGGCATATCTTCGGAGGCTATGCCGATACCCGTATCCTGGATTTCAAACACCAGGTCTTTAGCAGAGAGGCGGACACGCACGAAAACTTGCCCACCTTCAGGGGTGTATTTAATGGCGTTCTCTACCAGGTTGTAAATAGCCTGATGGAACAGAGCAGGATCGGCGTCGATGTGATGCGGTAAGTCCTTCGGAAGTTCCAGACTCAGTTCGATATCTTTCTGAGTAGCCTGCGTCCTCAACGTACTGGTGACCTTTTCCAATACATTTAATACCAGCACTGGTTCGACTTGTAAATCGACGCCCATGTCAATGCGGCCCAGATCCAGCAAATCATTGACCAAACGCGCCATATTTTCCACGCCGGTGATGATTTTGCTGACATAACTTTGTTGTTGCTCGTTGAGTTCTCCGACCATGTCCAGCATCGTGGCATAACCGCGCATCAAGGTGAGCGGCGAGCGCAAATCATGGCTGACGGTGGAAACGAATTCGGACTTAAGCGTATCCAGTTCCTTGAAGTGGGTCACGTCACGCATAATACACACGCGCCCCACGCGGTGACCGTCCGCCATGACCGAGGATGCCGTAGCGAGATACATGCGCCCATCCGGCAGCAGGACTTCAACGGATTGCTTCTCGCCGGCAGAGTTTAACAGGTCGAGCAGCGGTTTCTGTTGGATGAGGCGTTGCGTGGGTTGGCCTTCACTCTTCCCTAATTTGGAACCAAACGCTTGCTCGGCAGCGGCATTTGCCAAAAGGAGACGGCTCTTCGGGTCGGTCACCAAAACGGGATCGGGGGTGGAGTTCAAGATGGCTTCCAGTTGGCGGCGACTGACTTCCACGTTCAGGAACAGGTGCGTATTGGCTGCAGCCAGCGCAGCTTGCCCGGCCAACGTTGAGATGAAGCGCACATCGCTTTCCGAGAAGACATGCGGCGAATCGTACGCAACCCACAGCACACCATAATAGCGTTTCTTGTGACGCAATGCGACCGCCAACAGCGATGCCGGGCGGGGAGCATTTTCGTCCAAAACCAGGTTACGTGCGCGGGCCACATTGGTCATTACAACCCGTTCCTGTTGCTCTGCTAAAATCAAGATTTGTTCATCCAAATGAGCATACGTATTGCATGACTCACCTGCCGAGAAACAAGAAGGCAACTCAATCGGAGTTTCGGGCAATAATTTTGGTGAGAGCACCACACGTGAAGAACTGGCGTCTCCTGCCAGAGCCGCGTCCAAGACTGGCTTGAACGCCTCTTCCATATCCAATGTGGACGCAACGCCTCGACTCACGACCAGCAGCCTGTTCAATTCTTCCAGGCGATCCTGCAAGCTGACGCGCATCTGCTCAAACGCGCGCCCCAGTTGCCCGATCTCATCATCTCCGCGCACCTGCAACGGACGGTCTAGCTGCCCATGCGCAATTCGATCAGCTTCGCCAGCCAGGTTTTGCAGCGAACGCGTAACCACACGCAGGCCAACACGCAAGGTGACCAGGGCAAAGAAAGCCAACCCAATGATCATCAACGAAAGCGGCAACGCAATCTCAAGCGCCAGTTGCTGAGTCTCCTGCGCAGGAACGGTGAGTACAATCGACCAGGCACGCCCGGCTACCGGCTGGTAGTAGACCATTTGGCGCGTGCCATCCGAGGCGGTTTCATCGTAGAAAAGCGGTTGGTCACCTCGTTGGCCGGTATAAGCAGTTTGAAGTTGGCTGGCATCTGGGTGATACAGGATCATCCCGTTGTCATCCAACAAAATGCCGCTGCCGCGCATTTCAGCCATATCCCTAAGACTCTGGATGAGAGGCTGGGTCAGCGGGTTGATGCCCAGGTCCGTACGCCCAAGCAAAACTCGCTGCGTCTGACCAACCCCATCTTTAATCGCAACAATAAAGGAAACACGTGCTACTTCGCTCATCTCACTGGGAGGAATAGAGTAAGTCTGGGTCGGCACGTCACTGAGGGCAAACAACACTCCGGAATCTTCCTCCGGGAACAAGGCAAAGGACTGGCATGCAGAGGCGGGATAACAACCCAGCAGCGCACGATTGGCGGCATCTAATACAAATACCTGATCAAAATAAGGCACTGCCTGGATTTGCTCGCCCAGCAAAACAGACAATTCAGGATCGACAGCATCCAGCAAGCGCGGATTGGCTGCGATCTGCTCAGCCAGGTTTTGACCGGTCTCCAGAAAGAATGGCACAGTCTGTGAAGCCATCTGCGCCGTGCCGCCCAGGCGGTCTCTCAACATGCGGCGGGCAGCGTTGCCAGCCACGATCCAATCGCCGATCAACAATGTGATCAACAACAAGAGGATAAAAACCCCCGAGCCGAACAGGAATCGCGCCTCCAGGCTGCGTTCTGTGGGTGAAGGCTGTACCTCGTGTTGCCCGCCCCACAAGACTGGGGAAGCCATAGCCAGGATCTGTGCTACCAAACCGGCGACCAGCATCTCCCCGGCAAAGGCCAGCGTCACAACACCCACATTGCTCAAGGCATAATCCAATCTAACCGAAGCATCGCCGGGGATGGTGAAGTAAGCTCCCAGAACATACAACACAGCCTGTATCGGAATCAATCCAATAATTACCACCAATGGCTGGCGCAACACGCGGAACAAGGTTGTTCGATAGCGCTGGCGGACCGCAGCCGAAAACACCGCTCCCAATAGCGCCATCTCCAACATGGTAAACAGGCTGTGCGTGTCCCACAACCCTCGCAGCAGGCCGGTCAGGCCACCCAACAGGGCTGCACCCACCGGTCCAAGCAGCCCGCCGCCCAGGGTCCAGGGTAGACCCGCAAAAGGCAAAAGCGCCGCACCAAACTGATCGGTGGGCACACCCGGTGGGGGCAACGCATTGCTCGGAGAAATTCGCAGTCCAAAGATCAAAATTGCAAGAGGGGCCAGAATCGCCAATCCAAAGAAAATCCCCCATTCACGCCCCTTCCACTTCAAACCATAATGCCGCCAGAAATACAGACTGTACCCCGTCATCCCCAACAAAAATAACCACACCATCCAACCGAAGGGGGTCGGTGTAGTTAGATAAGGTAATGTCTCCAAAATCGGGCTGAGGAAGGACATGATTGGTCAGTAAATTATAGTCGCAAAGCAAAATGTTAAGATTGCTAATCGCTGACAGTTCTGTAAACGCCGCGATAGGCCTCTGGCAACAGATTCGCAAGCGAATCCATGATTTGACGTGTCCCCGCGCGCATCGTTTCCCGACGATCTGCCTGCTGGCTGAGTCGAAAGGCTTTTCCTACCCTGAGCGTGACAGGCGCACGCCGCAACCGCTTCAAGTGACCGTATACATGCGCGTTCTCCGTGTCGATCACAACCACCGGGAGGATGGGCACATCCGCTTTGTATGCTAAATATGCCGCGCCCTGATTTCCTGCCTCCAGACCACCGATCAGGCTGTAACGCCCTTCTGGCGCAATAACAATGATGCGCCCCTCGGCCAGGCCATCCAATGCCGCTCGCATGGCACGCCGGTCCGCCTGACCGCGATGCAGCCAGATGATTCCATACCAATCCATTAATTTTCCCAAAACAGGGAAATCGTAAAGTTCTATTTTTCCCAACGCATCCAGCGAGGCAGGCACGGAGCCAACCAATAAAGGTGCATCCGTGTCTCCCAAGTGATTGATAACCAACAGTGCCGGGCCTTTTCGTGGGAAATTTTCCGGCCCTTCTATAGTTCGTTTCGTACAAATCGTGATGACCAGCCAGCACAATCCACGCGCAAAACCACGGAACCAGCGTCGCGCCCAATGCAAGCGCGGCAACCGTGTTAACTCCGGTCGCCAGACCTCACTGATTGGTTTCGGCGGGGATGATGGCTGAGTCGGCATATACGCCCCGGTAATCCTCCGGCAGCAGACCTGCCAGGTGCTGCATGACCAGGTCTGCATTGCGTTGACGGGCCTCCCTGCGCGCTGCGCCTTTCTCAGTGATAGGCGGAAGAGTGATTGGCAACCCAATCCGCACTTCGAGATGCGGTTTCTCGCCCAGTTTGGCGCGCTGCCAGAAATCGTCGGTCGTGCCCACTAAACCGACCGGTACCACCGGCACGCCGGTCTCTTCGACGATATAAGCGATACCCGGATAAGCACGCTGCATGGCCGTGACGTGGGAACGCCCACCCTCCGGCGCGATCAGCAATGGATAACCGGCTTCGATCGCAGAGATCACCCGCCGCACTAGAGCACGATCATACTCGCCACGATGCACTGGAATAACACCATACAGCTTTAATATCTGTCCTTGGCCAGGTTTGGCAAACACATCCGAGGCACCGACGATTTCCAGGACCTCCGGCCAGAAAGAAGCTATCAGCGGCGGATCGAAGATGGAGATATGGTTCATCGCCACCACGTATGGCTTCCCAAATGGAATATTTTCCTTCCCTATCACCTTGACCCGCCCCAATATGTGAAAGATCAACCGGAAGACGGCTTTCAACACCGGGCGGGACAGGCGAAAACGGAAAGGGACGTGATAAGGTTCGCTCATTTGCACAAGGCTAATATCTGCTGAAATACTTCATCTGCATTCAGGTGATCTGAATCCACTACAACGGCGTCATCGGCTGCTTTAAGGGGAGCAACATCACGGGTCGAATCGATGCGGTCGCGTTCGATGACTTTGGCCAGGATTTCGTCATAGTCCGCCCATTCGCCGCGCGCAATGATCTCGTCGCACCGTCGGCGGGCGCGCTCTTCAGCGGATGCGTCCAGGTAGATTTTCAAGTCGGCTTCTGGTAAGACAACCGTTCCAATGTCACGGCCAACCATGACCACCCGCCCGCGCTGACCGATGCGGCGCTGTTGGGCTGAGAGCGCGCGACGTACACCCGGGTACGCTGCGACCACCGAAACGTTGGCATCGACTTCTGGGCGGCGCGTTTCCCAGGTAATGTCCTGGCCTTCAACGACCACATCGCAGGCGCGGCCATCAGCTTGCGAAGGCGGCAGCACATCAATCGACACAGATTCGGCCAAAGTTGTAATGGCAGCCCCATTGCACATATCCAGCCCGCGCTGGAGAGCGAGCCAGGTGATGGCGCGGTACATAACGCCGGTATCAAAAAACAGATAATCAAGGGTATCGGCCAGGCGTTTGCCGATGGTAGATTTGCCCGAAGCTGCCGGGCCGTCAATGGCGATGATGGATGGGAGCTGTTTTTCAGACACGAATTACACCTGTTCTCACAAATTCTTTTATTTTCTACCGAACCGCCCGACGTTGTTGCAAGGACGTGACCCCAAAGTTCAGTAAAGCAGTCAGGTACACAGCTTCTAAGAATCCAGGACCAAGAAGTCGATGCCCTTCCATTGCTGCGCCTACAATTTGATAAGATAATCTCTTGAACAAAATCTCTGTCACCAGGCTTTCTTAACTAATTCGTGCAAATTCGTGTAATTCGTGGCTAAATCCCTATGGCAAACTTTGACTCGTATCAATGAACAGGTCATTTCGCACCCACAAGATGACCGTTTCTGAATCATACGGCATCTCTCGGAACACAGACCACTTGATCCATTCGTAGATAGTCAACACACCCCAGGAGGGTTCCCGCCGCCAGGTGAAATCCTGTCCGCGATAGGCGATTGGCAGATTGGGGTTTTCCATCTGTGAGGAAGATACAATGATCGCCGGAGCATCCTCCAAATCCAAGGCAGTGACCCTTTGCACGGTACGGCCACGCAATAACCATTCCAAGGCTGGCGAATCAATGTCCAGTACGGTGACATCTTGCGATAGCGCGTCGCCTGTGCTCCACTCCGATTGTTCATTCACGGTCGCCAACAACAACTCAGCCTGGGCTGGTCGCTTGTCAGGCCACCACAACTCCCAACCGTTGGGCGTACGCAGGCCTGTCGCGCCCCAGGCCATGCCCAGCGCGTAAATTCCCAGTGCAACCGTCAGACCCCACACCGACCCCAAATGCGCCGTCCGCGCCGACCAACCTAGCGCGACCATCAGCACGCTGACAACCAACAACAGCAAGACACTAAAAAGCAAGACATATCGAGTAGGCGGGAGATTTTTAAACAGCACTTTGCCGCCAATTTGGATCACATTGGAAGTCACGTTGACCGGATTGCGTGGGTCGAGCGCGATGCCGGCATAATCCAACCAGGCAAAAAACAACAAGAGAAGAACCAGGGTAGCCATGCCGACCACTTCACGGCGTTCCTCAGAGAAGATGCACATATGGTTGGAGAATTCCAGCGCGACCAGCGCCCACAAAGGCACCAGCACCCAGGCCAGGTCGCCTACCTGTCGCGCCGGGTAAAAGATGGCCACCAGCAAAGCCATCAACAACCACAGGCTCAAGCGAACATATCGCTTTCGTCCCTGCCACCAGCCGCGTACTACAGCCACCAACCCAAACAACAGGGCCAGCGGTTGGTAAGCTACCAGCGAAAACAACAGGCGACTTCCCGGCGCACCCGAAGGCCGCGCCCAGCCCGCCAGATAGATAGGCAATGCATTCAACCAGGCGCTCAATCCATTTGGGGACAACAGGAACATGGTCCCGCCGAGCAGGATGGTCGCGCCCCCAAACGTCAACGCGGCTTTCAGGTCTTCACGGCGGAGGCTCCCCACGCTCTGGCCTGCCTCCTCTGAATCAGCTGTTTCCTCGCCCATCGCACTAGCAGGCGATCTCTCCATCGTGCGGCGCAGCACCCAGGCCATTCCCAGTCCCAGTAATCCCGCCCAGACGGATGGCCCCGATAGCAACGCCAACCCGGCAAAGATGCCCGCCGCCCGCGGACGTTCATGCCACCAGAAGGCCCAGGCCAGCAATACGAATGTCAACGCAGGAATCAGGCTCCCGGCCTGACGCGAAAGCGAGACCAGGCCCGGGTCGAGCGCCAAGAAGAAGGCCAGGAGCAGGCCAGGGACCGGTTTGAGGCGCTGGCGGAACAGATAGGGGACAAGGATCAGTGCGCTTCCCGTCAGTGCCGGGACGAAGCGCGCCAAAAAGTTCGATGTCCCAAACAGGAAGAACAGAAAACTGGTCGGCAGGATGTAGATGGGTTGGGAACCAAGGATTGGCCGTGCCCCCTGTGCCACGT
>Ga0105093_10001092_pt1 | contig 10368 bp, 10 predicted proteins | sample PPLLak3March2015_2_FD_79111 | JGI IMG/M metagenome (GOLD analysis project Ga0105093, IMG submission 79111) | Freshwater sediment microbial communities from Prairie Pothole Lake near Jamestown, North Dakota, USA - PPLs Lake P8 Core (3) Depth... | ecosystem: Environmental > Aquatic > Freshwater >... | reverse complement strand
GAAAGTTTTATCGATCCGGAGCGACTTGGTCAGGCGGGCAGGACCGGCATAAGCAAGTCGTAAGTCATTAGTCGTTAGTCGTAAGTCATTTGATTTATCTATTGGCTTAACTGCGCGGACGAGCACTGCTGAAGGATATCCATTCTTACCAGTAACGATATTGAGCATGTAGTGCATGCCGTAAGTGAAGTAGACGTAAATATGGCCGGGAGGGCCGAACATCACTTCATTACGGGGCGTTTTTCCGCGGCTGGCATGGCTGGCTTTGTCTCGGAAGCCTTCATAGGCTTCTGTTTCGACTATTATGAATTTTACGATCCGGCCGTTTATTGCTCTCATTAAAAAACAGCCCAATAATTTTTGGGCAACCGCGAGTGATGACTGGCTGTAAAATTCCTGCTTGATAGGCATCGGTCTATTGAGTAATGAATTTAATCCCGTCCGTCAAGCTGATGATTTTGGATAATTGGATCTTTCCGGGCTTGACTTCCATGTTGGGTATCAGGGCCTTTTTAAATCCCAGCTTTTCGCCTTCAAGGATGCGTTTTTCCAGGTTTTTTATTTTTCTGATTTCCCCGCCAAGGCCGACTTCGCCCAAAATTATTATATCCCGCCCGATTTCCAGGTTCAATAGCGATGAAGCTATCGCGAGGCAAACGGCCAAGTCCAGCGAAGCATCATTGACCTTGAATCCGCCCACTACATTCAAAAAAACGTCCTGATTGGTCAAATTGACCTTGGCGCGTTTTTGCAGGACCGTAATCAGGATTTGCAGCCGGTTCAGGTCGTATCCCGAAGCTTTCCTTTGGGGGTAGCCGAAAAACGTTTTGGATACTAGCGCCTGAACTTCGACCATGAACGGCCTGGATCCTTCCATCAAGCAGCTAATAGCCGAACCGGGCAGGGAAGATTGGCTGACATCCAGGAAAATTTTTGATGGATTTTTAATTTCGGCAAAACCGGCTTCGGTCATCCGAAAGACGCCGAGTTCATTGACCGAGCCGAAGCGGTTTTTCGTAGAGCGCAGGATCCTTAAATCGCTGCCTACTTCCGATTCGAGATAGATGACGGTATCGACCAGATGCTCCAGCGATTTCGGACCGGCGACGGCTCCGTCTTTCGTAATATGGCCGATAATAATAAAAGCGATATCCTGCGATTTGGCGAGCTCCATGCATTTGGTGGCAGAGATTCTGATTTGGCTGACGCTGCCCGCCTCCGAAGGAAGAGCTGCGGAATAAATCGATTGGATGGAATCGATTATAACCAAATCAGGCTTGATCATTTCGATTACGGCCAAAATTTTTTCCAAATGAGTATCGCTGATGAATTTAATATTTTCGCATTTAATGTTGAGCCTATCCAGGCGGGTTTTAACCTGGTAAGCGGATTCCTCCCCGCTGACATAAGCGACCTGGCTCGTTTTCTGGACGGCATCGGCGATTTGGGCGACAATCGTGGATTTGCCGATTCCCGGCTCTCCGGACAGCAGGACCAGCGAGCCCGGCACCAATCCGCCGCCCAGCACCCTATCGGCTTCTTCGATTCCGGTTATGATCCGGCTTTGATTTTTCAGCCGGAGGCTGCCTAAATCTACAACATCGCCCATATCGGCATGAACCGCCTGCACCGACCTCTCTTTTTCGTTCACGGTCTTTATCTGCAGGGTATCCCATTTTCCGCACTCAAGACAGCGCCCGCTCCACTTGGGAGTCTGGGCGCCGCAATTCGAACAGCTGTATACGGTGATGGTTTTGTTTTGCATAGCCAGCTTATTGGAGTTTGCTTAATTCATAATCAACCGCTTGCTTGATATCGGCATAGCTTACTTCGCCTAACATTTCCATATCGTTGACGTAAACGAAGGGAATGCCCGAAATGCCCAAAGCTTGCGCTTCGTCGATATTATCCAATACTAATCCGGAAACCGCCGGGTCCTGCAGGCATTGCCGGAAAGCATCCGTATCAAGGGACAGCTGGCTTGCCAGACTGATGAACAGATCGTCCGTTGCCTCGCCGTTGGAAGAATATAGCAAGTCATGGTATTCCCAGAATTTGTTTTGTTTTTGGGCGCAGCGTCCAGCAACGGCGGACCGGTAAGATTCCGAGGTAGTAAAATTTTCCGGGAAGTCCTTCCAGATCAGCCTGACTTGACCCTTATAATCTTCAATGATTTTTTTCAGTTCGGATTCCTGCTGGGAGCAGAATTCGCATTTGAAATCCGAAAATTGCACGATTGTTACCGGGGCCGTGGTCGGTCCGATCGAGGGGTCGATATCGCCTATCAGCGGAGCTTCCAGGGAGTTTTCAAATTTCGGAACCTTGCTGATCAAAGGATCCGAACTCTCCAGGCTATTTTCGTTTATTTTCACCAGCGTATTATCGGTTGAATCTGTAACTAGCCTGTAAAAAAAGCGGAAACCTATGAATAAAGTAAAAAGCAGCACTAAGTTTACAATAGCGGCGGCAACGAAAATAAAAACCGGGAAATTCTTGTTTTTAAACAATTTAAGCATAGGGTTATAAATTTATTTTATAGATTTTACCGTTTGAGTCGTTAAAATAGAGGTATCTCGCGTTTTCAGAAATCATCAGATTTTTTATAGTATAAGAACCGTCCGGAACAGCCAATAGCCGCTTCATGCCTGTCGCAAGATCCAAATAATAAATGTCATCCTTGGTGCTTTCGGCCAGCTCCCGCATTAAGCCGGCGCCATCCGGCAATTCTTCGGGCACTGCGCAGTAGGCGGTGGTGCTGTCGAAAAAAACGCATTTTTCAGCCCAGGTTTCTATATCCAGACTTTTTCTTCCGCTGCCGACATCGTTTCCGCTGGCGTTGACTACCCAAAGCAGCGGCTTCAGATTGGTATCGGTTGAATAGACGCTGTATAAAATCTTTTTTCCGTCCGGAGACCAGATATATTCGAATCCCCGGCCTTCGATCATCATGGATTTGAAATTTTCCTGATTCTGTCCGATAAGATAGATTTCCTGCTGGTCCAAGCCTGTGCCTTCGCGGTAAGTTGCAATTACCTGGTTGTTCGGCGACCAGCTAACGTCCACCAAATCGGCATTCTGGCCGATTTCATCGATGATTTTTGCCCTTGAACCGTCGCTGTTAGCCGTCATCAGATAACGGTTGTTTGTATCCTTGCCCATGCTTTTAGCGGCGATCATATCGCCGGAGGGCGAAAAACTGAACCCTTGCCAATGGGCAGGGATGGTGATTTGCTGGTCTTGGTCAAAATTATATATGATATTTGATCCATCCGGATATTCCAGTACCGCGCTATTTTTCCGGGGAGACCAGGTCACCTGCTCAACATCATAAAAAGCACGCTCGCTCATCGGAATTATATTGCCATTGTTGTCGAGTTTATAAAATTTCCCGTCGGATTCGTTGTAATATTGCAGTCCCTTGCCGTCCTGGCTTACTATAGGATCCAGAGAAGGGGTATCGATCAGCGGTTCGGTTTCGGTAAGCCCTCCGCTGGCAAGCTTGTCCGGGACAGCGCCTTGGTCGGCTGCGCCGGTTTGCCCGGCAGAAAGCCCGCCCGCGCCGGTGGTTTCGGCGACTTGCCCGGTTCCGACCTGGGCGACAGGCAATTTGCCGGTTTGCGATTCGGTCGTTGATGCGGTCTCGGAAGTTTCCGGACCCCGTATCGCCGGGCGGAAAAAGAAATAATATAGCAGATATCCCATTAATAATACTGTGGCCAGGAAACCAAAGGCAAAGATGATTTTTTGGTATTTACGGATAAATTCCATAATATTTCATGATTTTGTTTAAGAGCTTGAAATATGTTATAATTAAACAAGGAAATTATTATTTTTTACAAAAATATAGTATAATTAAAATAGTTGTACTGTTGATAAGCTACCTATATTATATAACAATATCTAAATTTATTAAAGCAAATCGTTATTTTGCGTTTTTAATATTAATGCTTCCGCCCCTTTGCTGAATTATGAACATTTTTTCTTCAAACCAGAAAAGCTATCTTGGTGTAGATATTGGCACTTCCGGGGTTAAAATTGTTGAAATCAAGAAAGAAAATAATCAACCTAAGCTATTTTCTTACGGTTTTAGCGAGACTATCAGCGTAGATTCGGAAAAAACTGGCCCAAAGGAAATCAATGACATAGCAAAGCTGGTAAATGCCATTCACAAGAAAGCCGGAATGGTTTCCAGGGTTGCGGTATCGGCCCTTCCTACATTTTCCGTGTTTACTTCTATTTTGACCTTAACCAATGTTGATAGGCGCGATATGGCATCGGCTGTAAATTGGGAGGCAAAAAAAGTTATTCCTCTTCCATTGGAAGAAATGGTTTTGGATTGGGTAGAAATCGATGAGAACAATAACGGCAAAAAAGGAGACAATAAAAACAACGAAAATCAAGGAAACGCCAAAAAAGTGAATCGGGTATTGTTGACGGGCGCATCGCGTTCGCTGGTTGAAAGGTATATTTCTATTTTTAAAATCGCGCAAATCCAGCTGTTAAGCCTTGAAACGGAAATTTTATCTTTAATCCGTTCAATCCTGGGAAATGATAAATCGTCCGTCATGCTAGTTGAAATCGGAACCAATACTACGGACATTTCGATTGTCGAGAAAGGCATCCCGGTGCTTAACCGGAGCCTGGATATCGGCGGGAATACCATTACCAAAGCTATCGGCAGCAGTTTGAATATCGGCTACAATCGCGCCGAACAATTCAAATATGATATGGGGATCAGTTCATTCAACAGCCAGGAGGATATCGTGCCTAAAACGATAATTGAGTCGTTGGCTCCGATAATCAACGAGATAAAGTATACGCTGAATCTCTACCAGTCCAAAAGCATGCACGGCGTAGACAAAATTGTATTATCCGGAGGCGGCGCGATGCTGATCAATTTTTCTACATATTTGTCCAAATTGCTGAATATTAATGTAATAATCGGAGATCCCTGGTCGCGCGTTGCGTATCCATTGGAGCTCGAATCTTTGCTTAAGGAAATAGGCCCGCGGCTATCCGTAGCCATTGGATTGGCGTTGAGGGAGATATAATAAATAGTCAATTAGTCCCTAGTCGTTAGCCATTGGTCATTTTCGCGCAACTCATAAATCGTAACCCAGCATTGTTTTAAGTCCATATAGTTAAAAGTTATAAAGTTCAGAGTACGGAGTACCGAGATATGAAAAAGATTCAAAAATGGAAAGAAGAAAAGATTTATGAGTTTAGATTTAGGATATAAGATTTAAGAAAATTTTGATGAATTTAAGAATTGGAAATTATGAATTTATTTAAAATCATTTACAAGCCTTTAAAAAGGTTTTCAAGTCGAATAATATTCGCATCTAGCATTAAATATCTATGAGCGAGATCGATTTCATCAATCAAAACAAAAAAAACGCCAAGCAGAAAGAAGAGCCTGAAGAATCGGCGGATATCGAATATTCCAAACCTAATGACGAAGAAATAGATTTAACCGGAGGAACTCCGAGAAAAAAATCGTTTTTTGATTTTTTCGGCTTGTTTGGTTCCAGCAATATCGCCGCAAAGGAAAAATTGCATAGGCCTTCTTTTAATGGCGATCGGGCCAATAAGGAACTCTGGAAAAAAGTTATAGATAAAAAATCGGAAAAGCCGGCAGTTTATGAAAAACAGCCGTTAGCCCGGCCCGTTTCCCCTGTTCCGCCAAAACACGCAGCTAGTCCGGCCAAAAGCGAGGGGATTTTTTCTTTTCTTAATAATTTCGGCTCTTCCCAGGCGGCACGGTCCCGAGCTGAAGGCGGCAGCGATAGGGAGCAAAGCAGAGAAGTGGAAGAAATATTGCTTTCGAAAGGTTTGCCCAATGCGGAAAAATCAGAATCGGCAAAAACCACCAGGGAAACCGCGCCGGCCCCGCGGGCAACCCGGCAAAAAGAGTCGGATGAATTGGATATTCTGCAGACCAACCTGATCAAGGACACATCCTTGGGTTTTATCGATTGGCACAAAAATCTTTACACGATAATATTTTCCGTTATTTCGTCCATACTTATTATTACTCTGGCCTACGGAGGCATTGCATACTGGGGAATTAAAAACATCGAAAAAACAAAAATAAATACCGGAGAGCTTCTAAATATGGAAAAGAATATCGACCTAGGAATGGCCAGGGTGCAAAACGATCAGATCCTTGTTTCAGAAAAAAAATTCCCAGCTGTCAAATATCTGATCGAGAATCATATCTATTGGACCAAACTTTTTAAATTTTTGGAAGACAATACTCTAGCTAAAGTATATTATAACGGTTTTTCCGGAGATACTTCCGGCAGCTATACCCTGGTAGCGCGGGCCGAAAACATCAAAGCCGCCGCCGAGCAGATCAAAGCATTTGGTTCAAACGAATGGGTCTTGCAGTCAACGACCTATGGGATGTCGATCGGATCTTCGGGGGCAACCGAAGGCAGCAATTTGCTGACCGACAAAGAAGTAAATTTTTCCGCGACCCTTAATCTGAAGCCGAATATTTTCAGGGATTATATTTCTGCCAGCCATTGAATTTTTTTATGGATATAAAAGAATATAAACAAAAAATAATAATTGCGGTTGTACGCTATAACGGATTAATTTCCTTGGTTTTAGCGTTGATTATCCTGATTGGAGGATATTTTCTGGTTATAGGCCCGTTTTACAGCCAAACCAAGCAAAAATATCTTGATTCAAAAACTTACAATGAATCCCTTTACAACGGAAAGAAAGCTGCGCTGGATAAATTGGCAAGCATATTAAATGATTTCAACAACATCAAAGACATCGATAAGCAGAAGATCGATAAGATACTGCCGTCTAATCGCGACCACATAGACCTTTTCCCCGAAATTGAATATCTTACCCTTAGAAATGGATTGCTTTTCAATTCAGTCGGAATCACGGAGATTTCCGATGTATCCAGTGTTGTAGCGGTGGAGGATGCTTCCAAGGCCAAGCTAAAGAATATCGGCGCATTTCTGATTTCAATATCTGTCAGCGGAGCGGATTACCAGAATTTTAAAAAATATCTGGCCAGCCTGGAAGAAAATTTACGGCTGATGGATGTGATTCGCTTGAGTTATGATCCAAAAAGCAAAGCCGCCAGCCTCGAGATATTAACTTACTTTTGGAAAGATCAATAAAATGTTAGCAGTAAAAAATAGAACAATCAACAAAAACAAGCTGATCATATACCTGAGCTTGATAATTATTATTATTGCCGGAATAACCATCCAGATCTTTCTCAGTTATTTCCCTTCAAATCCGGATGAAATGGACCAGGGAATCGTTTTATTCGGTCCGGCCGGTGACGCAGGAGTCCAAAAGCAGGATTCCTTGTCCGGCATCGCCACTACAGCGCCGGTGCAGTTAAATATTTATGAAGTCGGGCTTTATAGCGCGATTGTCGATAACCCTAAATATAAATCCTTGAAAGAAAGCTATTTAGACGATTTAACCCCTATACATAAAGGCAAAGATAACCCATTCGCCCCTTAGCTTATGACAAAAACCGAAGAGTTGCTTGAAAATATGGTGGCTAACCAGCTGATTTCTTTTAATCAGTTGACAGAGGTCAAGGAAGAATCGGTCAGGCAGAATAAAAATGTCGAGGACATTATATTGGAAAAAGGCTTCATAGACATCGAGGATTACACCAAGGTTAAAGCGGCGGTTTACGACCTGCAGTATGCCAATATTTCAGACCAAAAAATCGATGAATCCGCCATAAACACAATATCGCCGGAAACAGCCGAGAATTATCATATCCTTTGCTTTGAGCGCGATGCGGAAAAAATAAAGATCGGAATCCTGGATCCGGAGAATTTGAAAGCATTAGAGGTTGGAGATTTTATCGCCAAAAAAGAAGGCTTAAAAAATGAATACTATCTGATTTCCCCGGTTTCATTTAAAAACGCCTTTAAGAATTACAAGGCTTTATCCAGAGAAATCAAAACCGCCCTGGATTCCAAAACTCAGGAAGATAGAGCAAAAAAGCAGGTCCAGAAGGAAGCAGAAAGCCTGGAGTTTGAAGAAGTGATTAAAAGCGCGCCGGTAGCGAAGATAGTTTCCGTAATTATGCGCCATGCGGTTGACGGGCGCGCCAGCGATATCCATATCGAACCGATGCAGAATGAGACCAGGGTGCGCTATCGCATAGACGGAGTTTTGTATACTTCGCTGACTCTGCCGAAAAACGTCCACAATTCGATCGTCGGCAGGGTAAAGGTTTTAGCGAATATGAAGCTGGACGAAACCCGGATCCCCCAGGACGGCAGGATCAGGGAATCTATCAGCGGAAAAGAAATCGATTTCCGTGTTTCCATCCTGCCTTTGATGAACGAAGAGAAGATCGTTATGAGGATTTTGGACGTATCCCGCGGGGCGCCGACCCTTGAGGACCTAGGATACGGCGGATTGGGCCTCAGGATCATTAAAACCAATACCAAAAAAACCGACGGCATGTTCCTGGTCACTGGTCCGACGGGATCGGGCAAATCGACAACTCTATTTTCAATTTTGACCCGGATGAACAAAGAAGGGATTAATATTTCCACGTTGGAGGATCCGGTTGAATATTTTATCAAGGGCGTTAACCAGGCGCAGATACGTCCGGAAGTAGGATTTAATTTCGCGACCGGCCTGCGTTCGATCCTGCGCCAGGATCCCGATATCGTGATGGTCGGCGAAATCCGGGATAATGAAACCGCCGAATTGGCTATCCATGCCAGCTTAACGGGGCATTTCGTGCTATCGACTTTGCATACCAATAATGCGCTGGGAGCGATTCCCAGGCTTTTGGATATGGAAGTCGAGCCATTTCTCTTAGGCACGACCCTCAATACCATTGTCGCCCAAAGGCTGGCCAGAAGAATCTGTGATTTCTGCAGGCAGGAAGAAGACTTGAACCAGGATATTTATGCGGAACTCAAGAAGACAGTTGATGCCATTTCCGATGATGTTTTCATGGGTGAGCTTAAGGATTTCGACCGGTCGAACTATAAAGTTTACCGGGGCAAAGGCTGCCCCCGCTGCGGCAATACCGGTTATAGCGGCAGGATCGCGCTTTCCGAAGTGCTGAATATCGACGAGCAGATAGAGCATAATATTGTCACCGAGAAAATTAAGGCAATGACCATCGAGGACGTTAAAAAGTCCCAAAAATTCGTCAGCTTAAAAGAAGATGGAATGGTTAAAATACTCAAAGGGCTGACTTCATACGAGGAAGTATTGAGGGTTTTTCAGGAGTAAAATTCAAATAATATGCTTTTTGACGCTTTGCTTATTGCAGAAATCAGCCGGTTCAACCGCCATTAAACATTAAGCATTGGCCATAATTCATCGTAAAAGATGCTTAATGCCAAATGCTGAATGGTTAATAATTAATCGGATAAATTATATGGACAGAAAAAATAAAGTTTTGATCGTTGAAGACGATGTGTTTCTTCTTAATATGTACGCCGAAAAATTCACCCTTGAAAATTATCAGGTCTTTGCGGCAGAAGAGGGTAAAAAGGGGGTTAAGCTGGCGCTGAAAGAAAAACCGGACATAATACTTTTGGATATTATTTTGCCGGGCATGAACGGTTTTGACGTGTTAAAAGCGATCAAGGAGGATGAATCAACCAGGCATATACCGGTAATCCTTTTAACTAATCTGAGCCAGCGCGATGACATTAACAAGGGGCTGGAACTTGGCGCGGTGGATTACCTGATCAAAGCTCATTTTATGCCGTCGGAAGTGGTGGAAAAAGTCAAGAATATTTTATTTAAGCAATAATACGATGGAAATATCATTATATCTGAGCCAATTATTGACTAAAACAGCGGGCAGGAATGCTTCCAGCCTGCATTTGACGGTGGGCGGCTTGCCGACGCTTCGCGTTGACGACCATTTTGAGGTCATTGAGTCCGATGCTATCGTAGACCTGGAAACGATTGAAAAAATAATCGAAATATACCTGGATGCCGACGAAAAACAGCGCCTAGCGGAGAACAAATCACTGATGACAGTTAAGAATTTTTCCAATTTCAGGTTTAAGGTCAGCGTTTTTTACCAGAAGAAAATGCCTTCTTTATCCTTTTTTTATATTCAACCGGATATTACGACGCTCGACGAATTGAAATTCCCCGTCGGGTTAAAAAAATTCCTGGATCTAAGCTCGGGGCTATTGGTTATTTCCGGCCCCCACCTTTCCGGCAAATCCAATACGGCCGCCGCATTTATCGAGGATATGAACAGGAATTTCAATAAACGCATTATAACCCTGGAAGACCCGATCGAGCGGCAATTTATCAGCAAAAAATGCATAATTGAACAGCGGCAAGTCGGAGTGGACGTCGCGACATATGAGGACGGCTTGTATT
>Ga0105093_10001090_pt1 | contig 10371 bp, 9 predicted proteins | sample PPLLak3March2015_2_FD_79111 | JGI IMG/M metagenome (GOLD analysis project Ga0105093, IMG submission 79111) | Freshwater sediment microbial communities from Prairie Pothole Lake near Jamestown, North Dakota, USA - PPLs Lake P8 Core (3) Depth... | ecosystem: Environmental > Aquatic > Freshwater >... | reverse complement strand
GCTAGTTTGTCCCTAAGATCCTTGTAGATCCCCATGGTGGCGATTTCTTCATCGTCCTCGTACAAGATGGAGGCCGTCAGCTCCACGGGGATTTCCTCTCCTTTGGAGTTGAGGATGACGATCTGCCGGGCGGCGAGCTTCCCCACCCCACCGAACGCGTGGTTTTTGAGCATCTTCATGATCTCGGCGGCGGTGCCGGGCGGGTAGAGTTTCTCCACGTGTATTTCGCGTGAAGCTCTTTCGGCCGAATACTCGAACAGATCCTCAGCGGCGTGGTTCATCAGCAGAATGTTGCCGTACCGGTCGGCGGCCACGATCGCCATGGGTGAACTTTGGATGAGTTTTTCAAGAAACTCCTTCGTTTCCTTCAGGGCCTTCTCGAGAGTTTTCAACCGGGTGATGTCCCGGACGCTTTCCATGATGTAGGCGATCTCGCCGGACTCGTCCAAGATCGGTGAAAACACGCGGTCTTCCCACATCTGCTTATGGGTGCGGGTGAAGACCCGGCGCGTGATGGTGTGTCCCTTTTTTTCCATCAGGACCCGGGACAACGGGCAGTTGGTTTCAGGGCAGCAATCGGCATTATAAAAAACCTGATAGCAGTTTTTATTAACGACCTGGTCCATCGTCATCCCGTATTTTTGCAGAAATATACGGTTGGCGGACTGAATCTTCTTGTCCGGTGTCATGATCAGCGTGGGGAAGGACAACGAGTCGAATACGCGCACACGCCAATCCATCTCAGCCGGAAGCGGGTCATTCATGCGTTGGTCCCTTAATGTGCGGCTCATGGCAGGCGAAAGCACTCTGCCAAGGCCGCCTTTGCCGATTCCGCCGTCCCGTCGGGGACGACCAGATAGGCCATGCTGCCCGAGAACCCTGCGAGCAGAAGCCCGGCCTTTTTCTCACGAAGTTTTTCGAGCGCGGTGGCGGCGATGCCGTACCGCTCATAAAAATGAGGCCCCTGGAAAAGCACCATCTCCACCGGTTGCATGCCTATCTCTGCGTCCATGGCATCGCCGGCCGAATGCCGGCCGAACGCCTCCAGTATGGCGGGGATATCCTCCGGTGGGGCGACGGCATATAGGGTGGCCGTCCCGTCAGGCTCGCATTGGAGCATCACGAATGAGAATTTCCCGGCTGGCGGTGCGGGCGATGACACCTGGCGGGCGCTTTGCGGCAAGGGTTCAAAGCCCAGCGGTGTCCGCACCATCACCACGCCCGTGACCGTGTGCAGGCCATAGGACTTGGCGACGGGTTCGAAGTAGACGGCGATGGTTTCCATTTCAGACTATCGAGTGACCGGCTTGACCCGGAACTCGGGCGCGAACGGGGCGTGATGGTCCGGCAACCCGAACACTTCCCGAAGGCGTTGGCTCGCCCGTCCCAGTTCTTCGAATGCGGTGACAAATGTCAGTGCCGAAAGGGTCGAGGCAACCCCGAAAACGGGCAGACGGGATTCGGCAAATAGTTTCAGGGAGCGCGTGAGCGCTTCCAGTCGGCGCTCATGGGGGAAAAAAGTCAGCAGTCCGACGGAGTTGACCGACCGGCAGGTCCAAAGCCCCCCCGCGGCTTCCGCCGCGAGCCATTCGACAAGCTTGATTTGGTCCGCCGCTACGCACAAGCAAACCCGGGTCCGGTCCACCGAGCGGGAAACGGATAAATAGAACAGGTTCATCTGGCGCCCGGCCAAGGCCTTCAGCACGTTCACCTCGGCGCCGATGGGCGGCACGTCGGCGGACAGCACCGCCAAGGCCAGCTCTTCGCTGAACTTCATCCCACCCAGGGGGATCAGATCCGCCATGTCAACCGTCTCGATTCCCGGCAGTTGCCGTCGGTTCGGTCGTCCGGGGTCGTCATCCGAGTGCCGATGACGGTCTCGGCCGCCTTTCTCAACCGGCTGGTTAAAGATTGTCGTTCACCATCGCCACAAGTTTGTCCAGGTCGATGGGTTTGGGGACGTAATCGTCGGCCAGGGTCTTCTTCCCGTCATGGTGCGTGTAGCTGGTGGTGGTCACCGCATCGGCCACCGCCGTGAGCAGGATCACGGCGATGGTCTTGTACTGCGGGTCAGCCTTGATTTCATCGCAGAGCTGGTAGCCGTTCTTGCGGGGCATCATGACGTCCAGGATCATCAGGTCCGGCTTATCCGCCCGGATTTTCTCCCAGGCTTCGACGCCGTCGTAGGCCTTGGTCACCCGGAAGTCTTTGCTTTCCAGCTTCATCGCCAGGGCTTCGACCAGATCAGGATCGTCATCTACGACCAGGATGTGCTTTTGAGCGCTCATCGGTATCTCCTTTAGATGGGTTTAAGATGCATGCCTTTGTGCTTCGCTTCAAACGGTCGGTCGAGGGTAAAGCCCGGCCCGCCGGACGATTTCCGGAACTCGTTGCTCCCACTCGATGGCCATGATGTGGAAGCCGTGAACGCCCTCGACCGTTTTAAGACGTTCGATGGTTTCGACGGCGATGGTGATCCCCTCCTCCGCCTGTTTATCCTTGGGAAGCGCCGCGAGCCGCTGGACCAGCGCGTCGGGCACATCCATGCCCGGGACCTTCTTTTGCATGTACCGGGCCATACCGGCGGACTTCAAAGGGGTGATCCCCGCCATGATGAACAGGTTCTCGTGCAGGCGCCGCTTGCAAACCCCTTCCATCCACTTTTCGAATTTGTCAAGGTTGTAGATGCACTGCGTCTGGATGAAGTCCGCGCCGGCATCGGCCTTCTTTGCTAGACGCCGGACGCGCAGCTCGAACGGATCGGCAAAGGGATTCGCCGCCGCCCCGATGAACATTTTCGGCGGGTTGGCGATCTCATCGCCTCCCTGGAATTTTCCCTGATCCCGCATGGTGCGCACGGTCTGGATGAGCTGGATCGAGTCCAGGTCGTAGACGTTGGCCGCCATCGGGTGGTCCCCGAAATGCGGATGGTCGCCCGACAGGCACAGCATAGTGTTGATGTCGAAGGCGTAGGCCCCCAGAAGGTCACTTTGCAGTGCCAGTCGGTTGCGGTCGCGTGTGACCATCTGCAGGATTGGGTGCAGCCCCATCTGCCGGATCAAAATGCAGGCCGTGAGGCTGGACATTCGGACCATGGCGGTCTGGTTGTCCGTGACGTTCACCGCGTCCACGTAGCCCCTTAGCATTTCAGCTTTTTCCCGGACCTTATCCGGCAGCGCCCCCCGGGGCGGCCCGCATTCGGACGTTACGGCCAGGTGGCCGGCTTTGAACATTCTCTCGAGTACGCTTTCGGTCTTCATCACATCAAATCCTCTCTGACGATTTTGCGAGGTCCGCCGCCCCGGCCGCTGCGCCAGTCTTTTGCCGGCAATATGGCCTCGTAACGCTCTTCCAATCCGAGGGCCTTCAGGCGGTCCCAGATCAGCTGCCAGACGCAGTCGACATCCGGGCTGATTTCACATTTGCCCTTGCTCGAGCCGCCGCAGGGGCCGTTCTGCAGCCGTTTGGAGCACCGGGCGATGGGGCAGATGCCGCCAGTGACCCCGAGCAAGCAATCCCCGCAGCCCTGGCAGCGTTCGGCCCACACGCCCGGGCGCTCGGAGGCCCCCATGAACTTCGTGTTGACCCCGGGGAACACCATCTTGTCCTTGAAGCGCCGGGCGATCTCCTGCACCCCGCAGCCGCAGGCCAGCGAGAGCACCGCGTCGGCCTGATCGATGTAAGGAACAAGCTGCTCGACATATTCCGGGTCGCACTGGCGCTCCAGCGTCATTTCCCGGATATGGATGACCCGGCCCGATTTCATGGAAGCGACTTGCAGGGCGGAAGACAAGAGCGCCACCTCTTTGCGGCCGCCCGCCGAGCATACCGTCACGCATTCATTGCACCCGACCAGCAGAAGATTCTTGTACGGCGAGACAAAGTTTATGATTTCCTGAATAGGCTTGCGCTCGGCGGTGATCATAGTGCGGCACTCTCCTTATTGGCCGGTGAAACGTTGTGGGGGTCGCGGGTCTTGCTTGCCCCCATGAGTTTGACAGGATTGGGGCCCAGCCGGCGGATTTTATCCGTAAACGCTTCGGCGACCGCCGCAAAGCGCTCTCCCATGCCGGCTGACATCATGATCATCTCGATGCGCTCCGGCTCGATGCCGATGTCTTTCAGAAGCCGCTTCACGTAAGCCACCCTCCGGGCGGCCTTGGCATTGCCACTTTTGAAGTGGCAGTCCCCCTCCAGGCAGCCGGCTACGTAGACGCCGTCCGCCCCCCGTTCGATGGCCTGCATGAGATGAATGACGTCCACTTTCCCGCTGCACGGCACGCGGATGATCTTGACGTTGGGCGGATAGGAGAGCCGCAGGCTGCCGGCCATGTCCGCCGCCGTGTAGGCACAGTAGTGGCAGCAGAAGGCCACGATGACGGGTTCAAAGTCCTTCATCAGTTCAACCTTTCCAGTAGCCCGTTCAACTGGGCCGTGATCACGTCGTCCTCGAACCGGACCAGCTCGATGGCTTTCGCAGGGCATTCGGCCGCGCAGGTCCCGCAGCCGTGGCAGCGGGTGGCATCGATTTCAGAGACGCCGTCCGCATTGATGAATGGAATGTGATAGGGGCAGGCCCGGACGCACAACAGGCAAGCGGCGCATCGGTCGCGGTCCACCCGCGCAGCGACGGCCCCGAGGTTGATCACGTCCCTGGCGAGCAGCGTCTGGACCCGCGCCGAGGCCGCCAGCGCCTGGGTGATGCTTTCCCGGACGCTCTTGGGTCCGTGGGCCGTACCGGCCACGGTGAAACCCGGCACGGAAAGCTCCACCGGTCGGAGCTTGACGTGGTCCTCCAGAAAGAATCCGTCCGCGGTGCGGTTGAGGTGAAATATGGCCGCGAGATCCTCGGTCCCCTCCTCGTCGACCACGAAGCCGGTGCTCAGCGCCAGGCAGTCGCACTCGACCTCAAGCCGCCTTCCCAGAACGCGTTCCTCGAAAGACACTATAAGCTTGCCCCCGACGGTGCTCACGTCGGGTTTGGCGTTCTCCTCGTACTGGACAAAGACCGCCCCGAGCTTGCGCGCCTCGATGGCGTAGTCTTCCTGGAAACCGGTGGTCCGCATGTCGCGGTAGAGAACAAAGATCCGGGCATCGAGGTTGAGCCGGCGGATCCGCAGGATGTTCTTGATCGCGCTTTGGCAGCATATCTTGGAGCAGTTCGGGTTCTCCGGCGTCCGCGAGCCCACGCACTGGATCATTACCACCGTGTCCCAGGAGGCCACCCGGTCCGGATGGTCTTCGATGAGGCCGTCCAGATCGAGCTGGGTCACGACGTCGCCGTTTTTCCCCAGAAGGTACTCCGCCGGCCGCCGGGCGAGCGCACCGGTGGCGAGAATTGTGGCGCCGTGCCGGATTTGGCGGTAGAGCATCCGGGGCCCCGCCTGCAAGCCGGTCGAAAATGCCCCCGGCATGCCCGAATGGTCGACGATGATTGTTTGGGTCAAGACCTCGATGCGCTTGTGGCTCAAGGTGCGATCGGCCAGCGCGCGGACATGGGCGCCGATGTCGTCGCCCTCCAAGCTCTTGCGGAGTTGCCCGGCCAGCCCACCCAGCTCGCGCATGCGTTCGACCAAGATCACCTTGAAACCCTGATCGGCCAGGTTCAGGGCGGCGCTCATGCCGCTGACGCCTCCCCCGACGACCAGCACGTCCTTGTTCATCGGAAGGACCAAGTCGGTGTGCGGCCGGTGTAAGCCGACGCTGGCGACTGCCATGCGCACCAGATCCTTGGCCTTCTCGGTCGCCTGGTCGGCCAGGTGCCCGTGGACCCAGGTGTCCTGGTCGCGGATGTTGGCGATCTCCACCAGGTACTTGTTCAGGCCGGCCTTGCGCAGGGTGTTTTGAAAGAGCGTCTCGTGGGTCCGGGGGGAACATCCGCCGATCACGATGCGGTTCAACCCCTTCTCCCGGATGCTGTTCTCGATGCGCTCCATTGCGGCGCTGGAGCAGCCGTGCCCGGCCATTTCCGCGACGACGACCGCGGGCAGCGCCGCGGCGTGGGCGACGACGGCTGCGACGTCGATAACGCCGCCGATGTTGAACCCGCAGTCACAGACAAAGACGCCGATGCGCGGCGGTTCACCGGCGACATCGCGCTCCGGCGCAAGCTCTTCCCCGGCGCCCGCGTCCGGTTCGCGAGGTCCCGCGGCCTGCATGGCCAGGCAGGCGGCCGCACTGGATTGAACGATGGTCTCGGGGATGTCTTTCGGGCTTTCAAGAGTGCCGCAGACGTATATCCCCGGTCGGGATGTGGAAACCGGGCTGAAGCCCCCGGTCGCGGCGAAGTGATGCCGGTTCATCTCGATTCCCAATGCCCGCCCCAGGGCCTCGGTTTCGGCCGAAATCCGGAAACCCGTCGCGAGCACCACCATGTCGAACGGTTCCGTTTCGAGACGGTTGTTCTCTTCGCGCAGGTAGGCGATCCGCAGCTGCCCGGCATCGTCGCGCACCACGCTGTGAGGGCGGCAGCGTACGAAACGAACGCCGTACTCCCTGATGGCGCGCTGGTAGTAGAGTTCGTAGTCCTTCCCCGCGGTGCGGATGTCCATGTAGAAGATCGAGGTTTCGATGTCGTTTCCGAATCGTTCGCGCGTCACGACCGCTTCCTTGATGGCGGCCATGCAGCAGAAACTCGAGCAGTAGGAGACGTCGTTTGCGTTGATCCCGCGCGAGCCCACACATTGGATCCAGGCGATTCGACGCGGCGGTTTTCCATCGGAGGGGCGGATCAGTTCGCCGACGGTCGGGCCGGAGGCGGCCAGGATCCGCTCGTACTCGAGCCCGGTCAGAACATCGGGGGAAAGGCCTCGGGCCAGGTAATCCAGACGGTCGGGGGCGAAGAGCTCGGCACCCGCCGCCAGGATGACGGCTCCGAACATTCGGGTTTCTACCCGTTCGCGATCTTCGGTCAAAATAGCGCCGGCCGGGCACACCCGGACCAGTTCTTCCAGGTGGGCGGAGGCCTCCGGATAAACGGAAAAGGCATAGGGTGTAGCCTGGGGGTAGCGCATGCAGGTGGGGGCCCGGTGATCCAGGCCGGGGGTGAAGCGCACCCATTGCGGGAAGCGTTTGTAGCACTCGCCGCAGGCGGTGCAGCGGTTCAAATCGATGAACCGAGGTGCAATGGTCAGGCCGGCGCTGAATCGTCCGGCATCTCCCTGGACGGCGGTCAGCTGAGTGCCGGACATCAGCTCGATGTGATGCCGGCGCCCGGTTTCCGACAACTGGGGCGAGAGCGTACACAGATCACAGTTGTTGGTGGGAAAGGTCCGGTCCAGTCTGGCCATCAGGCCGCCGATGGAAAAGGCCTTGTCGATCAGCACCACCCGCCGACCGGCTTCGGAGATGTCCATGGCGGCTTTTAGGCCGCCGATGCCGGCCCCGACGACCAGAATATCACTACAGGGCTCCGTCTGTTTCTCAGTTGCCATGATCAGGTTCATCCACTTAGAGTGTTTTGGATTGAAGCATTGATGCGCGGCGCCTCGCCGGTGCGCATCACAGTCCCGCCAGGTCGAGGACGGCCGGCAGGCGATGCTCCCAACCCAGGGCTTGAAGTTTGACCCCCCGCGTCGCCCCCTTGAAGCCGTTCAGGATCTCCGCCGCTATGCGCAGGCACTCCTCCTCGCGGTCGTGCGCCTTGCGGATGCGTGCGATCAAGGCCTCGGATATCTTCGCGCCGGGCTCGTTCACGGCGATGTACCTTGCCATGCCCACCGACTTCAGCAGCAGCACTGTCGGGATGACCGGGACCCCGAGGCCCTTGGCCCGGTTCACGCAGGAGACTCCATGGTCGAGGTCGAACATGGGGGCCGTGACGACATATTCGGCGCCGGCCGCGACCTTCTTACGGGCCTGCTCTAATGCCGCGTCGAACGCCTTCTCGTCCGCGCACGCGGGAAGTGTGCAGCCCGTCGTGAACGTCGGAGCCCCTTTCAGTTCGAAGCCGGACAGGTCGAGACCCTGCTGCAGGCCCCGGATCATTTCCAAGATTGCCATTTCGTCCAAGTCATCGACGGCCTTGGCCTTGCGATGGTCGCAATGGCTGATCTCCTCGCCGAGGACAACGATCAGGTTCCGGATTCCCAAAACGTAGGCACCCAGCAAATCCCCCTGCAGGGCCATCTGGTTGCGGTCTCGTCCGTACACGTGAATGACGGACTCGAGCCCCTGTTGCTGCATCAGCGCCGCACCCGCTGTCGCGCTCAGCCGCATGGCCCCGTAGTCCATGTCGGGGACGACGATGGCATCGACGCGGCCCTTGAGGCGCTGCGCACTGGTGACCAGTTCGGAAATGTCCACGCCCCGGGGAGTCTCCATTTCCGCCAGGACGACGAATTCGCCGGATGTCAATTTCTTTCTGAGGTTCATCGCATCTTCCCCTTTGGGTCCAGCTGCCGGCTGGACGGTACGACAGTGTGTTCTGCCGATGCCTTCGATCGCTTGCGTCGGCGACTCCTTGCCGGTTATAAGTGGCTGTGCCCTCCGTGCTTCAGAGCTTCTTTTTCAACTGAATCCGGAAGGACCGGTCCTCCCCGATCTCCTCGTTGGCGATCAGGTCGAAGGAAAGCGGCGGCAGCACCTTCAACAAATCATTCCGCGTGTCGGAATCGCGGCCGAAGACTTCCAGGACCTCGTTGAGTTTCATCTGCCGGAACACCTCGGTCGCCTTCAACAGCGCGAGGGGGGTGATTGCACCGCGCAAGTCCAGATGGTGATCTGACTTCCGATTCAAGACTCAAACTCCTCAAGGCGGCCCGTGTTGGTATAAGGTGTATGGTAAAGCACGGATTATGCCATGAGCGGAGATGCGTATACTTTATATTTTTTACCAAATAATTACATTGTGTTAAATTTTTTTTACAGCAGCTCGGACGATTTTTATTGAAAAAAATGTGTTAAATTGTTAAAAATAGATATTAACAAACGTTAAATTAAAACATAATGGAATGAAACATGTTTGAACACGAACTGGATCGGTACTGGAAGACGGTGGTCAATATCATCAAAGACGGGCTGATGATTGTAGACCGGCGTGGCGTCATCGTTTCGGTCAACAAGGCGCTTGAAAACATGATTCAGTATTCCCGCGACGAGTTGATCGGAAAATCCTGCGAGGTGTTGAATTGTGATGTGTGTGAAAAAGCCCGCCAGGACAACGGAGGGTACTGGTGCCGTTTGTTCAAAACGGGTTCCGTCACGATGCGTAAATGCACCATCATGCGGAAAGACGGGAAGGCGATCCATGTCCTCAAGAACGCCTCGCTGCTGCACGACGACGGGGGGGAAACCATTGGTGCCGTCGAGACGATCACAGACTTGACCGAGGTGGTGGAGAAGGAAAACCAGATCGCCCAGTTCCGCCGGGAACTGCAGGCCGAAGACGGTTTCCACGGAATCATCGGCAGCTCTGCGGTTATGCAGCATGTCTTCGACCTCATCACCAACGCCTCCCAATCCGATGCGCCCGTCATCATCACGGGCGAGAGCGGCACGGGGAAGGAGCTCGTGTGCAAGGCGATTCACGCTATCAGCCAGCGCAAACGCAAACCGCTCGTCAAGGTCAACTGCGCGGCCCTCACGGATTCACTCCTGGAAAGCGAGCTCTTCGGCCACGTCAGGGGGGCCTACACGGGGGCTTGGCGGGACCGGGAAGGCCGGTTTGAAAGTGCGCACCAGGGGGACCTTTTTCTAGACGAAATCGGCGATCTGCCGCTCGCCACTCAGGTGAAGCTGCTGCGGGTGCTGGAGGAAAAGGTCATCGAGCGGGTCGGTGCCAACCAGCCTATCCCGGTCGACGTTCGCATCATCTCGGCCACCCACCGCAACCTTAAGCAGATAGTGGCCCGAGGGCTATTCCGGAAGGACTTGTTCTTCAGGATCAATGTCATTCCCATCCATCTGCCCCCGCTGCGGGAACGGCCGGAGGACATTCCGCTTTTGGCCCGGTCGTTCTTCAGAAGGATCAAGTTGAAAAGCGGGAAAACGATTGAAGGCATCGGCAACGACGCCATTGAAATTATGATGAACTATCCCTGGCCGGGCAATATTCGGGAGTTGAAGAGCGCCTTCGAGTACGCGTTCGTCAATTGCCACGAAGCCCTGATCCGCGCCCAGCACCTCCCCCCGAATGTGCTCTACGGCGAGAGGGCGCCGAAAGCGGCCAAGAGCGCCACGGTCAACCGGGACACTTTAAAAAGAAGCCGGCTGGTGGAGGCTTTGGAGAAAACGAACGGCCATTTGACGCAAGCGGCCCGGATGCTGGGGATCTCCCGGGTCACCGTCTGGAACCAGATGAAACGCTACGGTGTTCAGATCGACCGCAAGCCGAACGTCGGCCAACCGGCCTCGGCTCCGCTCGATGAGCTT
>Ga0105093_10001088_pt1 | contig 10375 bp, 9 predicted proteins | sample PPLLak3March2015_2_FD_79111 | JGI IMG/M metagenome (GOLD analysis project Ga0105093, IMG submission 79111) | Freshwater sediment microbial communities from Prairie Pothole Lake near Jamestown, North Dakota, USA - PPLs Lake P8 Core (3) Depth... | ecosystem: Environmental > Aquatic > Freshwater >... | reverse complement strand
CTTGTGGGAGTGGCTCCCGGCCTTCGTAGCCGCCGACTCCGCCAAAGCAGCTTTGGCTGCGACGGCCGGGAAAGCTACTTCGGCGGAGTAGGCTCCAGCCACGATAACGTCGCGGCAAGATGCCGCTCCCACAAAAGAATGGCTGCGCCAATTAATTTCCTCGGAAGTCCGCCCCGAGTCTCGGTTCAACCGTCAGGCTTGGACTGCATGGCGGCCGCCATTGAAAACCAAAGGGTCTCCAGCGCCATCCGGGGGTTGGCGTTGGCCCGGATCCGCCGGCGCGCTTCTTCAATCGCCCGGTTGGCGCGGCCGAGAGCGGCAAGATCCATCCCCCGCGCCGCGGTCACGATCTGGTTTTTCAGGTCCTGGTGGATGATGCGCTCCGGACAGTACTGCGCCACGGCCACGTCGCGCACCCAGGTGGCCATCAGGTCGAGCAGCTCCGGGACATCTTCCTTGGCCTGAGCCGTTTTTTCCGCCAGGGCCAGCAGGACCGTCGCGGGGCGCCGGGGCAGTTCGGCCATCTCCGACAGGATCCAATCGCGGCGCCGGACCCAGCCGCGCCGCTGCATCGCCAGCGCCCGGGTGACGCTGCCGCCGGAAAGCGCCGCCGTCAGCTGCGCGTCGTCATCCGCAAACCCGTAGGCGCTTGCAAGCATGGCGCTCAGGTGCCGCCGGGCGATCGGCTTGAACCGGATGTGCCGGCAGCGCGAGACGATGGTCGGCAGCAGGTCTGCGGTCTGCCCGGCGGTCAGGATCAGCACCGTGCCGTCCGGGGGCTCCTCCAGCATTTTCAGCAGCGCGTTTCCGGCCGCCGGGTTCATGCGGTGGGCCTCGGCGATGATCGCCACGCGGACCCTGGCCTCATAAGGCTTCAAGGCCAGGGTCTGGCAAAGGGCGCGAATCTGGTCGATCTTGATCTGAAGGCCGTCAGGCTCCACCCGCAGCACATCCGGGTGCCGGTCCGCGGCGATCTTGCGGCAGGCGGTGCATTCGCCGCAGGCCTCGCCGCCTTCCCCCACGTTCCTTCCCGTGCAGTTGCATGCCATGGCAAAGGCGGTTGCCGCCGTCCGCTTGCCGACACCTTCGATCCCGGTGAATAATAGGGCGTGGGGGATGGACCTGCTGCTCAGAAGGGCTTTGAGGACTCGAATGGATCTTTCCTGATCGATGATCGCGTCGAACCCCGGCACGAATTAATAGTCCACGCGTTCCTTGAGTTCCTTGCCGGATTTGAAGAACGGAAGCCTCTTGGGACGAATGCTCACCTTTTCACCCGTCTTGGGGTTCCGGCCGGTGTAACTCTTGTATTCTTTCACGAAAAAGCTGCATAAGCCCCTGATTTCCACGCGTTCACCGCGTGCCATGGCATCCGACATGTGATCGAAGAAGATCTGGACCACTCGTGCGGCCTCGGCCTTGGAAATATTTGCTTCGGTCTTCAGGGCGGAAATCAACTCCAGTTTGTTCATAGAACCTCCTTCGGAGTGGCCTTAAAGCGGATGCTATTTCATTTTTATAGTACCGAACTTGATAAAATGTCAAGCACTTATGCGAGGATGGGGGGCAGGATTTCGATGTCCTCCTCCTGAACGTCCACTCCGGCGAACTGGCCCAGGGCCTCGATGTTGACGACGACGCGGCCCTGGTTGCGGTAGCGGACAAAGGTGCCGATCACGCCGGCGAAAGGACCGTTCACCACCATCACCCGGTCGCCCGGCTGCAGGCGCTGGCCGGTGATGATCGGCATCTCGGCGGCCACCATGATCTTCAGGGAGGCGATCGTCTCCTCGGCCACCGGCACCGGGCCCTGATGGGTGCCGAGCAGGCGCACCACCCCGGCGGTTTTGACGACCTCCAGATGCGTGTGCGGGTGCAGGTCCGTCTTGATGAAAACGTAGCCCGGAAACAGGGGGATGTGAATCATGGCCTTGCGGTCGCGGCGGGCGCTGCGCACCTTTATCTTGGGCAGAAACACCTCCATGGATTTCTTGGAAAGCCCATCGCTGACCACGCTCTCGTGCCGGCTGCGGGTGTGCAGCACGTACCACTGTCGCAACAATCGCCGATCTTCCATGCCCTATTTCCTCCTGCGTGCGAACGCCAGCCCCGGCTCAATTTTTCTGATTCTTTAAATTTTCATTTTTCGGGCCTGCGGGCCCGAACAATTAAAAGCCGTACTCCCCGATCCCGTGCAGCCTGACGCGCAGGCCGACGCCGACATCGCCCTCGTCCAGAGCGAACACGGTCTCGACGGTCCAGCACTGACTCTCATATGTGAATCCGAGCGAATAAGCATTGGCGCGGTCGTAAATGAAGTCGTATTCGTAAGAGCCGAGCAGGGACAGCCGCTCCGTCACGCCCAGCCTGAACTTGGCGATGAGCGTGCTGACCTTCTCCTCATCCTCCTCCGTGGGTTCAAACTGCTCGACAAACCCGCCGGTCTCGTACTCGTCGATCACCGTGTTCAGGGTGTCCGAATTGTAGCGGTACTGCAGCGTCAGGCGGTCCTTCGGACGCGGGGACAGCGTCACACCGGCATTGAAGAGGTCGAAGCGCTCCTCCTGAATATTGTATTTGGCCTCGCTGTCCAGGCTGATCAGGCGTTCCGGGGAAAACGTCAGCTTGGCCTCGAGTGGCGAGAGGGCGCGCACGTCGTCGGGCGGCTGGTTGTAGACCTTGCGCGAGAAGTCGTAATACTGCCCGACCTTGAAGCGCAGGAAGTCCCGGTAATCGTAATCGCCGGGGGCTCGGATGCTGCCGCGGCCGTTTTCGGCGTCGAACGCCTCCGTTTCGCCCCCCGCGGCCTTGAGCGACTTGGAGGTCAGGGTGTTCGTCAGCGCATAGCTGATGCGGGTGCGTTTTTCGAGCCGGTCCCGCGCATCGATGTTGGGCAGGCTGTCCTGATCGACTTCCGGCACATAGCTGAAAGCGGCTTCCGGTTTGACCGAATGCTTTACTTTTTCGACCGAATCCAGCCCGGGGGCGTAGACCTTGTAGACCTCGGTGGAGAGTCCCAGGCGGGCATCGTAGATCTCGCGGTGGAAGTACTCGTCCTCCGCCCAGGCATCGGCATCGTCGACCTTGTACTGCTGCCAGCTCGTCTGGCGGAAGCCCACGGAAGGCTCGAGGCCGAAATACGGCCGAACGCCGGTTGGATAATGCAGCCGCGGCCAGAGGTCGGTGCGCTGAACGCCGAACCCCCGGGCGCGCCAGAAGTTGTCGTACCCCGAATAGAGGTTGTAGAAAAACGGGCTCTCGAAGGCCTTCTGCTTGGGCGCGATGAACTGCACGACCGGCACGCGCTGCGTGACTTCCTTCCGGTTCTGCCCCTTGCGCACATCGTCGTAGAGCAGGGTGCCGGCGCCCAGGTAGGCCTGGGACCAGCTGCGGTCGACCCACAGCCGGTTGACCCGCACGGGGTCGTCGAATTCTCCGAGGGTGCGCCCCATGAACTTCTTGAAGAAAAGATCGGTGTCCATAAACCCCATGTAGCCCCTTTTGAAGTCGCGCAGGTAGTCCTGGTCGCTGACGATGTCCAGATCCAGAAGTCCCCGGAAGCCGGCCGGCAGGGGGTTGGAGTGGCTCATGCGGAACCAGTAGCGGTCGTGGTTGGGCCGCAGAAACACGCCGCCGCTGTCGTCGTGGCCCCAATTGTTGCTCGAGTTGCCGCCGTCGTCGATCTGCTCGTCGTGGAGGAAATCGAACATGAGGGCGCCCTTGGCGTCGCGGTTGAGGTAATAGCGGTATTCCAGGCCCGGCTTGAGCCCGCGCCGGCTCATGTAATGCGCATAGAAGGTGGCATCGGAGGCGTCGTCGATGGCCCAGTAGAAGGGCTGGTTGAAGTTGAACCCCCTGCGCTCGCTGTAGCCGATCTCGGGAAACAGCAGCCCGGTCTGGCGCCTGTTCCGGGCGGGAAAGGACACGAAGGGGAAATAGGCGACCGGCACATCGAGCACATAGCCCACGGCGTTCCAGGCCGTGCCGGAACCGTCCTCGTGCACCTGGATGTCGCGGCCGCTGAGCTTCCAGTCCGGCCGCTCGCCGTCGCAGGTGGTGACCGTCCCGCGGTCGAGCCGGTAGAGGTCCGGGCCGACTTTTTGGATCCGATTGCCCTGGATGTGATAGTTGTTCTCCTGGATGTAGATCGTTCCGTCGTCCAGGTAGCCCTTCTCGCTTTCCAGGTCGAATTCCAGGTAGGAGCCGGTCAGCGTATCCGTGCCGGAGCGCACCACCACGTTGCCCTCGGCGTAGGCCATGGCGGTCTGGGCGCTGTAGCGCAGGACGTCGGCCGTGATCGAGCGCCCCTGCTTGCTGATCGTCGCGTCGCCCTCGGCGATGTAGGTGCCGGTCGCTTGGTCGTAGCGGATGAGATCGGCCTCGAGGAGCCACGGCATGGCCGGGTCCAGCGGCAAGACCCGCGCCCCGGATGCGGGGGCGTCGGCCGCCCGCGCCGGCAGCACCGCCAGAACGAAAAGCAGGCATCCCAGCACCGCCCGCCTCCACGCAGGAATCCGCGCTCGATCATAGATGGCGGCTGGGATCATCCGGGATGGCGCCTCCGTCCAGGAGCTGGGGGTTGCAGCAAAGCGCAGAGCGGGGCGCCGGCCGAAGCCCCGCGGGCCGGCCTTGAACCCCGCTACGAACTAAGCTATAAAACGAACCTAGCCTGAAAAGTCAAGGAATTGCTCGCCCCGAGCCCCGGGCGGCGGTGCCCGAAGATGGACATTCTTCTGACCAACGACGACGGAATTCATTGTGAAGGCCTGTGGGCGCTGCATGCCGTGCTGCGGCGGACGAATCGTGTAACGGTCGTCGCCCCGGACCGCGAGCGTACGGCCGTGAGCCACGGGATCACCCTGCACCAGCCGCTGCGCGCCAACCCGGTGTCCCTCAACGGCTGGGGCACGGGCTACGCCGTCAACGGGACGCCGGCCGACTGCATCAAGCTCGGCATCCTGGAAATCCTGGGCCGCAAACCGGACCTGGTGATCTCCGGCCTCAACCCGGGCGCCAACGTGGGGGTCAACATCAACTATTCCGGGACCGTGGCCGCCGCCAAGGAGGCCGCGCTGGGCGGGGTCCCGGCCATCGCCGCCTCCGTCGCCGGCGGCGAGCCCTACCACTACGAAACCGCGGCCGAGTTCGTCGGCCGCCTGTCCGAGCTGGTCGGCCGGCGCGGCCTGGTGCCGGGCACCTTTCTCAATGTGAACGTGCCCAATCTGCCCTGGACCTCGATCGCCGGGGTGCGCGTCAGCCGTCACGGCCTTTCGCTCTTCAGGGATTACATGGAAAAGCGCGTCGACCCCCGCAACCGCACCTATTACTGGCAGGGGGCGGACATGCAGGTCTTCGGCGACGATCCGGATGTCGACGGGGCGGCCCTGGGGCGCCGCTACATCACCGTCACGCCGATCAAATGCGACATGACCGACTACGAAACGCTCAACGACCTCAAGCAGTGGGATTTCGGCGGCGACGGGCAGGCGCCGGACCGGTGATCGCCGCCGCCCCCGTATTCATCACCTTCGAGGGCGGTGAAGGCGCCGGCAAGACCACCCAGATCGTCCATCTGGCCGGCTACCTGGCGGAAAAAGGAATCAAGTCCATCCGGACCCGCGAGCCCGGCGGGACCGCGGTCGGCAAGCGCATCCGGGCCGTCCTGCTCGACCCCGACCATGCCGGCATGGCGCCGGAAACCGAACTGCTGCTATACTTGGCCGATCGGGCCGAACATGTGCGGACCGTCATCCGTCCGGCCCTGGCGGCGGGTACCAGCGTGCTGTGCGACCGCTTCTTCGACGCGACGATCGTTTACCAGGGGGCCGCCCGGGGTCTGAGCGCGGAGTGGGTCGACCGGCTGCACGATCGGGTGCTTGAAGGTCTCATGCCGGATCTGACCCTGCTGCTGGACCTGCCGGTCGAAGACGGGCTGGCCCGCGCCCGGCGCCAGCTGGACCTGGGCGGCCGCGCCAGCGGGGAGAGCCGCTTCGAGGCCGAGTCCCTGGTTTTTCACCAGCGGGTGCGCACGGGCTACCTCGCGCTGGCGCGCCAGTCGCCGCAGCGCTTCCGGGTGATCGACGCCGGCCGGGACGAAGAACGGGTGCGGCGGGACATCCGGGCAGCGGTGGATGCGTTCCTTCAGCAGAGGCGATAGATCCCGATAACCCGGCTGAATCAGGCGTAACGAATCGGACCCAAACAAGCTGGAGCGGAAATTCGAAATCCGAAGCACGAAATCCGAAACAAACTCGAAACCCAAAATTCGAAACGTATAGAGCGCGTTTTGAATTTTGGATTTTGAACATTCGAATTTGTTTCGGGCTTCGATATTCGAATTTCGGATTTCTATATCAGGTAGTTCGGCGGCAACCCGCGTGGAAGACCCTACAGCCCAATGAGCGCAACCAACCGCACCGTGCTTGATGCCATCGGCAACACGCCCCTGGTTGAAATCCGGCGGATGAACCCGAGCCCGCGGGTGCGGCTGCTGGCCAAGCTCGAGTACCTGAATCCCGGCGGGTCGACCAAGGACCGGCCCGCGCTTTACATGATCGAGGCCGCCGAGCGCTCCGGCGAGCTGACGCCGGGCAAGATCGTGGTCGAGGCCACCAGCGGCAACACGGGGATCGGCCTGGCCATGGTCTGCGCCGTGAAGGGCTACCGGCTGCTCCTGGCCATGTCCGAGTCGGTCAGCGTCGAGCGCCAGCGGATCCTCAGGGCGCGCGGCGCGGAGATCCTGCTGACGCCCGGCCACCTCGGCACCGACGGCGCCATCGAGGAAGTCTACCGCCTGGTGCGCGAGAACCCCGGCCGCTATTTCGCCGTGGACCAGTTCAACAACGCCGCCAACTGGCAGGCCCACTACCACGGGACGGCCGAGGAGGTCTGGCGTCAGACCGGCGGCGCGGTCGACGTGCTGGTCGCGACCATGGGCACCACGGGCACGCTGATGGGGGTTTCGCGCCGGCTGAAGGAGCGCAACCCCGCGGTGCGCATCGTGGGCGTCGAGCCCTATCTCGGCCACCGCATTCAAGGCCTCAAGAACCTCAAGGAAGCCTACTGCCCGGAGATCTTCGAGAAGCAGCGCCTCGACGAGAAGCTCAACATCGAGGACGAGGAGGCCTACGAGACCGCCCGCCGGCTGGCCCGCGAAGAGGGCCTGCTGGTCGGCATGAGCAGCGGGGCGGCCATGGCCGCCGCCGTCAAGGAAGCCGGCCGGATGGCGCAAGGCACCCTGGTGGTCATCCTGCCCGACGGCGGGGAGCGCTACCTCAGCACGCCACTCTTCGCGACCCAGGAAGACATCGACCTCAACCTCTACGACCTGCTCAGCCGCGCGCGCACGAAATGGGAGCCGCTGAAAGCCGGCCGGGCGACAGTCTACACCTGCGGTCCGCGTCTGCAGCGGCCGCTGCAGCTGGCCGAGGCGCGGCGCTTCGTGCTGGCCGATCTCCTCTGTCGCTACCTGCGCTGGCGGGGCCTTTCCGTGAAGCAGGCGATCGACATCATCGACCTGGAGGAGGCCGGCACCGACCCGGGGGATGAGGCCGCGTCGGAAGCCGACGTCCGCCGGCGGCTGGACGGCTTTCTGCGCGATCTCGCCCTGCTGCGCATCCGGCCGCCCGACCACCTCCCGCGCAGCTGCGACCACGTGGAGGATATGACGGCCCTGGCCCGCAAGCTGGCCGAGAAGGGGCTGGCCTACGAAAAGCTGCGGTCGCTGTACTTCGACCTGTCGCGCGTGCCCGGCTACGGCCGGCTGTCGGGGGTCGACACCGCCAAGGTGCGCGTGGGCGCCACGGTCGACCTCGCCGATTACGAGAAGCAGAACCCCAGGGATTTCGCGCTCTTCCGGCGCTGCCGGCTGTCCGAGCTCAAGCGCGGGGCCTTCGTGCGCAGCGAGTGGGGCAACGTGCGGCCTTCCTGGCACGTGCAGACGACGGCCATGGCCATGAAGCATCTGGGGGACTGCTTCGACCTGCACGTCAGCAGCCGCGAGCTGGTCTTTCCGCACCACGAAAACGAGAACGCCATCGCCCAGGCGCTCGGCGGCAGGCCGCTGGCGCGCTGCTGGGTGCATGCGGAGCGGGTGACCGGGGACGCGCCGGGGCTGGCCGAGCTCACCGCGCAGGGAGCCTCGGGCCGCGAGATCCGCTACTGGCTGCTTTCGGTGCACTACCGCAAACCGCTGGCCTTCTCGGCCGACCGCCTGGCGGACGCCCGCCGCGCGCTGCAGCGGCTGGACCGCTGCGTGCAGGCGCTCCTGCAGGTGCGCAACGGCCAGCCCTGTCCGGACCTCGACCAGCTGATGTACGACCTGCGCCAGGGCGTGCGGCGGGCCTTCGACGAAGACCTCAACCTGCCCGCTGCCCTGGCGGCCCTGTTCCAGGGGGTCAAGCGTATCAATGCATGGGTGGCCGAGGGCCGCATGGACGCCCGCGGGGCCGGGCGTCTGCTCGCCCTGCTGCGCGACATCGACGCGGTCCTGGCGATTTTCGACTTCGATGGGGTCGGGCAGGCGCCGGACGAGGTCCGCGGCCTGATCGCGGCCCGCGCGCGCGCGCGGGCCGACCGCGACTGGGCGCGGGCCGACCAGATCCGCGACGAACTGCGGGCGCGCGGCCTCCGCGTGCAGGACAATAAGTTTGACTCGGCTGTTTCGAAGCGGAATTAGCTTACAAGCGTTGGACAGGATCGGATGCTTAAAACGCTCGATAGAAATCCGAAATTCGAATATCGAAATTCGAAACAAATTCGAATCACCAAATAAAACAAATCCAAAACAGGTTTAGAGAATTTGAACATTTGAATTTAGAGATTGTTTCGGATTTCGAGTTTGGAATTTCGAATTTTCACGGTGCCTGCATTCGTTCGCGACACCTTTCTCATTTAACCACAGGAGCGCCGTGTGATTAAGCCGATCTATTTCCCCCACACCTACCTCTCGCCGGCTGCTGCGGCGGCCATCCGCTCGGTTTTTTCGTCGGTGGCGGTCTACCAGCCCGTCCCCGACCGGCAGACCCCGGACATGCAGGCGCTGGCCGAGAGCGGCTTTCTGGAGATCGTGGCGCCGGGGCCGGAAAACCGGGACCGGCTTGAGCGGATCCTGCAGGAGCTCGAGCGCTGGGGAAGCCTGCAGCAGGGCGGTGCCGGGCTGCTGTCGGTGTTTCTCGCCAGTCAGCCCGGTTTCGACCCGCTGGCGACGGACGGAAGCCCAGCCCGGATCGCCGCCGAGATCCGGGGCCGGCCGGCCGGCGCACCGCCGGAGCAGGAAGCGGTCCTGCGCGCAGCGGTCTTTCTGCAGCTGGCGCATCAGGCCGACCACCAGGGCTGCCAGCTGAGCGCCGAGCTGCAGGCCTGCGAGTCCGCCCATGCCCGGGTTCTGCACGCGCTGACGGGCAAGACCGCCCGCCCTGCTTCCGCCGCCGCTGCTGGAGCGGCCGCGCCGCAGGAAGAGCACCTCCTGGAGCAGCGACTCAAGGCTTGGGCGCGGCTTTTTCTGCAGCGTCCTCTCGACGGGCCGGTGTTCGTTACGACAAGCGCCGAAGTGATCGGCCTGCTGGCCGAGAAGCATCCCGCGCTGCGGCCGGTCAGCCGACCGGCGCTCGACCGCATGGCGCTGGAAGGCCCGGCTTCGGAGTCGCCGGCCGGCGGAAACCTGATGGCGCAGCTGGCGGGCCTGGCCTCCCGGCCCCTGCCCGCAGCGGCCTTCGCCGATGATAGCGGCGGCATCGCCTCCGGCGTCTATGTTTTACCCGAGATGCCGCCACGGGCGCTTTTCGCAGACCTGGCGGAGATAGACGACCTGCCCGCGGCCGCCGACGGCCTGCCGCAATGGCGGAACACCGTTATCGTTCGGCCCCCAGGGGGTGCGGAGCCATACCTTGAAACCGGCGCAGCTCTGGGGGAAAAAAAACCTAAGGACAATGCTTGACACACATATTTAAATTGGTTATGGACTCAGCCGAAATGAACACAATGGCCCTTGGCGGTCATGAAATCATAAACCACCGAAAGGAGATTTGCTGATGGCTTTCAACCCCACCGTCGACGAAGAAAAGTGCGTTGGCTGCGAAGAATGCGTGGACGTCTGCCCGGTCGAGGTCTTTGAGATGCGGGACGGAAAATCGGTTCCGGCGAACGCCGAAGAATGCCTCGGATGCGAAAGCTGCGTCGAGGTCTGCGCCGAGCACGCCATCACGGTCGAAGAGACCTGATCCGTCGCTGCCTTTATCGACCCCCTGGCCTCGCCGGAGGCCAGGGGGTTTTGCGTTTTGAAGGGTGCGCGGGGTTCCATTTGCGGCTTGCGCACCCCAATCGGTTGTGGTAGAACACCCCTATATGAAACAATATGTGGTCGATCAGCTGCGCT
>Ga0105093_10001085_pt1 | contig 10387 bp, 5 predicted proteins | sample PPLLak3March2015_2_FD_79111 | JGI IMG/M metagenome (GOLD analysis project Ga0105093, IMG submission 79111) | Freshwater sediment microbial communities from Prairie Pothole Lake near Jamestown, North Dakota, USA - PPLs Lake P8 Core (3) Depth... | ecosystem: Environmental > Aquatic > Freshwater >... | reverse complement strand
CGTGGGACCATGAGACTGAACCTGCTGAATACTGCGGCGCTATTCTCATAAGTATTGAAGCAATGGATGATTATGTCAACGGCAACATAAGGACAGCCTGGGAATGCGATTAAACCGGAACCGAAAACCAATTATATGAAAAGAAAAGTACTTGTCGCATTTCTTTTTTTGTTTACCGCGTGGGGATTTACATCATGTGAAGCCCTTAACGATTGTGAAGTCTGCAAGTTTGTCACTAAAAACTCTGACGGTGATGTTACTGAAACCGGAGTAGAGGCAGAATATTGCGGAGCGACACTTGTTGCATTCAAGGCAGCAAATCCGGATATTACAAATCCAGTAACGGGAGCCGTCACTTCGCTGGAGTGTAATTAGTATCTGACTCCGATCAGGGTTACATCGTCGACCTGGGGTGAATCGCCGCGCCACTCCTCGAATATATCATTTAATTTTTCCGCCTGAAGGAGCATAGGAATGCCTGCCGTTGATACAAGCGACTCCTTGAGCTGATTTGACATGAATTTTCTTTGCTTTGGTCCGCCGAACTGGTCAGCAAAACCATCCGAGAAAATATAGAATGTATCGCCCTTGCGAAGCTCTATTTTATGCAGGGAGAAAGGCTGCATTTTATAATAAATAGATGCCGGCATCTTGTCGGCGCGATAGTGCACAAGCTCATTCCCCCTGACAAGATAAAGCGGATTGTTTGCCCCTGCCCACAGAAGCGTGTTCTCGCTGAAATCGATAACGCATGCAGAAACATCCATCCCGTCTTTTATGGAATCTTCGTCAGCGGCCTGGTTAAGCGATTTAATAACCCCCTGCCGCAGGTTTTCAATAATCTGGTCAGGCAACAGAATATGCCTGTTGTTCACTATCTCATTCAGAAGGGTAACTCCAAGCATGCTCATGAATGCTCCGGGAACACCATGGCCTGTGCAGTCGGCAACAATTATCACCTGCTTGTTCTCTATCGAGCTGACCCAGTAGAAGTCGCCGCTGACAATTGCCAGAGGTTTGTAAATTACAAAATGCTCGAGCTTGTCGCTGAAAAGCTCCAGTGAAGGAATGAGGGCTGTCTGTATCCTCTTTGCATACAGTATGCTGTCGGTGATATGCTTTTTCTGATAAGCTATCTGGTCGCGCTGAGCAGCAGCAAGATCACGTTGCTGCTCAATTTCATCCTTCTGGAGGGAAATTGTCCTGTTCTTCTCCTCGAGCCTGATATTAGCCTCCTTCTTGATCTTGTAGCTGCGGTAAATATAATAAACAAGGGAGCTTACCAGGAGAAGCACAAAAATGACAAACAAGAGTATCAGCTTCTGCTTCTCAAGAGTGGCAAGCTGAACTTTTATTCTGTCCTCCTGCTCTCCTATTTTTTTTAGCTGATCATCAAGCATGGCTATCTGAAATCCTATTTTTTCCTTTTGTTTCAGAAGCGTGTCCTTCTGAACCTGAACCTCCTGCTGCTGTTGGATTATTGTCTGTTTCTGTATCAATATTTCATCCTGTTGCCGGTTCATCCTGATCACCTGGGTGTTCAGAACCTGCTGTTTTTCAAGAAGTGCTTTTTCCTTCATGGCGATCTCATGGTCGAGACTGTCGAGCAATGATTTCTGTTTTAGTATCTCTGCTTTCTGAAGCTCAATTTCCGCCTGCTGTTCTTTTACTGTTTCTTTCTGCACCTGCAGATCTGCATCAGTTACTGTAAAAAGCTTCTCCCAGTCTTCTTTTGTTTTAACGGCAGTAAAAAGGAAGCTCTGAGGAACAGACATACCTTCTTTTCTGATATACTCCTCATTTATCTCATAGCTTGGGATCCCGTTTACCACGACAAAATTTATCATCGATTCCCTGAATTCATAGCCTTCTGTAACAAGAAGTGTTTGTTTGCCTGCTATTTCTTCCCGGATTTTTTGAAGATCAAAGCCTGATGATTTGTTTACATACAACACCTGTGTGTGGGTAATGCTTTCCAGTTTTTTATATCCGCTTATCTGAACAGGTTTGCCCTGGATCATTGGCCTCGATTTTGCAAGGTTCCCTAGTTCATAGAGCAGCTCATAGTCGCCTAGCATCATACCGATATTAAACGTGGAAGAATCAGCAAATCCGGGTCCGAAACTGACATATTTTGCAACCAGGTCGAAGATGTATAACGCCCTTGATGCATTATCAAATCCATTCTGTCCGTATGTCGGCAGAGTCAGATAAAAAAGATAAATTGTTAATATTGCCCCCCGGGTCGAAACACTTTTTGAATTCACTTACTGTTATATTATTAACACGAATTTGAGATTTTTTCATTTAGAAACCAAATATTTAATATATTCACATTCGCTAACGCATGTTGAAAAAATGTTAATAACTGAGGTGTTGTCAAAACCACAACGTGGTTACTTATTGTAATTTTATACAGTTTAATGTAACTCCAACACAAGTCTTGAATATCAACGAATTACAACTTACTGACAAAAGGATAGTTATTGTTGAAGACGATGTTCCGTCGATACGGTACTATGAAACGCTGCTTGCAAGTACCGGCGCTGATGTCAGGGTTTTCCACAACGGCAAAGATTTTATTGATTACCTGGGGAGGGAGAATGAGAAGATAGATCTCGTTCTGATGGATTTTCTGATACCCCTGGTAAACGGTATTGAATGCATAAGGGTATTCCGGAGGGGAAAAAAGAATATTCCGGTTCTGATGCTTACCGCCTATTCTTCCGAGCAGAGCAAGACTGAAGCTTACCTGGCCGGTTGCAATGAATATGTTCTGAAGCCTGTTTATCCGGAGAAAATATTCTTCCTGCTCGAAAAGTATCTCAAGCACGAAGCTTCCCATTCAATGATAGACTGATCCGGTTTATCTCGCCTCCGGCTCCACCATCCCGATATACCTCGAATAGTACTCCTGGAGTTTTTTGTTTATTTCGACTCCCATTTCTGTCTGATGGTAAGCAACACATGCTTCTCCGGCACGCCTTGTGAATTCAAAGGCTGTTCCGATTGTATAATCAGATGATCCGACAATGTATGCTTTCTGCTTCAGATAATAGTCGAGGTGAGCATAGAAATGACTGGTAAGGTCATTGGTCATAGCAATTGCCTTTTCGTTATTCCCGGCAGCAAAATATGCCTCGATAATATCATTCACATAAGGATCGTAGGATACTGTGCTCAACGGCAGTTTCTCCATGCAAAAGTCCAGCACCTGAAGGGCTTTTTCATTCTTGCCTTCCGCTACAAGTGCTTTTGCCAGCTTTGCATAGTTCAGTCTTGCCCTGACCACCATCAGGGTACGCATATGATGATAATCTAGATTGACTTTGGGATCATTGGCTCCGCCCCATACAAATTTATTCATCATGTTCTCGTACATGATGTCTGTATCTATCATGCCGTAATCGAGCCAGTTCTTCCTTTCCGCCTTTATCGGAACAAGCCTGTAGGCTAATCCCTCAAGCTGGAAATACTCTTCCAGCCCCAGGGCATCATCATGATAACCGGTTACAAAATATATCGGGCGCTCCCAGTTGTTATGGGCAAGAATATCGAGAACAATAAGCTGGCTCTTAATTATTGAACTACCAGTCAGCTTAATGTCAATATATGGAACTATTTTTGCAGAATCCTCAGGTTTCACCGTTCCTGATTCAAGAACTTTCTTTCTGTCTACAGGGATCCGGATATTCCTTGAAGGAACAATATCGAGCCATTCATTGGTCGAAACACGTACCTTTGTTGCCCTGTTGCCGCTTTTTATCCAGTCCAGTGTCGTCGAAATATCAACAGTTTCCTTTCTGTTAGGGTCAATAAACACCTGGTTGTTTATTCCATCATAGTATTTCTGTATCGGGAGTGATATGGGCAGGGGATCAGACTCATATACTTTCCTCTTCATCTGCTCCGTGTACCAGTCAGTGTTGAGCAGCATCAGGTTGCAGACTCTTACATCTGTTCTTTTTCCTTCAACTTCCTGTGCATACCAGAGCGGGAAAGTATCATTGTCGCCGTTTGTAAAAAGAATGGCATTGGGCGCACATGACTCAAGATAATCGAAGGCGACATCCCTTGCCAGGTAACGTCCCGATCTGTCGTGATCATCCCAGTTCTCCATACCCATTATAACAGGAATTGCCAGGCAAAGGATTCCCGAAACGGGCGCAGCTATGCTTTCTCCGGTCAGCTTTTTTATACCATCATATACAGCCAGGACTCCAAGCCCTATCCAGACAGCAAAGAAATAGAATGATCCGACATAAGCATAATCCCTTTCACGTGGCTGGTTTGGATACTGGTTAAGATAAAAGACTATTGCCAATCCGGTCAAAATGAACAGCAGCATTATTATCCACCAGTTCTTATTGTCGCGGAACAGCTGGAAGAGAAGACCGGCCATTCCAAGCAGGAAGGGTAACAGATAATATTTATTTCTCGAGGTTTCATCTTTTATATCCGGCGGCATATCGGCGGTTCCCTCACGGGGCTCGTCGAGGAACTTTATCCCTGTGATCCAGTTACCGTTAACAGCTCCGCCCGTTCCCTGGTTGTCATTCTGTTTGCCTGAAAAATTCCACATGAAATATCTGAAGTACATGTAACCGAACTGATAGGAGAACATAAACCTCAGGTTCTCGCTGAATGTCGGTTTTTTAATGATCGTTTTATTGCCTGACTGATCAGTAACAGTCACCGGAGTTCCTTTAGATCCGCCCCAATCCTTATATATCTGGTCATGATCTTCCTGCTCGCTCCACATTCTCGGAAAAAGTGTTATGAATCTTTCATCATATACACGTTCCAGATTCTTGTGTGTAACAACATATTTGTCATCTTCAAGAACATAGACAGGTTTCCCGTCCTTATAGTCAATTACAGGCGCATTATAATATGCTCCGCTGAATAACGGCCTTTCGCCATATTGTTCCCTGTTGATATAATACAGAAGATTGAAGGGATCGGAAGGGTTGTTCTCATTCAGTGGCGGATTGGCGTTCGCCCTGATCAGGATAATTGCTGATGATGAATATCCGATCAGGATTACAGTTATGGCAGTAAGTATTGTATTAAGCATAACCCTGTTCTTTGAGACTAAAAGCCAGATGACCGCTGAGACAGCAGTAAGAAGGATAATGTTGACCATCGCCGTTCCTGAAACGATCCAGAGACCTGTAAAGAAAATGGCAGCAACAGATATTATCGCAGTCTGCATTTTTTCCCCGGGCTTCATCGTGAGCCTTATTCCAGCGATCAGAAGCACAGCCAGGAGAACCATGTGCAGTATCATTCCCGTGTTGGCAGGAAGCTTCAGTGAATTTACCAGGAAAAGATCAAACCTTGAGGAGATTTTCACTATTCCAGGCAATAACCCCCACAGAAGCAGTGCCAGGATAAAGAATGATCCGGCAAGTGAATATACAAGGCCTTTCCATGAAAATTCAAATTTCCTGAAATAGTATACCAGCACTATTGCCGGCAGTGCAAGAAGGTTAAGAAGATGCACCCCAATGGATAGTCCCATCAGGTATGCGATAAGGATTATCCACCTGTCGGCATGCTCCTCATCCGCCACCTCTTCCCATTTGAGGATAGCCCAGAACACAGCGGCAGTGAAAAGCGATGAAGTTGCATAAACCTCGCCTTCGACTGCCGAAAACCAGAAGGAATCCGAAAAAGTGAAAGCCAGGGCACCGACAACGCCTGCAGACATAATTGAAATAATTCCTGCAGTGCTGAATTCACTTTCATCCTTCACAATTATCTTCCGTGCAAGATGAGTTATTGTCCAGAAAAGGAACAGGATTGTGAATGCGCTAAAAAGTGCTGACATTGCATTGATCATGGCAGCAACTTTCGTCACATCATTGCCGGCAAATAGGCTGAAGAACCTTGCAAGGACCATGAATACCGGGCTCCCCGGAGGATGTCCTACTTCGAGCTTGTATGCTGAGGCAATGAACTCACCGCAGTCCCACAAGCTTGCAGTTGGCTCAATTGTCATAAGGTAGGTGAATGCCGCGATTGCAAAAACCACCCAACCGGTTATATTGTTTATCAGCCTGAACTTTTTCATTCGAAACGACGTTTATTTGAAGAATTGCTGAACATGATCAAACGACGAAAATACGGATTATTTGTTATTTTTAGCCAATAATTCATCTGATGAAGTTTAGGTTTGCCCTGTCTCTCTTTTTTCTTCTCTCACTTTCATTTATTGTGTCAGGACAGTATTATGAAACAGGACAAGATCCGGCAAGTCTGAAATGGCTTCAGATAAAAACTGACAGGTTCCGCGTAATTTACCCTGAAAAATATGGTATCCGGGGTATCGAATTTGCCAGATCGCTTGACGAAGCTTACTCCGATCTTGGTTCAATTTTTCCGGAAAAGAAATTCAGGCTGCCGGTTGTGATACATAATTTCACAATAGAGTCTAACGGCTATGTTGCCTGGGCTCCCAACAGGATGGAGATATATCCAACACCTGAACAAAATTCCATTCCTCTCGAATCCAACAGGCAGCTCGCCCTTCACGAGCTTACACATGTCTATCAGATGGAATCTCTTGACAGGGGTTTTACAAAAGCCATGTCAGTTCTCCTGGGTCAGCAATTCACAGGGATTGTGGCAGCGCTTCTTCCCTTATGGTACATGGAAGGCGAAGCTGTATATGCCGAGTCGGTGCTTTCTGAATCGGGAAGAGGCCGAAGCCCGTCATTTCAGAAAGCTATAAAGGCAATAGCAGTTGAAAAAGGGAGGATGTACAAATACGATAAAATTGTAAACGGCTCCTTCAGAAATTTCGTGCCTGATCATTACCAGTCGGGTTATCAGATAGTGGCCTGGACAAATGCCAGGTACAAAGCGGGTACCTGGGATAAGGCACTGAAATTCACTTCAAATGCTCCTTACCTTCTTAATCCCGTAAACCTCAGTCTCCGTAGTACTACAGGCCTGAATAAGAGAAAACTTTTCCTCGAAACATACGATACCCTCGGAAAAGTCTGGAAAGAAGAGACGCTCCGCAAAGAAACAAGGACTTACGAAACTATAAGTCCTTCAAAAGGGAAAAAATTCGCCAACTATTACAGCCCGGTAAAGATCAGCTTCAACAACTATATAGCCGTAAAAACAACATTAGATAATCCTCCTGAATTTGTGAGCATCAATACAATGACACAGCAAGAGGAGAGAATTCATGTTCCGGGCTATGTGTATCCCTATTATATCTCCGCCGGCAATATGATGCTGGCATGGGTTGAAATGCAGACGGATCCAAGATGGGATAACAGGAATTATTCTGTTATCAAGATCCTTGACCTCAGATATAATACCATTAAGCAGCTTTCATGGAAAACAAGGTACATGTCTGCCGCGATTTCTCCCGACGGAAAGAGGATTGCTGCCACAGAGAACACTCCTGATAATAACAATAACCTGGTCCTCATAAATAATGTCACGGGACAAATTGTCAAATCATATCCCGTACCTGGTAATGCTTACCTTCAAAAGCCCCAGTGGTCAGCTGATGGATCTGAGATCACATTCATAACACTGGCTGAGAAAGGTGAAGGGATTACATCCTTTAATGTTTCAACCCAGTCGTGGAGCTATCTTATTCCTGAACGTCCCGAAGATTTTCAGTCGTCATATCTCAGGAATGACTCCCTGTTTTATGTCAGCTCATCGTCAGGTACAGAAAACATATATGTCCTCACACCTGATAAGAAGCTGGCGGTCATCACAAATTCAAGGTTCGGGGCTACAGATCTCCTGATCTCAGGAAGCAAGGCGATGTTTTGCGACTATTCCTCATCGGGGAATAATCTATGTTACACCAGCATCAACGAAGCGAAACCTGAAAAACTGAACTATGATCCGTCATACTATCTTATCGACTACATCAAAATTCCAAAAAAGACGCTGGTTCCTGAACCTCAAAAGATTTACACTCCGGAAAAATACAGGAAATGGTTGCATCTGTTCGGGGTCCACAGCTGGATGCCGTTCTATGCTGATCTGGATGCTATCCAGTCGGATCCTCTTTCGATGAAACCGGGATTAACCCTTATGAGCCAGAACCAGCTCAGTACCCTTATTACTTCGGTGGGCTATGAATATTCGAACGGCCTTCATAAGTTCCATTCCCGGTTAACCTGGCAGGGATGGTATCCTGTTCTGGAATCGAGGATCGATTATGGAGACTATCCTTTAATTTACAAACCACAATCCGGTGTCGATGATCCCGCAACTGTAAACCGAGGTATAAACTTTTCCAATACGCTCCACCTGCCCTTAACTTTCAGAACCGGCAAATTTTCGCTTTACATACGGCCTTCGATTACATCCATTTATGAAAATAATTATCTGTATTCTGATGAAAACTCGGCATATGATTATGGTCAGACAATGATTGCAGGCAGGTTTTATTTCTCAAATTCATATGCCACAGCTGCTCGCGATATATACCCCAGGCTGGCACAGGTTATTGATCTGTATTATTCGAATTACCCGTTTGACAAGGATTATTATGGGTCTGATTTCGTATTGAGGACAGCCTTTTACTTCCCGGGGTTGCTCAGGAATAATTCCTTAAGGATCCGTTTTGAAAATGAGTTCCAGACTACTGAATCGTTCTTAAACTTCAATCTTGTTAACTTCCCGAGAGGATTCAGCAATATTATTTCCGAAGACCTGACCTATTTTTCAGGTGATTATTTCGCCCCTCTTGTTTATCCTGACTTCAATATTGCAAGTCTTCTTTATCTTAAAAGGATCCGTGCCGGATTATTTTTCGATTATGCCCAGGGCACACATAACTATTACCTGAAGCTCGATAATGAAGGATATAAAGTAGTATCCGAAAATGAAAACACTGAGACCTTCACATCATACGGCGCCCAGCTTATCGCAGATTTTCATGTTCTACGCATTCCCTACATGATCTCGGCAGGAGTACAGGCAGCCTGGCAGAAAGGGGAAAAAATCCCGGTGCTGCAAGCTATCTTCAATATAGATATTTACGGTATGAACATCGGGAGAAAGTCCCGGTTATGATTCATTTGTAAGACTGTGGGCGGTCAGCTTTATGAGCTCCCATGCTTTTTCAACATGATCCATTGTAACATTTGTCTGGCCGGTCACCATCCTGAGGGTATACTTTCCATTTACGACAGTATGCGACAGATATATCCTGCCTGAATCATTGATTAGGTGATTCAGCTTTTCGTTCAGCTTGTTCAGCTGTTTATCGTCCTTTCCATCAGGAACATACCTGAAGCAGACAACATTTATAACAACCGGTGCAAGTATTTCAAAATCATTTTCCATGAGGATCATCTCCTTCAGCTTTGCAGCAAACTGAATATGCTGTCTTATCTTTTCCTGCAGTCCTTCCGTTCCATATGACCTTATGACGCTCCATAGCTTCAGGGCCCTGAACCTTCGCCCTAGCGGAATTCCCCAGTCGCGGTAATCGTTCACTTGTCCGCGGGTCCTTGTTTTCAGGTACTCCGGAAGTATTTCGAATGTCCTGATGAGACTCTCCGCATCCTGTGTAAAGAAGGCGGTACAGTCAAAATTCGTGAACATCCACTTGTGTGGATTGAACAGAATGCTGCTTATATATTCACGCCCTTCAAGCATCCATTGAAATTCGGGTAGAATAAGGGCTGTCCCGGCCATTGCGGCGTCGACATGAAGCCAGATATGGTTTTTGCTGCATATCTCTCCAATGGGCTTTATCGGGTCAACGGCAGTGGTGCCTGTCGTACCTACCGTAGCTATCACACAGCATGGCAGGTATCCGTTCTTTTTGTCCGATGAAATAGCTTCAGCCAGTTTCACAGGATCCATTGAGAAATCGTCCCTGACGGGTATCCTGATAAGATTCTTTCTTCCGATCCCGCTGATCCTCACGCCTTTTTCAACCGACGAATGGGCCTGCTCCGAACAGTATACCCTGAGTATCCTACCCGGGTTTATTCCTTCGCTATTCCCGGTGTATGCCGTAGATTTTTCCCTGGCGGTAATTATGGCTGCAAGAGTAGCAGTTGAAGCGCTATCCTGAATAACTCCTTCAAATTTACCAGGCAAACCTATCATATCACGCAACCATATCATCATTTTTTCTTCAAGCTCGGCAGCGGCGGGAGATGTCTCCCAGTTCATGCATTGTGCTCCGAGCGTGGCAATGATCATTTCTGCAAGGATGGAAGGAGGACTGGTGTTTGCCGGGAAATATGCAAAAAAACCGGGGCTCTGCCAGTGAGTTATGCCTGGCATGATAATCTCTTCAAAATCATTCATCAGGGATGTGAATGGTTCAGGTTTTGATGGCGGCTTACCCGGTAATCTGTTGAAAATTTCGCCCGGTCTGACCTGG
>Ga0105093_10001084_pt1 | contig 10389 bp, 9 predicted proteins | sample PPLLak3March2015_2_FD_79111 | JGI IMG/M metagenome (GOLD analysis project Ga0105093, IMG submission 79111) | Freshwater sediment microbial communities from Prairie Pothole Lake near Jamestown, North Dakota, USA - PPLs Lake P8 Core (3) Depth... | ecosystem: Environmental > Aquatic > Freshwater >... | reverse complement strand
TCGACCTGGCCTTGCCGGGGATCGACGGCTTTGTCGGTCTCGACATCCTGCGCCGGCAGTTCCCGGCGCTGCCCGTCGTCGTGGTTTCGGCTTTCGACGATGCGCCGACGATCACCCGGGTGATGAATCTCGGCGCGTCCGGCTTCATTCCCAAGTCCTTTTCCGGCGAGGCGCTGCTGGCGGCGCTGCACGAGGTGCTGGCGGGCAACATCTTCCGCCCGGACGGCACCGGCAAAGCCGCGCGACTCGACGAGTTGGCGCCGCTGCCGCCCGCCGGCAAGGGCGTGCAGCCCGGCGAAGTCGGGCTGACCGAACGCCAGGCGCAGGTGCTGGCGCTGCTGGTGCGCGGTCTTTCCAATCGCGAAATCGGCGACACCCTCGAACTCTCGGAGGGCACGGTCAAGATTCACGTGACCGCCATCTTCAAGGCGCTGGGCGTTGCCAGCCGGACCCAGGCGCTGGTGGCGGTCGCCCGCTACGGCATCGATTTCGGCAAGGTTTTCTGAAGCTGCTCGAGCAGCGCCCGCAGTTTGGCCGGGCGCAGCGGCAGCGAGAGCGGATAAATGCCCGCCGGCAAGTCGCTGCCCGGCGTGTCGACGAGGGCGATCAACGGCGTCGCGGCTGGCCAGGCTTGGCGCAGCATGGCCGCCTGACTGGCCAGCGTGATGACGACGATGCGTCGGCGAATCTCGGGCGGTGCGGCATCGGCGGCCGGCTGATGGCTGACTGCGTAATCCCAGCTGCGGGCCAGACCCATCGCCGCCTGCAGGTCGTCGCCCTGGCCAACGAAGTGAATGGCCACTGCGTTGCGGGACTCCGCGGGTATGGCGATCTCGTGACGCGGCAGCCCGGTCTTGATCAGCAAGCCGAATACCGTTCCGCGCCCGGCGGCTGAACGCAGGCGCACCTCGATGCCCAGCGCGCGGGCCAGGCGGTCGACGATCGAGAGCCCCAGGCCGAGCCCCTTGTCCTGCTCGCGGGCCGGGTTCGCGACCTGGTAGAACTCGGTGAAGATGGCCGCCTGATGTTCGCTGGCGATGCCCGGGCCGTTGTCGCGCACCTCGATCAGGACAGCGTCGCCACGTCGTCGCGCGGCGACCAGAACGCGCCCGCCGAGCGGGGCGTAACGCAAGGCGTTGGACAACAGGTTGGCGAGCATGCGTTCGACCATCCAGCGGTCCGAGTCGGCCCACAGCACGGTTGGCCGGAAAATCAGCTGCTGATTGCGGTCGACCGCGGCGCGCCGGTACGACGCCGCCAAGTGCTCGAACATCGGGTTCAGCGGGAATGCCTTGATTTCCGGCTTGACACCGGCAACGTCGAGACGCGAGATGTCGAGCAGCGAATCGAGCATTTCGCCGAGCAGGCTGATCGAGGTGGCGATCTGGCCGGACAGCCGCGTCAACTCCCCGGTGTTGCCGGCGCGAACCTGGCGCTGGAGGTCGGCGGCGAACAGCGCGAGGGCGTGCATCGGCTGGCGCAGGTCGTGGCTGGCGGCGGCCAGGAAGCGGCTCTTGGCGCGGTTGGCGCGATCAGCTTCGTCCTTCTGGGCGGCCAGTTCGTTGGTCGCGTCCCTGACGCGTTCGGCGAGTTGTTCGTGGCTGGCGGCCAGTTCATTCGTCATCGCCTGCATCTGGAGAACCTGACGCCGCACCAGCCAGCCGCCGAAGAGAAGAATCAGGGCGATGAGCACGAACAGCGCCCCCATTTGCCCGACGTGCGACCGCCAGGCGGCGAGCAGGCTCGCTTCGGGCAGCACGGTGAGGACGCGCAGGTCGGCGAAGCCCGGCACCGGCGACAGCGAGGCAATCAGTCCGTGATTGCGCGCGACCCCGGTCGCCGGCAGCCAGCCGCGCAAGCGGCCGCCGAAGAGCGCCTCGAGCGCCGGCGCGCCGAGGGTCGGCGATTGCTTGCTGAGGTCGGTCGGGCGGCAGGTGGCGACGATCTGGTCCTTGGCGTTGATGATGACCGATTCGAAATCGTCGGCCAGACGGTTGGCCCAGCAGAAATCCTGGAAATAGCCGGTTTCGATGGAAGCGAAGGCGACGCCGGCGAATTTGTGCTGGGCATCGTCGATGCGGCGCGCCAGTGCATAGGTGTAGCGTCCCGAGTTGCGCCCGATATAGGGACCGTAGGTGGTGACCTTTTGCCCTGCTTCGAGGGCGGTGAAGTAGGGCCGGTCGCGGACGTTGATGCGCGGTGTCGGAAAATAGGTCGAAATGTAGCGCTGCAGGCCATTGCGGTCGAAGACGATCAGGTCGCGCAACTGGGGCAACGAAGTCGCGTGGCGCTTCGCGAGATAATTCCAGCCGCGGCTGGCGTCCCAGCTTTCCCAATCATGCTGGTATTCCGAAAGATCGGTCGCGATCTCGCGCAGCAGGATGTCGACTGCCTCGAAGCTGCGCGCCGTATGTTCGCCGACCATGATGCCGAAATCCCGAACCCGCCGTTCGCCAATCTCCAGTTCGTTGACGCGGGAGAGCACGTGGCTGCTGACGAAGGCGGCGACCGTGACGAGGGTGGCGACCGACACGACAACGAGAACCACGAGGTCGGGGCGGCGGCGGATCATCCGGGGATGGGGTAGAAGAACCAGGCGAGCGGCATGAAGGCCGCGTGCAGGATGCGCCACGGCCAGGGCTGCCGCGCCAGCGTGGCGAAGACAAAGGCGACGCCACCGATGGCGAAGCTGGTTTCGCGCCACGGCAAGGGCTGGGCGATCCAGCCGAAATAGGGCCAGGCCAGCGAGAGCACGCAAATGACGGCGGCCGCCTGCAGGGCGAGTTGGCTACCGGCCAAGGCGACCTCTTCCGCGCTTTCGGCCATGACGACGCCGTCGGGCGGCAGCGGCTCATGGACCGCCTCGTCGCGACCGTTCTGCCGGCGGGTTTCGGGGGGTGGATTAGTCACGGGACAGGAAGCGGGTGGCGTTGTCGAGGTCGCCCTGGGTGCGGCCGTCGTATAGGGCATTGACGAACTTGCGCCAGGCCAGGTCGGGCTCGCCGATCTGGAAGCCGTAGCGGTGGTTGCCGTCGAATACCGTGTCCTGGACGCAGCGCACCAGGAGCAGGGTGGTTTCCTGGCGGCCGAGCTGGATCACGGCGGTCATCCAGGTATCAGGTTGCACCGGCTGCGGGGTGCTGGCCCGGAAGCCGTAGCGCGACACCTCGCTGACTTCCATCGCTATGGCCTTCTCGCCGTCGTCGGTAGATGAAAGGCGTCCGGGGCACTTGACCGAGAAACGCCGATGCTGGCGCACTATCCCGTCACTGGTTTGTGCCGGCAGCGGCGGCAGGACGCGCCGGAATTCGGGCAGGTCGTAGATCATGTGCAGCAGCGTCTTCTTGCGGACGCTCAGGTTGGCGAAGACAGTGGTCGTGCGGTTGAAGAAATGGTCGATCAGCTCGGGCGTCATGACCGGATCGTTGGTCGTGTAGAAGCGCCGGTTGGGTAGCTCGATATTGGGCAGGCGCATGGCCACGAAGTAATGGTGCAGGTTGCGGCGCACCGGTCGATGGCCGTAGTACTTGCGCAGGATTTCCGGCGCGTGCTTGAGATCGAGCGTGGCGCCGATCGCCGGCGCGCCATTGACGAAGTCGTAGCTGGGGACGATATTCCCCGAGAGGCGGCGGAAGAAAAGCAGCGACTCATAGGTCTCGATATGCCGCGGGTGTACCGCGATGACCAGATGGCGCGTATCGAACAGGCACGTGCAGTATTCGTAAAGGAACTTCAGCAGCGGGAGCAGGACCATGCCGCCGAGTCCCTGGAAGGCGGGATGGATGGCGAGCGCCGACACCTCGGCGATGTTGCCGCGCTTGGCGCGGACGCTGGTCAGGTCGACTATCCGCTGCAACGGGAAGCCGATGGCGCTCTCGCGAATCAGCGACAGCGTGCCGACCACCTTGCCGTCGAAGATGGCGCACAGCGTGGTCGTCGTCGGCAGTGCGTGGTAGATCGTCACGCGCATGCCGGACGGGTCGGGTTCCATGAAGCCCTGGCTGACGTAGACATCGTGCAGCAGGCGGAAGCAGGCCTCGAGTTCTGCCCGGGTTTCGGCGATCTTGAAGATCAGTCGCGGGCTGGGCGCCGGATCGTAGTCGGCGAAGAAGCGCAGGACACGATAGCGCTTGCGGCGCGGGAGTACCATCAGAGTCTCGCGCGCCGCCCGATGGATGATGTTTTTCAGGAACTGTATCGGCCTCATTGCGAATGCCAGAATATCGCTCTCCTTCGCAAACATCATAACACCTTGTTATTGACAGAGTTCCGGCCCGTCCGGACAATCGGACGGCTAGTTTCGTACGCCCCCCGACACCCAAGGAGAAAAATCAATGCACGCCAAGCTTTCCGTCGTTGCCCTGTCAGTTGCCACCGCCCTCGCCATGGGCGCCTGCGACAAGAAGGAAGAACCGAAACCGGTCGCCGCGCCGGCTGCTCCGGCTGCTCCGGCTACGCCCGCCGCGCCGGCGCCCAAACCGGAAGTAGTCGTCAAGCTCGGCCACGTCGCGCCGATGACCGGTCCGCAGGCCCACCTCGGCAAGGACAACGAAAACGGCGCCGTGCTGGCGATCGAGGATCTGAACGCGCAGGGCATCGAAATCGGCGGCGCCAAGATCAAGTTCGAACTGGTCAACGAAGATGACCAGGCCGATCCCAAGCAGGGCTCCATCGTTGCCCAGAAGCTGGTCGACGCCAAGGTCCACGGCGTCATCGGCCACCTGAATTCGGGTACCACCATCCCGGCCTCCAAGCTCTATTTCGACGCCGGCATTCCGCAGATCTCCGGTTCGGCGACCAACCCGAAATACACGCAGCAGGGTTTCACGACTGCCTTCCGCGTCATGGCCAACGACGTTCAGCAGGGCAAGGCGCTCGGCGAGTTCGCCGCCATGCAGGGCGTCAAGACGGTAGCCATCGTCGATGACCGCACTGCCTACGGCCAGGGTCTGGCCGACGAATTCCGCAAGGCGGCCGAAGCCGCCGGGATCAAGGTCGTCGCCACCGAATACACCAACGACAAGGCGACCGACTTCAAGGCCATCCTGACCAAAATCAAGTCCAAGAAGCCCGATCTCGTGTTCTACGGCGGCATGGATGCCCAGGGCGGCCCGATGGTCAAGCAAATGAAGGAACTCGGCATCAAGGCCAAGTTCCTCGGCGGCGACGGCGTGTGCACGCCGGAGTTCATGAAGCTGGGCGGCGAGGCGAGCGAGGGCAACTACTGCTCGCTGCCGGGCATGCCGCTGGAGAAGCTGGCCAAGGGTCCGGAATTCAAGGACAAGTTCAGCAAGAAGTTCGGCGCCGAAATCCAGCTCTACGCGCCCTACGTTTACGATGCCGTGATGGTGATGGTCGACTCGATGAAGCGCGCCAATTCCGTCCAGCCCGGCGTCTACCTGCCGGAAGTCGGCAAGACCAAGTACGACGGCGTGACCGCGCTGATCCAGTTCGACGAATTTGGCGACCTCAAGGGCGGCGCGATCTCCATTTACCGGTATCAAGGCGGCAAGCTCGCTTATGTCGACACCCTGGGTGGCGGCATGACCGGGACGCTCAAGGAAGCTGCGCAGGCAACCGGCGATGCCGCCAAGGCTGTGGCGGCAGCCGCCGCCGACGCCGGCAAGGATGCGGTCAAGGCCGGTGCCGAAGCTGGCAAAGATGCGCTCAAGGCTGGTGCCGAAGCGGTGAAGGACGCCGCCGAGGCGACCAAGGCAGCGGTCGAGAAGAAGTAAGGCGCGCCCGGCGTGAACGAAACGGCACCGCGAGGTGCCGTTTCTTCATGTTACGGTCGGCTTACACAATATGGATATTTTCCTCCAGCAGATCATCAACGGCCTCGTCCAGGGCAGCATCTACGCGCTGGTCGCGCTGGGCTACACGATGGTGTACGGAATCATGGGCCTGATCAACTTCGCGCACGGCGAAGTGGTGATGATCGGCACGCTGGTCACCATCACCGTCGCCACCACCCTGATCAAGGCCGGTATGCCGGTGGCGCTGGCCGGGCTGGCCGGGCTGAGTTCGGCGGTACTGGTCTGCATGGCGCTCGGCTGGGGGCTGGAGCGCGTCGCCTATCGGCCGCTGCGCAACGCGCCGCGGCTGACGCCGCTGATCACGGCGATCGGCATGTCGATCGTTCTGCAAAACGTCGCGATGATCGTCTGGGGGCGCAATTACCTGACCTTCCCGCACCTGTTGCCGAAGGTCAATTTCGAAGTCGCCGGCGCCCACTTTACGGGCATCCAGGTGATGATCGTCGTCGTTTCGGGCCTGACCATGGCCGGGTTGCTCCTCCTCGTCTACCGCACCAAGCTCGGCATGGCGATGCGCGCGACCGCGCAGAACCCGCAGGTGGCGAGCCTGATGGGGGTCAACAGCAACCGCGTGATTTCCGCCGCCTTCGTCATCGGCTCGGCGCTCGGCGCGCTGGCCGGGGTCATGGTCGGCACCTATTACGAAATCGCCCACTACCAGATGGGTTTCATGCTCGGCCTCAAGGCGTTCACGGCGGCCGTGCTCGGCGGCATCGGCAACCTGGCCGGGGCGATGGCCGGCGGCATCCTGCTGGGCCTCATCGAGGCGCTGGGGGCCGGCTACATCGGCGACCTGACCGGCGGTTTCCTCGGCAGCCACTATCAGGACATCTTCGCCTTCGTCGTGCTGATCGTCGTGCTGATGTTCAAGCCGTCCGGACTGTTCGGTGAAAAAACCGGAGACCGCGCATGAAAAACCGGCTCCCGCTGAAGTCGACCGTGGGCATCGTCCTGATCACCGTGGCCTTGGTCGCGCTGCCTTTCGTCGCCGCAATGGGCGGGCAGGCCTGGGTGCGCATTCTCAATTTCGCGATTCTCTACATCTTCCTGGCGCTCGGCCTGAACATCGTCGTCGGCTTCGCCGGCCTGCTCGATCTCGGCTACATCGCTTTCTATGCCGTCGGCGCCTACGTCTATGCGCTGCTCGCCAGCCCGCATTTCGGGCTGCACTGGCCGTTCTGGGTGATCCTGCCGATCGGCGCCGTCGTCGCCTGCCTCTTTGGCGTGCTGCTTGGCTCCCCGACGCTCAAGTTGCGCGGCGATTATCTGGCCATCGTCACGCTCGGCTTCGGCGAAATCGTCCGCATCTTCCTGAACAATCTCAATGCGCCGATCAATATCACCAACGGGCCGCAGGGCATTACGCTGATCGATCCCGTCGCCATCGGCGATTTCCGGTTTTCCGGCACGAGCCAGATTCTGGGCGTTTCGCTGAGTGGACCGCAGAAGTATTACTTCCTGCTAGTAGCACTGGCCATCCTCGTCATCGTCATCAACCTGCGCCTGCAGAATTCGCGCATCGGCCGCGCCTGGCAGGCAATCCGCGAGGACGAGATCGCCGCCAAGGCGGTCGGCATCAACACGCGCAACCTCAAACTGCTGGCCTTCGCCATGGGCGCCAGCTTCGGCGGCGTCGCCGGCGGCGTGTTCTCGGCGATGCAGGGCTTCGTCTCGCCGGAGAGCTTCTCGCTGATCGAGTCGATCATGATCCTGGCCATGGTCGTGCTCGGTGGCATGGGGCATATTCCCGGGGTCATCCTCGGCGCCGTGCTGCTGACGGTGTTGCCGGAAGTGTTGCGCTACAGCGTCGGGCCGGTCCAGATGGCGCTATTCGGCAAGATGCTGATCGATCCGGAAAGCCTGCGCATGCTGATCTTCGGCCTGGCGCTGGTGCTCGTCATGCGCTTCAAGCCGGCCGGCCTGTGGCCGTCGCCGGAACGCAAGCGCGAACTGACGGAGGGCCCCTGATGGCCACGGCGCTGCTCGAAGCGAAGGCGGTCGGCAAGCACTTCGGTGGCGTCAAGGCGCTGCGCGACGTCTCGCTGAGCATCCGCCAGGGCGAGATCTACGGCCTGATCGGTCCCAACGGCGCCGGCAAGACCACGTTTTTCAACTGCATGACCGGGCAATACGTGCCCGATGGCGGCGGCTTCGTCTTCGACGGCGCGCCGCTGGTCGCCGATGCGCCGCATCAGGCCGCCGGGCGCGGCATCGCCCGTACCTTTCAGAATATCCGCCTGTTCGGCAACATGACGGCACTGGAAAACGTCATGGTCGGCCGCCATGTCCGCACCCGCGCCGGCGTTTTCGGCGCGATGCTGATGAATGCCGCGACGCGCGCCGAGGAAGCGGCGATCCGGCGGCGCGCCAGTGATTTGCTGCACTACGTGCGCATCGAGGACCGTGCCGGCGACCTCGCCAAGAATCTCTCCTATGGCGACCAGCGCCGTCTGGAAATTGCCCGGGCGCTGGCCACCGAGCCGAAGCTGCTGTGCCTGGACGAGCCGGCGGCGGGCATGAATGCGACCGAAACCGGCGACTTGCGCGAGCTGATCGACGGCATCCGCAAGGACGGCACGACGGTGCTGCTCATCGAACATGACGTGAAACTGGTTATGGGCCTGTGCGACCGGGTCGCGGTGCTCGACTACGGAGCGCTCGTCATCGAGGACGTGCCGGCCGTCGTGCAGAAGGATCAACGCGTGATCGAGGCTTACCTCGGTGCTTGAAGTGACCGGACTCCACGTCGCCTATGGCGGCATCCAGGCGGTGCGCAGCATCACGTTCCACGTCAACGAAGGCGAAACCGTTGCCCTGATCGGGGCCAACGGCGCCGGCAAGACGAGCACGCTGAAGGCGCTTTCGCGCGTCATCGATGCCGTGGGCGGCGACGTCCATTTCTGTGGCGAGAAAATCACGCGCATCGCGGCGCACGACATCATCCGCCGCGGCATCGCGCTGGTGCCGGAAGGGCGCGGCGTCTTTCCGCGCCTCACCGTCGCCGAAAACCTGGCCATGGGCGCCTTCGTGCGCAACGACAAGGCTGCTATCGCCGACGACATGGAGATCGTCTTCGGATATTTCCCGCGCCTGAAGGAGCGCATCGCCCAGCTCGCCGGCACCCTATCCGGCGGCGAGCAGCAGATGCTCGCCATCGGCCGCGCGCTGATGAGTCGCCCGCGGCTCCTGCTGCTCGACGAGCCGTCGATGGGCCTGGCGCCGATCATGGTCCAGAAGATTTTCGAGGTCATCCGCGCCGTTGCTGCCCAGGGCATGACCATCCTGCTGATCGAGCAGAACGCCAAGCTGGCGCTGGAAACCAGCCAGCGCGGCTATGTCATGGAAAGCGGCGAGATCACCTTCAACGGTGATGCGAAAAACTTGCTCGACGACCCGAAGGTACGCGCCGCCTATCTCGGCGAGTGAACTTGCCGCGCTTTTTTCAATTGGATCAAACTCTTTGTCGCCGATGCACGCGACAATGAACGTCCGTTCATCAACCGCCCACGAGAAGCCATGAAAATCCGTCATTCGATCACTGCGCTGCTGGCTGTCCTGTTCGCCTGCGGGCTGCAGGCCCAGGACAGCAAGCCGGCGGACAAGACGCCCAAGATCGCTTCCGGGCTGCTGATGAAGCAGGGCGACAAGCTGGTCTTCGCGCCCTGTCGCGACCGCAGCTACAGCATGGTGGACGATATTTCGCCGGAGCGTACGGTGACGAAGGCGCTCGACAGCGTCGGCCTGGCGGCCGGCAAGAAGCTGTATGTCGAGTTGATGGCGGTCGTCGATGGCGGCATGCTGCGGGCTTCCGGTCTCAATCTGGCGCGGACCGAAGGGCGCTGCCAGCAGCAGGGCGGCAACGAGGAATCGTGGCGCGCCAGCGGCAACGAACCGGGCTGGTTGCTGGCCGTCGGGCCGGAAGTGGTGGTTTTGAAGCGCCTGGGCCAACCCGATGTCAATGTGCCCGGTACGCCGATCGTTCGCGAGGGCGGCATCGTGCGCTTCGAGGCCCGGACCGAGGCCTCGCGGCTCAAGGCGCGTTTCGAGAACAAGGTCTGCAACGATACGATGGCCGACGCGGTTTTCGGGTGGACGGCGACGGTCGAGATCAACGGCCAGACGCTCAAGGGCTGCGCCTGGCAACGCTGATACCGGGTTGTCGCACCCCATGGCCCGAGGCCACGTCGAGGGTACTTGAGCCCGAGGCCCCGTTGCCTTTGGGGCGCGGTAGACGGCCAAAAAAGGCCGAAAATCAGCTGGTCGAGAAGGTGAAGGCGTCGGCGAAGAATTCTTCTTCGGGCAGCTTGCAGAGGTCGGCGAAATCGCGGCGCGCCGCGTCGATCATGGCCGGCGCGCCGCAGGCATACACCTGGTGGCCGGAAAGGTCCGGGAAGTCCGCCATCACGGCCTGATGGACCAGGCCACTGCGGCCTGTCCAGTGGTCGTCGGCCGCCGGTTCGGAAAGCACCGGCACGTAGCTGATGTTGGCGTGTTCGGCGGCCCATTGCTCGGGCAGGGCATTCAGATAAAGATCGACGCGCGCCTTGGCGCCCCAGTAGAGGTGCATCGGGCG
>Ga0105093_10001083_pt1 | contig 10392 bp, 8 predicted proteins | sample PPLLak3March2015_2_FD_79111 | JGI IMG/M metagenome (GOLD analysis project Ga0105093, IMG submission 79111) | Freshwater sediment microbial communities from Prairie Pothole Lake near Jamestown, North Dakota, USA - PPLs Lake P8 Core (3) Depth... | ecosystem: Environmental > Aquatic > Freshwater >... | reverse complement strand
CTTCCGGACGAAGTCCTTAATTTCATCGAAGAGCATCATGGCACGATGACCATGACATATTTCTTGAATAAAGCCAAGGAACTCGGCGACGCCAACCCGGATGAAAGCGATTTCCGATACCCCGGTCCGAAACCGCAGATGCGGGAGACGGCAATCGTCATGCTGGCCGATTCGGTCGAAGCCGCCAGCCGGACCCTGGCCGAACCCAAGCCGGCCCGTCTGCGCAATCTCGTGCAGAATATCATCAACGACCGTTTCCGTTCCGGAGAACTGGAAGAATGTCCCCTGACATTGAAGGACCTGGCCATGATTCGGGAATCGTTCGTACAGATTCTGATCGGCGTATTCCACCAGCGGGTAGAATATCCCAAGAAAGAGGCGGTGGAATAATGAGTTTCAATATCATATCGGAGAGCGACCGAAGAATTCCGCGAAGAAAAATCATCGAGCTTCTGAGTCTGATTGAAGAAGAAGAGGAGCCTCCGGCATCCGGCGTAAATATCGTTTTCACGCGCGATCCTCAAATCAAAAAACTGAATAAGCTGTATCGCGGGATGGATAAGCCGACCGATGTCCTCTCGTTCAATATCGACGACGAGGCGGGTGAAGATGCCGTCCTCGGGGAAATATATATCTCGACCGATACCGCGGCCGTGAACGCCCAAAGGTTCGGGCGGATATTCCACCAGGAAATCCTGATTCTCTGCTGTCACGGGTTCCTGCATTTGCTGGGGTACGATCATATTCGCGATAAGGACCACGCCAAAATGCAGGCGAAGGAAAAAAGATACCTGGAGATGATTGGATTATGATACTGCTATTGTACATCGCGCTTTTGATCGCGGTTTATTACCTCGGTTATATCATATCGCTGTATTCATCGACCGCCTACCTCGAGTCGGAGGAACTGGAATACCTGGCCGAGCAGGAAGAGGGACTGAGGAAAAAATACCTGATGCTCCTGATCGAAAAGCCGCGTCTCATCATCCAACTGGCCATGGTGTTCAAGTCGTTCGTGCTGGTGGCGGCGTCGCTTCTGGCCGTCCTGATTTCGGCGTATACCGATGAGGGACACCCCCTGCCGTTTGGAGCGGCCACCGGCCTCAGCCTTCTGGCGGTCTGGCTGATGTACCTTTTGTTCGTGGAATTCCTGCCGCGCCGGAGAGTGCTGAAATCGTCGGAAAAAGACTTCATGCGCTACCTGGCCTTGTTCGCCATCGTGTATGTCTTCTTCAAACCGTTCATCGCTTTGTACGGGAAGGTTCTTCCGGTCGGAAAACGGCAGAAGATCACCGACGATATGAAAGAAGACCTCATCGAACGGGCGATCGAATCGCTGGCCGAGCAGTCGGGCGTGGATGAAGAGATCATCGACGAAGAAGAGAAAGAGATGATCGGGCAGATATTCCAGCTCGATGTGACCGAGGTGCGGGAAGTGATGGTGCCGCGCGTCAATATCAAGGGAATCGAAAAAAAGGCGACGCTGGAAGAGGTCCGCGATATGACCAGGGACTCGGGCTTTTCGCGCTACCCGGTGTACGATGAGACGATCGATAAGATCCTCGGAATCCTGTATGTCAAGGATTTGTTCACCGATTCGGCGGCGGGACATGGGAGTTTCGAAGTAACCAATTACATGCGGGAGGCGCATTTCGTTTCGGAAACGATGATTATCAGCGAGCTGATGGAGGAGTTCCAGGAATCCAAGGTGCATATTGCGGTCGTCGCCGACGAGTACGGTGGGACATCCGGCCTCGTTACACTGGAAGATATCCTCGAGGAAATAGTCGGGGAAATCCGGGACGAGCACGATGTCGAACGGGACCCGCTGATAAAGCTCCCGGACAATTCCTACCGGGTCGACCCGAACATGCTGGTGGAGGAGTTCATCGAGGAGTTGGAGATTGACCACGACAACAGCGAGTTCGAGACGGTCGGGGGCCTGATTTACGATATCGTGGGATCGGTACCGTCGGCGGGGGCGAAGATCAAGTGGAAGGATGTCATTTTCGAAGTGGAGCAGGTCGAGGGGCAGCGGATCAAGGCGCTGAAGGCCTGGCTGAAAAAGCCCTCGGAGGGGTAAGTGTCGAGGCTGTCCGCATTTCTTAAGTCTTAGAAACGCAAAAATATAGATAAATCTTCCCGGTTTTTATCCGAAGTATTCAGTAAATAATATGTTAGTTTTTTATTGCGTATATATTAGGGCAATATTAGTATAGAGTTCTGATTGTATTAGATAAGCAAAACCATATTTCGGATATAATGAAGGGAAGGGAATCCATGAGAAATTTTGCTTTCTTGAAGTTTTTCCTGATTATTGTCGTCGTTTGCTACTTTGTCTATCCTCAAAGAGCATTTGCATATTTGGATCCGGGAACCGGCAGCCTGATTCTTCAGATGCTTATCGCCGCCCTGGTGGCGGTATCATTCTCGATTAAAATATTCTGGAAGAAAATAATCGCATTCTTCTCCAGCAGTCATGCCAAAGAGCAGTCGGGACGCGAGCAAAATGACTAGTTCGGTCTTGCCGGGTTCGTTTCGGGACCCGAGCGGATTTTTGTTCAATCGCGACGGCCGGATTTATCGCCAGGTCAATCATAAATATCAAGAAGATTACGATCGACTGATTTCCTCGGGGCTTTACGAAGCGCTCGTCAAGGGGGGGCTTTTAATTGCGCATGAAGAGGTCGGCGACGATCTGGCCTTGTCCAACGATGCCTATAAGATAATCAAACCGGAAATGATTCCGTTCATTTCGTATCCGTACGAATGGTGTTTCAGCCAGCTGCGCGACGCGGCTCTGACCACGCTGCAGATACAGAAAAAAGCGTTTGATTTCGGAATGACCCTGAAGGACTGCAGCGCCTATAATATCCAATTCTACAAAGGGAAGCCGGTTTTTATCGATACCCTTTCCTTCGAGACATATCGCGAGGGGCAACTATGGACGGCGTACCGGCAGTTCTGCCAGCATTTCCTGGCCCCTCTGGCCCTGATGGTCTATACCGACATTCGTCTTAATGAATTTTTTCGCGTTCATATCGACGGCGTTCCCCTGGACCTGGCCAGTTCTCTGTTGCCGTTCCGGACCCGCCTGAAATTCCCAATCCTGTCGCATATTCATCTCCATGCCAAAAGCCAAAAGCACTTCGCGGGTAAGGGAGTAAAAGTACGGACGCGCAAAATGAGCCGCCTTTCCTTTTTGGGGATTATCGACAGCCTTGAAACGGCAGTCAGAAAAATGAAATGGCAGCCATGGGGAACGGAATGGGCCGATTATTATAACGATACCAATTATTCGTCGAACGCATTTCAGCATAAGAAGCAAATTGTTGAAAATTTTCTGGTGAAAATCAACCCCGGGATAGTCTGGGACCTTGGCGCGAATGACGGAACGTTCAGCCGGATTGCCAGCGATAGAGGGATTGAGACCGTGTCGTTTGATATCGACCCGGCCGCGGTCGAAAAGAATTACCGGGATTGCCGGGAAAAAAAAGAAACCAGCATTCTTCCATTACTGCTCGATTTAACCAATCCCAGCCCCGGAATCGGGTGGGGTAACCGGGAACGTATGGGGCTTGTGGAACGGGGGCCGGCCGATGCGGTCATGGCGCTGGCTTTGATTCACCACCTGGCCATATCGAACAATGTCCCGCTCGGAAAAATATCAGGATATTTCAGGGAACTTTGTAATTATCTGATGATAGAATTCGTCCCCAAAAACGATTCGCAAGTCCGGAGACTGCTGATCAACCGCGAAGATATTTTCCCCGACTACGTGCAGAGCGAGTTCGAGAAATCGTTCGGGCGCGATTTCGATATCGAAGCCTCGGAACGGGTCAATGATTCCGAAAGAACCATGTACCTGATGAGGCGGAAACCGGGCGAGGTATGAAAAAATCACTTACCCTCCATCCTTTCCTGTTCGCCATTGCTCCCATACTGTTCCTGTTTTCGTACAATGTCGGTGAAGTCTCTTTTTCCGATATCGTGATTCCATCGCTGGTTTCGTTGGGCGCGGCATTGGTCCTTCTGGTCCTGTCGGGATTGATACTGAAAGATTTCGTGAAAGCCGGCGTCTTCGTTTCTTTGGCGCTGATTCTGTTTTATTCCTATGGGCATGTGTACGGCATAATATCCGACTGGCGGATCGCAGGTTTCGCGCTCGGAAAGAATAAATACTTATTCCCATTATGGGGGATAATATTCATCTTCGGGACATACCTGATTTACCGGACAAAATTCACTCTTCGCAATCTGGCGAGCCTTCTGAACGTGATGGCGGTGGCATCGGTGGTGATTTCGCTGTTCAATGTCGGGGTGTACAGCCTCGGGACAGGAACCGTTTCGCAGGTTAAAACCGGTGACGAACGGGTCGAAACGGCGGCGGATAGGACTGCGGCGGTGTCGTTCGACGGCGATATTTATTATATCATCCTGGACGGGTATGCAAATGCGGCGACTCTTCAAAGGGAGTTCAATTTCGATGATCAGACTTTTATCGATTACCTGACGCAGAAGGGATTTTATGTCGCATCCGAGAGCCGGAGCAATTACGCTCTTACTTTTCTGTCGCTGGCGTCATCGCTGAATATGAAATTCGTAAACTATCTGGCGGAAGGAGTCGGTGGAAATTCCCTTGACCGGAAAGCTGCGTACGACCTGATAACAGACAATGAGGTGATGAAGTCCCTGAAATCGCACGGATATAAATTCGTGCATTTCAGTTCCGGGTGGGGGCCGACGGATAAAAACCGAAACGCCGACGTGAGCTTCAAAAGCGGAGCCGGGAACGAATTCCTGATGATCCTGATTCAAACCACGATTCTCCGTCCGCTGGAAAAATACCTGGTGGGAGACTTTGCCAGAAAAAAAATACTGGGGGCATTTGAGGGACTGGCGGAAGTGTCCAAAATCGAGGGGAAGAAGTTCGTTTTCGCGCATATCAACTGCCCGCACCCTCCGTACCTGTTCGGTGCGAACGGCGAAGCGACTTCCGGGGCATTGCTGGCGATGAGCGGGGATGTCTGGGCGCAGACGCAGAATTACGTCAACCAGGTCATGTTCGTGAATGGCAAGGTCGAAAAGATGGTCGACGAAATACTGGCGAATTCACAGGTCGCTCCGATTATTATCCTGCAAGGTGACCACGGGTCGGCTTCATTGTTCAGTATCAATAAAGAACTTGGGTGGGAGCACCCCGATGAGGCAATGCTCGAGGAGCGAATGCGGATTTTCAACGCTTATTATTTCCCTAACGGAGGGGATAGTGTCCTGTATCCCGGGATTACGCCGGTGAATACTTTCAGGCTGGTTTTCAATAAGTACTTCAACACTGATTTCGAATTACTCGACGATATCAGTTATTATTCGAGCTACGAAGAGCCGTATGTGCTGAAGGATGTCACGGCCGAAGTGAGATAGAACGCCGCATCCGTGTTTCGAATTGCATGGCCATAAAGGCTCTCCGAAAAATCTAACCAAACCAGAACTGCTGATCGGTGGTGTTCCGAGGGATTTCCGCCCGGTGCCCTTGAGATATGGTACGACGTCGCAATCTTGGTAACCGTCGGCACGCCCCCTTACCGTGCGCGGTAGATGTCCACATCCGCCCGTCCGTTACGAAATATCACCACCCCCTTTAACACCTTCCCTGTTCCCTTCGGAGGGGCGATTCGCCGCAAGTCGATGTCCCGCTGTATGGTGCGAGAAAATGGGTTTGTTTTTCATTTTTGAGTGTGTTAACCACCCCCCAGCCCCCTCCTTGGTAAGGAGGGGGAGAAATCCAAAACCCGGCGGGTTTTGGTCAGGGTATGGATTCCCGCGTACGCGGGAATGACAAGTGAGAGGAATTGCGAGGAGGGGGGGCAAACTGGAAGTCCTGGCGGACGTTCCAGGTAACTCGTGCGCGGCAGGTCTTCCGACCTGCCCGACTCCTGTTATCCTCACTCCCTCTTTTGTCATTCCCGACCTGATCGGGAATCTATCCCTCTTACCCGTCACGATACCGTTCCTGACGGCAATCTTATGGCAAAAACGGGAGTGGTTTGGTGGTGGGGTTTGGGGGGGTATTGGCTGTAAGCTGATGTCTCCGTGGATAGTGCGATAAAATGGGTTTGTTTTGTACAATTGACACACGTCGTGTATTATCTGTCCGGCCAGAGTGTAGTGGTGAGTAGAGATATTTTCAGCAATTGATAGACATGGCCAAATTGCAGAAATGGCAGCGGTTTGGCAGCGGCGGGGAATTTTGGACATAGTAATAGAACTCCTCTATATAAGGGGAGCGGTGGATTTTCAACACTGGAGTTGTAGTGATTTTGCGGGGGTGTCGGGGCAGATGTCAAATGCATTTTACTTCACTGAGGAAGCCGGCCTCGGAAAGTACGGGTTTATGCGATTTGCGTTGACATAGCCACTTCATTCATATATTTTAAATGGGATTCACACTATAGAATCTCATCTTTTCTTATTATTTAAAGCTATTTTGCATCTGGTGAGTTTGCGGTATAGCGGAGAACCAAATTCTATTAAAACATGGGAGGATGATTTGGGAAAAGGATGGGAGAATTGGCTTGGGGATTATTATTCTAAATATCTGAGTAGAATTAGGGAAAGGGTAACTGCTATTTGTATTAGTGACAGGAAAAGGAACGGTCATTTGCCATTTTATACTCCACACGGAGAGGCGCACTTTCAATCAGTCGAGGACATGATTCACCATTTAATACCTGATAATAATTGGCAATCATTTACGGAAAGAGAACGTTTCTATTTACTGGCTTCGGCCTGGCTTCATGATTTGGGAATGATGGAATCGATCGTAGAGGAGTTATATGGAAATATAAAATTCATGCCGAACGAAATTAGAAAAAGGCATCATATAACCTCGGAAATATACATTGTAAAATTCAGTGAGAAACTCGGACTTGACGAAGTCGACAGCAGGCCATTATCAAAGATATGTCGCTTTCACAGAAAGCAGGAACGTATTGAAGATTGCGAGGACGAGTTGATTGTAGGCGGCGACAAAGTAAGATTAAAACTGCTGTCCGCCTATCTGAGAATAGCAGACGCCTTCGATATAGGAATCTCCAGAGTACCGTCGGAAGATTATGCGATCTGTCTGACCTATGACATTCCGATTGATCTAAAACTCCATTGGATTAAAAGCAAGCTGGTGAATGGGATTTGGCCGAACCAAATCGAACGCAAAATAACAGTATCGTTTGCCGTTCCCGATTTTAGCGGGGACCCCGAATTACCAGACGAGGGAAGGATAAAAAAGAAACTGGACAGGATTATCAATCTGGTTTTGGAAGATCTTCAGAGCGAACTAAAGAGCGTTAAACATATTATCGCGAAATATGGTCCATGCACATATTTGGATGTCGATAAGAACGAAACAGCGTTTAAGTTAACCGGTCAAAACATGAGCGATCTTCGGGAAGTGGTTATAAACTACGATATCATGATGGATCCAAGTGCATCGAAACTCCTGGAAATGATGATGGTTTCAATTGCAGATATTCTCGGATACAGCCTATATAAGTCCGGCAGACCGGAAAAGATTACATCAGCGGGTCCGGACGCGAAAATAGTGAAGAAACTGTCTGACTTCCTCGAGTTTTTGGAGGGCGGTATAATTAAAACCCGTTCTTGTCACCTGGGTGTGCACAAGCTTGTAAAGCGGTTTAGAGAAATGATTAATAATCGCAGTAAGATTAATGAGCTGGTCGAAGAAGTCGGCCGGCTGTATCGCGAACATCACCTAATTCGATCCAAGATACGGGAAAATGCCCGCAGGTTTCTGGAATCGGAATTTCCCGGATTAAAAGACAATGGAGAATTAAATATTCTTCTATATGGATATAGTGAATTGGTGGCAAAGGCAATCTGCGGATTCCGAGATGCGTTCTTGTCACCATCAGGACAATATACGCCGGAGGATTTGTATAATTCAAGGAAGGAAGAGGAGGTGTCGAGAAAGATCAACCTCTTCATATGTGAAGGACAGCCAAAAACTCAAACCGCCGGCGGCGAAAATTTAGTATATCACGATGGTGCCCTATATGCATCATACTTTAAACGGCGGAAGTTTACAAATATTATTATGATCCCAGATGCGATAGCCGGACACTTAATCGAAAATTTGCCGATTCATTTCCTAATAGTGGGGGCAAACGGCGTAAGTAAAAGGAGTTTCAAGCATTCGGCCGGTCACAGCACAATAGTCAGTCTTGTTCGTGAATACTGTAATAGAGTGCCGGAAGGTAAACCAAAACCGCAGGTTGTCTTGGTCGTATCCGGTGAAAAGTATATGCCTGAAAAAGTTGATGCCGTCAAATCACCCTATTGCGAAACTGTATCATCTGCTGTCTCCGAAGCTCTTGCTAATCCGTCTATTGTGGATCGCTGCAGGTTTCTAGACAATTTGGGGAGTGAGGTTCGGGAATCAGTATGGATGGTGAAAGATCGGGAACTTCTAGAACGGCTATATCAAGCGGGGATTATGTTTTATAATCCGCGGGAAGATAATATTCCAATTTCCAGAATTGATTTTTTAATTAGCGAGTCAAGATACAGCAAGATTTCAGAAGGGGATATGGGAGTCTCTATTGCCGAGCATTTTAGACCGCATAAAGAAGACGTTATTATGGAGGAAGCCTAGTACCGGGATATTTTTACGATGGAGCAACCAAGATAGGATGGAGACTGTAAATAGAACTTAATCGGGTTAAGTAACCTTAATTAAGAAGTATATATTGCATATTCTATTTGCCGGAATAATAAAGATAGATTCGCCAGAAGTCGATTGTATGTTGTCTTTCCCGGTCGGAGCCTCCATTATAAATAAAGGCTCCCGAGGATTCTCCGGTAATCTGGTTTAAAAGCGCAGCGAGGGCATCGACGATGCATTCCGGGCCGTAGTGTCGGTATGCTTCAAAGGCATCGGGGAAATTGTTCCTGAGAGATATGCTATGGGCGGGTAAATCTCTATAATCATCCATCAAATATATTATAGCGGGAACGGCTTCATTCCCCATTCTTTCCAGTTCCGCAAAGGAATAAAACTGATTACCGGGGATGGTCATATAATTAATAAGGGTCCTGACTTTATCGAAGTCAGATATATTCGAAGATACCGGCCGACCTTTATAATTTCGCAGGATTTTTTCCTGGGCCATAACCTCAGTTTCTATTTCCGAAATCAGATCGGATGATGAGGACCGTATAGCATTTGGAACGGCTTCTGTGAGATATAGACCGCGAGCGTACGGATCATCGGATTGGATTAAAAAGAAAAGGATTTCTTTAATATTAGGTTCAAGTAATATCTGAAGGGTCGGTTTAGACCGTCTGTTTTCAACAAAGTAATTGATGGTGACCGGTTCGAGCGAAAGTCTACCTTTAAGGATTCTGCTCGGGACTAAAGTGATATTAACGTAATCCCGTTTATCGGCGGCAAGAATGCTATCAATTTCTTCGATGGGGACGTCGGGAATACCTGCGATTATGTCGCTCGATTGGGCGACCAGTTTCCAAAGTGGATAGCGTTCGGTGGGGTTGTTTCCGCGCGCGGAGATGGTAAAGAGAGTTAGACCCAAAAGGAGTGTCGTCATTGCTGCAAATGGATTGTGCTTCATTTCCCTCCGTCGGAATTACGACTATCCGCAAGGACTTTAACCGGTACAAAAAATTGGTTTATCCTTTACTTAAATAATGTAGAAATCGCATTAGGTGTCAAGAAATATCCGGTATCCCATCCGCCTGGGGCGGGTTAGCAGTATATGACGATAACTTCCGAATTTTAGCTCGCATTTCTGAAGTCCCCCCGCAATTTCACTACAACATCAATGGTGAAAATTCAACGCTCCCCTTATGTAGAAAAAGGAGCGTTTTATGGGTTGGTCAACGAAACGGAAAAGGGAGAGATTGCGACGTCGTCCCGAAGCGCAAGCGCCCGGAGCGGGACTCCTCGCAATGACGTTACCCCGGTGTCGGGTTTCTCGCTCGTTCCGCAAGACGGAACTCGCTCGGAACACCGACCTACCACTCACATGCGGGGAAGGGAAAAAACAATATGCCAATTATGAAAAACAAACCCATTTCATTGCACTATTCAGCGGGACATTGCGTTACGGTGAATCGATTGCTCCGAAGGGGCCAAATGTCGGGTTTTTCAGTCGTTTCGCGAGACGGAAATTGTTACGAGATCGGGCCTACAACTTACCCTTTTTCACTGCGAGAAAAAGCATGTCGAAACCGTAAAGGTTTGAGGTTCCCCCGAAAAAGTGGACACTAAAATAAGCATGAGTTATACTGGAATTACAGAAGGAGGTGTCCGGATGGGGGAGAAACGACGTCAATATGACCGTGATTTTAAGCTTT
>Ga0105093_10001082_pt1 | contig 10393 bp, 11 predicted proteins | sample PPLLak3March2015_2_FD_79111 | JGI IMG/M metagenome (GOLD analysis project Ga0105093, IMG submission 79111) | Freshwater sediment microbial communities from Prairie Pothole Lake near Jamestown, North Dakota, USA - PPLs Lake P8 Core (3) Depth... | ecosystem: Environmental > Aquatic > Freshwater >... | reverse complement strand
CGAGACCCCTGATGTTGCCGAACCCTGCACCGATGTCTTCCCAGGCTTCCATCTCGATGAACCGCCCCCTCTTGTCGATGTAGAACTTGGTGTTCTCCAGGACGAGGATGCGGCCGAGGAACTCGGGGGCCGGGAACACGTAGATGACGCCCGGCTCGACGAGCTTGTTGTTGTCGCGGATGGTCGTGACGAAGGTGTACCCGCCGACCGTGGTGTACTTGTAGCCGTCCCTGACGATCTCCGAGGTGATCTCCAGGCCGGCTTCGGTCAGCGACCACGCCACGACGTCCGTCCACGTGATTTCGTGGATCAGGAAGGTCCTGGCCTTCTGCTCGCGGGCGGCCGGGATCTTCACGAGGTCCTTGAGGACCACGCGGTTCCAGTCGTCCTCGTCGGACAGGATGATGTTGGAGTAGATCGCGTCCGACCTGTTCAGGTTGGTGGACGGGATGGACGCCCACGCGCCGGTTCCCTTGTCCTTCTGGAACAGGTACCGCATGAACTCGGCGGAGGTGCCGAAGTTCTTGGTGGCGGTTCCGCCGGTGACGATGCCCTGGTCCACCAGGGAGTTGTAGCGGTACCGCGAGGCGAGGAAGAGGCCGGACTTCACGTGCTTCATGAACGTGACGTCTTCCTGCTCCTGGATGTCCTTGGCGATGTTCTGCTCCAGCACTTTCGTGAGGGGCATCCTGTACGACCGGAGCTCCTGTTCCGACTTCACGATCTTGTCGCTGGAGATCGTGTGCAGCCGGATCGCGTAGCGCGGGGCCTGGAGGTAGGTCTTCTCCGGCTCGCCGCGCCAGTTGATGTGCATCGCGATGGAATCCGGCTCCAGGTCGTCGATGTATTCGAGGCCTTCGTCGGCCACCCGGCGCTGGCACTCCTTCTCGGTGGCGACCGTGGGCTGGATAAACTTGCGGCAGAAGGCGTTCTCACGAAGTTTCTGCTGGATGTACAGGCCGCTGGCCTGCCCGAGCTTCGTGAGCGCTTCGCCGCCGGCTTCCACAGCCTGCCCGAAGAGGGCGTTGAACTGCTCGACGTTGAAGGCTTCCGACATCGTCTAGCTCCTTAGAAAAAAGGACTCTTGAAGGTATTGTGCCCGACCGAAGCTCGGAGTCAATACCTGAAACAGCCGACTAGTATTGGTGACCGAGTGCGCTGAACAGGAACATGACCGTCTGCCCGACGATCCTGGTGATGATCCCGAACGAGACGCGGCCCGTCGGAGTCGCGATGGCTTCCGGCTTGCCTGCGCCCGCGGCGTTCAGGCAGACGTGCTTGCCCACGGCCGGCGGGTTGGTGGTGGTGTCGTACCACCTGTCCAGCGGGACGCCCAGCTCGATGCCGGCTCCGCAGATGCCGGACAGCCCGCCCGCTTCCAGGCCCTGGACCGGCGCGGACGGGTCGAAGGGATCCGTCTGCTCGTCCAGGACGGAGGGCGCGCTGGACACGAGGAAGTTCACGTAGGCCACCTTGTCCGTGTTGACGGCGAGGCGGCCGTAGCCTGTGGCTCCGTCCTCGGTGATGAAGCGACCTTCCTCGACGACGACCGAGGGGTCACGATACCTGAGCGCCTTCAGGTCGAACGCGGTGAACTTGGCGTTGACCGTCACGATCGATTCGCTTTTGCGCGCCATCGTCATTGCTGTTCTCCTTTTTCAGATCAGGCCTTGATCCTGCAGATCGAGCAACGCATCAAGGATGACGTTGCCGCCGGATTTGTCAACAGGCCTCGACTCGGAAACCGGCGTACCCAGGGTCGGGATACGGTCCAGACCCAACTGATGAGCCGCCTTGATCACCTCCAGATCGCGGGGCGACTGCAGGAACTCGGCTGCCTTTTGCAGTGCCTCGTCGGCTTCGAACACGCCGTCGGCGACCAGCTGCATCACCTCCCGAAGGACGTGATTCTCCAGCTGGGTCACCGCCAGCTTGTCCATAGCCTCTTTTTTCTGCTCATTGGCCGTCTTGACTAGGTGGTCTTGTTCCACCAACTTGTCCCGAAGTCGAGCAGCCAACGTCGCAGGAAGTACGACGTTACCCATCTCAGCAGTTCCGATGAGCTAGGGCATCGATACCGGCGAGTACCTTGGCGATTGCCACCTTCTCCCGCCGGTCCAGGTACGCCCGCTTCTGTAGCTGCTCCCGATTCTTGCTGTTGTCCACCGCACCAGACAAAGCAACGACAAGCTCGTCGATCTGTTCCGTGACGGGCTTGTCGCGCTCAGCCACGCTGGCCTTCTTGCTCATTTCGGCCAGCGCCAGTTTGATGGACATGACATCGAGCATCGGCTACTCTTCTTCGGAAAGTTTGGCCGCGACGAGGCGGGCCGCCGCGCGCCCGAGGGCGTCGGCTTCCTCCTCGGAAGCGACCTTCTCCAGGTCCTCCGCGGTGATCCCGTTTTCCGCGAGAACCTCGGCCGCGAGCTGGCCGTAGGCGTAGAGCTCTTCCTGCGCCTCTTTGGTCAGCTCCTCCGCGCCCTCTTCCGTCTCGGCGGGAGCGGCCGCGTTTTCGGCAGCCGTCTTCGTCATGCTCGCCACCTGGTCTTCGACCAGCTGCGTGCAGACCCCGAGGAACTGGGAGTCGCTGAGGGTGCCGTTGAACTCGCCCTTGGCTTCGGCTTCCTTGACGAGCTCCACGGCCCTGAAGAACAGCTGAGACCTTGTCTCGTCGTTCGCGTAGGCCTGCTCCACCGCGGCCATCTTCACGGTGAAGTCCTGCTCGTCGAGAGTCTGAACGATTTCGCTCAGTCGCATCGAATGTCCTCCTTGACGTCCTGGTGTCCAACCGGATCAACGACCCAGTTGTTCCGAGAACGGTGCGCTTTTGCGCTACTTGGTCTTGACGTTCCCGTGCGTTTCGTGCGGCATCGGGTTGTCTTTCTGCGGAGGCTGCACGCTCTCGTAGGTGACGTTCGGGTTGTCGCCCGGCACCTTCTTCTGCGTGACGCCGCCCGTGCCCGAGCTGGCGATGGCCGAAGAGCCCGGCTGGCCCGGCATCGAGTGGCGCTTCGAGATCGCGCCCGCGACGCCCTTCCAGTTGGACTTGTCCTCTTCCGGCGCACCCTGGCTGGTGGGAACCCGTCCGCCTTCCGCCGCGACCTTGTTCAGCTCGGCGATGAAGCCGCGGGCGAAGAGCTGTCCACCGGCGAAGATGTCGGCTGCCAACTTCACCATCGGGTCGTCCTCAGACGCGACTCCCACAGAGGCGGTCTTGTCGAGTCCGTCCGCGTCGAGCTTTTCGAGAAGCTTCTGCACGTCCATTGGTCACTCCTTCTTGAAAACGATCAGCCCCTGTTGAGTCCAGCACCTACAACGAAAGGCATAACTGCACGGAACCTTTCGTCAACTTCCGCAGTTTTAACCGCAACCAGCGACTGGTCAACTGCCGAAGGGTCGCGAGCTTCCAGGATTTCCAGCTCGTTTGCCTTCGCCGCGAGCTTGTTCACGTCGATCTTCCGCAAGAGCTCGCAGTATCTGTCGTAGGCCGCTGACCCGGAGCTTCTTTTTTCGACGCCCGACTCAGGCGACCTACTTATACGTATAATCCGAATGACTCGTTTGGCAAACGGAGGATCGAACAACGATCGCTCCGGAATCCATTTTTTCAGCACTGACATGATTCTGGAGGAAGGACTTTCGAAGTCAAGAGACTCCGGCAGTTTCGAAGCGTCGCCGTCAGTGAGATCCTCGATCTCGGGTTTCCGCAGCTGAATCCCGCAGGCAGTCGCACCACCGAGAACATCGCTTAGCGGCTCGTTCTTAAGAACGTTCATGTCAAGCCCAGGGATGGCGCTCGTACCTGACTCGTGCATTGAGACGAGCTTCTTCAGCTCTCGGTAAACAGGCGGCTTGATCGGAGATGTTCCAAGATTGTCTTGTCCCTTCTCCGCAGGTACCTGCTTCTCTATCTCGGCGGCCTTCTCTTCGGCGCGCTTCAGTACAGCTGCCTTTTGAAAGCGCGACTGGGCCGATGCGATCTTCATGAAGTCAGGCTCGTACAGCGCAAAGCGATCTCTGGTAGAGCTCAGCGGGACGGCCATCGTCGGAGATCCAGCACAGGCGATCTTGCGAAGAGACCAAGCCTCTTTCCACGCCGGGGATATGACGTAGCTGATGTCGAAGAACTTCGGGAACCAGTTCAAAGCGTAAACTTTCCTTCCGTCAGGAAGGGTCACATTCATAAGGGTCCGCAGGTGCGAGCAATACTCACTCCGGTTCTTCGCAGCATTCTTGCAGATGGAGCACACGTCGAAAGGCACTTTGCACCCCATCGACCAAGGTATAGGGTCGCCTGCGTCAACCCTGCGGACTAGATCTGGTGCGCGGCTCTCCAGGAGGAAGACGATGAGTTCCACGCGTTCCATCTGATCATTGTATGCTGCACAGGTTACCCTCTCTCCGATCGAGGCGAGCGGGTCCTTGTTGTCGTGGAAGACGAACGGATAGGCATACGTCTCGAAGGTCTGGTGACCGTATTCGGCGGGCACGCTCAGATTTTTCTCGCGGAGAAAAGAGAGGACGTCGGCCGGTGGCTCGTCGTGCAGGAGGCTCCACTTCGGGAAGGCATCACCGTTGGAGTTCGATCCCCAGGCGTGAAGAGCTCCGACGGCGTTGATGTGGACGTAGCGTCCTTCCTTCCTCGGCTTTAGCGTTTCGATCAGCTTGATGAGCTTCGCAGGGACATAGCACTCCGACGCGAGCTTCTCGAACGACCTGGAGTGGATGGGGACGTAGGACGGCCCCCATCTCGGGTCTGACGCGGGGACCATGTACTTTTCGATCCCCGGTTCCAGAATCATTTCAGCTCGTTTATCCATGCGCTGTGACAACTCCCGGAGTGCTCACGACGACCTGCTTCACCTCGAACAGCCTGTCCAAGGCCTGTGTCTTGACCATCGGAGTAGGAGGCGTCCACTTTCCGGCCATCATGTTCTGCCCAAGGGCAGCCCTTGCTTTACCCGCACCAGTGTACTTCGCCATCAGGCCGGGCGCACCCATGAAAGCCGCAAGCGGAAGCACTGAGCCGACGGCACTGTCCTGCAGGCCCATTGGTTCCAGAACCTTGTCCCACGGCATCATCATCATACCCATCTGAGCTGCGAACTGGCCCTTGCCGCTGGCTAAGAACTGCTTTGCCCATGACGGCTTCTGGCCGGTCATCTCGCCGTGGGCACGAAGAACTTCTGGATCTGACATCTCAGCCAGGTTTTGTGTCTTCGCGTGATAGTCCTGTATCTGTTTCTGAACATCAGCCTGAGGATTCGCTGCCGGCTGACGCGCCCTGCGGACTCTACGGCCACCTGTCTGCACATTTGGCGCGGCATTCGGTGTAACACTACCGCCTGGCAGCAGAGTCATGCCCGCGGGTGAGGTCGTTCCTGTCGGCAGCAGGTTCATGCCAGCGGGTGCGGCTGTTCCGGGTTGAATACTCGTGGGCGGAGGGACTACCGGCTGCTTGGGAACTAGGGCTTCCTTCCCCTTAGCAGCTCTGCTTAGATTAACCTGAGCCCGCCGAGTGAGTGGGTCGGCCACAGCCCTCGCTGCGCCACGACCGAAGAGTCCTCTGATCGCACCGAAAGCTCTACCTATGCCGAGGAAGGCTTCCTTCTCCAGATTGCTCTGATCTATTGTCAGCCCCTCTAGGAGATGCTTGGTCAGCTTGAAGGCCGCAGTCTTTTCCTTCTCGATCCGGATCATGTCCTTCGTCGAGGAGAGCTCGGATTTGAAGTGCTCACGCTTGCGGAGCAGCTCCAGCATGCGTTCGCGTTCGGTAAGGTTTTCGCCGATGCGTCCCGGCTCAAGCTCGTGAAGCATCTGCTCGGGCCGACTGCCCGTGGGAACGGGCTCGATCGCGAGCCCGAGGGGCTTCCCGACCTGAACGGCCCTGGCCGTGAAGTAATTTACTGTGGGAGAGTCGCCCATACTAATCTGCCTTGGGCAGCGCCTTGCTCATCTCGATGATCGACTGGCCGAGGTCCTTGATGTTCTGCGGCGTCTGCCTCATCTTGGACGCCGTCTCCTGGACCCCAAGCAGATCCTTGATCATAGCCGGAGTCAGAGCGGCCGGCCCGATCTGGTGAAGTTGCCGCATCACGTTGCCTGCCAGCAACGGGTTGGTCGCCACAGATGGCGCGAAATCCGCGATCGCCTGGAAGTAGCGCCCGGCGTTCGGATCGTTCCGAAGTTCCGGATGCTCCTTCATGATCTTGTCCAGCGACCGGCTCAGCCCGTACCTTCTGGTAAGGCTCTCCAGCCCGCTCATGAGGAGAGGAAGCCCGACGGCTGCAACACCGATAGCCGGAAGCAGACCGGATCGAGTCAGGCTCATGACGGTGCTCGGTGGAGCCGGCATGACCGGTGCGGCCTCCTTCTGGAATGTCTCGCCCTCGATGGCCCTTCGGATTCTCTCGTCCTCTGAGCCTTCCACGACGGAGAGGTACTCACAGTACCGGGCGACCTTTTCCAGGGCCGAAGCCTGAACGTAGTCGAAGTGCCTGTGGGCCAGGGTCTGCCACTCCGACGCGTTGAAGTTACCGGCGAGCTTCGCCACCCCTGCGGCGAAATCCGAAATCTCGTCCACCTCTTCCTTGGTGAACTCAACCTCGCCGTAGAGACAGGCGTATTTTTCTAAGAGGCTCATGCTTCGGTTCCTTTAGAATCCCCGATAGGCTTCGTGCCCAGGCTGCTCCAGATACGTGGGCTGCCTGGCCTTCTGGATCGCCCTGCCCACGCCACGTCCGACGTCAGTCAGACCCCTGTATGTGAGGTAGGCGAGCGGGATCGAATAGAGAGGATTCTGGGCAGCCCATGACGCTGCGCCACCGAGCGCCTTATAGGTCAGCCCAGACGCCCTCTTGATGAACTCCTCGTCCGAGAGATCAGCAGCTACGCTGGCCAGCTTTTCGGCCTCCTCGCCGATGATCTTCCTCACGTCGTCGTTGTTGATGATGGAGATGATCTCCTGGGGCACCGGGTCAGGCGCGTCGTTGTAGATGGCGAGCTTCCCGCCCGCCTGGTCGATCCGCCCGATCTTGTTCTTGAAAGTATCGAGCAGGATCAGCATCGCATGCCGGCCGTTGATGACCTCTGTTGGCGTCTCGAAGTCGCCAAACTTCTCGTCCACGAGAGCTCTGTCGACGGGGTGGCCAAGCTTCATCAGATCCTGCCGGATGTCCGAGAAGAGCTGCTGCCAGAGGGCCTTGTCGTCCGGGCGGGCGATGCAGGCGAACTTGTACATGTCTGACATCTTCCCGTTCAGGAGCATGACGTACTCCTTCGCCATGTCCTTGATGTCGTTGAACGCAGCGTCCTTCTCGATCTCCAGGGCCAGTTTGTCGAGCTCCAGCTTGGCAGCCCGTTTCCGGATCTCACCCATGAGGGATTCGAGGGCCATGAAGGCCCGCTTTTCCATGAGTGGATCGGCTGCGGCTTTCATCGGGCCGGAGGCGAGCTTCTCGACTTCTCCGGCTACCTTATCGATCCTCGGTCTGGCAGAGGGGAAGAGCACATCGAGGACCTGAGCCGTCTTCACCGTCTTGACGACGGGGCTGATCTCGCTGCGGACGCCTTCGAGCGTAGCGAGAGCGAACGTGAACGTCTTGTCCCCTGCCGTCTTGTAGAGCTTCTGGTTCGTCTCGCTGTTTGCCAGCTCAACGACCCGTTGGATCTGCATCGGCGACAGGTTGTTCTCTTCCGCCAGCTTCGCAATGGCCTTGTTGAGCGGTGTCCCCTTCTCAACGTAAGCCAGAGCCGCTTGCTTGGCGAAGTCTGCGAATTTCAAAGGATTGAGGTCCATGGTGTTTCCTCTATTTCTTGTCGGCCTTTTCCTCCGGCTTACCCTTGCGGCGGCGAAGCAGGAAGCCGAGCGTCCCGCCAAGAATCGCGCCCTTCACGCCGCCGTGGATGCCGCCAGCCATCGTACCGGCAGTAATGGCTCCGCCGCGTGCAAGTCTGCGCACTCGCTTGGCTTGTTCCGGTGTGAAATCGCCCTGGAGCTCGATCGGAAGCTTCGCGCCAAGGCGGCCGCCGCGAAGTGCCCCCAGCGCGCCAAGGCCTATTGCACCGGCTCCGGCCCCGCGGTGAACAGATCGCTCGGTCGAATCCCGAGTGTCTTCTTTTTCCGTTTCCTTGGCGAGCTTCTCCATCTCGTCGATGAAGGCGGCTAAAAACGTGTTCATGTGGTACGGCACTCCAAACAAGTTTCGTAGTAGGTCTATCCGCAAGTGCCCGCTTTTCAAATCTGCGGTAGCGCCGTCCGCGACAGTCTGCCGTAATACTGCTCTGCCGCGAGGTAGCAAAGCATAGTTGCCTGGAAGGCATCGTCAGGCATCGTGTGATCGTAAGACATCGTCCCGTAGTTTTCATCATACTCCACGAAAATCGATGTGAAGTCGTTGATGAAAGCAATCTTGTCGTTAGGCACGTGGAGCATGAACTCGGTAGAGGGAAAACGGATTGTCCCACTCCTTATCCTATCGATGACCAAGCGCATGCAGGATGACCGGTCGATCATGTAGCGCCCGACCTTGCCGGCCTTGTTGTCAAACTTGACCATCGGTCTCTGCTGTACTGACTGCATCTCAAGTAGCAGCGGATTGCCGCCCTCGGAGAACGAGCGGTCAACCCAACCGAAGTCATCGCGCAGTCGATCGTTGTTGATGTGCCCGAAGCCCCAGTCAGAGCCGACCCAGAAAGCGCTGTATCTTCTGGCCACCTCATCAAAGAACTCAGGCTGACGGGCCAGGTTGGCGCGCTCGCCGAGGAACTTCTCCATGTAAAAAATGCGGAACTTCTCGTCAGAGCACCATGCGCCCAACACTACGACGGTGTACGACGGCATGCGACGTTTACGCTCGCCCGGTAAATCTACCTGCCCGTAGCCGCCGGTGCCGTGATCTATACCCATGAAGATCGGAGACCCACCAATAAGCTGCGAGAGGTTCTCCGGCGCGGTCAACGGTCTGTTCTCACACGTCCTAAGCACATCATTTTCAGTCAGTACAAGCTCACCCTCCTCTGACGCCAGGCCCAAAGCTTCGTTGCAGAACACGGAGAACGAGATCTCAGGATCGTGTAGTTTCCCTGATATGTCATCGAACGACTGGAATGGAACCTGAATCTGGGAAATCCTATAGCCCTGCCACACGTTCAAGAGGCTGGGCTTCATGGCGATCCACTGCCCGCCGTAGTCGTCATCATCCTCCGGATTCTTGTGGCGCTTGGGATACAGCTCCTTGCCGCACTTCGTGCAGACGAAGTATTTACTTCCAATGACCTTCTCGTCCAGGTAGTTCCAGTGGTGGCATCCCATGTGTTTGCATTTGACCAGCCACTCGAACATGCAGGAATGCTCATAGCGCTGCGTCAGCTGGTTCATCCGTGTCTTTGGCGTCCCTGAATACAGGCGGATTTTTCTATCCGGCAGCGCGTGAGACTGGCATTCCTCGATGACACCGATTTCCTTGGACGGAATGTCCTGTAATTCGTCGATGTTCACGAAGTCGGCGGATATACCGCGGACTGCGTCAGCCGACAGATAGCAGGACCGAAAGTTGTAGATCGTACCGTTGTTGAGGGCTTTTCCGCTAACCTGCCACAGGTTGCGCGTAGAGGTCATCCCTCGCCTGATTTCGGGGGACTCTTCTACGATCTTCTTGAAGCGCTGCTGGCTGAAGACCGTGACCTGAGAAAAGCGTGGTTGAACGTATAGCCCCTTCAGGTTAGGAATGGCCACACCCAGGGCAATCCCCATGCTGGCTGCAGTGGTACTTTTCTCCACCTGCCGCGCCGTATGTAGGATCTTGTTGCGGCTCCCAATGGGATTCTTTTTATCCAGGTCGTAGATGTGCCTGAGATAGGACCTGTCATGTATCAGCGGTGGACCGTCCACCTGGCGGATGATGTCTACAAAGCGGAAAGGACGACGTTCTATCCAGATGAATTCGTCGACCAGGTCTGAGATCGAATGCACACCAGACTCTTTCCTCTGGTCGATGTACTCATCCTTGATACGCTGGCCCAGTATGGGAATGCCGTTCTCGACAGGAAGCGACGCGTCAATGGTCTCTTCGTCGATGGGTGTGAAAAGGCTGTTGGAGTCACGCCTACGCACGTTTCACCTGTGCAACTTCCGGCTCCTGGATGTCGTTGATCGTCATGTTGACCTTGTCGCTGGACGCTACGGATAGCTCTTCGAATATTTTTCCTGGTGCCGTCTCGGCCCGCAGCTCTTCGCCTGTGTTCTTGCCGGCCCACAGATATGAGCGCAGGGCGTGATTGAGCTGGTTCGTGTCGCCTTCGATGCCGAGGTTGAACATGTCGGCGATCCTGCGTTGCAGCCTGACCAGGACCAGCTCCGTGGTTTCCTTGAAGTGTGGCCGCAGCCCGGTGT
>Ga0105093_10001080_pt1 | contig 10409 bp, 9 predicted proteins | sample PPLLak3March2015_2_FD_79111 | JGI IMG/M metagenome (GOLD analysis project Ga0105093, IMG submission 79111) | Freshwater sediment microbial communities from Prairie Pothole Lake near Jamestown, North Dakota, USA - PPLs Lake P8 Core (3) Depth... | ecosystem: Environmental > Aquatic > Freshwater >... | reverse complement strand
TTTATCTTTATCATTTAATAATTCTTTAAACTCTTCAATAGTAGCCTCTTCCAATATTTTTTTTGTATTAGTCGAGGCTACTTCTTTTTTTATCTCTTTCTTAACTTCTTCTTTAGACTTTTTAGGTTTCTTTGAAGTAACCTTTTGATCTTCTAAATAGTTTAATAATTTTTCATATTCATTAGATAAAGACATGTATTCATCTTTCTTTTTTATTCAATTTACATGCTTCTTTTTATATCAGCAAAAACTTTTGCAAAATGTGCATTCACTTGGGCAATACCTTTTTCAACACAAGGTTTTACTTTTTCAGGTTGACCTAATTCTTTATACTTTAAACATTTTCTTCTAACAGCCATAATATCTTGTTTCTTTTCTTCTTGAGCGTCTTTCATTTGTTCAGCAGGAGAACTTCCCCATTCAGTTAAGTCTTCTTCGGCATCTTTTTCATCATCATCATCATCATCATCATCGGCGTCATCTTCAACTTCTTCCTTGAAGATATTAAAAGCTTCTGCATAATATTTCTCGTCGTCTTCCCAATCTTCTCCTGTTTTCTTTGGTGAAGGACCACCAGGAACACCTGATTCTTTAGCTACTTCTTTATCAATATCTAAATCTTTTTCAACTTCTTCATCCTCTTCTTCTTCATCATCATCATCATCAGCCATCTCAGCTTCAAGAGCTGCTAATGCTTCTTCAATTTTTTCATTTTCATCTGTATATTTCTTTGGTTTTGTAAAGTCATCATGCAAATCTTTACGATCTGGAATTTGTCCTTCGTCATCACCTGTTCCTGCTTGCTCTGTCCCGGCACCTGTTGCATGTTGTTCAGGACCTTCAGACTCATTAATATCATCATCATCATCATCATCATCATCATCATCTGTATCTTCGTCTTCCATTTCAGAAATCAATTTCTCAATGATGGCATTTTCCATTGTCAAACTTTCTTCTGCCATTTCTTTGTCATCATCTTCATCTTCATCATCTGTTTCTCCATCTTCAACTTCTTCTGCTTCTTTTGCGATTTCTTTTTCTTTTTCATCCATTCCACCTTTAACAGTTCCAGCATCGCTTGTACCGGCTTGCTCTGTACCATCACCTTCTGCATTTTTCATTGAAGGCCCTGATGCAGGATTACCATTGTCATTTTCATAATCAGCTTCATCTAGAGTTCTGATTTTAGCATCTTTTCCTTCATCAAAATAATATCTCTCAAGAATACTAGCTGCATCTTTGTAAACAGGTAGTTCCCCATTTCCATCCCAAGAAAGAATTGGATCTAACATTGGGCCTTTTACTTCTACGTTATCACTGGTATCAAACTCAGCAATAGCTTCTTTTAATAAACTCATATAAGATTTTTTAGTCATTTCTAAAATCCTCCACAATATTTGTTTTTTACACATCACGATGTATCTCGTAATTTGCTTTTTGTTCTAAGTTTTTATTACAATCATTCTGAGTTCGCTTCTCAAAATCTTGGACCTAATCCTTCGAATTTAGATAGCAAACATGAAGACGAATTTCCAGTCCCGTCATCCTTACTTTTATTTGCACAAAAGTTTGCATCAAGGAATTTAAATCTAGAAAAATCTACAGTAAAATCAATATTAATATCACTTTCTCCAGATCTGTTTTTTCCTATTTGAGCATGAATTATATCTTTAGTTGATTTATCTTTTGCAAGTAACCCAATGAAATCTGCATGTTCAACTTTCTTGATTGATTCAGACATTTGATCAAGACTCAATTCTTTTGAATTTTGAATTGAATAAACTTTTCTTCCTAATTGAGACCCTGTAATAACAGGAATATTATACTGAACAGCAATAGTTTTTAAACATAATGTTATATATCCAAGTTCAAGTCTATAAATGTCATATTTTATATCTGTTTTCAAAAGGTCTAAATAATCAATATATAATCCTGCAATTGCTTCTTTACCATAAATTTCAATAACCTCATCAACAACCCCCATCAAATCTACAGGACTAACAGACGTTCCAGGGAAATATTTCATAACTATTGTTGACCCTGATTTTGATAACTTATTTTTTATCTCTTTTGCAATATCTACTCTACTTGTTGAAATATCTGCTAACATTTCCTGACTTGTTTTATTAAACAATGCCTGATAAGTTCTCATTAGAGATTCTTCAATAGTATTTTCCATTGTTACATAAATATAACCTCTTGTTGTCTTTCCTGCTATATATTTTGAAGCAACTGTTGTATCCATCATTGGGTCAAGTGTTGCGGACCTTATTATCATGTTATTTAAAATTGTTGACTTCCCTGATCCTGAACCTCCACCCCATATATACAACCTTGATGGTTCATAACCACCCATTAATATTTTATCATCTAACAATTTGAATCCTGTTGGAGTTTTGTTCGTTCTCTCATATTTCTTTTTTATCATATCAATAACATGAACATAATCATCAGTTAACAAGTCTAATGATGCAGAAGCTTCAATTGTGATATTTCTCTGTGATTCCATCATGTTTGAATACAGAGCTTTAATTGTACCTTCATAATCTTCCACAAGATCATCAAGAGAATCAAAAGTTCCATCTTTTACAGAATTTAAAACCCTAACTAATTCATCATAATTTTGGAATAGACCAACGAATTTCTTTCTAACTCTTACTTGCCGCAAATAATCTTGAAACACAAGTTCTGTTAATTCCTCATTTATTAATAAATCTATAAATGGTAAATGGTCTTTATATCTTTCTGTTAAAGAGATACTATCTTGAATACTGTTAATTGTCTTATCATCAATTAACATTCTTGCTATTTTTTTCAAACACTCCAGTTTACTCTTTATATTAACAGGAATTTCATATGTTGTTCCTTTTTCACTAAATTCTAAAATTTCAATAATATCTCTATAAAGAGCTTTGGATTTCTTTATTTTAGATTTTTGGTTCAAAATAATAGAAAAACAAGAATTTATAAACGATTCTGTTATCATAAAATCTCCTTTTATTTTTTAAATTTTGTTCCAAATCAAGGTTAATTGGTCTCTGTTTCAATTACTATATTTCTCTTTTTCGTTGTAATCTTTTCAACCCAATCAATCTTGCCTTCTCCTAAACATTCACTACATTCAAGTGTCATTCTAAATCCTGGATTAGCCTTTAAAGGCACCCTGCCTTTTCCATTACATTTTTTACATATAGTTTCTCCTTCAGATAAAAAAATATATTTTCTTAGATTTGTATTATATACTTTCATTTTATTTTTAATACCTTTTGTGTAGAATCTAAATCTGTAAATTCATCTTTCGAAAGAAACTTATCAACTAAATACTTACATAAATCTTCATCTAGATTTTCTAACATATCTATTGACTTTGGAATACTATAAGCTTTAACTCTTTGTTTTTTTGTTAATTTTCCCTGATTCAAATGGCGTGTAACATCAAAACATTCTTTATAGAACAATTCTAAATCACCAGATTCATAAATATCATAAGCTCTTTCTGCAAAAACTCTCATTTCTTCTTGAATAATTGGGAATAAACTCAAAGAATACATTATTGAATATGCTTTAACTTCATGATGAAATGTTTCTCTTAAAACATTTGATCTATCTAAATACATCCCATATATGTTATCAGTATCAATTCTTTTAAAATCATTTGCATCTGCTAAAGAGTTTAGAATTTCTTCATATTTTTCCATTACAGTTTTTTCTCTTGAAAACTTTTTATCAAGAGCTGAACTTTTTACATTCATTTTCTTTAAATACCCATTTTCATCTCTTACATGTAAAAATCTTGCTTGCATAACCTGTTTAAAAGGTCCAGAAGAATCATATGTAATGTTCAAATCAATATTATGTTTCTTTTTTACAACAACCTTAAATAGTTCATAAAACAATACATCCCTAAAGTTCGCTCCTCCAAGAATGTGAAAATTCAAAAATGTTCTACCATATTTCTTGGCTTCATTTAATAAAGGTATAAGAGGAAGAACATAAATAATACATGGAATTACCATATCACTGGCCATATTTGCAACAATACCACCAGTCCCATGATATTGAAATGAATCAAACATTTCACCTTCTCTCATAATTTTTGTATAAATTTCCCAAAGTTTAGGAGTTCTGAAATGGTGAATATAAATCATTTTATTTCTAACTTCATCAGGAAGGTTTTTTGCTTTTTGATATGACATCATATTGAGGTTATAAACATCATCAAAATTATGAAAGATTTCACACCCTGGTCCAGGAGGAACGTCTAAAATAAATGATCTGTTGTATGAATCTTTATGATTAACTAAAAAATCATAATACATATTGTTTAAAAGTAAATCAGACTCTTTTCTTGTCATTCTTCCAACAGAAATCTGAAACCCACCACTATCTATAATAAAATTACAATTATCGAAAATACCCAAGTCTCTACAATATTGAAACATATCAGCTTCAACTTGATTGTATTTTCCATACTTCTTTTTATTGGAAAAATTCTGACCGTAAGAATGTAAATATCCTTCACATGTTTCTGATAAAAACTTTGATACAGTCTCTTTACTAAAATTATCAATAAACCTTCCTCTTCTTCCATCCATAAACATAGCAAGAATAGTCGCAAGTGTTTCAAATCCTGCTAATACAAATCCAGATCTGGCCATACATAAAATCCTTTCATATTTATTTTACATTATGTTCCAACTATTATATTTTTCATCCAAAAAATAAGGCGGGAACAAAAGAAGTCCCCGCCTTATTAATACTAAGATTTTTACAGTTTTTCAATTACAATGGGTGGCCCTGTCGATGAATCATACTCAATTGCTGCTTTTAAAGCCAGAGTAATTCTTTCAATTGGAGTTATTTTACACCCCCCTTCTTCAATTAACATTTTAGTTGTAATCAAAGACCCAAATGCATAATGTGATCCAGATCCAACAGATGTAAAAGATTCAATTTGATTTAATTGGAAGTCACATAATATTTCATATAATCTTCCCTGTGTAGCAATTATATAGTTACATCCATGTGCGTCAGTATTATTTTCACTAACCCCTAAACATCCTTTGTTTTTAAATTGTTCTCTTATATAATCAGGTACTAAATATACATGTTTTGGAAATTTAAAATAATAAGGAAGTAAAACCTGACCACCTCTAACACTACCAGTAAAACCAACTAAATATTTACCATTTCTTAATATTTTATTACAGATAATTGGTCTTATATCACCATCCTCAGTACTTGCACGACTATCTGCACCAATATAAACATCTTTCCCATCGATTAAACCAACAACTGTTGACATTAACTATTCCCCTTTCAATTTCATGTCATCTTTCATTCTTAAACATTTTGCTAAATCAAATGTATAATCATAGAGATGCAGACCTTTACTAGTTGCTATAAGCTCACCATCTTCAACTCCAATTTCTGATGCACAATACTCTTTTAATAGTTGAATTCCAGCTAAATTAGCAGGAAATCCTCCCCATAAATCCCAACTTCTAAAATAAACCATAAAGTGAAGTTTGCCATCTTGAATCCTTGTATCAATATGTCTTAAACAAGGAGGGTCTTGAAGTAACATATCTGTTGGCTCTCCAACTTGTAAAATCATTTGATTATTACGATACCCTTTATTCTTATAAGTCCATATCATTAAATCAATTTGACTAATATAATACTCTATAATATTCCCAGGTTTTCTTTTAATAAATTCTTCACTCCATACTTCTTTATCCTGAATTAGAATATCCTGATATGATTCTGTGTGATATGCCAGCCATTTAATTGGTATTTTTGCAGCGGTCATTCTTGATCCATATGTATATGATTCTCCCGGTTTTAACTCATCTGTCATTAAGTAAGGCATATATTCATCTAAGTAACTTCCAGAAACAGGATTAGGAATATTATGATGTGGTTCTATTTGAGGTAGAAGAGGTTTTGCTCCTGGATATTTGACATGTACTGTAACCCAATCAAATTCCAATCTCTTTTGTCCTGCATAAGAACCACGATCAATTTTAAAAACTGTTCCTTCCTCCAACATTCTGAATAATGTTTGAAACCATGCATCACTCAAATTTGTTGCATTTATCATTTGTAAATTAAGCATTTTGTATCACCTCAATGAATTATTTTTGATGTCTCAGCACTCTTACCCACATTCAAGGGTTTCAATGATGATTTTATTTCTTGATCAGTTAGTATACCATAAACTTCATCATATTTCAAAACTTTTAAAATTTTACCATCCATTAACATATCCATACCAGCTCTTGGATGAAATACTAAATATGCACCAATTTCTATTTTTTCACTGACCTCTTCTCCAAGTGATAATACTTCCCCATACCCTTGTGGGTCTGTTACTTGATCAGGAAGATACAATCCTCCCTTAGTCTTTGTCGCTCTCATAAATTGAACTATAATCTTGTCCCCTGTCGCCTGAATCATAACTATTTTCCTTTCTATTTTTAAATTTTACACTTCTTCTTTTGTTTTTACTCTTTTCATATTTAATTTGCATCTCTTCTATTTTTTCTTGTTCTCTTTCAAGCATTCGAATTGATTGCATTTTCTTTCGTTTCTTTTTCTCGCTTGGTTTTTCATAATACATTCTATCTCTCAATTCTCTTGCAATTCCGCTTTTTGTATATTTCTTTCTGAATCTTTTCAATAGGTCCTCATCTGATTCACCTTTACGACGAACAACACATATTCCTGCTCTTTCATCTGGCTGATAATAATTTTGATAACTTGTCACTTGTGAAACACCCCCATTTCTTTTTTTTAAACGAAACCAAACATTATGTGGTTTCTTGATGAAAAATTTAAATTATACTTCTCACATATATCAAATACTTCTGATGCATTACTCAATAATTCCTTCTTTGTCACCCCCTCCGGCATTAGCCATATTCTTTGTTCCCAATTCAAGTTTGGATACTCTAAAAATATCTTTTCTATAAAATTTTCTATTAAACCACCTCCATCCCAAACAATTTTAATATGAACATTTTTATGCAAATAAATTAAATCAGTCATTTTTAGTGCTTCTTCCATATCCTCTTTAGAGAATATTTTAGGTGAGTATATAAAATTGACATTTTTAGAAGGTATAGTTTCAGTTATTAGTTTGTATAGATTATAACCATTAGATTCAACATTTGCAATTGGGTAAAGTAATCCATTCAACAATGATAGAGTATCGTTGTAATGTCTGTCTACTGTTGGTTCACCTCCCGTAATCAATATTCCACAAGATTTTTTCTCTATTGTTTTTTGAATATCAACCATCCTGTGTTCTGATTCAGCTGTTATTCTCATTTTTACAGATGTATCACACCAAGGACATTTTAAATTGCAGGTTTTAAATCTTAATATAATCATTGATTTACCTGAATCTGGTCCTTCTCCTTGCCACGTTACAAAATTCTCTATAAGTTTTACAGTTCTATCCATTATTATTACAGGTTTGTCCATCTTTAAATCCTTTCTTTTTATTCTACTATTTTGTTCTAATTAAAACGTTAGTAAACCCGAGTTTTTCTGCTTGACCTTTATGAGTGGTTTCATCATTAATTCATATCTATCTTTAAATGAAAATTTTAAAGCTGCATCTTTATTACATGTAAAATATGAAGGTAAGAATTGCTCTTCATCTGGAAGAGCAATAACTTCCAATTTATTTCCGTTTTGCAAAAATTTATGATAATTCTCTCGAACTTCTTTCGGAGCATTTGATATATCAATACTGGAAACCCAAAACATATATGCTTTTGCCCCTGGTTGATGAACATCATACATTATAGAATTCCAAGCTTCCATTGCCTTTACACCTTGGGGTATTACTTTATAATCTTCCAGTTTTTTTCCATAACTAATTGGTCTTGCAACACTTTTATCACCCTTTAATATAAGATCCATAAATTCTTTTTCTTTTTTGTTAATATAATCCATCAATTTTGGGACTGAAACTTTTTTCGATTTTAATAACAAGTCCAACAACTCTGAAAGAAATTCCTTTGTTTTACTTGGATAATCTGATCTTTTAATTTCAAGCCCCATATAATTGATCTTATCTACATCTTTTCCTTCATTGCTAATAACTCTAATTGCATATCTCTTTTTTGCAAGAAATAGTCCACGAGAAATTACTAACTCATTCTTTAATTTTAATCTATTGAAATTCAAATCAACTCTATGTTTTTTAACCATTTCTATAATCTTATCTTCATTTAAAAACTTTTCTATTTGTGAACACCACTGTTGAACATCTTTTACTTGTATGTTTTCTCCAAAATCTTCAAAACAACAAAAAATTGAATCTGTGTCTCCTGTAACAATGTATTCATTTGTTCTGTCTGGCATCTCATCTGAATACATTTCCTTTTTTGTCAATTGAGGTGGAGATATATAAGGAGAATTTGTTTTTAAATGTCTCATGAATGCATCACCTTCAATAATAGAAGTTTTCAATGCTTCCTGACCAGATAATGTGATTGCTGCTGCTAAAGAATTATCATAAAATCTAAAAACTTTATTTGCAACAACTCCGTATAATGTATTCGCCAATACTTTATAAACCAACTGTCTGATATAATAGAAAGTTTCTTTTGTTTGGTCTTTTTCAACTATAGCTTTGAACATGCTGGTTTTGTATTCTTTTCTTTTTGTCATTAACATGTCCACAACTTCACCAAAAACAGAAAATTCCTTTTCATGTGGTAAAAAGAAACATCCGTTGATTGTAAATACAAGATTACAATCATTAATTTTCTGCAATAATTGATCCCTTGTTACAGTCATCTTTTTGTTTTCATTTAACGGATCAAATATAATATTTATGTTTTCTGGTAATTTCTCAGGACAATATGTAAGTTCATATCCAAGCTCTGCATCTTCCAATTTCATTATATAACTGTTAATACCAATGTTATATGTAATCATAATACTTGGGTACAGAGATGCAAAGTCAAAATCTGTAATCCAATCATATGTTCCTGGGATTGGCTCAAATACAAATGCTCCTGGATATTTTTCTTTTTCAATATGTGGATTACTATTCTTTGATGCAAACCCTTTATTTTTTAAATATGAAACCATCAACGAATCAATTTGACCCATTGAAGAAACTGAATCAAAACTTGTATTACAAATGATTCTTAATTCATTTAACAGATTGATATGTTTCAGTTTATTCTCTAATTTTTCGAGCAATTCTGTATCTCTAATGTTGTATTCAATTGTAGTGTTTAACATCTTCCAATACATTTCATTAAACGCTAAAGGTAATTGAATTTTTGTTTCACCCAATTCATGTTGAGCAATAAATCCCAATTTATAATTTTCCATTTTTGTAAATGTAAATGTTCGATACAAGAAGTCCTGATCTATAGCCACGCATCCAGGAATGTTACAAATATATTTTTCACCATCAACATAAAATTCGCCAAATTGAGTCATACTTGACTGTTGAAGTCCAATTTGAGGAAGACGATTATATATGTATTCAAGGTCAAATGATATACAATTCCATCCAGATACGAAATCAGGATCATTTCTCTTAAAATCTTTGATAAATGCAACCATCATTGATTTCTCGTTATCGAAAATTTTTAATTCATCAACTTCCTTTTTTGTAATAGCTTCTGCTTTATTATCAACAACATAACACACTTTATGACCATTGAAAATTGCTGTAAACATATTTATAGGGAATTTTGCTTCGGTGGGTTTTGGGAAAACTCTTTCTTTCCCTGTATCAATTTCAATATCGAAAAACATTACATTGGAAAAAACTCTTTCTGGTTCTCCTTGATTGAAATGATAATAATCCATAGCATGTTTTGTTGTTATTTTTAAATCACCTTCATATATAATTTCAGGATCTAAATCGTATCTTTCTTTGTATTTTATTTCAACTTGCTTCATAATATCATAAGGTAACATTTTCTTTGCAGGAGTACCTTTTGGGGATTGATAACAAACATATTTATCATTCTCTTTATGAAATACTTTTTTGTTATCTTTATCTCTGAAGATATATAATACCTGTTGAGTTTTATTTAAAAATTGAATATCAACCAATCTATAATCTTCAGTGTAGAATTTCTCAGGAATTTTGTATCTAAAAACACCTGTACCGATTTCTCTTACATGAGAATTATCTGTAATTTCAATATGTTTTGCACCCATTAACTCAGCAATGTCTGCCATTGCATGTGCGAATTTTGGTTCCCATGTTGCTAAATTTCTATTAACAAAAGAGGGATGAACAATTACTCTAACTTTATACCCTTCCCAATTTAACACCTCTCCTTTTTCATGCAAGACTGTGATTCCTGATTTTCCTAAATTGAATGCTGTCATCGGGCTTGCACCCATTAAAACAATCAATTTTG
>Ga0105093_10001079_pt1 | contig 10410 bp, 11 predicted proteins | sample PPLLak3March2015_2_FD_79111 | JGI IMG/M metagenome (GOLD analysis project Ga0105093, IMG submission 79111) | Freshwater sediment microbial communities from Prairie Pothole Lake near Jamestown, North Dakota, USA - PPLs Lake P8 Core (3) Depth... | ecosystem: Environmental > Aquatic > Freshwater >... | reverse complement strand
TTCATTTTTTCCTCTGAGAGTGGACGCGATCCGCCCCTACGGTAAATAATCCAACGATACATCGAACACTTTCACCGAATGGGTCAACGCCCCGATGGAAATATAATCCACGCCGCTCCCGGCAATTTTACGGATGGTTTCCAATGAGACATTGCCAGATGCCTCCAGTTTGGCGCGCCCGGCATTCATCCGGACGGCCTCCGCCATCAATTCAGGGGACATGTTGTCCAGCAAGATGCGCTCGACCTTTAAAACCAGGGCGGCTTGCACATCCGCCAGCGTGCGGGCCTCCACTTCGATCTCCAGCCCGGTCGCCGCGGACCGGGCACGGCGCACCGCCTCGGTCAGCGACCCGGCAAAGTCGATATGGTTATCCTTGATGAGCACCATGTCATACAAGCCGATGCGGTGGTTCTGCCCGCCGCCGCGTGCGACAGCCAGCTTATCCAGCATCCGCAGGCCGGGGGCGGTCTTGCGGGTATCGAGGATGACCGCCTGTGTGCCAGCCACGGCATCCACGAACTGGCGTGTCAGCGTGGCAATGCCAGACATGCGCCCCAGGAAATTCAGGGCGGTGCGCTCACCGGTCAACAGGGCGCGGGCGGGGCCGGAGAGTTCGGCCAGTGTCTGGCGATCTGTGACGCGTGCCCCTTCCGCGACCAGGGCATTGAATTCAACGCGCTCGTTAACTGCCAGGAAGACAGCCCTCGCCACATCGAGACCGGCTACAGTCCCGGCCTGTTTCGCAATGATGCGGGCGCGCATGGCCGCATCGGGCGGGATGATGCTGTCGGTGGTTGCATCACCCGGACCGATATCTTCTCTCAGGGCATTTCGGATGGCCAGGAGAATGTCCGGATGAATATCAGGGATGTTGTTCACAGGAGTATTTATACTACATTCGAGGCTAAATGGCTGTTATTTCCCCCTGTTGGTTCAGGTACAAGGATTTGGGATCTCTCAAGAGCCTGGCGCAACCAATGGTTCACCTCATCTTTACGCGGGAAGCGATCAATGCAAACCAGTGCCTCATCGACAACCAGGCTTGGATAGATCACCACTTGGGTATATATCTCGATCTCTGGCCGCGATTTGACCTCGATTATATCAACCTGCCTATCCGGGAATTGCCGGCGGATATCCTCCCATGCTGCGATCACTGTCCGCCGGATGGCATAGCGTTGTGCACGCTTGCGGCCGAGGATCTCCACATGGATCATATCAACTGGCTGTCTCGCCTGGGAAAATCCGCTTTCTCAACCAGAACGCCACATTGACCAGCCCGATCATTACCGGCACCTCGACCAGCGGCCCGATCACGGCGGCAAAAGCCTGCCCGGAGGAGATCCCGAAGACTGCCACAGCAACGGCAATTGCCAGTTCGAAGTTGTTGCTGGCGGCGGTGAACGATAATGTGGTTGTCTTGCTGTAATCTGCGCCAACCGCCTTGCCCATCAGGAAACTGACCAGGAACATGACCACGAAATAGATGAGCAGCGGCACAGCGATGCGCGCCACATCCAACGGCAGTTCAACGATGTACTCGCCTTTCAGGGAGAACATCACCACGATGGTGAAGAGCAGCGCTGCCAGGGTGATGGGACTGATCTTGGGGATGAATTTCTCGTGGTACCACTCCTTGCCTTTGAGTTTCACCAGGATGAGCCGTGTGAAGAAGCCAGCCAGGAACGGGATGCCCAGGTAAATGAATACGCTTTTGGCGATTTCACCAATGGTGATCTCGACCACTGCACCAGACAGACCAAACCAGGTCGGCAGGACCGTGATGAAAACATAGGCGTACACGCTGTAGAACAGCACCTGGAAAACGCTATTGAAGGCCACCAGCCCGGCGGCGTACTCAGTATCGCCCTTTGCCAGTTCGTTCCAGACGATCACCATGGCGATGCAGCGCGCCAGGCCGATCAGGATCAGTCCAGCCATGTATTCCGGGTAGCCGCGCAGGAAGATGATGGCCAGGATGAACATCAGCACCGGCCCGATGAACCAGTTCTGGAGCAGGGAGAGACCGAGCACCTTCCAGTTGCGGAAGACATCGCCCAGTTCCTCGTAGCGCACCTTGGCCAAGGGCGGGTACATCATCAGGATCAAGCCGATAGCAATGGGAATGTTGGTCGTGCCGATGGAGACGGCAGTGTTGAAGCGGGTCACCGCAGCCGGGAACAGGTAGCCGACCCCAACACCGAGCGCCATCGCCAGGAAGATCCACAGAGTCAGGAAACGGTCCAGGGTTGAGAGCCGCTTCGCAACGTTGGCATCATTGATGGCTGTCATTTACGCTTCCATCATGGCATTGGCCAGGAATGTGGTCACCTCCGCAGGAGTGGGAATGCGCCCCGAAGAGACCACTTTCTCGTTGATGACCAGCCCCGGCGTGGATAGGATATTGTATTTCATGATCTCTGCGTAATCGGTCACCTTGATCACTTCGGCCTCTACGGCCAGGTTGGCAACCACTTTTTGGGCGATCTGCTCCACGCGCTTGCAGTTTGCACAGCCGGAGCCAAGGACTTTTATTGTGAGCATAGGTTCCTCCATGGAAATCAAGAATTTGGGTTATTCGGCGGGAGCAGGTTTGTCTGCGTTCCGCCGGTTGACCAGCCAGAGTACGCAGGCCAGGATGGCCAGGAAGAATAACAGGTAAAGGATGACAATGCCAATACTTGTCCCATCCACCCAGGCGCCGTAGATGAGACCCGCCAGGGTGCTGAAGACCGCCACCCAGCCCACGTAAACCCAGGCCTTCAACTTTCCAATGATGGCGGCCGTGATCAGGATGCTTTGCAGGCTGAGTTCGGGGTCCGAGATCAGGTAGGCCAGCAGCGGGCCGCGGTGCATGCCCAGGCTGAGGAACATCTGGGCGATCGGCACCTCCACCAGGGTGGGGAAGTACATGAACACGCCGAAGATGACGCCGATGAAATTACCCAGGAGCGTGTTCTGACCGGCAATGGCTTCGATCCATTCCGGCTTGATGATGACGCGGAAGATGCCCACCACGAAGACACCCACGATCAGGAGTGGGAAGATCTGCTTGACGAACTTCCACGATTCCCACAGGAAGTCGCGGGTCTCATCGCGTGTCAGGCCAAACTTGAGCAAACCGGCCAGGGCCAGCGCGGCCAGCAGCACGCCGAAGAACTTCCCGGTGAAGGCGATGGTCAACCCGCCAGCATGCGGGGCCATGCCCAGGGCAGCCACCAGCAGGGTCAAGCCAACCAGGCCGGTCGAGATCCAGGTCCAGACATTGAAGCCCTCGTGGATCTTCTCGATGCCCTTCCAGGAGGCCAGGCCGATCAGGAGCAGCAGCCCGATCAGGATCACGCCCTGGGATGTCACGCCTTCCTCGCCCCTGGCCGGGTCGAAGGGCACCAGTTTGTACAGCCATTGCTGGAAGGTATCCATGCCTGCAATGGGCAGGTCCACCTGGGCATAAGTGTGTTTCAGAAATTGCAACTGGAACGTGCCAGCCACCAGCAGGAAAACCAGCACCAGCAGGAAGATGACTGCCACGCGGCGCATGGCCGCCTGGCCGGCGAACAGGGCATCGGTGGCCTGGTCGTGTTCGATATCCGCCTTGCGGAAGATGAGCGCCATGATCAGGCCAATACCCACGCCGAAGGCCAGCGAGAGCAGCAGGCGGGCAATTGCCAGGTCGGCGCCGATCACGCCGCCGGTGTAAACCAGCGCCAGGATGTTGATGGCCGGGGCAACGAACAGGAAGGTGATGGCAGGGCCAAGCCCCGCGCCCTTCTTGTAAATCCCGGCGAAGAGCGGGATGACCGTGCAGGAGCAAACCGCCAGCAGGAAACCAGCCGCAGCCGAAGCCGGGTACGAGATCCACTTGGGCGTGTTGCGCCCCAGGAAACGGGTGACCGTCTCCTTGGGGATGAGGGCGGTCATCGCGCCTGCGATGTAGAAAGCTGGCAGCAGGCAGAGCAGCACGTGCGCCGCCAGGTAGGCAGCCAGGTTGCCCAGTCCGCCTTGCAGGAGGTCCAGAAGGAATTCGCCGATGTTCATGTGGAAGAGCCTCCCTGCCCGGATTTGCAGCAATGGGGACAGCCGCACTCCGCAGATGGCGCCAATTTTGGCAATGACAGGCCATGCAACCCGGCAAAATCGTTGATTAGGGGGATCAACCCCGGGTTTACCAGCCGGTAATGCATGTAACGACCATCCCGGCGCGCCAGCACCAGGCCAGAATCGCGCAGGGCTTTCAGGTGCTGGGAGAGATAGGCCTGCCGCCAACCGAAAGTGGATTCGAGGTGGCAAACGCAGGTTTCATCTTTTCCAATAGCCAGCAGGATCTGCAGCCGGGCCTCCTGCCCAATGGCCTGGAAAAGGTTGGAGGTGGCTTCGATCGTGGATATATTCGTCATGACGAATATATTATAAACCTCTTACTCTTATTAAATAAGGGAACAATGTAATATTATTTTTTTTCATCTCAATAACTTGGGAGGCGGGGGGTGTGTGGGCGGCTTCGCCGCCCACACACCCCCATCTTCCCCTATTTATTGAGAAGTTACTATTAATTTACGTAAGTTGGCATGAAGAAATCGAATGAGCCTGGCAGTTCTAACCGGTGCAGGAGTGCATACCAAACGTGTGGCAGAGGATTATAATCAGGCGATGCCCACCCAGGCAGGGCAGCCCGCTGTAGAACGCGGCGTCCCATTTTATCCACCCCGTAACCACGGGGAGACATCACCATTGTGCACGAAGGAGCGACCCTATGAGTGTGATCGAAGTCACCAACCTGACCAAGTTTTACGGTAAGTCGCGGGGCATCGTGGATGTCTCTTTCAGCGAAGAAGAAGGCGAAATCTTCGGTTTCATCGGGCCAAACGGCGCCGGGAAATCCACCACCATCCGCCTGCTGCTCTCGCTGATCCACCCCACCAGCGGCAACGCCAAAGTCTTTGGCAAGGATGTGGTTACACACGGACCGGAAATCCGCCGCGACATCGGCTACCTGCCATCGGAAGTCTTTTACTACGAGGGCATGAAGGTCATCGATCTGCTCAAGTATTCCGCCAGTTTCTACGATTGCGACTGCGCCAAACGCCTGCACGAACTCTCCGAGTATATGGAGTTGGAGTTGAACCGTCGCATCAGCGACCTGTCCTATGGCAACAAGAAGAAAGTGGGCATCGTCCAGGGCCTGCTGCACAGTCCCAAACTGCTCTTCCTGGATGAGCCGACCGCCGGCCTCGATCCGCTCATGCAGCGCAAGTTCTTCGACCTGATCCGCGCCGAGAACGCCCGCGGCGTGACCGTCTTCTTCTCCTCGCACATCCTGGGCGAAGTGCAGCGCCTGTGCACCCGGGTGGGCATCATCCGCGAGGGCAAGATCGTGGAAATCTCCGATATCCGCACCCTGCAGCAGAACAATTACAAGAAGGTGCGCATCACGGCTGATGGGCTGAACCCGGCATCCTTCGATCTGCCCGGTGTGACCAACATGCAGACAGAGAACGGAACGGTATATTTCTTTTTCAAGGGCGATATCAATGCTGTACTGCAAAAGATCAGCGGTGTCCAGGTTTCGGATGTAACCATCGAGGAGCCCACACTGGAAGAGATCTTCATGCACTACTACGAATAGGCAGGCACCATGAGCCTCAATATCTACAAACACGAGTTCCACATGCGGCTGCGATCGGTGATCATCTGGTCGCTTTCTGCCGCGGCGATTGCCCTGGTCTTCTTCGCCATCTTTCCGGTCTTCGCCGACCAGGCCGCGCTGATGAACCAGCTATTGGAAAAATTCCCCCCGGAATTGCGCGCCGCCTTCGGCATGGAGGAAATCGACCTCTCGACCGTGCTGGGCTTTTACAGTTTCATCCTGCTCTTCGTCCAGATCTGCCTCGCCATCCAGGCTGGCAACTACGGCTTCGGGCTGGTCTCGGTCGAAGAAGCCGAACTGACCGCCGATTTCCTGCTCACCAAGCCGGTCAGCCGCACACAGATCCTGACCAGCAAGCTGCTCGCCGCCCTCACCAGCCTGCTCGTCACCAACCTGGTTATCCTGGCCAGCTCCTTCCTCGCCATCGAGCTCTTCCGCGATGGGCGCGAGTACGATCCGGGCTTGCTGCTCTTGATGCTCGCCAGCCTGGTGATTTTCCAGCTCTTCTTCCTGTGCGTTGGGCTGGTTGTTTCCCTGCTGGTCAGGCGTGTTCGCAGCGTGACGCCCTATTCCCTCGGCCTGGGTTTCGGGGCGTATGTTCTGAGCGCCTTCAGCGGCGTCTTTGGCGACGTGAAGCTGGAGTACATCACGCCCTTCAAGCATTTTGACTTGGCCTACATCGTCCAGCACGAGGCGTTGAACACACCCCTGGTGCTGCTCAATGTGTCCATTACCTTGGTGTCGCTGGCGGTCAGCTACTGGCTCTACACCCGCCGCGACATCCCCTCGGTGTCGTAAGGAGGTGCGCCTTGAACATCTTTTTCCGCGAACTGAAAGCCAACTTCAAATCGCTGATCATCTGGAGCGTCATCATCGTCCTGCTGACCATGATCGCCGTCGCCAAGTTCTCCGCCTTCGCCGGCGACCCATCCATGTTGGCCATGCTGGATTCCCTGCCCCCCGCCATGCTGGATGCACTCAGCATGCGCGCCTTCAACCTGACCACGGTGAGCGGCTTCTACGGGCTGATGTTCATCTACTTCTCACTGATGGGCGCCATCGCCGCCGCCATGTGGGGCAGCGAGATCATCTCCAAGGAGGAGCGCAACAAAACGGTGGAGTTTTCGCTGGTGCTGCCGGTCTCGCGCAGCCGGGTCGTCACCGCCAAGGCGCTGGCAGCCCTGGTCAACTGTCTCGCCTTCGTCCTGGTCACCTGGGGCATCTCCCTTGTAGCGGTCAGGCCGTACAGCCCGGACGCGGCCTTCTATGACTTCCTGCGGCTGGAAATGGTCGCCATGTTCCTGATCGAGCTGATCTTCCTCGCCATCGGGCTGTTACTGGGTTGCTCCATGAAGCAGTACAAGCGCTCCGGCTCGACCGCCGTCGCCATCATCCTGGTAACCTATGTCATATCCATCCTCCCCGCCATGTATGAGAAGCTGGACTTCCTCAAGTACTTCACCCCGTTCAAGTATTACGACGCCGGCGAGCTCTTCCGAAGCGGGACGCTGGATGGCACCTACCTGCTCATCTCGGCAGGGATCATCATCGTCTGCGTGGCGATGGCGTATTGGGTTTATAAAAGGCGGGATCTATATATTTAGAGAGCAAGTGCAATTCAGTTAGGCTCTCGCCTGACAATAAATCTTGCACCAACCCTCCCCGAATCTCGCAGGTTTGGGGAGTTTTTTTGAGTGAGAAGGGTTGATGAGAGTTGGGTTTGCTCGACCGATCAGTTGCCGGTCAGCCCATCCAAAGTACAGACCGCCCGGTTTTATTTCACATGCTCCCCTTGTGCCATGTATTTTCTTTCACTAACTGTTATATAATCAGGTTATGACCCAGACCGGGCAGCTCTCCCTGCTGCTGCAGCTCTCGCAAACCTTCAACTCCACGCTCGACCTGGATGAGGTGCTCAACCGGGTGATGGATGAGGTGATCGCGGCCGTGCACGCCGAGCGCGGCTTCGTGATGTTGTACGATGCCGAGGGACGTTTGAGCTTCCAGGTGGCACGCGGCATGGATCAGAAGACGATCGAGGATCCCCTCTTCCAGGTCTCGCGGGGGGTGGTGGAAAAGGTGGAGCGCGAAGGGCAGCCAATCGTCACGGTCGACGCGCAGCAGGATGAACGCTTCAGCTCCCGCCAGAGCATCGTCTCGCTGGGAGTGCGTTCGATCCTGTGCGTGCCATTGATGAACAAGGAGCGCAAACTGGGGGTCATCTACGTGGATAACCGCCTGCGATCGGGCATCTTCGCCACAACGGACCTGGAACTGCTGGGCTCGATTGCCTCCACGGCAGCAATCGCCATCGATAACGCATCGCTCTACCAGGATTTGCAGCGATCGAAGCAGGAACTGGAGGCGGCCTATGTCACCACGCTGGAAGGTTGGGCGCGGGCCATCGAACTGCGCGACCACGAGACGGAAGGCCACACCCGGCGGGTGACCGAGATGGCAGTCCGTTTTGCCGAAAAACTGGGCATCCAAAAGCCGGACCTGGACCACATCTACCGGGGAGCGTTGCTGCACGATATCGGCAAGATGGGGGTCAGTGATGCGATCCTGTGCAAGCCAGGCCCGCTGACAGAAGAAGAGCGCGCCGAGATGAAGAAGCACCCCCAGTACGCCTATGAAATGCTGCGCCCGATCTCGTTCCTGGAACCGGCCATCGATATCCCTTACTGCCACCACGAGAAATGGGATGGTTCCGGCTACCCGCGCGGCCTGAAAGGGGCCAAGATCCCGATGCCGGCCCGGATATTTTCGATCGTGGATGTGTGGGATGCGCTCAGCCACGACCGCTATTACCGCAAGGCCTGGCCGAAAGGAAAGGTGGCCAGCTACCTGTTGGAAGAAGGGGGAAAGTCTTTCAGTCCTGAGATGGTGCAGGCGTTCGTGCGCGAGTTTATGCGTGGGTAGGAATTAAGAACTATTCCTTTTGGCACTCCCGTTTCCACCTCCCCGGAGGGGTTGACGGGAATCGGGGTTTGGTGATATTCTTGCGCCCGTTGGAAAATTCTCAAAGAAAGGAGCACACACAGTTTCATGTTGAATATGGCTTCGGTTGTCCTCTTCTCCTGTGTGTGCCTGTGATTCGAGCGTAATCAGGTTCCTGCCTGCCTGACAATCGGCCACGGGCGCACACCTCCCGTGGCTTTTCATTTACCTGGTTAATGTTCTGGCCGCGCGTATCCCTACGCGCCCAGGCAACCAAACGGCATGATCTTACCGGCCACGGGTACTCCTTGTGGCCGGTTTTTCTGTTAATCAAGGAACCTAACGATGGATTCTAGCTCTTCCCCTCTGAGCAATCAGGGGATTGTCATCAGGAAACACATTGGAAGTTGCACCGTGCGCTCCGGCGGGAGACTGGTTCCATGCGCCCTCTCGAACATGCTGCGCAAGGAATTGATCTATTCCACCGCCGATCCAGCCTCCACGCCCCGCACCGTCCGGGATGTGAAGGTGCACGAGCATGAAGATCCGCTCGCCGTGGGTGATGAAGTGCGCTTCATTGACGCCGGTAACGGGACGGGGATGGTTGTAGAGGTGTTGCCGCGCCGCAACCGCTTCGCCCGCCGGGACCCTTACCCGGGCCGCCACAAGTTCGAGCACGTTATCGTCGCCAACCTCGACCAGGTGGTGGCGGTATTCGCAGCTGCCCGCCCGACCCCGAAATGGAACCTACTCGACCGCTACCTGGCAGCAGCCGAATCGCTCGATCTGCCGGTGCTGATCTGCATCACCAAGCTGGACCTGGTGTCCGATCGCGACGAGGAGCTGCAGATTGCCATCAACGAGTATCGCCGGATTGGCTACCCGGTCATCCTGACCAGTTCCTTCACTGGTCAGGGCTTGGAAGCGTTACAGCAAGCCCTGCGTGGCCGGCTCTCGGTTCTGGTCGGCAAGTCTGGGGTCGGCAAGACAGCTCTATTGAATGCCATCGAACCGGGGCTGGGGCTGCGCGTTGGCGAGGTGGGCAAGGGAGAAATTGGTAAGGGCAGGCACACCACCACGCAGGTTGAAATGGTTCCCCTTCACATCGGCGGGAATGTGGTGGATACGCCCGGCACGCGCGAGTTCGGCCTGTGGGATGTAGCGGAAGATGACCTGGCGCTGTTCTTCCCCGAAATGCGCCCATACGTTGGGCAATGCCGGTTCGGGCTGGATTGCCAGCACGATGAGGAACCCGGCTGCGCCATCCGCAAGGCGGTGATGGCCGGAAAGATCGGCCCGCGCCGCTACCATAGTTACATGCAATTGAAGCAGGAAGTGAGCTTATTATGAGAAACGAGTTCTTTACGCCGGGCCGGGATCGAACCCCCAACCGGCACCAACCTGGCCGTTTACGTAGTACCGCCGGTCTCGCGACCGGCTTCACCTGCACGCACTGCGGCGGGTATGTCACCACCGCCCAGATCTCGAGCGGCGTACGCAACCGCAACCATTGCCCATATTGCCTGTGGTCCCGGCACGTGGGCCTGTATTCAGCCGGCGACCGCCTGGCAGCCTGCAAAGCGCCGATGCAGCCGATCGGGCTGACGCTCAAGGCTACCCAAAACCGCTACAGAGCCGACAGTGGAGAGTTGATGTTGATCCACCTGTGCAGCGATTGCGGGAGCCTGGCCATCAACCGCATCGCAGCCGATGATATCCCCGAAACCATCCTGGATGTTTTCGAGGCTTCGCTTGGCATGCAACTCGCGATGCAGAACTGGGTTGCTGGGGATGGGATCCGGTTGCTGCGGGCTGACGAT
>Ga0105093_10001078_pt1 | contig 10411 bp, 9 predicted proteins | sample PPLLak3March2015_2_FD_79111 | JGI IMG/M metagenome (GOLD analysis project Ga0105093, IMG submission 79111) | Freshwater sediment microbial communities from Prairie Pothole Lake near Jamestown, North Dakota, USA - PPLs Lake P8 Core (3) Depth... | ecosystem: Environmental > Aquatic > Freshwater >... | reverse complement strand
CACGTGGGGAGAGTCGAATTAAGGTTCCAAGGCTTTTGGCCGATCCCTGGAACATCGCTCAGCTTCTGGAAAATGATCTTGAAAGTGTCACGTTGGAAGCTGTTCCCGTTTTGGCTCGACTCAAACGATGGCTGGTCGAACATGGCGCATTGGCAGCCTTGATGAGCGGGAGCGGTCCGACCGTGTTTGGGGTCTTCGCGGGGATGGAGGAGGCCGGGAAAGCTGAGGCGCTGGCTGCGGAGGCCTGGCCGGAATGCTGGGTGAGGTGCACCAGGGTGTTGGGTGACCAGGCAGTTCGACGCTCAGCCGGGGGGGCGCACGTTCTATGATTGGGGTGTCGCCAAGCGGTAAGGCACGGGTCTTTGGAACCCGCATTCGGAGGTTCGAATCCTCCCACCCCAGCCATTTTCAGGGGTTGATTGAGGGGTTGGGTGTCGCATGCTCGGTCCGTTGAAGATTTTCTGCTGCAATTCAAACCCGTCCCTTGGCCAGAAGGTTGCCGCCCTTCTGGACACGAAGGTGAGTCAGGCGCTGGTTGGCAGGTTCAGCGACGGAGAGATTCGCGTCGAAATCCATGAGAACGTCCGGGGTATGGACGTTTTTGTCCTTCAGTCCATTTCGCCGCCGGTGAACGACAACCTGCTCGAGCTCCTGGTGATGGTGGACGCCCTGAAAAGGGCTTCGGCCAATCGAATCAACGTTGTCGTACCCTATTACGGTTATGGCCGGCAGGACCAGAAGGAGAAGCCCCGGGTCCCGATCACGGCCAAGGTGGTCGCCGATCTGCTCACCGCTGCCGGCGTACACCGGTTGGTGACCATCGATCTTCACTCGGAGCAGATCCAGGGTTTTTTCAGGATTCCCGTGGATCATCTGTCGGCAACGGAGGTGCTTCTCGAAGATCTGAAGATGCGGCTCAGGGGAGACGAGATCGTCGTGGCTCCCGACGCCAATGGCGTCCCCAGAGCCCGGTCTTTCGCCGATCGACTCAAGATGGATCTGGCGATCCTGGATCATCGCCGCACGGGGGGGGAGTCCTCTGTTCGGATCGTGGGGAATGTGAAAGGGCGGCGGGTCGTCATTCTTGATGACATGATCAACACGGGGAGAACGCTGGAGCGCACCGCGAGGGGCGCGAGGATGGCAGGAGCCGCTTCGGTGGAAGCCTACGGTGTCCATGCACTGCTGTCCGAGAACGCCGTGGGGCGTCTCGAGCAGTCCGATCTGGATTTGGTGACGGTCACGGACAGCGTGGCCCCGTCTGAAGATGCGACGGCATCCCGGTTTTTTCGGTCGGTTTCCATTGCGCCACTGCTGGCGGAAGCCGTGAGAAGAATACACTATGAGGAATCGGTGAGCGCGATTTTCCTGAAGGTATGCTGATGGACGAACCCTGGTGGCCAATCCTGTCGGTTCTGCCCTGAACGGCGGCCGGATGGCCTGGGGGAGAAGTCGGCGGTTTGGTCAGGATTGGCCTGGTTCGGTTGATGACCAGAGAGACCCGAGCACACGGTAGCGTGTGCTTTATGATTTTCCGGAGGTGAAAGCATCATGGAGTATGAGATTTCTGCATCGGTTCGAGGCAAGATTGGCAAAGGGGCTGCGCGGGGTTTGCGACGTGAGAGTCTGGTGCCGGCGGTTCTGTACGGTCCCAAAATGGACCCGATGACGCTGAGTGTTTCGTCTTTGCAGCTGGAAAAGCTGCTGCGTTCCATGGAGGGGGAGAGCCGGCTGGTGACAATCTCCATCGAAGACGGCGGAGCCAGTCAGACCCACAAAGTGCTTCTGCGTGAGGTGCAGGTCCATCCTTTCCGCAGGCGCTTTCTGCACGTGGATTTCTTCGAGGCGCCACTGGATCGCAGAATTGTTGTCAATGTGCCCATCGAGCTCAAGGGGGATCCCATCGGTGTGAGAAAGGGTGGCTCCATCAATCTCATTCTCAGGACCCTTGCCGTTCGATGCCTGCCCGCCGAGATCCCCGAAAGGATCTACGTCGACGTCAGTGCTCTCGACCTTGGATCGACCATCACCACGGCCGGCCTGGCCGCACAGGTTCCGCAGGAGTTGATGGGCGAGCCGAACCAGGCGGTGGTCACCGTCGTCGCCCCTGAAAGCAAGGCCAAGGAGGGAGAGGCGGCTCGCGCCAAGTAGTCTTCTCCTCCGATCTCGTGAGTCCTCATCAAGCACTGGGAGAGCGAGCCATTTTTGTCGTGGTGGGATTGGGAAATCCCGGAAAACAATACGAAGAAACCCGGCACAACGCCGGGTTTCTTGTGGTGGACGGCCTGGCCCGCAGGTTTTCGATCTCGCTGGCGGAGAAGAAGTTCAAGGCGCGCTGGGGAGTTGGAGAAATTGCGGGGAAGAAGACGGCTCTCTACCAGCCCCTGGCCTTCATGAATCGGAGCGGCGAGCCCGTCGGTCAGTTTCTGCGCTACTTCGGGGTTTCATCCGACCAGATGCTGGTGGTCCACGACGACCTCGATCTCCTTTGCGGCCGAATCCGGGTGGTGCGAGGCGGGGGGGCTGGCGGGCACCGCGGCATTCTATCCATCATCGAGCATTTGGGGCATCAGGGCTTTGCGCGCTTGAAGCTCGGCATCGGCCGACCGCTTCACGGCGAAGCCGTGGAGGCCTTCGTTCTGAATGGCCCTTATCCTGCGGAGAGGCCGGCATTTCAGGACATGATTCAACTCGGTGTCGAAGTGGTGGAGGGCGTGCTGGCGTGGGGATTGGACGCCGCCATGAATCGGTTCAATGCGGCTCCCGGAGCTCCCCGAAATCCTTTGGCTCCACCCGGATGAACTGCTGGAGATCAAAGTGAATGTCTCAGGGTGTCCTGCGTGCCGCTGTGAAGCTCGGAAACCGGGTGGGGTTCTGAGCCGGGGGGCCATCCGGCATTGAAACTCGTTTTCCGCCTTTCTTGAAAAGTCGAACGGCGGTTGGGCCAAGGTACATTATTGTTTCGGCCCCGCTTGTCTCTCTGCATCCTCATCTTAATCCAAACACCTTCCTTTCGGCTTTTCATCCGCCCAAAGTAATGATAAAATTTTAAATCTGGGAGAATAGACTTAGAATCCCTGATTAGTCGGGAGACTGGAGGTCTTATGTTTAGTATAGGTGATTTGGCGGTCTATCCTGCTCACGGGGTCGGCAAGATCGAATCCATTGAGAGCAAGAGTATCGGGGGGCAGAGGCAGGACTTCTACATCATCCGCATTCTGGAAAATGGCATGAAGATCATGATCCCGATTCGGAATGCGGAGGCCGTCGGGTTGCGTCAATTGATCGATTCCAACGAAATTCCAATGGTTTACGATATCTTGCGCTCCAGGGAAGTCTCCGTCAACGGGGGAACATGGAACCGTCGGTACCGGGAGTATATGGAAAAGATCAAGACGGGGTCCATCTACGAGCTGGCGCAAGTCTTGAGGGATTTGACCGTCTTGAAGGGAGACAAAGAGCTGTCCTTTGGAGAGAGGAAAATGCTGGATACAGCTCGAAGCCTGCTGTTGAAAGAGATTTCCATCGTGAGAGAGATGAGCGAAGTGGATGTGGAGACGGAAATCCTCGAACTTCTAAAATAGCTTTTTCTGAACTCCTCCATGGCCTTCAGTTTGTCTCCCCGCCCACCGATCGAACAGCCCCTTTGAGCTTTGGTTTGAAGTGTCGTTCCATGCTATTCTGATCCAAACTCCTCATTGGGGACTCGTGGAATGGCTGACAGGTCAAGCCGTCTTTTTCTGAATAAAACCAAGGTGATTAGAGTCCGGGAAGGGGTCTTCGGACTTCCTCGAGTCTTTCATGACTCTCCTTTGAGGAAGGGGGGAGAGGGCCACATGAGCAGTGCTGTATTCTGAGGAAATGCGGGGTGGTTTGATGCGGTGGAGCGAGCATGGAATAAGCGTGCAGAGCGGGGTGACGCATGGGAGTGAAAGGGGGTGAGCGAGAGTGAGATGGGCCTGGTTGTTCTTGAAGATCATGGTTTTTGCTGTTTGCAGTGTCGGTGGGTATTTCATCGGGGCTGAGCTTGAAAGTCTGCGACAGATCCGGTGGGCGCCCTGGATCGGGCTGACGGTCGGCATGTTCGTTGCCGCGCTGGCTCTTTCCGTTGAAAAAATCATCAATCGAATCCCCCTCAAGGTGTTGGTGGGGGGAACTCTTGGGCTGGTCCTTGGCCTTTCCATCGCCAAGTTGATCGCCTATGGCTTCACGCTCCTTGAAGATACTACGATCCGTGTTGCAATCTTCATAATTTTATCTTGTATTTTTGGCTATATAGGTATGGTTTTCGGTAGTATCAAGGTCGAGGAGCTGCGTCTGCCCAACTGGTCCTGGCTGACCCGCGGAGTGAGTCGGGGAGGGCATAGCTCGAAGATACTGGACACAAGTGTCATCATCGATGGGCGTATCGCAGACATCGTGGAGACGGGCTTCATCGGGGGGGTCCTGGTGATCCCTGAATTTGTGCTGCAGGAGCTTCAGCACATTGCGGACAGTCCGGACCCGACGCGAAAGGTGAGAGGTCGGAGGGGTCTGGACATCATCAAGAGGCTTCAGTTGGAGAAAAGCATCGAGGTTCGCATCGATCGCCAGGATTTTGACAACATCAACGATGTGGACGCGAAGCTGGTCGCACTGGCCTTGAGCATGGGGGGCGAGATCGTGACCAACGACTACAACCTGGCGAAGGTGGCTGAGGTGCAGGGGATCACGGTCCTCAACATCAACCAGCTGGCGAATGCTCTGAAGCCTGTGGTGCTCCCGGGGGAAGTGCTTCGTTTACAGATCCTCAAGGAGGGCAAGGAGCAGGGGCAGGGGATTGCCTACCTGGAAGACGGGACCATGGTCGTGGTTGAGAATGCGAGCAGGCACCTCGGGAAAGAGGTTGAGGTATCGGTGACGAGCATCCTCCAGACCACGGCGGGTCGCCTGATTTTCACGATCATGAGGGATGCCGAGCATCACCGGCAGCAGCACTGAAGTATTTCTCAGGCTGTTGAGGGCCAGAGCGGTTGTTCAATGAAGAAACGAGCTTCCTTTCCGGCAGCGGGGATATGCCGGACCTCATCCTGAAAGGCGATCGGGAGGACTCGGGGCTTCGGCTGGATGTCTTTTTGAGCCGGCGCCTGGTGGATCGATCCCGGAGCCAGATCCAGAGGTGGGTCCGGGACGGACGGGTGACCGTCGAAGGGCAGCGGGTCAAGGCAAGCCACGTGATCGATGTGGGGGACGAAGTCCGGGTGCAGTTCCCGCCCGATGATCCCGGGGAGGGCCTCCTGCCTTGCCCGATGCCGCTCGAGATTCTTTTCGAGGACGATCACCTGATTGTGCTCAACAAGATGCCCGGCCTTGTGGTGCATCCGGGCGCCGGCCACCGGGATGGTACTCTGGTTCACGGGCTCCTCGCCCACACCAGCCGGCTGGCGACTCAGGGTTCGCCTCTGCGCCCGGGCATCGTCCACAGGCTGGATCAGTACACCTCCGGAGTCATGGTTGTGGCCAAAAGCGATGCGGCTTACCTGGGGCTGATCCGGCAGTTCAAGGATCATCAGGTGGGGAAGGAATACCTGGCCATCGTCTATGGGCTGTTGAAGGAAAGGCGGGGTGAGATCCGGACGGGCATCGACCGCCATGCCATCGACCGGAGGAAGATGGCTGTGGTGCATTCAAGGGGGCGCGAAGCCATCTCGCAATGGGAAGTCGAGGAAGAATTCGGGGAGGCGAGCCTCATTCGCGTTCGCATCCGGACAGGGCGCACGCACCAGATTCGGGTTCACTTCAGCCATATGCAGCACCCCGTCGTGGGGGATTCGACCTACGGCGGCGGAAAGCGACGTGCCGGGTCGGTTCGTTCTGCCGGCTTGCGACATTTGCTGGCCGCTGTTGAACGGCAGATGCTGCATGCGCGGCGGCTGAGCTTTTCTCATCCGGTGACGGGGGAGTCAGTGTCCCTGGCAGCCGAACCACCGGCTGATTTCCTGGATTTGCTTCGAGCGCTGCGCTCCCTGGGCCGTCAAACGGGTTGAGCGCTTCCTCGGTGGAAGCCCGATAGCCATGGGACTGCGGTTTGAGGTCCATCGGCGGGAAACGGCTCAATCACCTGCCGTTTGAGGCTTGCTGGAGAAGAGCTGCTGACTACTCTTCCGCATCCACCTCCTGATCCATTTCCTCATCGATTTCTTCAGCAGGAATCTCCGCCCCCGGCGCGGGATTGGGATTAACACTGGCGCCTCTGCGACTCATCCCGGGCGAGGGCTGTCCAACGTTCGCCCCTCCGGCTTCGGGGCTGATCTCTCCTGGTGCGTTCCCCTCCGGTGCTGCACCCGGCTGGGGTGGCTGCCCCGGCCTGGCTCTGGGCTCCCTTGGGCCACCTGGAACATTCACACCGCCCGCAGCATCCTGAGGCGGGGGCGGGGGCGGGGGGGCCATTGGCGGCAGGACCTTCCCTGAGGCATAGAGGTAAAGCTCAAAAGTCTCCCCGTCTTTTTCAACGGAGATGCTTTTGAGACCAATCTTGTTCACGACATAATCGCTGATCTTTTCTCCCTCACGCACGGACACGAAAGGGGAGTTGTCCATGCCCTTGTCTTTGCCGGGCATCTGGCCTTTGACGCGGATCAAGGCTTTTCGGGTTTCTCCATGGATGATGATGCCGTCCAGCTGGAGAGCCTTGGGAGGCACGCTGGGCTTCGAGCTTTTTGTCGATGATGTCGCCGAATCCGGAGACGGCGGCTTCCGATCCGGGGAAAAGAGGTATCGCTCGACAATAACGGGGCTTGAAAAGGACGGGGCTGCAAGGCCAAAAACGCATGCGCCAAACAGAGCAGTACCCACTGCACGCCATATCTTCGACGGCTTCATCTCATCTCCTTCGTCATGACATCAAGATGTCACTGGACCCATAATATACATCCTTTCACCTTGTGTGGAAACTGCTTAAGTTCTTGTTCAAAGGGGTGGTGTGAGTATCGGGCGTTTGCGAGGTGTTTCCGGGAGGAATGAAGTACAGGGTGTGAGCGGCCGGTGAAATCGCCGTGGAGCGGCAGCCGGGCACTCGTTTTATGTGCCGTTGCTGACTGTTGGGACACGCGGAGGCGGCGTTTACATTCACTGAGGGATCTGTTAAGAATCCCCCTCATCAATACAAGCTACCCATTTCAGGAGCATATATGCAGGAAGAGACTTCTATCCTCCGCACCTTCCAGAGAGAGCTCAACCTGGCCGATGACCAGCTCAGGCAATTGCAGAAGACCTATTTCACGGGTGGTCTGTCCTTTGTGGAGGCTTTCGAGGACATTGGCATAACCGATGAGGTCCGTGTCCTCAAAGTGCTCGCGGACCATCTCCAACTGCCCTTGCTCGGACGCGAAGACTACCCGGAGAAACCCGTGCTGCTTGAGGGGGTCTCGATGTTCTTTCTTCGCAAGCATGCCGTGCTGCCCATTCAGGTGGACGCGGGTCGGGTGAAGGTGGTGGTGAACAGCCCTCTCGACATCCCGCTGTTGAACATTCTGGGGAATTATTTCCAGGGGATGGAGGTCAACCTTTGCCTGGGGCAGAAGGAGGAGATTCGGACGGCCATCGACCGCCTTTATGGAACGGCGGCCCGCGAGGCGGAGGCTTTGTCGAGGGGCGAAGAGGGTGCGGTGGTTCGCGGGGATGCCTTCGAGGAGGATCTTGAGCATCTCAAGGGGCTGGCCCAGGAGGCCCCCATCGTGCGGCTGGTGAATGTCCTGATTTCGCGCGCCATCGATATGAGGGCTTCGGACATTCATTTCGAGCCCTTCGAACGATCATTTCAGGTCCGGGCGAGGGTGGACGGTGTGCTCTTTCAGCTGGATGAGCCGCCCAAGACGATGCAGGCGGCCATCGTCAGCCGTTTGAAGCTCATGGCCAACCTGAACATCGCCGAGCGAAGGCTTCCTCAGGATGGGAAGATCAAGCTGAGATTCGGCAATCGGGAGGTGGACATCCGGGTGTCCACCGTTCCCACCATTTACGGCGAGAGCGTGGTCTTGCGTCTGCTGGCCCAGCAAAGTGTGGAGTACAATCTCAACACGCTGGGGATGGAACCGCAGCAGTATGGTTTCATCGAGGGGCTCATCGAGCGACCTTACGGGATGATACTGGTCACCGGCCCAACGGGATCGGGAAAGACCACGACGCTTTATGGCGTTTTGAAGAGGCTCAATTCAGTTTCTCGGAAGATCCTGACCGTCGAGGACCCTGTCGAATACCAGATCAACGGAATCAACCAGATCCAGGTCAAGCCCCAGATCGACCTGACCTTCGCCAACACGCTTCGATCCCTGGTTCGGCAGGACCCGGATGTTCTGCTCATCGGCGAGATTCGGGACAGGGAAACGGCGGACATCGCCATCGAGTCGGCCTTGACCGGTCATCTGGTCCTCTCGACGCTCCACACCAACGATGCCCCCGGAGCCATCACGAGGTTGCGCGACATTGGCATAGAATCCTTTCTCATGGCGGATTCGCTGCTTGCGATTGTGGCGCAGCGTCTGGTTCGGCTTCTGTGTCCTCACTGCAAGGAGGCCTACGAGGCCAGGGAGGCCGACCTCGCACGACTGAGGGATTTGATCGAGGATCTACCCCCGACGGTGACGCTCTATCACAACAAGGGCTGCGACAAGTGCGGGAACACGGGTTTCAGAGGGCGCGAAGCGATCTTCGAGGTCCTTCCCGTGGGCGAAGCCGTGCGGTCGGCCATTGTGGCCGGCAAGAGCGCTGGGACCATTTCTCAGGTTGCATTTCAGGAAGGCTACCGCCCCCTGCTCTATCATGGATATCGCAAGGCGCTTGCCGGGCAGACGACGCTGTCCGAAGTGCTCCGCGTCACCAGCCTATCCCTGGCGTCCTAGTGCGAGAACGAGATCAATGAGGTAGGGTGGGCACAAGCGGTAGCGTTGCCCACCGAGACGGGCGGTTTCACACCCGGTGGGCAAGATAAGGCACTTGTCCACCCTCCTCTGAAATACCATCTGGCCTCATTTCTCATTGCAGTCAAAGGGGCCTGAAGATCATCACGCTGCCGGGGATTGCTCCGGCTGAAATGTGTATCAAGAGAGTCGTTCGATGGCGTATTTCCAGTATCAGGCACGCGACCTCCAGGGGCAGACTCATCGAGGGGTGATGGAAGCCCTCTCGGAAAGCGACGCAGCCCGTAAGCTCAAGTCCGGTCGCCTCTACCCGCTGAAAGTCAAGGCAGTCCGGAAGAGCAGGCCACGGCGGGTGCCGGAGGAGCACGTCATACGCTTCTTCTTCGACATGGCGGATCTCCTGTCGGCCGGGCTGCCCGTCGATCGGGCCCTGGCGTTGATCAGCACCAATCAGACTCACAAGGTCTTCCAGAAGGTCGTGCGGGATTTGCTCGAGGAGGTCCAGGGGGGAAGCGATCTCTCGGGCGCAATCGGCCGATACCGCGACATCTTTGGCGACCTGTCCGATCACATGATCCGGGCCGGAGAAGCGAGCGGGACCCTGGGACCGATCCTGAAGAGGCTGGCCCAGTACCTGGAGCAGCGTCGGGTCTTCCGCCAGACTCTTGTCTCATCCATGATCTATCCCATCATCCTCTTCAGCATCAGCATTGTCTCCATGGTGATTCTCCTGGTCTATGTGATTCCGAAGTTTGCCCAGATCTTTCGCGACCTGAACCAGGAGGTCCCGCTGCTGACCGAAATCCTTCTTCAGGTGGGCGTGTTTCTCAAGGAATACGGGTGGATATTCCCCATCCTCCTGGGGGTTTTCTACTGGGGCGGGCGGTACCTGTATCGGCAGCCTGCGGTGCGGCGCACCATCGATCGCTGGGTGATCAGGATTCCTTTCACACGTTACCTGGTGATCCACGGGGAAATGACGCGGTTCTGCAGGACTCTCGGAACCATGCTTCAATCCGGTGTGCCCCTCCTGCGGGCCCTGAGCCTGGCGGAGCAGGTGCTCATGAACAGCGTTTTGAAGGACGCCATGGTGCCCCTCCACCGGGAGATCAAGGCCGGACGTTCCATGAGCAACTATTTTCGATCCGAGCATACATTCCCTCCGAGGATGGGGACAATGCTGCGCATTTCCGAGGAACAGGGTAATCTGGGCGACGGCCTACTGGGGTTGGGGGATCACTTCGAGGGAGAACTTCAAAGGAGCCTCCAGCGACTGATGGCCCTCATGGAACCGGTTGTGATCATTGTGACGGGTCTCATCATCGCCGTCATGGTCATGAGCATGTTCACGGCCATTTTTGGAATCAACGAGATTCAATTCTAGGCAGGCTGCGGCCTTCGATGGCTCTCATGAATCCTCGCGCGGAACGGTCTCTCACAACGCCTGCGCCATCGCTTCGCACGCGCAGGCCTGGGGCTGACAGGGGCTTCACCATGGTGGAAGTCGTGGTGGT
>Ga0105093_10001077_pt1 | contig 10412 bp, 10 predicted proteins | sample PPLLak3March2015_2_FD_79111 | JGI IMG/M metagenome (GOLD analysis project Ga0105093, IMG submission 79111) | Freshwater sediment microbial communities from Prairie Pothole Lake near Jamestown, North Dakota, USA - PPLs Lake P8 Core (3) Depth... | ecosystem: Environmental > Aquatic > Freshwater >... | reverse complement strand
TTCATTATAAAGAACTATTCCTTTTACGGTCTCCCTTCCCCCCGCCCTCCCCTCTTGAGGCGGAGAGTTGCCTGCTTGCCCTGTACCATGTTAGGTTCAGGGCCCGCGGTAGACAGGGGTGGGGGGTGAAGATAAAAGAATGAGGGCAGAACCTATTCGTCCGATAAGAACGATGAGATATCTCAGACCTCAAGAACATTGGGGCTGGATCATTGCTATCTATCTGTATCTGGCCGGTATGGGAGCCGGCTCTTACATCATTGGCACCGTCATTGATTGGTTCGTTCATCCTTCCAGAGTGGTAACGCTCTGGGGTCAGCCTTTAGACTCAGCTAAAGCAGCCTTATTGTGGGGTCCCATTCTGGTCGCCATAGGCGCTCCCTTCCTTATCTTAGATCTGGGTATCAAAAAGAGGTTCTTATATGCTTGTTTGAACCCGAGAACGTCCTGGGTGGCCCGTGGATTTATCATCCTTTCCACTTTTATTATTTTCGGACTGGTTCTTTTCACAAAATCTGTTTTGTCCTTAGAATGGTTTCATGCAGAGTCCGGTCTCTGGCACATCCTTGAGGTCATTGCTCTGGCCTTTGCCTTTGGAACTGCCCTTTACACCGGTATCCTTTTAAAGGCGACAAAATCGATCCCTTTATGGAATACCTATCTCCTTCCCCTTCTCTTTCTTGTATCGGCCCTCTCCACTGGATCCATGGCGGTCATCCTTTCTACTCTGGGAAGTGGTCTCTTTTCCCATGACACGGCAGTGTTGAAAGTTTTGATGGTTGGAGAACAAATCTTGGTGGTGATTGAAGGCGTTGTCCTTTATCTTTATCTATTGGGGAGGCACAGAGTTTCAGAGCAGGGAAAGGATTCGGTTCGCCTTCTTTTATTCGGTGAGAAAAAATTTATCTTCTGGGGAGGGATCGTCCTGCTGGGTTTCATCTTCCCGTTCGTCCTTGAAGGCATCGCCGCTTTCTCCGATGGAAATGTATTATTGATCTTTTCGTCTGGTCTTATCCTGCTCTGTGGTGGTTTATTCCTGAGGTTTGGAGTTCTTTCCGCCGGAATCAAGGAGCGAATTCCAATGCAGCGGTGGACAGAATTCCAGTATCACTTGAGGGGAATGAAATAAAGGAGAATGGGAATGGAGGAGAAGGTATTAGTTGTCGACCAGCAAAAGTGCACGGGATGCCGTCAGTGCGAACTGGTGTGTTCTGTCTATCATACCGGGTCAAGCAATCCAAGTCGATCCCGGATTAAAGTGTTTAAATGGGAACATGCTGGAATCTACCTTCCATTGATCTGCAATCACTGTGAAAAAGCCTATTGCCTTGAAGTGTGCCCTACCAAGGCGTGCCACAGGGAGCCCGAACTCAATAATCGAGTCGTCATTGACAAAAATCTTTGCATTGGATGCAAGACTTGCATTATGGCCTGCCCTTTCGATCATCCTTTCTTTGATGTCAAAGAACGAGTGACCGTGAAATGTGATCTCTGCGATGGTGACCCCCAATGCGTCGCTTTCTGCTATGCCAAGGCTATCTTTTTTGTCGATGCTGACAATATTCAAATGTCCAAGAAGCGAGAAGCCGCCAATAAATTTCTCGAATCGATGAAACAGATAAGATAACGAACGAGATGCATGGTGGGGAATGCCTGCCTGCCGGACGGGCAGGCAGATCTCAGTTCCCTGCTTATCAGAAGGGATTAAGACATGCCTGTTAAGGTACATATTCATATAACCCATCGGCAATTTACGAACGGTCTGGACGTAGTCCCCACAGAGGGAAACACGGTGGGTGAATGTCTCAAGGACCTTATCAGACAGTACCCCGGAATGGAGAAAGCACTGTTTGCGAAGAAAGATAAGCTCCTAAACGTCGTTGAGGTTTTTGTAAATCATGCGACAACCTACCCCAATGAACTCATCAAACCCGTCAAGGACGGCGATGAAATTCACCTTCTCGTCATGCTTGCTGGAGGTTAAGAAGAGAAATTAAATAATAGAAAGGTTAAAAAAAGGGGCTGGTAGAACCAGCCCCTTTTTTGTACTACAGAAATTTGTTTGTGTATGGTTTAAAATATTTTTTGCTTCATTGTGCACCTTGGGTAGCCGCAACCTTCAGGTTGCGATATTTAACCGCAATTCAATCAAAACATCGCAGGCTAAAGCCTGCGGCTACAAAAAAGCGGCTACAAGAAGTTCCTTTTCGTCTTAGTGCGTTTCTGATTCTAAGGCAACAGCCTGCCTTTGAGCGGCGGTGATTTTCTCCGCAGCCGCTCTCTTCTTGGCGATGCTCACCCGGTCCGCATCCACATAATCTACGGCTTTGACTTCACAGAAACGAACACACTGTGGCTCCCCATCACAGAGATCACACTTAAAATTCTTACGGTCAACGACATTAAAACCCATCGCGCCAAAGGGACAAACCGCCACACACGAACGGCAGCCAATACATATATCGTGATTCACCATCACCCGGCTGAGTTTCTCATCTCGGGTAATAGCCTTAACAGGACAAACGATCAAACAGGGAGCATCCTGACACTGCTGACAAGACATAGGAATATAAAGTCCCTCTGACTCCCATTTCATTATTTTTATCCGGCTTCGAGCAGGATTGGATACGCCATCATGGAAGACCGAGCAGACCTGTTCACATAGCCTGCAACCGGTGCATTTTTCCGGATTGATCGCAAGAACTTTACCCATGGGTTCCATTCACTTTCTCCTTTCAGCTTTGATACATTTGAACCAATAAATCGGGTGACTTGTCTTTGTCGTTACGCTATGCGCTATGCCCTATGCGCCATGCTATTCTCTTTACAAAAGATGGGATGGTTCTTTTTCCAGGCTAAGCCTTTTGAGGGTTTCCGGTTTCGGAACACCATTCTGGTCAAGGCCTTTATATTCATAGAATTCATCAACCATCTTCTTGAATTTTTCCCGATCGATGACTCTGCCGACGACATCGGGCGCACCCCTTCGACAGGGCTCATCAAAGTAGCGGTGATTGAGCATATCGCCTTTTTTGAGATCTTCTCTTGTCAAGCCCTCGCGGAGATTAAAGAGCCGCTCGACCATATTGCCTCGTTCAGCAATGTCCCAAATTTCCCGAGGCGTAAACTCCAGTCCAGTATTGTAATAGATCACTTTGGTCCAATCTTCGAAATTGGGAAGGGTTGCCCCCAAAAAGACGGTGTGATACTTACAGATACCGAGACAGTCCACTGCCATATAACAATTCTCATGCCAGAAGACCTGCCAAGGTTTGCCTATGTACTCCGTGTGTTCCGAACTCAACGGCCCATCATAAGGGACCGGGTTACTGTAAATTTTTCTCATCACCTCTTGTGGTAAATGGTAGAGATCAATTGCCGGTCGACTTCTTAAATGGTCCGAGCCGCGTGAAGCCGTAGCAATATTTAGCGCAAGGGCAGGCGTGGCCCGCTCGTCTGAGTGAAGATTGTTCAACCCTTTAACCTGAATCAAGTAGTCAAAAGAATTCTTTCCAATTTTTTCAGAAGCAATGATTCCGCCCTCTGCCAAGGTATCCCCCAACCAGCCCTTTCTAAAGCAAATACGTTTGACCATTTCCAGAAGCGCCTCATCATTGCCAAACCGCAACTCTAAGCCATCTGTCTCTTTGTCGGTGAGGATTCCCAGCTCATAGAGCTCCATCGCCCAGGAGATGATGCTTCCGGTATCGAGGTTATCCATTCCATATTGGTCAACTAAGTGATTCCCCACTAACAGGGTTTCGATACTCCGGCAGTCCGGCTCTCCGCAAAAGGCCCCCTGGGAGGTGTATTCCGGGCCTTCATCATACACTCCCGCATAAGGTCCAGTAGGAATTTTATACTGAGCGCGGCAGTGAACCTGGCAACCAAAGCAGCCCGTCATATGGTAGGGCCCCATCGTTTCCGCACAGACCTCATCAATCGCCTCCGGCTCAATCTCGTCACAATAAAGCTCTTGGTTATACTGAAAGTTTCTGCACCGAACCCCCCCCCACGAGTTAGTGGCTCCCCAGATAAAGGGGGTGCCCAAGGTTCCCTGGGTTTGATTTACTTTAGCGCTTGTAATTTGATCAATAAAGCGCTTGTTATATTCAAGCGCCTCTTTCGGGTACGCAATTTTTATATCCATGGTGCCGCGGGCCGCAATGGCCTTCAAATTTTTTGAGCCCATGACCGCTCCCATTCCGGTTCTTCCGCCAGAATTTTTTATTCCGGTCATGACATTGGCAAATCTCACCAGATTTTCACCCGCCGGACCAATCACCAGACTTTTAATGTCCTCATCCCCTAACTCTTCCCGGATGGTCCATTGAGTCTCGGTCGTGGTTTTACCCCAAAGGCCGCGCGCATCACGGATCTCAATTTTTCCATTTTTGATCCATAAATAGACCGGTTTCTCTGCCTTCCCCTTAATGACGAGATGATGAAAGCCGGCCCAGGCTAACTCGGGGGCGAAGAATCCACCCATATTACAGCTCCCCAGCAATCCTCCAAGTGGAGATTTAGCCATGACATGGGTTCTGGCAGTGGCTGAAGCCAGTGTGGCCGCCAAAAATCCGCCGCTCACCATGATTGTATTGTCAGGACCAAGGGGGTCGCATCCCTTTTTTGTGTGATTATAAAGCAGATAGGCATCCAGACCTCGACCTCCTAAGAATTTCCTTCGCACATCGAGAGGAATGGATTTGATTTTTATTTCGCCTGTGGAGAGATCAATATATGCTATCTTTCTATCAATAGCCATCTTACTTTTCCTCCTTCATTTTTCTTGCGAGCGCCTCTTCAGCAATTTTTCGGTTAACATCCCACACCGGGCCTCTGATGCGGGGAAAACCACTTTTGATCCAAGAGACGCGGAATTCCAAACCACATACAGGACATTTCACTTGATTCACCCCGGGTTCCGGTTGAAGTCTTCCCATGCAACTGGGATTATGACATCTAAACTGGCCATAGGTGCGAGTCTTACGTAGACTCTCAGCCGTTGAAAATCCTTCTTTCTCCCCCATAATAACCTCCTTTCTAATCCCTTCACGAGCATGTTCACAATAGTGAACCGATAAGGCATACCCCAAAACCCAATTAACCAAATTATTATACAATATTTATTTCTTTGTCAAGGGAAATTATTCTCCAAAATCCAAATTTAGAAATTGTCATCGTAAAGGGACCGAAGCAATCTCGCCCTTTTCAATGAGATTGCCGCGGTCGATTCGACCTCGCGATGACCAGATAGGAATAAGGTTTCGGTTTCTAAAGCGGAAATTAGGATTCTAATCGCTTAACAAGCTAAGTTCACGATAGTGAACCTCTCGATTTCCTGGCCTGAAGGCTGGGGTTTGGGCGCTTCGCGCGCCCGAATGGGAGAATTAGGATGAATTCCACCATTCTATCCAGGTTCCATCCCTGCTGAAGGTGATGTTTGTTGACAATTCGATCTTCCGGATCCAATCTCCAAGGTATGATGCATGATGTATGATCAGCGGGGTGCTGTGCTCGGGGAGGATATCTTCAAAAAAACGGTGGAGAAATATCTCTCTGTCCATCTCCGCTATGATTTCACCATCATCCCAGGGCGTAGGGCGAATAAAACCATGATTCGCTCCCTCATCTCGTCGGTAAAGGAGATGGTTACCAAACCGGTCTTTCAGGCGGCGCAGTGTTTCGACACACTTCACGATATCTGAAAATGTGATTCCTTTACAAAAATATTGAAGCAACCGATCACAGAACGACTCAAAGCCAATCGATGCGAACATGATTTTCACATCCTGCCTTTGTGCAAATGATAATATTTCAGCGAGATCAGAGGCATGATCATTGATATCATCGACCCGACAGACCAGATTGATCTGAGAAAGTTTGACCTTTTGTTGCTTGGCACCTTCGAGTAACTTTCCGATAGACCGAATGGGGTATTCATCTATGAGTTCAAAAGGAATCTTTTTTCCTTCGACTTCAGGCAAATTTTCAATTTGAGCGATGACTCTGCTGATATCGATCATCCCATGGTAACCCTTATCTCGTGAAACGTCACAGAAAATGCATCCCTCACTTTGAACTTCAATTTCCGGGACACCCCTTTCCCGTAAATCATTCGGTGGCGGAAGGGTTATTGCCTGGAGCTTATTAGAATACGGACATCCAACCACATTCAAGACTTGCCCCAGCCGAACATCAAGCTTCTTCAGGGTGCTCGAGAATATATAGATGTTCGACCAATCTACCTCTAAAAATATATTCCTTGTCCACAAATGTTCAAGGAGCCCCCCCATCATCCCCAGATGTTCCGGGCTAAATCCATCGACCGGGCCTTGGAAGGCGATATCGATAATTGATTTCAGTCCTCTGAACCGGTGTGGATGGGAGTCACCCTCCGGTTCGCCATAGTAATCTTGCCGGGCTTGTGGCCCTCCCAGGAGAGTAACAAAACCCTCCTGTTTTAACTCCTGGACCAATTCGATCAGATCTTTTCTGCCACAGAGATGTGAGAAGGCTACTATCTTCTCACTCCCTGCATAGTATTCCTCTATGAAACGAAGTAGTCGTTCTTTTGAGAATTCCCTCTCAATCCCGATGACGATTGAAGGGATCGAAAGTCTCCGACCGAGGAAGGTGGCCGCCACCTGAGCTCCCAGTATCCCATGAGGTTCACCCGTATGGTGTGTGAAGATAATCATTTTTTTAAATCCTGAGAATCGTATGATTTTACAATGTCACAATTATAGTGAACGTCAAGGAAAATTGTCATTGCCTGCCTGCGCCTGCCTGCCGGTAGGCAGAGTAGGCAGGCGTTCGCAATGACTCCGTGGGTATATCGACTTATTGATGGCGTTCACTATAGGGTCCGGTTTCAATATTGGTTTTAGATATGAGGGATTTTGGAATTTGGGGAATTTAGAGATTTATTTAATTTGAAATCCCACCCTTCCTTAAGATGGTTTCACACTGCTCGCCATGATTGCTGGCCCAGTCACTTTCCTTTCAGCAAGGTATGGGCGACCACCATTCTCTGGATTTGATTTGTTCCTTCAAAGATCTGTATGACCTTCGCATCTCTCATCATTCGCTCAACAGGATGTCTTTTAGTAAGCCCCCGGCATTGTAAAACCTGGACAGCATTAGTCGTCACTTTCATGGCCACATCCGATGCGAAGTATTTTGACATGGCAGAGAACATCTGAACCGGAGTGCCCTTTGCCTTTTCATCCATCATATTCGCTGCTTTATAAACAAGCGCCCGAGCTGCCTCAATTTCTATAGCCATATCCGCCAGCATGAATTGGGTTCCTGGCCTGTCTTCCTTTCCTTTCGCCCAACCTTTTTCTTGAATAAAGCGGACGAGATAGTCCAAAGCGCCTTGAGCCAATCCAACAGCCTGGGCACCAATAGCTGGCCTTGAACGATTTAACGTTCTCATCATTTGCCACCAGGCCGCTCCTTCATCACCAATCCTCTGAGAGCTTGGAACCTTGACATCTTCTAAAATCACTTCCGTAGTATTTGACCCTCGAATCCCCATCTTCTCCTCGGTCTTCCCAATGGAAAGGCCAGGGGTCCCCTTTTCCACCACAAAACCTGTTATCCCCTCTATTTTCTTTTCAGGAAGGGTGGTGGCAAAGACGGAATAGAAATCCGCCACACCACCGTTCGTGATAAAACATTTCCTCCCGTTGATGACATAATGATTTTCTTTGAATACAGCTTTGGTTCGAACGGAAGCCGCATCCGAACCTGACTCGGGTTCGGTCAAGCAAAAGCAGATCAACCCTTCCTTTTTGGCTAATCGTGGTAACACTCTCTCCTTCAGTTCATTTGTCCCTCCAAAAACTACGGGCATTGTCCCCACCGCTTGAACGATCACGAGGAGAGCTGAAGAGGCACAGACTTTGGCAAGCTCTTCGGCGACGATACAGAAAGAAGTGATATCCGCATCCATTCCTCCATATTCTTTAGGGACGAGGAGGCTTAAAAAACCATGTTTGGAATATTCCTTAACAAGATCCCATGCAAATTCGCCTGTCTCATCGATCTCTGCTGCTCGAGGCGCCACAACATTTTCAGCAACCTCTCTCGCTTTCTCCCTCCAACTTTCCCTTTCCTGCTCAATCTGGTCCATTGTCCCCACCCTCCCGATTTACATATTCCACCCACCGGAGACCTCTATCATAGCACCGGTCACAAAACTTGCCTCATCGGATGCCAAAAAAGCGGCCACATTGGCCACTTCTTCAGGCTTGCCCACTCGTTTTAAAGGGGTATTTTCAATGATCATGTTTTGATATTTTTCAGCCATCTTGGCAATAGTGGGTGTCAAGATCAATCCCGGTAAAATCGCATTGACATTGATCTGATACCGACCTAATTCCCTGGCCACGCTCTTTGTCAGACCGATGATTCCAGCCTTCGCAGAACTGTAACTGATCTCTGATACCGCCCCTCTTTTTCCCCAAACAGAGGAGAGGTTGATGATCCTCCCGTAACCGTTCTCGATCATGTGGGGAGCGACAGCCTGGATACAGTTCAAAGTCCCTTTCAGGTGGACTCCCATGACAGCATCCCAATCTTCTTCTCTTACCTTCAAAAGGTTACCCGGTCGATCAAAACCAGCATTGTTCACCAGAATATCAATCCTTTTCCAAGCCTTCCATACCTGGTCCACCATGGCCTGAACCTGTTTTTGATTGGCTACATCTAAAAATACGGAAAGCGCTTTTCTGCCCATAGCCTGCACCTCTTTTGCGGTTTGAGTTCCGGTATCAGGATTCATCTCGGCAATGACCACATCGGCTCCTTCTTGGGCTATTTTTAATGCAATGCTCCGACCAATCCCCTGCCCTGCTCCGGTAACGATTGCTTTCTTATCTTTGAGTCTCACTTAACCACCCCTTGCCGTGCCTTATTGTCACCCTGAGAGAAGCGAAGGGTCTGATTCCAAGATTCCTCACTCCCTTCGGTCATTCAGAATGAAACCGTAGGCCAAACCCATTTGAAGTTAGAAAATTCTAACAGACGAAAACAGGGCCGTCAATGAATTTACTCATGTGAACCCCTTCCCGATTTCCTCCTGTCTGACCTTTTACTCAATCAATTTTTATGCCTTCTAAGAGGTGGGAGCGTGTAATCCAACTTAACGTTGGAAAGGGCGCGGAAGATATTTCCTTTGACCCGATGGTTTTTTTTGTTCAGGGCTTCAATCAAATCCTTCACCACTTTTCGTTTCGTCTTTCCCGAAGTCGGGCAGCCACTCGGACCGAAGGGCAATTCCATCTCTTGTGCAAATCTCTCAATTTTCTTCTCCTCTATTAAAGCCAAAGGTCGAATAAGGGTGATCTTTCCTTTAAACAAGCTCTGAGAGGGAACCATCGTGCTGATCTCAGCACTGAAAAAAATATTGATGAGGAGGGTTTCAATGATATCGTCTTTGTGATGCCCGAGGGCGATCTTATTGCATTTGAGGCGATGGGCAAGATAAAACAAGCGTTTTCTCCTCTCCCAGGAACAGAGAAAACAAGGATTTTCTCGATTCTCCGCGCTGTTCGCCCTTCTCCCGATCTCCGTGAACTCAATGTGATAAGGAAGCTCATTCGTTTCAAAATAAATTTTTAGAATTTCGGCTCTCCCGGAATCAAAGCCAAGATCAATGTAAACCGGGAAGAGTTGGTAATGAGTAGGGACTCGTTTGCTTCGTTCGTGGAGGAGGTGGAGCAATGAAAGGCTATCCTTTCCTCCAGAAACCCCCACCAGAATCCGGTCTCCCTCCTGGATCAGACCATAACGATGGATCGCTTTCCCCATCAAGCTTCGAATCTCTTTTTCCCAATAAGCCATTTTTTCCCGTGAATCGTGAGGCGCAAGAAGTAAGGTATAAATGATTATCTAACAGACAAGCCTTTTCTCCTCACGACTAACGCCTTACGCCTAACGTCTTTAATGGGGCAGAGTTCACATCTCGGCATCTTTTGACACACCGTTTTTCCTAAGTGCACTAAAAGAGCATGGTATTCATTAAATAGCTTTTCATCCTGGGGAAGATGATCCATAAAAACTTTTTGAACTTCTTCGTAAGAGGCTTTTTCTGGAATCAACCCATGTCGTAGCAGGATTCGTTTGGTATAGGCGTCGACAACAAAAATGGGTTTCCTCAGGCCATAAAGGAGAATGCTATCTGCCGTTTCAGGTCCAATTCCCTTCACTCTCAAAAGCTTTTCCCTCAACGCGCCCAGTTTTTCTCTACCCATCTTTATTACCTTCCCATCATATTCTTCAAAGAAGAAGTCCACATAAGACTTCAATCGGTCGGTTTTGATTCGATAGTAACCTGACGATTTGATGAGTGGGGCCAGTTGTGATTTTTTGAGATGTTGGATTTTTTGTGGATTTAAAACCCC
>Ga0105093_10001075_pt1 | contig 10424 bp, 7 predicted proteins | sample PPLLak3March2015_2_FD_79111 | JGI IMG/M metagenome (GOLD analysis project Ga0105093, IMG submission 79111) | Freshwater sediment microbial communities from Prairie Pothole Lake near Jamestown, North Dakota, USA - PPLs Lake P8 Core (3) Depth... | ecosystem: Environmental > Aquatic > Freshwater >... | reverse complement strand
CCGATCAGTATATCTATCTGTCGTTCTTCAAAGGCCTTGATGATCCTGTTGAAAGAATTCCTGCTCCTTGTCGTATCCTGATCCATCCTTCCAACCCTGGCTTCAGGAAACACAATCCTTATCTCATCTTCAATCTTTTCGGTCCCGAAACCTCTTGTAGCCAGTCCCGGAGAGCCGCAACTTTCGCATTTCGAAGGCACATTCGTTGTGTACCCACAGTAATGGCACACAAGTCTGTTTATGCTCTTGTGATATGTAAGATTGACGGCACACTGTCTGCATACAGGTATCCAGCCGCATTCGGGACACTCAATATATGGAGAGAATCCCCTCCTGTTCTGGAACAGGATAATTTGTTCGCTCCTGGCAAGTGCATTATCCATTGCATTCAGAAGTTCGGGTGTGAAATGAGAGACCATCAGCTTTTTCCTGTAGGCTTCACGGGTGTTGGCTACTATTATTTCAGGAAGCCTGATAAGTCCGTATCGCTCCATAAGTTCGGTCAGACCATATTTTCCGGCGACAGCATTGCTGTAGCTTTCCAGTGAGGGAGTTGCAGAGCCCAGCAGGACTTTAGCGCCATGCATGGCTGCCAGGATTGCTGCAGAATCGCGGGCATGATACCGCGGAGCAGGATCATGCTGCTTATATGAGCCGTCATGCTCCTCGTCGACAATCAATAGTCCCAGGTTTCGGAAAGGAAGAAAAACCGATGATCGTACGCCAAGTACCAGCCGGTAACCTTTATCAGGATCTTCCTCTGCAACTTTTTTCCAGATTTCTACTTTTTCCTGGTCGTTGAAGCGGGAATGATAAACACCGGTAACAGGACCAAAATGTTTCTGAAGCCGTAATATTATTTGTGTTGTAAGGGCTATCTCGGGAAGCATATAAAGGACCTGTTTCCCTTTCCGGAGCTGCTCTTCGATGAGATGAATGTATATCTCTGTTTTACCGCTCGATGTTATACCATGAAGAAGCACAATATCTTTCTCGCGGAATTGGCTCTTAATTGATTTATATGCAATTAATTGATTTTCGCTCAGTTGCCTGAGAGGTTCCATCTGATCGCCAAAATCCTTCAGTCTTCCTACTTCCAGTGAAACTGATGCAAGTATTTTTTTCTTCAAGAGTGGTTCGATAATGCCCGGTACTGAACCTGACTCCCTGAGCAACAGTGATTTTCTGACCGGTATTCTATCAGAGCCTGAAGTGTATCCCGTTATATAGAGGTATGCGTTGAGTAGGTCCGCCTGCTTCGGAGCTTTTTTAAGCTTATCAAGAAAACCATTAAGTTCCTCATCAGAAAACTGCCTGGCCAGAATAATGAAGGTTTCCTCTTTTGGTTTATATCTTTCAATAACCGGCAACGAGGTGTAGCCTTCCGGAAACATCGCCGAAGGGACGGCCGCATTCATAACCTCTCCCTCGGTGCACATATAGTAGTCCGACATCCATTTCCAGAATCTGAGCTGGATTTCATTTACTACAGGAACAGGATCAGGAATATCTTTCAGCGGCCTTATCGTTTCAAGTTCAGGCGCCTCATCATAGACCCTGTGTACGATGCCTGAATAGAGTTTTATGGTGCCAAACTGGACAACTGCCCTCACTCCGGGTTTCACCGAAGAAGCAAGATTATCAGGAATGCTGTAGGTAAATCTACCCTTTACCGCAACGGGCAGGATGATATCGGCAAACTTATAGGGCATGTAATGATAGTTACATGCAATGTAATAAGAATTAATGTAAGAATGAGCTCATGACCGTAAGCAGATGTTCCTTGCGGATAGGCTTAATCAGGCATGCATCGCAGCCGGCTTCAAGAATGATATCCTTGTCATCTTCGAAGATAAAGGCAGTCTGGGCGATAATCGGAAGATTCCTTCTAACCTTCCTGATCTCTTTCGTTGTTTCGATACCGTTCATTCCCGGCATCTGCATATCGAGAAGAACGACGTCTATATCATTTACCTTCTTTACTGTTTCAAGCGCCTCAGTGCCTGACCGCTCCATTAAGACCTCAATGCCAGTATCCAGCAATATCCTTTTCAGATAAACAAGCACATCTTTGTTATCGTCGACAAGAAGGCATTTTCTGTTGCTCCAGTCTATCGGCTTATCGGATTCTGCGAGCATCGATTTAAGCTTTGCCCTGGCGCTTCCTGCTGCACGGAATGGTATCGAGAAGCTGAATTCAGATCCCATGCCTTTCTCCGACTGCACAAATATCTTACCACCCATTCTTTCAATGACCTCTCTGGCAAGTGTCAGGCCTATTCCTAGCCCTTCAAACGGCCTATGATGTCCGTCTATTTCCTGGCGAAACTCTTCGAATATGCGTCCCAGGTTTTCCTTGTTTATGCCAATGCCTGTATCCTTGATCCTGAATAAAAGATCATTGTTTTCTCTGCCATAGGAAAGTTCGATTGTTCCGTCAAGGGTGAACTTCACTGCGTTATCCATAAGATGAGTCAGAACTCTCCTGAGCCATAGCTTATCAGTAAAAATAAGGTCACTGCCATCCCCATATTGACTTTTCACATTGAGGATAATCGGCTTATCGGTGCGCCTTATCACCTTCCTTGCCTCATCGGCGACTTCATTGACAATATCACTCACTGAAGCCTCTTCATAAGTGATCTCTATCTGTGAGCTTTCAAGCCTCGACAGATCTATAATATCTCCAATTATCTGAAGGAGCTTTTCGCTGTTATGGTTGATATGTTCGATATATTCTGCTTTCAGCTCGGGTGTAAGATCATTTGAAAGCAGAAGATTGGAAAATCCCACAACGCTGTTAAGAGGAGTTCTTATTTCGTGTGATATATTCGCCAGAAAACTGGTTTTCAGCCTGTTGCTGTTCTCAGCATCAAAATTGGCCTTTATCAGTTCCTCATGCACCTGTTTCATCCTGGTAATATCCCTTGAAACGGTAAGCGCTCCTATGGTTTCGCCTTTTTCGTCTTTGATAGTGACTGACTTTGCTGAAAGGATCACATAATGTCCATCCTTATGACGGAGCCTTAATTCGCTTTCATGAAATCCGTGGCTTTTCAATGTTTCTGTTCTCTTTGCCTGATAATCCTTGTCATCAGGATGAATAAGTATTGAAGGATCTTCAGCCTGATATGATACGCTATCATACCCAATGACAGAATAAAATGCTGAATTAGAGAACATAAGGTTCCAGTCCTTGTCATAAAAGGAAATACCGTCGTTTGCCGACTGAAGCAGTATCCTGAAGAACTTGTCCGACTCGTAATGTTCCCTGGTGAGTATCTCCTTCTGAACAGCAAGCTCACTGTTTTTCCTTTGAAGGCTGACATTCATCTCCTCAACCTGGTCATTTCTATCCTTAAGCTCCCTGTTGATCCGTCTGAACTTATATGTAAAAAATATTATAACGCCGCACAGAATTACAAGAGCTCCCAGTATTGTAAGCAACAGGTGCAGATACCCGGAGGAGAGCAAGTAGGTTGATGTTGACGGAACGAAACCTGCAAATAACATAAAATGTTGATAATTAAATTTTTACACTCTTTAATCATGAAATGAAACGGTGCAAATATATGTAATCAACATATTGCATAACCTGATATTATTCACAAAAATTGTTAAATTGCAAACAGTTAGCTGACAAATTCAGAAGAGGATGGAAAGGGATAAATCGCTTTCGGATGAAAGGAAGTACACTAACGGAGAAATAACCGTTTACTGGAAGCCTGCCGCCTGTGTACATGCTTCCTATTGCTACAGGGAGCTCATTGAGGTATTTGATCCCAGTCGCAGGCCATGGGTCGATATGAAGGGGTCATCAACAGAAAAGATTATTGAAGTTGTTAATTTGTGCCCCACGGAGGCTCTGACATGGAAATGGAACGATGATGAAAAGAACAGGAACATTGGAAGTGACCAGCTGAATCATGTTACTTTCAGGAGACCGGAACTGATGCAGAGTGAAGACAATGTAAAAACCAGCAAGGAAATCGCAGCTTCAGTGAAAATCATGAAAGATGGCCCGGTGGTTATCTCCGGCAACTTCACCCTGGAACATGGTACCACAAAAAGACATTTAAAAGATGGCATGACATCTATCTGCCGCTGCGGGGCCAGCGACAATATGCCATATTGTGACGGCAAGCACAGGAAGATAGGATTTTCAGGGTAGAAAAGGTTATTCCTTACCTGGCCACAATGTGAAAGCAACCCTGATTGATCTCATAGGTGGCCCAGCACTTCTTCTCCTCCCTCATCTGCCAGATTACTTCGGCCAGAGCCTCCTTGAGATAGTATTTGTCGCAATCTGTAACAAACCACTTTTTTGCTGTGAATCTTACATAACTGATATCGAATGCATTACCATGAAAATGTGGTGAGTTTTCCGAAGCATTTGAGTTTGACTTCCTGAGTTTCCTGATTATCTCTGAAGTTCTTGTCATTGATGTAACCCTGAAGTCAGATCCCCGGAGCCTGGTGCCTGATATTTTTTTTCTGAAGCGTCGGCCCATTTCCCTGATCACGGCTTTGCCTTCCCTGGTAAGGTAAGGATAGCTGTACGAGAGATCTTCAATTGTGTAACCCCTACTGTTCCTGATCCTGACAACTTCACCATGGAAAAATTTTCTCATAAGCTCCTTTCTGTTACTGCATTTTTCAATGCCGGTAGCACTGGATCTTGCAATATAATCGGGGAGCATATCTTTCAGCTTCCTGCTGTAAATTGACTGGCGGTAAGGGATGCAATCCCTGCCTGTTACCTTATGAACCTGCCAGCGAAAACCTTTGTTCCTGTCTCTGGGGCTGGTCGAGACAGCAACGATAAAGGAAATGATTAAAAAAAGGGCTGAAATGAAAACCCAGCCAAGGGGTTTTACCCGGATCCTTTTAGACACCAAGAACCTCCCTCACTTTAGTCGCAGCCTCCTGGAATGTTGAGGCTGTCACAACCTTAAGACCTGAGTTGTCTATTATCTCTCTGGCCTCTTCAGCGTTCGTTCCCTGAAGTCTGATGATCACCGGTACATTTATTTTACCAATAGCTTTGTATGCTTCAACGATCCCGTTGGCAACCCTGTCGCATCTTACAATACCGCCGAAGATATTCACAAGAATAGCTTTTACGGCAGGATCTTTCAGAATGATCCGGAAACCTGCTTCAACTGTTGTCGGATTTGCAGTTCCTCCAACATCAAGGAAATTGGCCGGAGATCCTCCCGATAATTTTATGATATCCATCGTTGCCATTGCAAGTCCTGCACCGTTCACCATGCATCCTACGTTTCCATCAAGCTTGACGAAATTGAGATTGTTTTTCCCTGCTTCCACCTCCACAGGGTCCTCCTCGCTGAGGTCGCGCATTTCAGCAAGGTCAGGATGTCTGAACAGGGCGTTATCGTCGAGCACTATTTTTGAATCGACTGCGAGAATCCTGTTATCGCTGGTCTTAAGCACAGGGTTGATCTCCAGAAGCTGTGCGTCGCACCCTGTGAAGGCATTCCAGGTACATTCAAGGAATTTCAGCATATTCCTGAAAGCATCGCCCTTCAATCCCAGGTTAAATGCAATGTTGCGGCACTGAAAAACCTGGAGGCCTAGTCCCGGATCTATCTCCTCTGTGAAGATCCTTTCAGGAGTCTTCTCAGCCACCTCCTCGATCGACATTCCCCCGTCGGGAGAATATATTATTGTATATCTGCTGGTTTTACGGTCGAGCAGAATGCTTACATAAAATTCCCGGATTTCCGATTCTCCCTTGTAATAAACGTCCTGTGCAACAAGCACTTTGTTAACTCTTTTTCCGGCAGGGCCGGTCTGTGGAGTTACCAGCTGCATGCCAACCATTTTTCCGGTGAGGGTCCCAGCTTCCTCAACAGATCTGGCCAGCTTAACGCCTCCTCCCTTGCCTCTTCCGCCTGCATGTATCTGGGCCTTGATCACAAAATATTCAGAGCCAAATTTCTCCTTAAGCTGTTCGGCAATCATCTTTGCCTGCTGCGGGGTTTTTGCGACAAAACCCTCCTGTATCCTGACATTATAGGCTTTCAGGATCGATTTCCCCTGATATTCGTGAATATTCATAACCTTAAGTTTTTGTAGAGGAATTCACTGATTACAAAATACAATATTAAAAAGATTTTTTATCTATTTTCGTGACAAAAAGAATGCGCAAGCTTCAAAACAGGGAACTGGGAAGAAAAAGCATAGAACAGTTCAGGGAATCTGACAAATCTCCGTTTATTATCGTTCTTGATAACGTTAGGAGCCACAGCAATGTAGGTTCGGTTTTCAGAACCGCAGATGCCTTTCTAACAAAGTGCATTTACCTGTGCGGAATAACTGCCAGGCCTCCACACCGCGACATTCAGAAGACAGCCCTGGGGGCAACGGAATCAGTGGCGTGGAAGTATTTCAGCCGTACTTCAGAAGCCATACATGAGCTTAAATCGGATGGGTATAAAATAATTGCAATAGAGCAGACTGAGGGATCCATATGTCTGGGTGATTTTGTCGTTGAGCCTGGAAATAAATATGCACTGGTCTTCGGACACGAGGTTAATGGAGTGGACCAGGCAATAATAGACGAATGTGATTTTGTGGTTGAGATACCTCAGTTTGGCACCAAGCATTCATTCAATATAGCGGTAAGCGCAGGGATAGTTTTGTGGGAGATGAACAGGAAGAACAACCCCCCAACCCCCCTATAGGGGGGCTAAAACCCAAATTAAAAAAGTAGGGTCGTTGCATGCAACGACCCTACTTTTTTGAAAATTTTATTAATTACTGAACAACCGATTTGAATGTATCGTCGTTCCAGAATTTAGCCAGTTCGAGGTCGGTTTTAGCATATGCCTTCCAGGCAGCATCGAGTCCAACAGCTTCGCGGAGTCCGCTGAGCATATAGGTCTTGTCGTCGAGACGAGCTCCGACAACTGCTTTCAGGTATCCTGCCCTTCCCTTGCAATTTTCCTTCATTGCGTCGAGGGTTGTTTTTGCCTTATTGACATCTTTCTTGAGAAGCTGTGCGAGAGCAAGGTTAAAGCAAGGCTCTGTGCCTAAGAGATTTACTGCCTCATCATATTTGCCTTCGGTGATTGCAATCACGCCCAGTCCGAATTTTGACTCAGGAGTGGCTGTTGCCATCGACTTGTAGAGCTCTGCTGCTTTTACGAGGTCGCCTTTAGCCATATATGCTGCTCCGAGGTTATTCTTCACAACGTCGTTATTATCAATAGCTTTTGCTTTTTCGAAAGCTGCGATAGCTTCATCAGTTTTTCCAAGTGCAAGGAGGGTCACTCCGATATTGCTTGCAGCGCGGATACATTTCGGATAAGCTTCAAGGGCAGCTGTGTAGAATGCAAGTTTTTCATTGTTGTCGGTGGTAAGGGAGGCTGCATAGAGCATTTCCTCGAGGCTGAGAACCTTGGGATCAGATTTTGCCTGAGCAAGAATCTGGTCGTCGGTACGGCCGATCTTATCGACATTGAGGATCATTTTCGACCTTCTGAGTTTCGGAAGAACGTCTGTTTTCAGAGCTTCAAAAGCTGCTGACATGTTCTTGATCTCTTTTTCACGTACTTCAGGATCTGAGTACATTGAAAGAACGCGAAGGATGAGGTCTTTATCCTGAATGTTAGAATTTTCAACTTCAGTCTTAAAGCCTTCCCAGTCTTCGGCTGTTGTTTTTGAATCAAAGAAGCCTGTAGCTTTTGCAGCTTCGATCTTTTCGAATTCTTTTTTGATGAATTTATCAGCTGAGGTACCCCTGTTGCCTGACAGTTTTTCGTTCAGATCAAATTTTCCGTCGGGTGATGCATATGAACTAACGACTGCAGATTTAAGCTGGAAGTTGGGATCAGCAGAAACAGCCTTTATATAATCCTTGAGGGCAATTACATCTTCAGCTTTAAGTTCTGTCGGACGGATATCGGATTTGTTAATTATATAGTTAATGTCGGCCATTTTGTTGTCAGGAACTATTCTGACAAAGTTGTCCTTCATACTTACGGTTTTTCCATGTTTCATCACCAGGGTTGATGTGGCAATAACGCCATCAGCAAGCGGAACCGGATCGAAATCAAGGCTCTTCTTACCTCTGACAGCAGTTGCTCTCAGAACAAGCTTCGAAACCTTCATGGCGTCCTTATATGGAATGGAAGAGTTGTAGGTAAAATCGCCGCCATTGTATGCGATAACGGAATTATTTGCCTGAACGCTTTCACCCTGAAGAACCTGAACCTTGTCATAAGGAGTTTCTCCGCCTTCATAGGTAAGGACCGGAGTAGCTGTAAGTGTTGTCTTCTTGTCAAAATACTTTTCAGGGAACAATCCCTTGATAGTGACGGGAACAATGCCTGCATCTGTCTGAAGAACCTGAGGGGTAACTTCATACTTCACCAGACCTGCATTTTTTTTCATTTTATTCAACCCACTGCATCCGGTCATGAAAACTGCGGCCAGGATAAGGATAAAATAGCTTCTGATTTTTTTCATAGTAAAAGAATTATTTGTTTACGATCATTATTTGGTACAAATTACTGAATTATATGCAAATTTAAAAAAAATAGTCAAAACGTAAGCAAATCGAACAAAATTAAATGACAGATTTTTACCGTATAAAATTGATCATTTTAAAATATATAAGTATTACATTATTCTGTAAATAAGTTACACTATTCCCACATATGGATTTTTATCGGGATTATGAAATTCTTATTCTATTCGTCAGGTCAAACCTCAGAAACCAGTTACAGAATTACCATATTTACACCTGCAGGGTAATCATCAAAAAAGATAGTATCCACAACCTTCCTGTAGTGACTCTGATTGGCGACAAAATCAATGCTTTCAATATCTATAACCAGGAATTTGTTATCCGGATTCTGCCTGAAAAAAGTAAAATAACTATCCTGTATCTTCTGCAGATACTCTCCTGTTATCGATTTTTCGTAGTCCCTGCCTCTCTTCCCGATGTTCTGAAGAAGCCTTTCCGGGCTAAGATGCAGATATACAAAGATATCAGGCTTCGGAAGTGATCCGTAAATTATATAGAAGATCTGCCTGTACAGGTTATACTCATCTCCCTTCAGGGTTGATGCTGCAAAAACAAGAGATTTCATGAAGTAATAGTCGGCCACTGTGAAGGCTCTGAAGAGATCTTGCGGCACCAGTTCCTCCTTTAGCTGTTTGTACCTGCTTGCAAGAAAGGAAAGCTCAAGCGGAAATGAATATTTTTCCGGATCGCTGTAAAACTTTGGAAGGAATGGATTATCGGCGAAATGCTCCAGGATGAGCCGGGCATTGAAATCTTCTGAAATTCTTGTTGCAAGAGTTGTCTTGCCGGCGCCTATATTGCCTTCTATGACAACATAATTGTATTTGATCTTCATCCTTTTTAGCAGATTCCGGTTTAAAAATCAAATTTAAAGATTGAAATGGAATTGCAGAAAGGAAAATGGAAAATAAAAATGGCACGGATTACAAATCCGCGCCATCTTATTACTCTAATTTTGCTGGCGCCGATTTGAAATCGGTGCCTTCAGAATTTATTTCTGCTCGTCAGGTTTCCTGCGATCGTGATCTTCTTTAGGAGGGCGAGGAAGAAGAGCTTTTCTTGAGAGTTTGAGCTTACCTGATTTCGGATCGACTTCGATCAGTTTGACTTCGATTTCATCTCCTACCTTGAGTACATCTTCGACGTTCTGGACTTTTTTCCAGTCAATCTCTGAGATGTGGAGAAGCCCGTCCTTGTTGGGAAGTATCTCTACAAATGCCCCGAACTGAACTATGGTCTTCACCTTACCCCTGTATACCTGCCCGATTTCCGGAACAGCAACGATTTTCTTTATCCAGTCAACAGCGGCTGTGATCACTTCCTTGTTCTCGCCAAAAACATTCACATCGCCACGACCGTCAATTTCCTCAACGACAATTGTTGCTCCGGTAACGCGTTGGATCTCCTGGATGACTTTACCACCGGGACCTATAAGTGCGCCGATCATATCCTTGGGTATTGAAAGCATTTCAATCCTCGGGGCATGAGGCTTGAGTTCCGGACGAGGTTCGGCAATAACATCTGTCATGATGCCGAGTATATGCAATCTTCCGGCTTTTGCCTGGTCAAGTGCTTTGGCAAGGATCTCGAATGAGAGCCCATCAACCTTGATGTCCATCTGTGTTGCAGTGATGCCATCGCGTGTTCCTGCCACCTTGAAATCCATATCGCCAAGATGATCTTCATCACCCAGGATGTCGGAAAGGATGGCATATTTATTTGTTTTAGTGTCTGTTATGAGGCCCATAGCAATACCGGATACAGGCTTTTTCAACTGGATGCCTGCATCCATCAGTGCAAGCGTTCCTGCACAAACTGTAGCCATTGAAGAAGAGCCGTTCGATTCGAGTATATCCGATACAACCCTGAT
>Ga0105093_10001074_pt1 | contig 10433 bp, 14 predicted proteins | sample PPLLak3March2015_2_FD_79111 | JGI IMG/M metagenome (GOLD analysis project Ga0105093, IMG submission 79111) | Freshwater sediment microbial communities from Prairie Pothole Lake near Jamestown, North Dakota, USA - PPLs Lake P8 Core (3) Depth... | ecosystem: Environmental > Aquatic > Freshwater >... | reverse complement strand
TGGATCAGGACCGTCGCATCGGTCGGGGCAACATCTTCGATCAGCTTGTAGACGACCTGCATCTTGGGGTCCTTGCCGACCAGCTCTTCAAAGCCCGATTCGGTTTCCACCCGGCCCCTGAGGTTGCGAATCTCCAGCTCCTGCTGGGCGGCGCGCTGAACAGCGCCGGCGGTCTGCTGAAGAATGAGCTGGATGACTGCAAGGTCTTTTGTGACGCATTTGCACTCCCCCGGGCACCCGATCAGCAGGGCGCCGGCGAACTACCCGTTGTGTTGCAAAGGGAAAACCGCCATTTTGTTGAATTTTCGAATGTTTGGCGGCAGCGTCACTCCCTGGAAATCCTCTTTGCGAAAGAAGGCGACCGAGAGCAGGCCGGCGATTTTGTCCAGAACCGGCCGAACATCCGTTGCGGCGATGGCGACGAGCATTTTGCCGTCCGCCAGAAGCACCTCGGGGCAGGCGCCGCTGAAAACCATCAGGGTCAGGTTGCGGCATTCGACGACGTTTCCCAGGGCCTGGATGATGCAGGTCGACACGCTGCCCAGGTCCGGCAGAGCGGATACCTCCCGGGATATCGACAGGGCTGTTGCGACGCGCTGATGGGCCCGGTCGAGCTCTCCGTGCTGCGCGGCCAGCACACCGTGACTTTCTTTCAGTTTTTGGGTGTGTCCGTGCAGACGGGCCAGCATCCGGTTAAATGAGGCGGCCAACTTGTTCACCTCGCTCTGTCCCCGGATCTCGATCTCGGTGGCGAGGCTGACCTCATCGATTTTCTCGGCGGCCGCGGCCAATTGCACCAGGGGTCTGGTCAATCGGTGGATGAACCATAGGCTGGTCAACAAGGCAAGCAGCAGGACGGCCAGGGTAATCAGATTCATCTGCCACCAGAGACGGTTGGCCTCCGCCCGGTAGGGGGTCTCGGAAAGCCCGAGGCGCAGCACGCCGGCATTTCCGCCGAAGATCGGCCAGGCGATGTCTAGAAAGCGCTCCCCATTTTCGGAAACGAGCTTTTCCAAGTGCCCGCTTTCGGCATTCACCGTGTCGTTGGCACCGATCAGTTGCAGCGGCACGCCACCCTCAAACGTGTGGCTGAGAACGCTTTGGTTGCGGATCACGAAGAGATAGGCGACATCCGGTGTGCTGGTGATCTGATCGGTGAGCAGTTTCTGCAGCGCCACGCGGTCGTTGACCAGAATGGGGTCGGTCGCCGCCAGGCTGAGGCTGTGGGCGATGTTCTCCGCCCGGGCGACCGCCCCCTGGATCAGGATCACCCGGTAGCGGTGGGTGACGATCTGGGAGATGATCAGGCCGCTGGCGACAACCACCGCCGCCACGGTCAGCAGCAGGGCGGTTTTAAGACTCTTGGGCTTCATTCTTAGCCACGGGAGGAGGGCCCACCCGGCGGTAAAGCTCCTTGACGGGGGCATACCATACCTCTTCGGGAACGACCAGGCGATCGATCATGAGTTCGGCGAGAATTCTCCGGCCTTCGGGGTCCTGATGCATGTTCAATGCGATCTCGCGGATCCGATTTTTCAGCTGGGTAGGAAGATACGCCGAGGCGACGAGCGGTGGGCTACCGAACGGGCTTGATTTTTTGATGACCCGCGTCATCGACGTGAAAAATGGGTTTTTTTGGTTGTAGTATTCCCAGAGGTGCCCGTCAACGGCCGCGCCGTCCACCAGTCCCTTGGCGACCGCCAGAATCGAATTGTCGTGGCTGTGGGTATAGATAAGCTCGCTGAAAAAACTGCCGGGGGTTTCGCCGAGTGCCGCAAGCCAGTCTTTCGGCACCAGGGCACCGGTGTTCGAATCCGGGTCGGTGAAGGCGAACACACGCCCCTTGAGATCCGAAAGATCTTTGAAGCCGCTGTCCATGTGAACGATAAGGTAGCTCCGGTAGCGGGGCTCGCCGCGTATCACCGGCGTCGCCAGCGGTTCGAAACCGAAAACCTCCCTGCCGGCGGCGTAAGGGCCGGTGCAGATGAAGGCCAGGTCGATTTCGCCCTTGGGGAACAGCTCGTTGATTTCGCCGTAGGTCCGGCGTTGAATCAAGGTGATCTCGTGATTCGTCTTGCGGGCCAGGTAGTCGAGAAGCTCGCGGTAGAAAACGACTGTCTCTTTGGGGGAGGTCATTGCCGCCACGGCCACCCGCAGCGTGGGCATCTTTTCCTGGTCCCGGACCGGGGGATAATGTGTTGCCCTCTCAGAAAAATCGACTGGTTTGTAGCCGGCCTCCCCAGTGCAGCCGACCGCGACAAACAACACCAGCAGGAACATGAGATGTTTCGTGGTCACCACCTGGCTCACCTGCAGTTTGGGTAAACCCTTCAGCGACGGGCCTTCGGCCGGGCACCAGCCCGAGGCTCATGCCGAGATCGATTGGGGTAGACCCGCGATGAAGTCCCGAATCTCATCCCGCACCCGGCGGTAATGAACCAGGGCGTCTTCTTCGGAGGGTGCGTCTTTGGCCAGTGCCGGCGGGTCGTCGAAGCCGACATGGACTTTTTTGACTGCCCCCGGAAAAAACGGGCAGGTTTCGTTGGCGTGCCCGCAGAGGGTAATCACCATATCAAAATCCCGCAGCGGCAGTTCATCGACTGTCTTGGACGTGTGATGGCCAATATCCACACCGGCTTCGGCCATCACCCTGACCGTCAACGGGTTGAGACCGTGTTTTTCGATGCCGGCCGAATAAGCCGCGATCTCGTGTGGTTTCAGATGACGCGCCCAGCCTTCGGCCATCTGGCTGCGGCAGGAATTGCCGGTGCAAAGAAACAGAATCCTCAAGCTCTTCTTCATGGGTTCTTCGCCTGTCTCCCTCTTTATCGTGGGTCATTTCACCTTCGGATTTCCCGTTTGGCCTTGACGGGCCAGCTGGTTGACTTGCTGCTGGAGCGTGTTCAGGCGGTTCATGATATCGGCCAGCGCCTCGGGGACGGTCATGCCGTTGAGGAAGTCCTTAAACCAGTGCTGGGTGCTGGTACAAACCTTGACCAGCATGAGCATCACCGGGACCTCGATCAGCACGCCCACGACCGTGGCCAGGGCCGCCCCGGAAGATAGCCCGAACAGCATGGTCGCCGTGGCGATGGCCACCTCGAAGTGGTTCGATGCACCGATCATGGCGGCCGGCGCGGCATCCGCGTAGGAAAGCCTTAGCTTCCTGGCCAACCAGTAACCAATGGCGAAAATCAGCACGGTCTGGATGAAGAGTGGAATGGCGATCCACAGGATCGTCAGGGGGTTGGCGACGATGATCTCACCCTTGAAGGAAAACAGCAGCACCAGGGTGATCAAAAGGGCGATGATCGTGACGGGGGTGAGCACGTGCAAGAATTTCTCCTGAAACCACACGGCGCCTTTTGCGGCAATGATCCACTTGCGCGAAAGATAGCCTGCCACCAGAGGCAGCGCCACGTAGATCAGAATCGAAAGCAGCAACGCCTGCCAGGGCACCGGCAGCCGCCCCACGCCCAGCAGGAACCCCCCGAGAAGCCCGTAGAGCACCAGCATGGTCAGAGAATTGATGGCCACCATCACCAGGGTCAGACCGTCGTTTCCCCGGGAGAGATACCCCCAGACCAACACCATGGCCGTGCACGGAGCGATGCCCAGCAGGATGCAGCCGGCCAGGTAGCTTCGCCACAGCGGGATTTCCATCATTTTGACCCCATCCACCAGCAGCACCGTTCCCGCGCCGTGGGTTGCACCCACCGGGAGATCCAGTCCGAAGGGCATCTTGACATAATCCGTGGCTTCGGGACCGATGAACCCGTAAAAAAGGGTCCCTAAAAAAAAGAGAGAGATACCGTACATGGTGAAGGGTTTGATGCACCAGTTGACGAAGAGGGTCAAAAGGACCGGTTTGCCGCTTTTGCCTGCCTTGATGACGGTGCCGAAGTCGATCTTCACCATAATCGGATACATCATGAAAAACAGACAGATCGCGATGGGTATCGATACGACCGGTGCGCCCTTGACGTAAATGGCCATCCCGTCCAGGTAGCGGGCAAACCCCGGGGCGACTTTTCCAAGCAGGATGCCGGCAATGATGCAGAGCAAAACCCAGACCGTCAGGTAGCGCTCGAACACGTTGGTCATTTTGCGGTCTTGATTTGGATTGGCATCGGTGCGCATATGACGTTTACTCCTTTTTCACAGATAATTTTTGGAATTTCTTTGCCGACTCATGTTAAGGGTGGCACGAACAGTACAGGAACCTCCGTGTTGCGGGCGACGAAGTTGGCGACGCTGCCCATCAAGAGCTTGCCGCGTGATTGATTCTGACCCTTCAAGCCGCCCTTGAACCGTTCATCCCGGTCGCCACTGCCGTTTCAGGGTTAGCGGCGGCACAATTCCTCGGGCACCGTTTTCATCACTTGCCCCAGGCGCCGGCGGTCCTCCAAAATTCGGGGTCTGTCCTTTAAGGCCGCAAGGAGCCATTCCAAGGCCGTTTTGGCCGCCGTCGGCACCCGCTCGTCGGTCAGCCGGTAGTACATCCATCGGCCGTTTTTACGCCCTTCGATCAGGCGGGCCCCGCGCAGAATGGACAGGTGCTTGGATACGGTGGAAGGCGCCAGTCCGATCAGTTCAATGAGCTGGCAGACGCACAGCTCGCCCCCTTCCAGAGCCGCCAGCAGCCGCACCCGGTTTTCGTCGGCCAGAGCTTTGGTAACGGCCATGAGGTCGTACATTCTTGCCTCCGTTTCACTGGTCAGGGTGGCCATGAGGATTGGGGCAGCCCCCCCATGTGCTGAAAAACGGTTCGGCACCGGCGGGGCCCATCTCCTGGGTCAGCCATGGCAACCGCATGGCCCAGAGAATTCTTTATAATTCGCCACATAACGAAATGTCAAGACAAAAACCATAGCTCAAAATCTTCCGTGTCAACTTTTACAGTTTCGGAATAAACAACGCCGCCGCTTTGGGGGTTGTCCCGGAGAGGCAGGTCCCTCTTCTCAACCGCCAGCCTGCTGGCAAGGGCCCGATTGGGGTTGGGCAGCGCCGGGTGCGCACCATCTTATCCGCCAAAAGGTTCACGCTGACCGGGGCCGTAACAGGCCTCGAAGACCGGCACTCAATGACGCTGCAACGCTTTTTCGACCTTTTTGGCCAGCACGTTTTTAACAAAGGCCACTGCTTGCTGCGCATCTTCATCCAATGCCAGCTGGAGAATCTGGCGGACCTCCTCGGTTTCCAGGCGGAGTTGGACCGGTTTGAGATTCATTGGTTTTCTCCTGGGCTGCCGGGTCCTTCCGCTGACCGCAGCCGGGATTGGGGACGCCGCTGGCCGTGGGGGCCCAAAGAAGATCAGGCGCCAGCGTCAATTTCTGCCAGCAGCCGGTCGATGCCCTGGGGAATCGCGCGGCCGCCGGTGAAGTTTTGGAGGTCATGTCCGGGACGCGCCACGATGCAGGTCGGCGTGCTTCGGACCCCAAAGCGTTCGATCAAGTCCTGCCACTTGGCGAAGTCGGGTTGCACATCGAAGAGCTTCAGCCGGATGCCGCTCTCTTTCAGCAGGCGCAGCAGTTCACTTTCCGAATCGACGGCCCGGGTGCGGGCGATGTCGAAGATCGTGCGCCGGATGCGCAGCAGCTCGGCGAAGCTCTCGGCGGTATTGGCCGCGTAAAGAAAATAGCGTGAATAAAGCGGCGTCCTGGAATCCAGCGGTTTGTCAACGAAGGTCACCTTCGCACCCGCCTGAACCAAATCGGTCAAGGCTTTCTCCAAATAGGGCTCCACCGCCTGGCAGGGTGGGCAGAAATAATCCGTGAAGATGAAGACTTCGGTGGCACCGGAACCGTAAGAAAAGACTTCCGGCGCTTCTCCGGCGGCTGTCAAACGGGGTCGAAGGCAATCGCCGCCACCGATTGATAACAAGAGAACCAGAGCAACGGTCCGGATCACCGACTGCAGCGGTTTTGTTTGCCTCATCCGCCGGCCTCCTTTTGCGGTCACCGGATCAACCCGGTGACGTAAACAGGGATTGTGGACTGAAGCGCGCTGTCGGTGTGAACATACAGGATGTCGGCGTAGCGCCCCTTTTCCGCCTTCGTGTTTTCAACCCGGAGGATACACACTCTCTTGGCGTCGGTGCAGCGCTGGGTGATTTCAAAGCGGATGAACTCGCCGCTTTGGGCCGTTATTTTCTCGATGGTGAACGGAAAATTCTCCCGGGGCGCGATCTGCACCTCCGCAGTCAGCGGAGTACCCACCGTTCCTCCCAGAAAAACACGCTCGGGCCGGATTTCGGCGAATTTCTCCACTGTCCCGCTGACGGCCAGGTCGAGCCGCGGTCGGTTGGGGTCATTGGTTTCGATATGCACTCTTTCCCGAATTCTTCTGCCGCCGAAGCCTTCGGTGCTGACCGTAACCTCAATTCGCCCCTCCTGCCCGGGAGGGATCTGGTGCGTGCTGGACGCAGCCGTGCAGCCTCAACCGGCCTGGATATTCAGGATCTTCAGGTCTTCATCGCCGCGGTTGTGAATGACGAACCCATGCACCACCGGGGTGCCCTCCAGCACCGGTTGAAATTGAAAGACATCCTCCTTCAAAACGGCCTCCGGCCCTGCTGAAGATTGACCCACCGCGCACCAAAGAGGTGCCAGTAAAACGCCCAACGCAATCAAACGGGTAAAGTTTTTTTTTAACATGCATGCTCCTTTTTATGTAGTTGCGACCGGTTTGACAAAAAAGACATAAACCGCCAGGTAGAGCGCTGCAGCCAAAAAACTCAGGTCACGGGCCACGGTCCACAGATCGGCTGGCCCTGCGCTGGCCTCGGTTGAAAAACAGCCGCAGCCCACATCGAGCCCGCGGAGCTGGTTGAAGACCAGTGCGGCGAGAAATAGCGTCAGAAGGCCGCTGCTGATCACCGTCGCTCCCGGCAGCCAAGCTCCCGCCACCAGGCACAGCCCCAAAAGCAGTTCCAACCAGGGCAGCACCAGCGCCGTCAGATTGACCAGCCCGTCGGGCAGGACCTGGTAGTTGTAGACGGCCTGGGCAAAGGCCTGGGGGTGCAGAATTTTGTCGTAGCTGGCGTACAGGAAAACAGCCCCCATGAGCAGCCGAAGGGCATGAAAGACCAGCGGCTGAACCCGCGAGGCGCCGGATGAGGCGGCCGGGACGCTGCCGGATGATGCGCGCGGCGTGCACACGCCGCTGCCATTGCAGGCCATTTCACACAGCAGGGTCCCCTGACCGCAGTCTGCGGTTTCAAACTGCAGTACCGGGTGATCGATGCGGAACCGGTGCAGCAGTTCATGCCTGATTTGCCCGGCCAACTGTTCGGTGCCGCTGAGCGGCTGATCGGGCACCACCACGTGGCAGGAAAAGGCGGTGCTGCTCGAGGAAACCCGCCAGGCATGCAGGTAGTGCACGCCGGAAACCCCGGGCAGGTTGGCCAAATACGCGCCGACCTTCTCGAGATCGATGTCGAAAGGTGTCGCGTTCATCAGCACCGCCGTGGATTCCCTGAGCAACGCCCACCCGTTTTTCAGGATAAAAACGACGATGAAGACCGACAGCAGCGGGTCGAGCCAGTACCACGGGTAAAAGAGCAACAGGATGCCGTTGACCAGGACCGCCACGGAGGTCAGAAGGTCGCCCAGCATGTGCAGAAAGGCCCCGCGCACGTTCAGGCTGTGGGCCGCGTCGCGGTGCAGCAACCAGGCCGACAGGCCGTTGCCGACCACCCCCACGCCGGCGAGGATGATCACAATAAAGCCATCGACCGCCTGGGGATGGAAAAAACGCTCCACGGCATGGAACAGAATCACCCCCGAGGCGGCGGCGAGCAGCAGCACATTGATCAGCGCGGCCATGATTTCCGCCCGCCGGTAGCCGAAGGTGTTGAACACCGTGGCGCCCCTGCGGCCGATGCGAAAGGCGATGTAGGAGATCAAGAGGGCCGTGAAGTCGCTGAAATTGTGGACGGCATCCGAGATCAGGGCCACCGAATTGGCCAGCAGACCGCCGATGATCTGGGCTGTGGGGATGATCAGGTTGAGCGCCAGGGTCGCCAGCAGCCGCGGGCCGGTGGTATCCTGCGGCGGCGGGCCGTGATGGTGCCCGCTGCAGCCGTGGCCTTGCCCCTCGGATTCCACCGGCCCTTGGGCAAACGGGCACTCGCCTTCCGCGTGGGCGTGTTCTTGCGGGAATGCCGGCTCGATCATGGTGTCATTCTCCCATCTGAAGCGGCAGACCGGCCTGTTGCCAGACTGTCCAGCCGTTGACCAGCACGCGCACGTTCTCTAACCCCCTCTCTTTGAGGAAAAGGGCCAGCTCGTGGCTCAGGTCACAGCTTTCCCCGTCGCAGTAAGTAATGAGGGTTTGGGCGCCCTCGAGCTGGTCGACCAGCTCGATGAAATAGCGGTCCGCTGCCTGCCAGGGCAGACTCAGCGCACCGCGAATGTGACCATCGGCATACTGGCTCTGGGGGCGCGCATCCACGAACAGGGCCGCATTCTGGTGAAACAGCCGTTCGGCTTCTTCCAGGCCGATGACCAGGCTGTCGCCAGCGGCGTCGGCAAAGCGTGCGTCCACCGACCAGGCCCCGACAAGGGCAATGCCGTCGGAGCGCCAGTGGTTGGCGCCCAGGGCGATAAGGACCGCCAGGGCCGCCAGCGCCGGCGCCTGCCAGAGGGCCGTCTTCAAAGTAACCCGGGCCTGCCTGGACCTCGGGCTGCCCGTGGGCCGTTTATTTGGATTTTTATCTGCCATCCTCAGCCAATGATCTCACGTCGCTCTGTTGGCCTGTTGGGGTGGTCCGCAAGACCGGCCCGCCAATCACACCCGGCCATCGATAAAGGGCCTGATAATGAAGTAAATCCCGAACAGTCCGATGGCAACCCCGGCCAGCTTGCGGAACCAGAGGCTGCCCTTCTGGAAATTGCCGTTTTGCAGAAGCCGCTGCACCAGGGCCGTGGAACTGCCGGCGACCGCGATCGGGATGCAGTGGCCGATCCCGAAGAGCAGGATGTAAAAGACGCCGACCGCGATCTGGTCCTGGAGGGTGATCATGGCCAGGATCGGCGCGATGAACCCGAAGGTGCAGGAGCCCGAAAGCAGCCCGTAGGCCAGCCCCAGAACAAACGCGCCGAAAAGACCTTTGAGTTTGAAGCGGCTCATCAGGCCGCCGGACATGGAACAGGCCTTGATCCCGATCATGTCCAGGGCCACCCAGACCAGAATCGCGCCCACCAGAAGCGTCCAGTAGGGGCCGATTTCGCCCAGCATCCGGCCCAAAAGCGAGCACACCAGTCCCACCAGGGCGATGGTGATGAAGAGCCCGCCGGTAAAGGCGACGGCGAACTTGGCGCCGTGCCGGGGTTCAAGCACGCGCTGCTGCCCGGCCACGTAGCTGACGATCAGGGGGATGGCGGCCATGTGGCACGGCGAAAAGAGCACACTGATCATCCCCCAGATAAAACACCCCGCGGCCGCCACGAGAATGCCGCCGGTCATCCATTGGTTTACAGCCAGAAACAGGTGATCCAGCATGGTCGTTTTCTCCTCCAAGGGGGAGCGCTATCACTCGACCCCCAGCTGTCGAAGCCGCTCGACGATACTTTTCTTGTCCATGAAACCGGTATGGCGGTAAACCTCCCGGCCGTCACCATCGAAAAAAATTTGGGTTGGGATCGCGCGGATGCCGTACTTTTGGGCCTGCTCGCGATTTTTCAAGACATCGATGAAGACAATATCGGCCTTGCCGGCGTATTCCGCTTTCAACTCCTCGATAATGGGGGCCATCATCTTGCAGGGAATGCATTCGGTGGCGCCCAGGTCGATCATCGTGACCCGACCGGTGGCCGGGGCCGCCGCCGACTTAGGCGGCGACGCGCTGGTTTCACCCGGCGTTGAAAAAAATGGCGACGTTACAAGGCCATAGAGTGCCAGCACGGCAAAAACCCCCAAGGCTGCGATGCCTGCCAATTTCAGGTTTGGATTCATTTTGCGACCCCCATTTTGGTCAGCTGTCGGGTCACGTCGTCTTGGTGGACGAAAACGACGTTCAGCTTCTCGGGAAATTCCTTGCGCAGGGTGTTCAAAATCGGTTGCATCATATCACATGGGACGCAGCCCGTGGCGCCGAATTCCGCCATGGTCGGCTTTCCGGAGCCCCGGGCCTGGTCCACCGGGTTATCTGCGGCAAAAGGGGTCGTTGGCCGTTTGGGCTATGCGAACGTCCAATCGGGCACAGGCTGCACCCCTCTGCCCAACCCGCGACCGGAGGCGGGAATTCAACAGATGTTGGCGCAGTGGAGGGAAAACGGGGGCGGCGGGATAAACGCTGACCGGAGCCGCAAGATCTCCTTGGCGGCGGAAAGGTGACACCCGGCTTTCAGGCTCGGCATCAGCGCGGGTGCGGTCGGCAGCGGATCGGTGGCGCGTTTTTCGGTCGCCTGCCGCCGGGCGTGCCCCTCCGG
>Ga0105093_10001073_pt1 | contig 10437 bp, 11 predicted proteins | sample PPLLak3March2015_2_FD_79111 | JGI IMG/M metagenome (GOLD analysis project Ga0105093, IMG submission 79111) | Freshwater sediment microbial communities from Prairie Pothole Lake near Jamestown, North Dakota, USA - PPLs Lake P8 Core (3) Depth... | ecosystem: Environmental > Aquatic > Freshwater >... | reverse complement strand
TGCAGGGTGCGAATTTGAGTGAGGCTGATTTGTGTGGGGCACAGTTGACAGGTGCGCATTTGAGCGAGGCGAATTTGAGCGAGGCTGATTTGCGTGGGGCACAGTTGACAGGTGTGGATTTGTATGGGGCGGATTTGAGTAAGGCGGATTTGAGAGGGGCGAATTTGACAGTTGCGAAGTTGATGGATGCGGATTTGAGCAAAGCGAATTTGGGTGGGGTGAATTTGAAGGGTGCAAATTTGAGTAAGGCGAATTTGAGTAAGGCGAATTTGAGAGATGCGAATTTACAAGGGGTGGATTTGAAGGCTGCAAATTTGAACTGGGCAAATTTGGAGGGTGCGAATTTGAGTGAGGCTGATTTGGGATGGGTGGATTTGAAGGGTGCAAATTTGAGTGGGGCGAATTTGACAGGTGCGAATTTACATGGTGCCAAACTATCCAACAAAGAACAACTATCATCAGCAATAAACATCGATAAAGCAAAAAACATAGATAAAATTATATATGATGAATCGTAATATATAATATGGAAACAACATCATATACAAACATTGTCAATAGATGCGCACATGGCAAGGCTCCTGATTCAAAATTTCTAAAAACTCTTTTAAAAAGACATGGCATTGAGATGTTAAAAGAATATGGCTTTGCTTTGAGCAAGTTTCTTGGCCCAAACATGCAAGGTGAATTAAAAAAATTCTGGTTAAAACCAAAGGCCAAAGATTTTATAAATGATTTGCAGACAATATTGCCCGCAAAATTAACATGTTATAGAGGGCTCAAGGCAATCAAACACAAGTCGCTAACAAAAGATGTAATAGACCAAGAAGGATATTACGACTACCCAGAATACACAAAAGAAGCGCACAGCCTTTTGTCGCAATTGATGCTACTAAAAGTAGATGATATGTTCACGTTAACAAAGGGTACAAATTTTTTGTTCCAGCATTGGTCTTTATCCAAGGAAAAAGCCCTTGAGTTTGTAGCAAAACAAGATTCTGTATTTTATGGTATACTAATACAAGCAACCATACCAAGGAAAAAAATAATATTTTCAAGTAATTACATGAGCGCAATTGTTTGTTTGGCAGAGCAGATGGATAAAAAAGACGACATGGTATCGTATTTGTCATCTTACGAAGACGAACAAGAAGTATCTGTGATACATGATGTTCCTGTAAAATGTAAGGTAATTTTCAATAACAAAATAGAATAGGAATAACAACATGGTCATTAGTTACAGTAGAATACTATTATTGCAAGAGCATATTTATGAATCTGCTGCTGGTATCGTATGTGTATCAAAAGACGGACAAAGAGTGTTGGTTGTGCGACCAACAAACGGATATGGTGGGTACGAGTTTACCTTTCCCAAAGGGCGCATCAACAAAAATGAAAATTCACAAGACGCAGCCAAAAGAGAGTTTGAAGAAGAAACAGGTATACCAAAAAATAATTTAAAGAACCTTAAATCCATAGGTAAATTCAAGGGCACCACAACCAATACAGAATATTTTGTAGCGAGCATGTCAGATGAAAGCGTTGTTGATTCCGCGCAACCACCAGTAAATCCAGAGCTTGGTTTTCCAGAAGCAGAAAAAGTTGAATGGATGTGGATAGAAGACGCATTGGATAACACACAATCAAACAGAGACAGAACAATATTAAGAATACTCAGCAAGGGTGTTCAAAAAATATAATATGCGCAATAAAAATACAAAATGGTAAACTTTAAACATATATTGAACAAGTTTGGTGTTTTGCAAGAGTTGAGTGCATCTCAAGCCAACATCAAATTTGGTGTGGAAATAGAAATGCTTGTTCCAACTGAATGGTTGGGGAGCGATGAGAATCGAGGTGAATATTCTGTTAATGCCCTGTGGTATAGCCTGGAAAAAAATATCAATGATTCTGAGTTGTTAAGGGGATGGGAGCCTCACTATGATTCATCTATCCAGGACACAAAATATAACCAACATAAAACGATAAAGCGCATTCAGAAAAAAAATTCAATGAAAAAGTTCAACCCTCTACTTGCCAAGGTTGATCAAATGATGAAACAAAAATGGACATTACAAGATTTGCTTGGCAACGAAAAAGCAATGGAACTATGCAAAGTTGTATCCAAAACAAAAATTCAAGATGTCATGCAATTTTCAAACCCACCAGAGAAAGAAATACCAGATGCCAATACTTTGTTTGGCGCATTTCAAACCAACAAAAACATGCGAATTACAACAGATAGTATAATAAGCTTTGATGAAAGAGAATCAAATTATGCACGTCGCATTTCCATAGAATTTGTTTATAAATATTTGGATATAATGTTTGTCGATGTGTTTCAAGATATTGCGAACTATATCAACGATAGACCAGATGGTATACTTGGTAAGGTTAACTGGAACATTATGCAGAACTTTAAGAAAGATGTAAGCTGGTCCAGTGAAAAAGAAATGAAATATGCTGATTTTGTTCCAGATAAAAACCATGTTAAATTTTTTGAATATTGCGAACGCAATCGAAGTGCTTATAGAAAAATGACATCTGATTATGAATGGTCTTATAGAAAAGAGTTACAAAAACCAGAGAATCAACCTCGTCCTGGTATCGAAATTGTATCGCCCCCTCTTGCGTACAACGTCAGTAATGTGCGCAATGTCCAAAAGCTTTTGACGCAACTAAAGAAAATGGGGTGTGAGGTGAATGGATCAACAGGGTTACACGTTCACATATCCACAACACATGAATACTCTAATTTCAATTTACTTGCAATGGCCTTGTGGATACATGATAATGAGCGCGAATTTTATTTACTGTTTGGGGATACAAGAAAAAACAGTCCATATGCCACATCCGTAAAAAGATCAATAGAGGAAGCTGCATATGTCTTTCTAGATGAATTGATTGAAACATTGAACCAAGAATCTTATGATGTTGACAATCCTCCAGAGAAAGAGTTGGAACGACAATTCAAGAAATTCATAAAATCCAATCCCACCAGAACCGTCACGGGAGCAGAGAGCAGAAACTATGGTTTAAATTTTGACGCATTGAGAACACATGGCACCATTGAGTTCAGATATGGAGCGGGTACATTCAATCAAGAAATTTTTTATCAGTATCTTCTATTGTGCGTTGAATGTTTTTATAATATATTTGTCAACAAAATTGAATACAAAGGAATGGTTATAACAGAATTAAATCCTGAATCAAAGTATAGGATAGAATATGGTGGGCAAACATATGGGATCGATACATAAATGGTATAATTACTATTATATAACAGTACCATGATAAACTTCAACAAAATACTTCTTCTAGAATCTGGTATGAGAGAAGAATTTAACCAATCAGATTGGGATGAATTTTTACAAGGTCTTGTTGGAAAAAATCAAAAGAGTTTGACACAAGAATATGTAAACTGTGTGGAATCATGGTTGGAATCTCCAGATGAAAAATTAGGTTGGATTTACGAACAGGAAGAATATGCGCCAATATTCGATATGGTTCAAGAGGAGTTTAAAAAAGATATTGGTATGCCGGTAACTTTGTATAGAGGACTATCGATTTCAAAAGATTCTGATTTTTATGAAGATTTTATGACCAAGACCATAAATAGCGACATCAACACTTATTCTTTGTACAATGCGCAATCATGGACAACAAGTCTTGTTATTGCGCAAAAGTTTGCAAGAACAGACTCAAACATGTTTAGCTTGTCTGTTGTTTTAGAATATAAATTAGAAGATATAACTAGCGTTCTTTATTACTATAATTTTTTTAAAGAACATCATGTTTTAAACATGGGTACCAGACATGAGCGAGAAGTTGTAATGTATACACCAAAAGAGATATCCGCAACAATATGCGACTTTGGAATAATGCTTGACCAATATAATATATTGAGTTCTGGCGAAACGCCGCAAGATATACTTATAGAAAGAAATACAACACCCCAAAAATTATATGATGAATTTATACAAGATAAGAAATATGATCTAGACAGTGTTTTGGATGTAGCGACAAACAAATATAACGAAGATATATGGGATGATGATGCTATAATAAAATTTGCAAAGCTGATTGTGTCGCAACCTTTTATCAATAACGATAAGCTTAACGATATAAATAAAATTCAAAAAGACTTTGAATCTTTTATGTATTTCATTGAGGATATGTCTAACGTTTTAAGCGTAGATGAATTTTTAAACGCGCTATTATTGATACATAATAAAAGTCTATTCTCTTATGATATATTACAAAGTTTTTATAATGAATTAAAGTCATTCTTTGATTTGGAAGATATTCCAAAAACCATGCAAACTCTTGTAGTAAAATTTGGAATGAATCAGGATGCGGGCGAAACTGACTGGCAGACAGGGAAAGAAATACCCACAACATTTGAAAATGCCGGTGAACCAGAACAACCAGGACAACTCACAGTCTTTTAAACAAATATAAAAAGACAAAATAACAATGATACACTTTCATAACATATTGATAGAATCATTGAAGAATTTTGTTGATTTGCACAGTAAAGATATTTGGTATCACGGATCGGATCAGGATGATTTGGAAAGTTTACAATCAGGATATCCACCATATGAAGGTGGTATAGGTGGAGGTGTTTATTTAGCGGGTGATATAGAACATGCAAAAATATATGGTAAATATATTTATGAGGTGCGCATCGACTTGAAAGAAGAAGAAATATTTTATTTGACTCCTGATTCTGATAATGTTTTATTTATCGATGAATTATCTGATGGCCACAGTATATTAACGGGAGAAAGAATAGAACCATTCATTATGATTATAAAAAACCAATGGCATGGTGTAACAAATAATATCGATGACTATAACGAGGCGATTCAAAAAGAATATTCAAATAAAGATATCACATTCATTGATCTAGAAGGTATAGGTGCAGAAGTTAGAGAAGCGGGATACAAAGCTGTTTTCTTTGACGGGTTCAGGGGAGGTGCATCTGGACCACAAGATGAGCTTCTTGTATTTGATGCGAACGATATAAAAATAATTGGTATGCAGTAATATAACAACAGTCAATAATAATTAATACATATGATAAACTTCAACGACATATTGAAGGAGACATTGGAACTTTACAGGTTGGAAAATGTTAAAGCTGCCATAAAGATGATGGAAGATAATAAAATATATCTAACAACAGTTGGAGCGCCTGGAGAGGGATATGAAAGTGAAATCAGCCATGGAAAACAATTTTTTCTTTCCATGATGCGCAGTAAATATGGTAACTATATCAAAGGAGGAGCTTTTTCTAATCCAAACAAACCTCTTAATAGAGACATGGTTATAATACACTTTGATGGTGATAAGCTGCGCGCAAATTATAAAATAGTTCCCGTTGAATATTGGCAGTGGGGACCAGAAAGATCAGAAAATGAAGAACGACTTCTGTCAGATAAGCAATACATACCAGATGCTACAAAATATATTATTGATATGTTTGTGTATCTTGGCCAAGAAGAAGATGAACAAAACATTTCAAATGCAAGTTCATACTACAGAACCGTATATCACGAATTAGATCTTTGGTGCAAAAAGCGCAACGTTGATGTATATTACTACGGCCCGCAAGAAAAAGAATATTTTAAGAAGCAAATAAAAAACAAGGGTCACAAAAATATAGATGATGTATGGCAGTTTCCAAATGCCGTTACCGATAAAGATGCTTGGTGGGGTTCGTCTTACGATCATCATGATAAACTGGCAATGAAATATGTAGCAGACTGGTATTTCAAACATGAAGAAATATCTCCAAAAAATGAAGAAGAAAAAAAAATCATAGACATGTGGAGAAAATATATATTATATTATAAAAATGATTTTGTCGCGCAATTCGCAAACTTGATACATAATAACAAAAGGCATAAATATTGGTCGGAGCATCAAATGGTTGCTGATATGTTCAGGGATGCCAGAAAGCGTGGAATGAAAACAACATTGGAATTATATGATCATTTGAATAAAATTGCCAATGAATTTTTTGAAGAGCTTGGTAAGACAGGGCAAGGTCCAAGAGCACCATGGGATCCTGAAAATCCCGACAAGCCAACGTGGTATAATAACAACAAACACAACACATAAAATAACCATGACACTGTTATCTTTAAAAGAGTTTTCTCAAACAGCGTTGCCAGAAGTAAAATTTGGTATGGAGTTTGAGTTGCTGTCACCTTATGGCGGCACAAAAAAAACTATGGTTACGTTGCGCAACGATTTGAAGAAACAGGTTCCACAAATCGGGAAGTGGAGAACGGTAAACGACCACTCAATTGATTTTGATACCAAAGAAATAAAACAGAATACAAAAAATATATTGGATATATACAAAAAAAGATATGGTATAACATTTGAATTGAAGAATATATTCGACAAGCAATCAATTAAAAATTTTGCAGATGCGATATCCGAAATATATTATTCTTACCACAATGGTAATAAACCAAACAAACATGAAGAAAATAGAATAAAAAATATATATTCATATTTAATAAATCGAATTGAACTATGTGAAATATATGTTGATGATGATGAACAGAATATGATTACATTAAATACACTTGTTAAAGATGCTGGTAAAAACAAAAGTGGTAAAATTTCTGATGCTGTTGCAGAAGCCATTGAGTATAACATGGTATATTCAAATCTATATGCTCTATATGCATATGATATAGAAAAGAATATTAAAAAATATTTTAAATATAGCAGCAACTTTATCAAAAAGTGCCGCAAAGTATATCAAGACAAAAAACATTCATTGTTAAAAAGATCAACAGAACTCGAAGGTGTTGAACTCATATCACCAGCAGGTGGAATGGTTTATAACAAAAGAAATGTAAATGATGTTAAAAAAATCATAACATATCTCAACGACAATGGTTTTCAGGTAAACGAGTCAACTGGTTTGCACATGCATGTTTCAACAGGTGTCAAGATGACATGGTTCAAGTCTTTAATCATTGCTTATCATGTTGCGCAAGGAGAAGATAAATTTTTCAAGATGTTCCCATCCAGGCGCAACAATGAATATGCAAAATCCATAAAAAACAGAATGTTGAATCAAAACTCTTTGTTGCAAAAGATATATGTAAATGTTCAATGGCTTTTCGATCCAAAGAAGGAACACGTAAAAAAATTTTTTAACAAAATTGTTATGTATATTGGAGACATGGTACATTTTTATAAATTCACACGAACGAACAGAATGTTATACGATATGGGTGACAAATATGTTGGATTGAATTTTTCCGAGCACAATACACTGGAATTCAGATATGGTGCGGGCACACTTGATTTAGATATGGTTGAAAGATATATTGATCTTTGTATGAACTTTGTCAATACACTTGATAATACAAATATAAAATACAAGGATATGATTATCGAAGAAGACTCACCAAATAAACAATACATAATAAGATATAAGAATCATAAACCATTAAACATATCTATATAAATATGATGATAGATAACAATAATATAAAAAAGAAATATAAAGATATATTATTATCATGTTAAAGTTACAAAAAATATTAAAAGAACACTTTCGATATCAAGATGTAAAAGATGATATCTTGCGCATAATGAAAGATGTTTATAATTTTGAAATAGAAGAATTTGAATAAAATGATAAGATTAGATAAAATATTAAAAGAATATGATAACAACAATGATATTTATTATTGGCCACTGGATCTTTCGTTGTTCAACAATGATAAGAAATTAAGGGATGATTACTTTGATTTGGTTGGTAGATATCTTCGCGGAACAGAAGATACACCATACTACATTGACAGAAGGTTGTCGGAATATGTGGAGCAACATCCCGATATCATAGAAAACATACAAGAAAAAGTTATATCAAAAACCATCGGAGAAAACATACAGTGTTATCGCGGTTTCAATTTCAAAAACACATGCAAAGTTTTAGATGATGTTCGATCTGTTGGGGTAAATGGTAGCGTAGACATATGGACACAAAACAACTTTTTGTTACACCATTGGACAACAGATCACAAGATGGCATTGCAATATGCATATAAGATGCGCTATGGTTTTGTTGTCAGAAAAAACATACGATATTCAAGGGTTATATGCGCCGCAGAAACAATAACCAAAATACTAAATCATTCAGATTACAATGATAAATGGCGCGAAATAAATCAATTGACAAAAGAGTACAAATACTTGCTGGGTGAAAGGGAAGTGATAATAATGGGCAGGGTAAATGATTGTACTGTTACAGAATTAGTTATAAGATAATATTTAATAACTGAAAACACCAATCATTTCAAGCTGTTGCAAAAAAAAAAGATGCAGAATTGTTGACATTTGGCGCGAAATTTTGTATTGTTGATGCATGGAAACCAAACAACTACAAACTGGGCAAGACCAGCAGCAACAGGAAGGAGTCAATCCCATGGCGAAGAACAACGACGGCAAGGTGCAGTGCAAGGTGTGCGGGACGATGTACGCGGGCACGGCGGAGGATTCCAGGTGCGAGCCCCTTGCGGAGTTGTGCGGTAGGTGCGAGGCGCTGGTGCGCGCCTTGTTACCCTGCGCGCAGGGACTTGATTATGACCTGCACATTGTGCATAACCTGATCATGGCAGGAAACCACGAGGAGGCTGCTGCGATGACGCACCTGGATCTGAACAAGTTGTTTGACGACTGCATGGCGCTGGCGGACGGCATGTGCACGGCGCAGCGCGTGCGGGACGAACAGGAGGGCAAGGAGGATAAAATGACGACGAAGGCGACACTGACCAATAGTTTCCACCACACGGAGGTCCGTGTGGTAGTCCCCGAGTCCGGCTGGCTCACGGCAAGCCAGGTCCGGCGTGTCCGTCATGCGCTATGCGGGGTGCCCGGTTGCCGCTGTGGCGACAAGTTGGGCACACGTGGTCGGCAGGAGTGGTACGTCATCGACGTGGATACCCGCCCCATCGAATACGGCGGTGGGCGTGTCAGGATCGAGAGGACGCGCGACTGATCCACCGTCCGGTTGCGGCTCGACACCGTGACCGGGCACTGAGTAGCCGGCACTCTGAGTCCGGCAGGAGGATGCGATGAATAGGTGGACATACGAAGGGTACTGGAACACAGTGGTCGGGGCGGATCGTCGCCCCGACGAGGCCGTGGTCGAGTTCGATCTCGTCGGCAAAACCGCCGAGGAGATCGAGGAGTGGTTGGCCTCCTCCGAGGAAGAGGCGTGGCAGGCGGGTCGCGGGGCCGACGACCCCGATGATCCGCCCGAGGAGTGGGAGGACCTGCGGGCGAGGGCCGCGCGGGACCTTCACGCGGCCACGAACCAGTGCGACCGCTGCGGCGGTTCGGCCATGTACTGGTCCTGCTGCGGAGACCCCGTGGACGGGAGCGGCACGGGGTGCCAGCACGAGGACGGAGAGAGGCTGTGCTCAGAGTGCTGGGATGAGGCCGTGGCGTCGGGCGAAGTGACGGAGTAGCCCCGAGTTGAGCAAGGAGGATGAGATGGTAGTAGTCAAAGGCCCGGCGAAAGTCGTGTGCGTATTCTGTGAGTTTTCGAGTGGTGGACAGGGAGTGGCCACCGTGGACGGGGTGTTGCAAAAAAAAAGATGCAGAATTGTTGACATTTGGCGCGAAATTTTGTATTGTTGATGCATGGAAACCAAACAACTACAAATAACGACGTTGAAGTTGGCCGAGACGCAGGTTCAGGGCATGATCAACAAGATTCTTGCGAGCAAGAAAAGGCTCGCAAAATTCAATGGTTTGGTGACCATTGAGCATATACAAGATATCAAAGCGTTCTGGCCCGATCCAATGATGTATGCGCCCGATCCATGCCCACAGGGCCATCCGGCTATGTCCGTGTGGAACGTTGGGTTCGATTGGGAGGTATTGACACCGGGGTACAAGCTGGTGGCTCATGTTGATATAAAAGAGGGTGGGATCGTGACATCGGTTGGTGGGGCTCTCTCTCTGGAGGATCACGAGGCTGCCATGAGTGGTCGGTGTGATTCCTGCCATACAAACCACAAGAGAAGCAAGGTGTATGTCCTGGATGAGAACGCCTCTGGCAAAAGGATTGTTGTGGGTGGGGCGTGTGCGAAGAAGTTCGGCGTCCACCTGAACCTCGATAGCATTTTCAAAAATATCGAATACGTGGTCAATGAGGTGTCCATGGGGCTGCTGGACGAGGATGGGTGTGGTGGTGGAGGGCGCGACAACCACTATAGCACGCTGGGTGTACTGGCCATTGCAGAGGCACTGATTGAGCTAAATGGATACCGTAAAGCAGGTGAGGTTGATGGCGGAACGAAGGGTGATATCTTCGGGGTCATGATGGCTCACCGGGCCGGAAAATATGATGAAACCAGGGATGTTGATGCCATCGTGGCAAAAATCAACATG
>Ga0105093_10001071_pt1 | contig 10448 bp, 10 predicted proteins | sample PPLLak3March2015_2_FD_79111 | JGI IMG/M metagenome (GOLD analysis project Ga0105093, IMG submission 79111) | Freshwater sediment microbial communities from Prairie Pothole Lake near Jamestown, North Dakota, USA - PPLs Lake P8 Core (3) Depth... | ecosystem: Environmental > Aquatic > Freshwater >... | reverse complement strand
GCCGCTTCCTCTTCACCTTCTGCAGCGACCGCCTGGTGTCCTTCGACCAGGAAGTGGCGCCCTCCTTCCGCCACTTCATCGTCGTCGCCTCAAACTATTCCAACATCTACGGGAACCCGCTCCAGGTCATCCCCTACTCCAGCGTCGTCGCCACCGGCGAGAAGAACGTCCTGGCCATGTTCTGGCGCAAGGGCGGCGACTTCATCGGCCTCAAGTACGCGCTCTACCCGGCCAGCGAGCAGCTATCGATGACCTGGCAGATCAACAACAACTGCTGGCAGGCACCGCGTTGACCCTGGTTTTTAGGAAGGATCAGGTTACGACGGGTTCGGGATGAGCGAATGGGATCGGATCGATCCTGAGCGACCGGTCAGACGCAACGCTGCAAACGTGACCCCATTCGCGCGAAAATCGAGCCGCATCCAGAATCGCCCGGCCCGGCGATCAGGCTGCCTCCGCAAACCGCTCGCGGACGAGCACATCCATTCCCACCCGTACCCAGCGTTCATGACTTTCGTACACCTGGCCGAGGCTCACGCGGAAAAGGCTGTCGCCATCGCGGAAGGTGATCTGTGCCCCTGGCTGGTAATAGGTCTGCGGCAGCAGCAGGTTGCTCAAGCCTCCTGCCGTATCGGCCCCTGGCAGAAACACTGCATGGGTCGGCGCCCTCGGGGCGCCTGACGTCGCCTCGGCGATGCTGATTTCGACGCGCCTGGGGCGACGCGAGAGGCGCTGCGCGCCGACCAGAAGCTGCCCGCCAGCTTCACGATTCCAGCGTATCGCCAGCAGCTGCCAGTTATTTGCGGAGGGATCACTGCAGACTGCGACCAATCTGCCATGCGGCAGGGCGGTGGACGCCTCCAGACTGAAACCCATGCCATCGGCACTTTCATCACGCAGCGTCCAGGGTTCCATCGCCTGACGCGGACTGCCGCCTTTGACGCTAGCGAGGGATGCCAGAATATTGCCCATGCCGGTAGCGACCCATACCCGCTTGAAACGGTGGATCCGCTGACTGCTGCGACGCACGTCATCACGCGAAACCAGTTTGGCTATCTGGCGATAGAGTCCTTCTTCTCCCTCTGTATTCGAAAATGATTCAATCGATTGCAGGTGCTCGACAAGCGGAGCCAGCGCAAAGAAGCGTAGCTGCTTGCCAGTCGGCTGATCGTCATCCAGGACGAAAGCCCCTTCATCGACCGACAGGTCGACGGCGTGGGTATGCCGGCTGGACTGGAAACCCGACTCGGGCAGCGGCAGGTCGGGGAAACTTTCGAACAGCTGCGCGATGGCCTCGAGTTCTTGCGCCTTGCAGCCGAGCGGATTCATCATTCCCATCATCACCGTGAGCGAATATTCGCGCGAACAACTGGTCTGGCGGGCATTCAGAACGACCGGCTCATCGGCATAAGCGTCTCGTTCAACCATGCGGTAGATATTGTGTACGACGTGCCAGGAGGCAGCGCTGGGCAATTGCGAAACGTGGCAATCCCAGCGCATCGACAGACCGGCATAGCGCAACGCCCGCGTGGCGATCTCCGCACGCCAGGGCTGCAGCTCATGACGGGCTGGGCCCTTGTAGGCATGCTTGAACATGTTGAACCAGGCAACGCCGAGCAGCGACCACAACTTCCTCGACTCGTTCCACAAGGTCTGATTCGCCAGCGGAAACGATGACTGGTAGCGCATATACAGTTCCACGATCCGGAACTGCAGCGGCAAGCCAGCTTCCTCGATTGCCATCAGCATTTTGAGGCGCTCGGCATTGGCATCCGCATTTTCCGCATTGAATCGCTCCAATCCATCCACCAGCGCGTGATGCGTGTCGTAGTCGGACTCTTCGGGCAGGGACTTCAACCACTTGCGGACAGTCCTGTCAGTGTCGAATGGCGCCCCATCCTCCGCGCTTTTGCGGCGGGTGATCGTACTCAGCATTTCGAACAGATTGGGCATGACAGACTTCGTGTTGGTACGGATGACTCATCACAAGCATGATTTGTGCCTACCCGGCCTCACCGCTCAAACGCCGGGGAATGCCGGCTGATACGGGGATTTCGGCTGCCCCCTCGTCTTCTGGCTGACGAAACTCCGTCATGTTGCGACGAGGAGTAGCCAGCGCTGGAGGGGAACAGTGATGCCTTCCCCCAGGCAAGCCCGAACCATTCACCCACATCGCATCGCGGAGAAGCGCGGACAAGCGGTTTAAGGCATCGTTCCTGGCTGCACAAACCAGAAGATGATGGTGATATCGGCATCGTCACCAAGTACGAAAGGTAAATTGCCACGGCTTTTCCGGAGACTTCCAGCCTTCGAATCCCGCCAGAAGTGGCCGGTAAGTCCAATCACTTAAGCCGCCTGCTCCTCGGCCAAAGCCGACGCCGCTCTGGAGACCGCTCGCGGCCGCAATCCAAGATCGGACCTTGGCTTGCTCGGCGCGTCCGGACGGCCACTTCCATCTCTACGACTGCGTGCTCCCGACCCTGATCAGAAGTCAGGCTCGACCAGTCGCACCGAACCATTGGGCAGCTTCAGCCGCGGCGTGCGCACGTGCAGGTGCGCATTCATGCTGGAAGAAGTTCAGGTGCCGGTGGGTCTTGGTGACAGTGTCGTGCACCGGATGCGCACCTTCATGACCCGAGACCTCGAAGCGGCTACCAGCCTTGAAGTCAATCAGCACGGTCAATGTCTTGGCCGACTCGTCGAAGTCAACCGACGCCACCGCCCACGGCGGCGAAATTCCAGGGGCTGCTTCAAACAGTTTGGCAGTCATGAATTCGTTCTCCCAAGTTGGTCAATATGACGTCAGCTTACCCACTCAAATTTCAACAGACGCATAATGGTGTTACGCGTCCTCCGGGAACCCATCATGCCTAGCCTCCGCTGTATCGTTGCCGCCACCGACTTTTCTTCCTACTCCGAGCGGGCAGTGCAGCGCGCCGCAAGCATTGCCAAACAACACCAGGCTGAGCTGCACTTGTTGCATGTGGTGCGCCCGCTCGACCTCTACCCCGGCCTGACGCTAGGCCCGGACGAATTCGGCCACCACGATCAGGCGCTGCAGCAAGCGGAGCAGACCCGGGTGGATGCCATGGCGGCCACCCTGGCCAGTCAGTTTGGTATCCGCATCCGTCCCGTCACCCGCCTGGGCCGGGCCCATGCCGAAATCGCCGCTTACGCGCAGGGGGTGTCTGCTGATCTGGTGGCGGCAGGAGCACGCGGCGAGAACTCGCTGATGGACCTGATTCTCGGATCCACCGCCTCACGCTTGCTGAGAGTGGCCACGTGCCCAGTGCTCATTGTCAGGAAGCCGGCGGATGAACCCTACCGCAAGGTGCTGGCGGCGGTGGATTTTTCCTCCGTGTCGGCGGCGGTGGTCAGTTATGCCCTCAGTCTCGCCGGCGGCGCGCGGGTGGAAATGCTGCACGTGCTGGGGAGCGAGGTCGAGCAGCGTTTGCGCAAGGCGAAGTTTGTCGACGTCGACGTCACCGACTGGCTCGCGCGCCTGCGGAGCGAGGCCGAGAAACAGATGGAAGCCCTGCTGGCGCCAATCGAGAACAACGCGGCAGTCGGTCGCCTGGTCCAGCCGGGCTATTCCCCCGCAGTCATCTGCCAGTGCATCGAGGAGGGTCATGCCGACCTGGTTGTACTGGGGCGGCATGGCAATGGCGGGGGATTGCAGGACTGGCTGCTGGGCAGTGTGAGCAAGGATGTGGCTTTCGCGGCGGCGTGCGATGTGCTGCTGATCGGCCCTGGCGGAACGATGGCGACTGCAGCCTGAGACGGGCGATGCCTGAAGTGGCCGTGGCCAGAATACGCGTTTTCTGTTTCCGGCCTGACGGGCAAGCGCTCGCGCTGACCCTTTCACTCTGCATTCTGCTGGTCGGCTGCGCGCCGGCACGTCATATTGAAGCGGCGCGGGTGTTGCAGGATTTTGCCGCCGACACGGCGGATTCCCGGCTGAAGCAGACGACGCCCGAGCCGCTGCGGCAAGTCATTTCCTATACGGTGGCGGGGCGCTCGCACCAGGCCAATCTGTATCTGCCGGCTGCACTGGCCGACTGCGGTGTGCCGCCGCCGGTGCAATCCGAGATGACTGCAGCTCGCATCGCGCACTGCCCGCGTGCCGGCATCATTGCCGTCCCCGGCGCGGTGCCGCAGGGCAAGGACGATCCGCGCATGGTGGCGTTCGCCACCACCCTAGCGCGCGCCGGGTTTGCGGTGCTGGTTCCTGATCTGCGTGGCTACCGCGAACTGCGCATTCGCCCCACGGATGCGCTGGAAATCGCCGATGCTTTCAGCTGGCTTGTCAGCCACCCGCAGCTTGCGCCGAACGGGCGCGCTGGCATGTTTGCCTTCAGCTATTCGGTGGGGCCGGCCGTGCTTGCCGCTCTGCAGGATGACCTCCGCGACCGGGTGCGCTTCGTCATCGGGGTGGGCGGCTACCATGACCTGCCGCGCGCCATGCGTTTTTTCACCACCGGCTGGTTCGAGCATGACGGCCAATGGATGCGCGTCACCCCGGACGATACCGGCCGGATGGTGCTGGCATATTCCAGCCTGGACTATCTCGCCGGCGATGCCGACCGCGGCGTATTCAACCGCATGGTGACGCTACGCATGCGCGACCCCGATGCTGACCTGTCGGCTTTGGCGGTACAGCTGAGCGAGGGCGCCAGCGCGGTCTATGCGCTGGCCGTCAACGACGATCCCGCGCGCTTCGATGAATTGTTTTCTCGATTGCCCGAGCGCATGCGCGCGGATATCGATCAACTCGATCTCGCACAGCATGACCTTGCGCCACTGAAAGCGCGGCTGATCCTAGTGCATGGCCGCAACGACAATCTCATCCCGTGGCCGGAAAGTCCGGCGCTCGCAGCCGCAGCGCCGCACGGGCAGGCCCGCGTGTTCCTCATCCAGCGCGTCCTCGGGCATGTTGAAATCAGCGCGCCCCACGTGTTCACGTGGCGTTTCTGGCACGAAGACCTGCCCGATCTGTGGCGGCTGTGGCGCGTGATCGACCTGCTGCTGGCCGAGCGCGAGGCGGGCGCATGAGCCTGCATCGCCGCGCGCTTGCTGGGGGCTGCCCAACTGCGTTGATACCGCTTCCAACGCCCTGTTCATGCTGGCGGAGGCAATCGGCCTGCGTGAGCCGCATCGCAATCGGGGCAAGCGTCTTTTCCGCGACCAGCGTGAGATCTGGCCTTGCCGACTGTTCTTTTTGGGTGCGGTGCTGATCGGATTTGGCTCCGGCTATTACCATCTCGACCCCGACAACGAACGATTCCTATGGGACCGGCTGGCGATGATGCTGACGTTCATGGCCTGGTTCGCCGCCATCGTGTCCGAACGCGTCAGCCTGCGGGCCAGGCTGCGCCTGTTGCCGCTGTTCGTCGTGGCAGGTCTCGGCAGTGCCGTCTGGTGGGGTTGGAGCGAGGCGCACGGGTTGGGCGACCTGCGTTTCTGACTGCTGATGCAGTTGCTGCCCATGCTGCTGATTCCGCTGTTGCTGTGGCGCTATCCGCCGCGCTACAGCGGTGATAGCACCATCCTGACGGTCATCGGGCTGTATCTGCTGGCCTTGCTGTTCGATTTGAGCGATCACCCGGTTTTCGAATTGACCGGCGGGTGGGGCAGCGGACACGCGATCAAGCACCTGATCGCCGCCCTAGCGGTGGTTGGAGTGGTGCTGCACTTGCGGCGGCGGCAAGCCCTGTGATTCCATTTCAAAATCAAACTTCCTTTGTCGGCTTCGCCTTGCCGTATTACTCATACCGTCTGCGGCTCACCTTCGCTTCATTTTTGATCTGGAAATGGAATGAGGCGCCAGGCAGGGACAAAACATGGTGCGATCCCGCTCTGGCTCAAGATTGCCTACACCCTATTTGTCGCCGTGTTGGTGCCGGTGTACTGGACGCACTTTGGCCCGACGCACTTTCTGTGGGCCTCCGACATCGCGCTCCTTGCCATGGTGGCCGCCCTGTGGCGCGCAAGCCGGTTTATCGCCAGCACGGTGGCAGTGGCGGTGCTGCTGCCGGAACTGGCGTGGAACCTGGATTTCTTCGCCCGTCTCAGCGCCGGGCGAGGCTTGACCAACCTGGATGCGACCGGCTATATGTTCAATCCTGCGCAGCCGCTGTGGCTGCGGGGGCTGTCGCTGTTCCACGTTTTCTTGCCGGCGCTGCTCGTGTGGATGCTCTACCGGCTCGGTTCCGACCGGCGCGCCTGGCTCGCGGCGACGCTGCTGTGCTGGGTGGTGCTTCCCGCCACTTATCTGTTCACGGATCCGGCCAGGAATATCAATTGGGTATTCGGGCTGGGCGAAACGCCGCAGAGCTGGCTGCCCGCTCAGCTGTACCTGATGGGGCTGATGCTGCTGTTTCCTTTCTGCGTCTACCTGCCTACCCACCTTTTGCTGCAAAAAGCATTTGCAAGGGGCTGAGTTTCCTGCAAGAGGGCTTCTCCCTTTATCCTGAAAACGGCTTTGAACCACGGGGAGCACGGGGGAAGATCAAAGACTTATACGCGTGAATAGGTGCACCCGCTGAGTGAAGCCGTTTGTTCACAAAGCGTATTGATTTTCCCCCGTGAACCCCGTGCCCCCGTGGTTAACTGCTTTTTACAAGTTTTTGGAAACGCAAAAAACCCATCCTGATCTGCGCCATCCGCCTGCGCATGGGTGGCCGGGCTTTGTTATCCTTGGAAAACCGCTCGGCTGCACTGAGGCCTGGGGGTTGAATTCAAGCGAGATGGGCAAAATGCTCTGGAATCTGCTGGGAACCCTGGCGCTGGCTTATGGCGGCTTATCCGCCCTGCTGTTTTTCTTCCAGGAAAACCTGGCCTATTACCCGCAGATCGGCCGCGAGATCCAGTCCACCCCGCGCGAACATGGCCTCGACTACGAGCCGCTGACCCTAGCCACACCAGACGGCGAACGGCTGGATGCCTGGTTCGTGCCCAGGCCGCAGGCGCGCGGCGTCGTGCTCATCCTGCACGGCAATGCCGGCAACATCTCCCACCGTATGGATACGATTGCCATGTTCCATCGCCTGGGTTATGGCGTCCTGATTTTCGATTATCGCGGCTACGGCCGCAGCACTGGCCGCCCTTCCGAAGCAGGCTTATACCGGGACGCCCAGACCGCCTGGGATTACCTGGCCCGGCAGCGCGGCATTGCCCCCGGGCGCATCGTCCTGTTCGGCGAATCCCTGGGTGGCGCCGTGGCGGCCTGGCTGGCGGCGCGGGAGCAGCCGGGGGCGCTGGTGCTGTCTTCGGTTTTCACCTCGGCGCCGGAGCTTGCGGCGGACCTCTATCCCTGGCTGCCGGCGCGCTGGCTGGTTCGCCTGCGTTACGACACCCGCGCCGCGCTCGCAGCAGTGCGCGCCCCGGTGCTGGTTGCCCACAGTCCGGATGACGAGATCATCCCCTTCCGCCACGCTGAAATGCTGTTCGAAGCGGCATCGGAACCCAAGCTTTTTCTGCAACTGGCGGGCGGCCACAACGACGGATTCATCTTCATGCGCGAAGCCTGGGTCGATGTCCTGGCCGACTTCCTTATCAGGAATTCCATGAACGAATAATCCGCACCTGTTGCTCGCCGAGTTCCTCCTCCTCAACCCGCCGGCCGCGCTGCTGTAGCATTCACCGCCCTGTGCCGTTCGCCCCGGTGCGGGCAGATTCGGTTTGGTTCCAGGCTTGTCTATCCTGAAACCATTTAGGGTTGCGTTGCGCGCACCCGGCATGCAGCGCGGGCAAGCCGCAGAACGGAGGATTACATGACGACCTGGACCGTGGTGGCATACGCAGGCATGGGAATCATCCTGTCGCATCTACCGGTAGCGCCGAGCCTGGCCGCGCAAGCGCTTGGCGTTCATCAGCCTGCAAGCGCGATCCCGCTGCCAAATCCCGTCTCCACTGGCGTGTTGTCAGTGGAAAGCGCATTGCACAGCCGCAGGTCTGTCCGGGATTTTTCGCCCCAATCGCTGACGCTGGCCGAGGTGGCGCAACTCCTGTGGGCGGCGCAAGGCATCACCGGCCCCGGCGGAACGCGCACCGCCCCTTCCGCCGGGGCGCTCTACCCGCTGGAGCTTTATCTGGTGACGGGGAATGTTTCCGCTCTGGCCAAAGGGGTGTACAGGTATCAACCCCTCGGGCATTCATTGATTCGCCTTGCCGACGGCGATCAGCGCGCCGCGCTCGCGGCCGCCGCGCTCGGACAGGACTGGGTGAACGAGGCTGCGGCGGTGATTGTGGTGGCGGCGGCCCATGAGCGAATGACGCGGAAGTATGGCCAGAGAGGCGTGCGCTACGTGCACATGGAAGCGGGACACGCGGCGCAAAACATCCACTTGCAGGCGGTTGCGCTCAATCTGGGTACCGTGGTCGTGGGGGCCTTCGACGACGACAAGGTGAAAATAATCGTCAACCTGTCCGGCGACGAACAGCCCTTGTGCCTGCTGCCGATAGGCAGAATCAAGTAAGCGATGCGATGAAAACCGATGCGCGTAAACCCCGCTCCGGGATTTGGGTCTGGCTCGCGCTCATGCTCGCGCTGGCGGCGGGCTTGCGTTACATGACGCACATGCCGGGCAGTTCGCATGCCGGCCCGCTGCCGCCCTTGAGTGGGGCAGAAGCCGAGTTGCGCGACCGCCTCGGCAGGCACGTTGCCGTGCTGGCCGGTGAGATTGGCGAGCGCAACCTGTGGCGCCACGAGGCGCTCGAGGCGTCGGCCGAGTATATCGAACAGGCATTCCGGGCGGCAGGCTACGAGGTGACATCACAGCATTACACGGCGCAGGACAAGACCGTGCGCAACCTCGAGGCGGTTCTCCCCGGCGTTTCCCATGCAACTGAAATCGTGGTGATCGGCGCCCACTACGACTCGGTTGCAGGTTCCCCCGGCGCCAACGACAACGCCACCGGGGTGGCGGCGTTGCTGGAGATCGCGCGTCTGCTCGTGCGGGAGCAACCCGCGCGCAGCGTGCGCTTTGTCGCCTTTGTGAACGAGGAGCCGCCGTTCTTCTACACGGAGGAAATGGGCAGCCGCGTCTATGCGCGCCGGGCGCGCGAGCGCAGCGAAAAAATCGTCGCCATGCTCGCGCTCGAAACCATCGGTTACTACGCCGACGCAAGGGGAAGCCAGCATTATCCTTTCCCGTTCAGCCCGTTTTATCCGGATACCGGCAACTTCGTCGCCTTCGTCGGCAATCTCGCGTCACGCGAGCTGGTGCAGGCGTGCATGGCCTCCTTTCGCAGCCTGGCGGCCTTCCCCGCCGAGGGCATCGCCGCGCCGGGATGGATGGGGGGCATCCACTGGTCGGATCACTGGTCCTTCTGGCGGGAGGGCTACCCGGCGATCATGGTGACCGACACCGCCCTGTACCGCTACGCGCACTACCACGCCCAGACCGACACGCCCGACAAGATCGACTACGAACGCCTGGCGCGGGTGGTGGCGGGGCTTGCCGAGGTGACTCGCGATCTGGCCGAAAGGGACGCGGAATAGCCGCAGGCGGAAAGGTGCCGCCCGCACGATTCTGTTCTGTAACCAAAGAGGAATGACATGGGTCGGGAAGCCATTCTGAAAATCTACCGCCGCTATACCCGCAACTACGATCTGTATTTCGGGGCGCGGTTCCAGCCGGGGCGTTTGCCCTGCTGGCGGACGCTGAAAAAATTCTGGGCGCAGACCATCCCTTTCTCGAGGATGCGACGGTCGACAATCCAGACATGACAGGCAGGTCGTCGGCCATAGCCGCCATTGGCGCACTGCGCCACCTAGGTCAGCTATGCACCGCACATCGGCCATTGGCTAGAAATGCCGCTGAATGGCCGCTTGTATGGTTGGGTGGTGTTATCGGCTTTCTTCTGCAACATTGAAGAAACCGGGGTGGAGGGGCCAATGGCCGCATCTGCCTTCCTCCTGGCCTGAAGCCACAGGGATTCACTCATGGGTTTATCTTCCATTTCGAACCTGAAAGGAACCCTTCGTCTTGATCAGGGGTGTTTCGAAACTGTGTCTATATTCACTATAAGACGCTTTTCTGCAGCTATACGAATCAGGAGCATTTATGCACATGTCCAGTAATTACACGGGGAGCGCTTAGGCCGATGTCCAAGTTCTCCCTCGACGTCCTCAATCGGCGCGTCTTTGCCCATACCCGAACCGACGACCCGGATGTCATCCTCGGCGCGGTTTTCGGCGAGGATGCGGCGCTGACCCGGGTCGGCGGCGACATCCTCGCCTCGCATCTGGACCCCATCGTCGGCGCGGTGAAAGAGATCGGCTGGCTGGCGGTGCACGTGACCTGCAACGACATCGCCGCCACCGGCATCCCGCCGCGCTGGATCCTGCCGCTCGTGCTGGTGCCGCGGCCCGAGGACGAGGCGTTGCTGGGGGAGATCATGGGCGATGCGCGCCGCGCGGCCGACGAGCTGGGGGTGTCCATCAT
>Ga0105093_10001068_pt1 | contig 10452 bp, 6 predicted proteins | sample PPLLak3March2015_2_FD_79111 | JGI IMG/M metagenome (GOLD analysis project Ga0105093, IMG submission 79111) | Freshwater sediment microbial communities from Prairie Pothole Lake near Jamestown, North Dakota, USA - PPLs Lake P8 Core (3) Depth... | ecosystem: Environmental > Aquatic > Freshwater >... | reverse complement strand
ATGCCTTTGCCCGCGCCGCCCGCTGAAATATCAAAGGTAACTTTGGGGTGAAGCCTCTGGAATTCTTCTGCCCAACGCGTCATCATCGGGTAGAGCGCAAAGGCTCCGGAAATGGAAATGTTGCCTTGCAATTCATCCGACTGCGAATCAGCCGGCTTTGGGCTGCAGGCTTGGAGCAGCAGGGCGATTGCCATCATAATCGCCAGGGTCAATCGAAGGGTTTTGAACATGGTATTTTCTCCTTTTTGTTCAGATTGAAGATTTGTAATACGGTGATTTTTGATCACCGTATCTTCTGAAGTGAGGCTTCTAATTGGACATTTGCCAGTTGCACGTAACCCAAACGCTCCACTTGCGCCTGACCATCTGTCAGGATCCACAGAAGGAACGCTTGTACCAAGCCATCCGGTTTTCCATTTGTGACCAGGTACAAGAGCCGGGAGGGGGGAGCAGGATACAGTCCCGAAGCGACCGCCGCCGTGGCCTTTTGCCGGGTATCCAGGATTTCGTCCGGATCTGATTGCTTGTTCTCGTTCAAGTCAATGGGCAGGATAATTGTCCCTTGCGGGGCCACGTCACCGAGCCCGTAGGCATAGATCAGGTTGTTGTAGCCAATGCCCAGCGCATCCTTCTGGACGGCCTGCACCATGCCGGGATCGCCAAATTTGCCTTTGCCGAGCAGGTCATCTTGCACACCGCCCAGGAACAGGCTCCAGGTAGCAGCTGCTCTGCAGATGTCGGAGCGGGTATAGACATGGATCTCATCCGTGACTTCCAACCTGCCGATTACTTCTCCCCAGGTTTTGATTTCACCGGTGATGAAGATTTTGACCAGTGTGTGTTGTGTTATGCCTTGTGCCGGCAAGTCATCGAATACTGGGTTCTGTGCATTGACCAGTGGGAAAACCGCGTCCTTGGCAACAGGTAGCGTATATGCGCCCTGTGATTCTTCTCTGGCAGTGACCGGGCGGGAGAGCATAGCGATGTCCACTTTACCGGCCAGCATATCTTCCATGCCTTTGCCCGCGCCACCGCTGGTGATATCGAAATGCACATTGGGGTCGAGAGTTTGGAACTCTTCCGCCCAGCGTGTCATAAGTGGGTAGAGCGCAAATGCGCCAGAGATGGATATGTTGCCTTTCAATGGTTCTCCACTACGAGAAGAGGCGATTAGGCCGCAGGCAGTGACAATCAAGGCAATCAATAACATTGGGGCGAGGAAGCGAAACAGTTTTTTCATATTTGCCTCCAGCTTACCGAGCCGCCTATAAAGTCTATAGTAATAATATACTTTTACTTCCGTTTTTATCGAGGCGAAACCACTCGCCACGATCCAAAGCCTCAGTTTTCCAGTAAGGCGCGCGCCGCTTCGACGCGTTCGGTTACATCAGCCAGTGTTGTGTTATCAAGAATATCGGCGATGGCATTACGTACATCGCCCATCACCATGCGCAGTCCGCAGGTGCGTTCGTCGGGGCAGCTGCAAGGTTCGTAGGCCATGTGGCTCACGCAGCGGACAGGTGCCAGCGGCCCATCCAGCACGCGGAAGATCTGCCCCAGGTTGATGTCTTTCGGTTGGCGCGCCAGGTAGTAGCCGCCGCCAATGCCCATGCGACTTTGTAGCAGTCCGGCGTTCTTGAGCGCTAATAAAATCTGCTCCAAGTATTTAGCCGGAATTTTCTCCTGCGTTGAGATGTCTTTAATTTGCATCATCTCGCCAGGGGATTGATTCTGGGCGTAGGCCAGGTTGATCATGGCCCGCAGGCCATATTCACCGCGTTTGGAAAGTCTCATAGTCGATAAAGTCTATTGTTTCACTTGACTATCCTAAGTATAGTATCTTTTTTCACAAGAGTCAAGGTTTTTCAATCAATACTTCAAGTTCGCTAGTTCGAGTTTGTTGAGTAACCGCTGGCCGAGTAGCGACGAAAGAGTCCAGCATTTCCAACCAGATTTGGCCTTTTGGTCTCGATACAGACGCCAAAGAACGACGTCTCACTCGACCATCGGCTTTGTAGTCAAAAGCAAAAAACGGAAATTGTTTCTACACTGGTTCTTAGGATATTCACCCGGTTTGCCGACGGCAGGATGAGGGTTAAAGCGGATTTGGTTTGGAGGTTGGGCTAAGTGATCTCCCCACTTTGGGCTTTTCATGATTTGGCGACAGGATTCTGCCGAGAGCGAAGTATATTCCGAGTTTGGCTCCCCCGTATCCCGCTCTTCCACGATCAGCACCGATGCATCCCGGCTGAGCAAAATCGTATGCCAGGTATTGCGTCGGACGTTGCAGATTTTGCCAATTTCCAATGTCTGCGAATGAATCGCATCCACCTGCGAGCCATTGCCTCCAATAATCAAAACCCCCTTTCCCTTGGTCAACACAAAAACCTCGTCCGTTTCGGTATGGCGCTCCATCGTATTGTTGCGTTCCGGGTGGATGTCGTCCAGGTAGTTCAGGATCGCCACCCGCCAGCCGTTGAACGCCACCAGCGGTTGGAATCCCTCGCCCTCGTAACTATGGATTTGCAGCCAGGCCTCGTCCATACTATTTCCCCAGCCAGACATCAACCCGATGCTCGTCGCCGGGCAAATCCGCCGGGATTAAGTTCCCGGGAACATCTTTCCCGTCCACGGTCATTTTGACAACGCCCCTGCACACGCCCTCTGGGTTATGGACAACGATCCGGTACGTGCGGGACCTGAACCTGCGCGTCGCCGAAAAGCCTGCCCATGCTGATGGGATACACGGGTCGACCCGCAAACCGTCCAGTTCAGGGCGAATGCCCAAAATGTACTGTGTCGCGCTGAAGTAGCTCCACGCCGCTGCGCCCGTCAGCCAGGATGTGCGGGAGTTGCCCGGGCGGGGGGAGAAGGTGGAGTAAGTGGTCTGCGACTGAACGTACGGTTCGCACTGGCGGATCTCAGCACGGGTATTATAGGCAGCCGGCATGGCGGCACGGTAATATTCGTAGGCGCGATCGCCGTCCCCCAGCATACACTCGGCCATCACGCCCCAGCCTTGCGTGTGGTTGAAGATACCGGCATTCTCTTTGATGCCAGGGTTGAAGACGACTGCACGCATAACATCAATTGATGTCTTGACAAAGGGTGGGGCAGAGAGCATCAATCCGTAAGGTGTGGCAAGCTGCTTATGGACAGTTTCCATGCAGCGTGTGGCCTGTTCGGGCGTGGCCGCCCCACTGAGCACCGACCAGACCTGCGTATTCAGATAGACTTGCCCTTCCTCGTATTCTTTCGTGCCATAAACCGTGCCTTCGTCGCCAATAGCCCAGATGAACCAATCGCCATCCCAGGTATGGGCTTGAATATTGGCATCCAATTTCTCACGCTCCCCGAGCGCCCAGGTAGATTCTTCGGGGTGGCCCAATTGATCAGCAATTTCGGCATAAACGGTCAGCCCCAGCCGCACCTGAAAGGCAACAAACAGACTCTCGCGATAGTAGCCGAGTTTCAGGCAATCATTCCAGTCCGCGGATAGCCCGCAGGGCAGGCCGTGTGCCCCGGTGCGCTCCAGGTTGAATTCAAGCGCACGCCGCAGGTGACCGAAGATGGTCGCTTCACCATGATCGGCGTAGGGCAGAACCTTGTTATAGAAATCGAAGTCACCCGTCTCGTTGACATAGGCAGGGACGGCGTTGAAGAACCACAAACAATCGTCAGAGCGATATTCCTCATCGGCGGGCAGAGTCTCGTGGCCTGGTTGGTGCTCGAACGGCTTGATGACAGGCATCGCACCGCCGTTGGAGACTTGTCCTGTCAACATCAATTCCAGACGCTGGCGCGCCTCATCAGGGATGGCGGCCACCACGCCGAGGAGATCCTGGACCGAGTCGCGGAAGCCCAGTCCGTCGCGTTCGCCGTTGTAAACCAGGCTGGCGGCGCGTGACCAGGCGAAGGTAATCAGGCTGTTGTACAGGCCCCAGACATTGACCGTATGATTGAACTCCTCGTCAGGCGTTTCGACAACTAGACTGCCAAGCCTATCATGCCAGTGGGATTTCAATTTTTGTAGTTCCAATTCGGCTCGTTCGAGCGAGCCGAATTCGGTGAAGATCCGTTTGCCAACAGTGCGCGCATCGCCAATGCCGAGCATGACCAGTATCTCGCGGCTCTCGCCGGGTTGGAGGGTGAGGCCAATTTGTAGACTGCCACAGGCATTGTCACCGTAAACAGTGCTGTTCGTGCATTGCCCCTGCTCGACGGCCAGCGGGTTGTGATAGCCACGGTAAGGGCCTAAGAAAGATTCTCGGCTGGTATCAAAACCATTTATAACGGAACCAGACAGACCCATCCAGGTATGACGCGCAATATCGTGAAGGAAGAAACCCTCGGTTTCGGATGTCAAATTATCCTGGATGGCGAGCCGCAACAGATTGTCTTCCGTCAACTCGCCGCGTATGATGAAGAGTGAGTATTGCAGGTTGACCGAGTCTTGAAAGGTATCCCATTGATTTGTAAATTCACAGAAGGAAAACAGGGATAGCGCACGGGGATGGTCGCTCTCATTGGTAACTTTCAACCGCCAGTATTCGAAGGTCTGGCCAAGCGGGACAAAGTAGGTGGCCTCGGTGGCGATACCTGCATAGCGCGATTCAATGACCGTATAGGCCGTGCCGTGGCGGCAGATGGACTGGTATTGGTCGAGCGGCTTGCCCATGGGCTGCCAGGAGGCCGACCAGTAGTCGCCGCTGGCGTTGTCTCGCAGGTAGAAGTAGCGGCCAGGTTGATCGAGCGGGACACTGTTGAAACGCAATCGCAGGAAGCGTCCGCGCGCGCCCGACTGAAAAAAGCCGTAGCCACCCGCATTGTTGGTGATGATCGCCCCGTACTCTGTAGAGCCAAGATAGTTGCTCCACGAACCCGGCGTATCGGGGCGGGTGATGACGTACTCTTTTGCATTGTCGTCGAAATGTCCGTATTGCATGGGAATCCTCTTGTGTGATACGCCAATTATGTCGATCTGTCATGCTATCGCATCATAAATGTTGCATTACGCTTAATCGATGGCGTTGGCTCGGATCACCTGCCCGTACCACTTTGCACTGGATTTCGGGATGCGCTGCTTTGTCTCATAGTCTACATAGATCAGACCGAACTGTTTGGTGTAGCCATACGCCCACTCGAAATTATCGAGCAAGGACCAGGCAAAATATCCTTTGACGGGAGCACCGATGGCGATGGCTTGATTCACTTTTTCCAGGTGGCGCTTGATATAACTCAGGCGTGCCGGGTCATCCACTTGCCCTTCTGGGCTGACCTGATCTTTGAAAGCCACGCCGTTCTCGGTAATGTAAATGGCAGGAAAATTGTAGTCGAAATGCAAACGCCCAAGTATCTGGTACATGCCGTCGGGGTAGACTTCCCAACCCATTTCTGTAAATTCGTCATTAGGAAATACTGTGCGTGGGGCATTCTCCTCTTCACTAACCTGGGAGGAGCGGGCAATACCACGTGTGTAATAATTAACTCCCAAAAAGTCAATGGGCGCAGAAATAGTTTCCGAGTCCCCGACTTGAACGAATTCCATTGCATCGCCAAACCCATTGACCATATCCTGCGGATATGCCCGGCCAACCAACGGATCAAGGAACCAGCGGTTGATGTATCCGTCCATCCAAGTAGCCTGTGCCCGGTCTGCGACACTTGGGGATGCGGCTACCTGTGGACTCAAATTCAGTGTAATTCCCACGTTGGCATCAGGGCTATTTGTACGAATGATCGGCACAGCCATTCCATGCGACAGTAGCAAATGATGGGATGCTGCCAGCGCCTCATGCAAGTTGGTATGGCCAGGGGCATGGCGCCCTTCCCGATAAGCAACAAACGCACTCACATATGGTTCGTTGAGCGTGATCCAATTCTTAACCCTGTCTCCCAATTCGCGGCTAACAACCTCTGTATATTGAGAGAATGCATCCACGATCTTGCGTGCAGGCCAGCCGCCCTCATCTTGCAGGCGCCGCGGCAGATCCCAGTGATAAAGGGTGACATATGGTTCGATGCCTGCTTCCAGCAATGCATCCACCAGGCGACTGTAGAAATCAAGCCCGGCCTGGTTGACCTTCCCATGGCCATCGGGGCGAATGCGCGGCCACGCTACCGAGAAACGGTAGGCGTTCAGCCCCATTTCTCTCATCAGGGCCAAATCGTCCTGCCAGCGATGATAGTGGTCGCAAGCTATATCGCCCGTATCGCCATTATCCACTTTTCCTGGCGTGTGGCTGAAACGGTCCCAGATGCTTTCGCCTTTGCCATCTTCGTCCCATGCGCCTTCGATTTGATAGGATGCAGTGGCTGCCCCCCAGACAAAATCTTTCGGGAACACAATTTTTTTGTCACTCAAGATGATGCTCCTTAAATATATATCCGAAAATTGCTCTCGTCGGATTCTCTGGCGAAGCGCTCCTGCGTGAGCTTATTTTTCAGATAGGGTCTTGTTCGTAATTAGATTTTACGGACAGTCCAGCCATTCGATGGGTTGGCTGCCAGCCTCGCCCAACCCGTAACCGTAGGGGAACAGCGGGGCGTCACAACCATTCAGCTTGGCTGCGTTGTTTTTGTTGACAGGCAACTGCTCGTTGGTCCGCGGCCATGTATAGGGAAGTTTCCCGGTAAAAGGATAATCGCCAAATAGAACATCGGTCACTCCCGCGCCTTCCGTGCCGGGGAGCCAGGCTGCTACCCAGGCATCTACCATCTTGAACTGCCCGGTGATGACGAGCGGCCGTCCGGAGAGAATGATGACAACCAGCTTCTGGCTATGGGCGCGCAGGTTTGTAATGGCTTGTACGTCTGCTTGCGAGAGACTCAGGCCGGCTGCATCACCTACCCCTTCGGCATAAGGCTGCTCACCGACCACAATAATACCAATATCTGCCATCCTATCGAACTCACCGCGGACATTATATTCCACCTTTGCATTCTTCGAGACTGCCGCCTGAATACCCTGCAGGATGGTCGTGCCGGGCTGGATATCCCCAGACTTGCCCTGCCACTCAGTAGTCCAACCTCCGCACTGCATCCCAATATCATCCGCCCCCTGCCCGGCAACGTAAATCAAGGGTGTATCCTTTGCTACTGGGAGAGTGGAATTGTCATTCTTCAACAGGACTAACGACTCACGCACGGCCTGGCGTGCCAGTGCGCGGTGCGCGTCCGAGCCAACAGCATCGAGCAAAGCTGGGTCGGCGTACGGATGATCGAACAAACCAAGTTCAAACTTGACCGTCAGAATGCGACGCACTGCATCGTCAACGCGTTCTTCGGGGATATCGCCCTCCTGGACAGCCTGTTTCATTGCATCAATGAAGCGGATGTAATCGTAGGGGACCATGTTCATGTCTATGCCAGCATTGATGCCCGTAACGATCGAAGCATAGTAGTCATCGCTAATCTGGTCCATGCCACCCCAGTCGGAAACGACGAAGCCCTGGAAACCGAGTTCGCCCTTGAGCACATCGGTAATCCAGTATTTCTGGGCGTGCATCTTGGTCCCGTTCCAACTGCTGAAAGAAATCATCACGCTCTTTGCTCCGCTGTCCACGGCGGTCCGGTAGGGCGGCAGAAATAAGCTTCGGATAGCGGTTTCATCAAAACGCATGTCGCCCTGATCGAGCAAGTATGGTTTATAGATAATCTGGGTCGAAGTGCCAAAGGTTGTGCCGCCATCGCCAAGAAAATGTTTGGGTGTAGCCAGCAGGTACAGGTCCTGACCTGGAGCGGGAGTATATCCATCGGGCAGGGATTGTAATCCCTGGATGTAGGCATTCCCCAATTCACTTACCAAATCGGTATCTTCTCCGTAGGACTCATATGTCCGGCCCCAACGGATATCCTGCGGGACAGCGATGACCGGGCCAAAATTCCAGGGGATACCCGTTGCCAGCATCTCCTCGGCAGTTGCCCCTCCGATTTGGCGGACCAGGTCAGCATTCCGGGCAGCGCCCAGGCCGATTTGCTGTGGAAAAACCGTCGCGCCGTATAAACTTGCGTGACCGTGGATCGCGTCCACGCCATAGATGATCGGGATGCTCAATCGAGTTACCAAAGCTTCTTGCTGGAACCCTTCGATCGTCCTGGCCCAGGATTTTGCCGAGTTCGCAGATAGGCTGCCGCCTCCACCGCTCAAAATCGAGCCGATGAAATAGTGGGTGATGTCTCCCGGCCGGATGCTGTTTTCTTCGACTTGCGTCATCTGACCGATCTTCTCATCTAACGTCATCTGTCCCAACAAAGCATCGACTCGTTCTGAGACCGGCTGGCTGGAATCGACAGCGAGAGGGGTTGGAATGGCCGTTGTAGTCAGTGGAGCGGGGGGAGAAACCACCTGACCGCAAGCCGAAAGCCAAAAAACAATCACCAAAAGAACAGCAATTGCACGGCGCATAAGATTTCCTTCTATACCCAAGCGGATTTATTTCACTATTACAAGAACACCAACTTGTTTTGTCCCCTGCGGGGGGAAGGGAACAACGGTTCCAGCAATGGGAAGGCCATCTACTTCCAATTGAATGCTATTACCCGGTCCGCGCCGCTCGACCTTGATCTCGTATCGGACTCCCCGGTAATTGCGCACCGCTTCGAAGCCGTCCCAAGCGGATGGGATAACCGGCGCAACCTGTAGCCCATCGTATGTGGGCTGGATTCCTAAGATCCACTGGGTAATGGCAACGTAGTTCCAGGCGGCGGTGCCCGTCAGCCAGGAGTTTTTGGCCTCACCATGGGCAGGCGCGTCTTTGCCCGCAATCATCTGGGCGTAGACATATGGCTCGCAACGATGTACATCGCTCAGTTCTTCGCGTGCTGATGGATTGATACGCAGGTAATAATCGAGCGCCTTGTCGCCACGCCCGATCATCGTTTCGGCAATCATGATCCAGGGGTTGGTGTGACAGAAAATCCCCGCGTTCTCTTTGTAACCAGCGGGATATGTTGAGATTTCGCCCAGGTGCAGATAATATCTCGTGAAACCAGGCTGGTGCAGGACTATACCGTGCGGTGTGGCCAGATGCTCGGCCACTGAGTTCAACGCCTTTTCGGCGCGGCCATCCTCCATACCCAGGCCAGCCATCACGCATATCCCTTGCGGCTCGATGAAGATGCGCCCTTCGTCGTTTTCCTTCGACCCAAGCACATGACCGAAGTCATCATACGCGCGCCGGAACCAGTCGCCGTCCCAGCCTGCAGCCCAGACCACTTTTTCCATTTCCGAAGCGGCGTTCAGGTAAAAGGTTGAGGGTTGCAGATCGAAGGTTTGGGGTGTACCTTCAACGTTAGACTGGTGACTTTCAACCAACACGGCCATTTCTTTCGCCGCCAGCACAAACAACCCGGCAATAAAGACCGATTCGGCAACTTTGCCTTCTTTATTCGTTGTGGTCTGGAAGGATTGTCCAGGCGTATCGGAGAAGCAATTCAGGTTCAGGCAGTCGTTCCAGTCGGCGCGGCCGATGAGCGGCAAGCGGTGCGGGCCAAGGCGATCCAACGTATATTGGATCGAGCGCTGCAAATGCTCATGGAGCGGCTTTTCCGTGCCAGGAACATTATCATAAGGCACAGCTTCATCCAGGATGCTCCAATCGCCGGTCTCTTTCAGATAAGCAGCTACCGAGAGCACCAACCAGAGCGGATCGTCGTTGAAATTGCCGCCCACATCATTGTTGCCGCGTTTGGTCAACGGCTGGTATTGGTGGTATGCGCCGCCTGTTGGCAACTGCGTGGCCGCCAGGTCCAGAATGCGCTCACGGGCCCGCTCCGGGATCAGGTGCATGAAACCCAGCAAATCCTGGTTCGAATCGCGGAAGCCCATGCCGCGTCCGATGCCGCTCTCGAAGTAGGATGCCGAGCGGCTCATGTTGAACGTAATCACCACCTGGTAGGCATTCCAGATGTTGACCATACGGTCTGTATGCACGTCGGGCGTGTTCACCGTGAACTTGCCAAGCAGGCCATCCCAGTATTTTCGCAGCGCCACAAACGCCTTCTCCACCTCGTCCGCATTCAGGTAGCGGGCAATAATCGGCAAGACTGTACACTTGTTAATAGTCTGCGAGTCGGGCGGGTCGAACTTGGCATCCTTGGGATTTTCATGATAGCCCAGGATGAAGATGACTTTTTTCTGTTCGCCTGCCTTCAAGCGGACTTTGACGTGCTGCGCGCCGATGGGCTGCCAGCCGTGCGCGATCGAGCCGGACAACTGGCCTGCTTCCACTGCTTGAGGCGCATCCCAGCCCCGGTATGGACCGAGGAAGGCTCCGCGGTCGGTGTCGAACCCGGCCAGCGGTTCGGAACAAGCCAGGTAGGCGAAGTGATCGCGGCGTTCGCGGTATTCAGTTTTGTGATATATGACGCCCTCACCCCCGGCGGAAGATGAGCAATCGACCTCTACTTCCCCAACCGAATAATTGCGCTGGAAATTGGTGGCGTCGTCAT
>Ga0105093_10001067_pt1 | contig 10456 bp, 6 predicted proteins | sample PPLLak3March2015_2_FD_79111 | JGI IMG/M metagenome (GOLD analysis project Ga0105093, IMG submission 79111) | Freshwater sediment microbial communities from Prairie Pothole Lake near Jamestown, North Dakota, USA - PPLs Lake P8 Core (3) Depth... | ecosystem: Environmental > Aquatic > Freshwater >... | reverse complement strand
GTTTCCGCCACCTGCCGGGCCTCCGCCTCCACCCGCTCCAGGCGCACCCGGGACGCCTCAGCCTCTTTCAGAACGCACTCCTTATCGCGGCGGATCTCACCGGCGCGTGCGTCGAGCCGGGCCTGGTGCCCTTTCAGCGTCGCGCCCGCCTGCTCGATCCGATCCAGACCGGCGATCATCTCGTCTTCGATCTTGGACCCGATGGCGCGCAGATCTTCGATCTCCTTGAGCCCGGCCTGATACTCTTTATTGGTCTTGACGGCGCGCAGCTTCTCCTGGCTCTTATCGATCCGACCCTGGCTATTCTGAAGTTCGGACTCGAGCGCACGGTATCCTTTGTTCAGTTCCTGCAGCAGGCCCTTGCCGGATTCGACGGCATCGGCGAACTCCTTGAGTTGGGCATCCAGCCGGCGCGTGCGTTCCTCCACCTGGTCCAGCACCAGACGGATGTTGCGGATCTCGGTCTCGAGGCTCTGCAGCCTGATCAGTTTGTGGATTTGATTGCGAACGTCATCTGCCATAGCCACCTTGTCTATAGAAACGTGAATGGGTCTTTTTCCAGCGGGCACGCCTCCACTCGGACGGAAAGGCGTTTCCGGACCAACGCCTTGGCCAGCCGCTGCACCAGGGCATCCTTCATGAGGTGCTCGGAGTGAAAATGACCGACATCGAGCAACCCCCGGTGCGCGGCTTCTGCATCCCGGGCGTCATGGTAGCGCAGGTCACCGCTGATCAGCACCTGGGCGTCGGATTGAAGGAAATTCGGCATCACGCCGCTGCCGCTGCCGGTCGACACGGCCACTCGCTCAACCCGCAGCTGCGGGTCGCCCGCGATGCGGACCCCCTCGGCCCCGAGTCGCCGCTTGACCGAAAGGGCCAGTTCCGAAAGCCGACACGGGCGCGCCAGCAGCCCGACCCGGCCGATCCCGTGCCGGTTTCCGGCGACGGCCGGGTTGGCGATGAGCGGCTGCACCCGCGTAAGCTCCAACCGCTGCGCCAGCAGGTCGTTCAGCCCCTGCGACACGGCATCCAGATTCGTGTGCACTGAAAAAACCGCCAGGCGGTGCTGGAGCGCCTGTCCGATCGCAGCGCCGATCGGGCGCTGCACGTCAATGCGCGTGAGTGGCTGGAAGATCAAGGGATGGTGCGTGACGAGCAGGTCGATCCGGCCGGCGCACGCGGCGTCGATGACCGCCGGGCTTGCGTCGAGCGCGATCCATACGGTTTTGACGTCGCGCCCGGGATCGCCGAGCTGCAGACCGACATTATCCCAGGGCTCTGCCAGCCCCGGCGGGGCGATCGTGTCGAGAATCCGGACGATGTCTCTTAGAAACGCGCCCATGCCGAGAGTCCCCCGTGATCGAAAAAAAGGACCGGAGCGCGCAGGCGGCACCGGGCGCGGAAAAAAGGCGCGGGCTCCAAGCCCCACGCCTTTTTTCCGAAGCGGCTCGCACGATCCGTCATCTGTGATCCGTCGCAGCGATGGGCCCACCTGGGATCGAACCAGGGACCTACCGGTTATGAGCCGGTGGCTCTACCAGCTGAGCTATGGGCCCATGTTTCCAACCCGTCTCGCTTGTATCGGCCGGCCGGGCGTTTGTCAAGCGAGTCGTCGGCTTGCGTTTGGCCTACGATACTCGCGACGAGCATAGACCTGATTATCTCCCACGATGCATCGGCATCTTTCCCTGATCTGAAGGGAGCGAATTCCCTTTTCGCTCCCTTCAGGTTTCGATGAAATGCTTCAGCTTTCGGCTGCGGGTGGGATGCCGCAGTTTTCGCAGTGCCTTGGCCTCGATCTGGCGGATGCGCTCGCGGGTGACGGCGAAGTCCTGGCCCACCTCCTCCAGGGTGTGGTCGGCCTTCTCGCCGATCCCGAACCGCATCCGCAGCACTTTTTCCTCCCGCGGCGTCAGCGTCGCCAGCACCTTGCGGGTCTGCTCGGCCAGGTTCATGCTGACGGCGGCCTCCGAAGGCAGCATGAACTTCTTGTCTTCGATGAAGTCCCCCAGATGGCTGTCTTCCTCCTCGCCGATGGGAGTCTCCAGCGAAATCGGCTCGCGGGCGATCTTGAGCACCTTGCGCACCTTCTCGAGCGGGATCTCCATCTTCTCGGCGATCTCCTCCGGCGAGGGTTCCCGGCCCTGTTCCTGCACCAGATAGCGGGAGGTGCGGATGAGTTTGTTGATCGTCTCGATCATGTGCACCGGAATGCGGATCGTGCGCGCCTGGTCCGCGATCGCCCGCGTGATCGCCTGCCGGATCCACCAGGTGGCGTATGTGCTGAACTTGTATCCGCGCCGGTACTCGAACTTGTCCACCGCCTTCATGAGGCCGATGTTGCCCTCTTGGATCAGATCGAGGAACTGCAGCCCTCGGTTGGTGTATTTCTTGGCGATGCTGACCACCAGCCGCAGGTTGGCCCGGGTCAGCTCGCTCTTGGCAAGCTTGGCCATCAGGCGGCCCTCTTCCACGCTGGTCATGATGCGCTTCAGCGTTCGGATGTTGGCGCACAGCTCCGCCTCCCGGGCGATCACCCCCTCCAGGGTGCCCTTGATGTCGGCATAGGCCCCCGCCAGCTCGTCCCGCGTCATGTCGCACCGGCTGGAAGCCCATTTCGTGAAGGCGGTCTTGGAAGTGAGGTGATCGCGCAGCTCCTTGACCGTTGCGCGGAGCTTGTCCGCGCTCTTGGGGATTTTCTTGGCCATCGTCTCGAACCACAGGATCTGCTCGAGAATCGCACCCTCGATGTCATCGATCACGTCGCCTTCCAGGCGCCAATCCTTCAGCAGATTGAAAATATCGGAAATGCCCTTCTGCAGGCTCCGCTTGGCATTGCGCTGCTCGTCCGGGTCTTCGTCCAGCGCGAAGGCCTTTTCACGATGAGGGCGGGTCTGCTCGTGGATGGACTTGATCTGGCGGATGGTCTCCAGAAACTTTCCGGTTTGCGCCACCTCGTCGTTGTAAGTGTCGCCCTCGTCGATGTCCCGGAGAACGTGCTTCGGCCGCAACGTCCCATTTTCGATTTTTTCGCCCAGGCGGATGATTTCCTCCACCCCCGCGGTGCTATCCAACAGCGCCCGCAGCACTTCCTGCTCGCCGGATTCGATCTTCTTCGCGATCTCCACCTCGCCCTCCCGGCTGAGCAGGGTGACCATGCCCATCTCGCGCAGGTACATCTTGACCGGGTCCGTAACCGCGCCGTAGTCGGTGGCATCGATGTCCTCGTTCACCGCCTTGCTTTCGGCGACGGCTTTCACCGTCTTCACAAGCTTCTTGTTCTGCTTTTCGTCCACCACCTCGATACCGTTGTCGTCAAACAGCATCAGGGTTTCATCGATCTGATCCGGGGAGAGCATATCCTCGGGCAGCATCTCGTTGATCTCATCATAGGTCAGGTACCCCTGCTTCTTGCCCTTGGCCAGGAGTTCCGTGATGGCCTTCTGGTCGACTTTTTTAGCGGAAGGCTTTTTAGCGTCCGCCGCCGGCGCGGGTGCCTCTCGCTTTTTGACCGTCTTGGTCGTTTTGGCCGCAACGGCCGGCTTTTTCACTGGATGAGCCTTCTGGGCCTTCTTCGCGGGTTCCTTCTTCGCTGCAACTTTTTTGGCCATACCTGGTGCCTCCCCCAATTCTCCGTATTCAACGGGCCGGGACATGTCTGGGGATACCCCCTGGTTTCATCCCCGGCCGTCCGACCGTGCCGACACACCGGTGTGCGGGTCTGCACAGGCGGCGCGTCTCGCCAGCGCCGGCTACCCTTCACGCTCACGCCGCGCGGCCACCTTCTGCTTTTCCCGGCGCACAGCCATTTTCTGCTTTTCGCTCAACAGCCGCGTAATCTCAGTATCGTTGTGCGCCTTTTCAGCGGCTTCGATCTCTTTCTGGATTGCCGTGCGTGCACCCGTCTTTTGGTGCCCTTCCACAAAACGAGTCAGCAGGGTCCGGCAGCCGTTCCGGTTCCAGTTCTCGTCCCCCATGGCCAGGAATGCCAACTGCTCCTGGATCGCGGCATCCTCCACGCGCTCCAAGAGCCCGGCCACACTCTCGGCAGACCCTCGCCAGCGGCTGACGATGTTCTCGCCCAGGGTTTTCATCCGGTCATTCGTGAAATACCCCAGGATGCCGCGCTCCACCACTTCCGGCAGGATCTCCGGGAACTGCAGCATCATGGCGATGATGCGCTGCTCGAAGCGCTCATCCCCTGTCGCGGGGGTCACCGCGCGGCTGGCCGTCCCGGCCGGGACCGCCGCTGGTCGCTGCCCGCTGCGGTCGGCATGTTCTTTCAGCCGCTCCAGAATAACCGCCTCGGCCAGTCCGACGCGCTCGGCCAGCTGCTTGACATAGAGCGCCCGCGCAACGCTGTCGTTGACGGACATCAGGGGTGCCTGAAGATCACCGACCACGCGGATCTTGCCCTCCGTGGTGAGCCCGTGCCGGGCGACGGCGCTTTCGATCATGAAGCTGATAATGCCCGGGGCGGACTGCGCCAGCCGGTTGAACGCCTCGGCACCGAACCGGTTCATGAACGAGTCCGGGTCGTGTCCTTCCGGCAGCACCAGGATGCGGGTGTCTGCCTGGTCCTCCCGGAACACGTCCCCGCGCCGGAAATCCACGTGTTCTCTCCAAAAAATGTCGATGCAGCGTTCCGCAGAACGAATCCCGGCCACATCGGAATCGTACACCAGGACCATCCGGCCGGCATACCGAGTCAACAGCCGGATGTGGTCGGGAGTGAGCGCGGTTCCCAGCGTGGCGACGGCATTCTCGACCCCGCCCTGGTGCAGGGCGATCAGGTCGAGATAGCCCTCCACGATGAACACCGAGCCCGCCGACCGGCACGTCTCCTTGGCGCGGTGCAGACCATACAGCACCTTGCGTTTGGTGTAGACGGGAGTTTCGGGGGAGTTTAAATACTTGGGCGTCGAATCGTCCATCACGCGCCCCCCGAAACCGACCACCCGGCTGCCCTCATCGAAAATGGGAAAGATAATGCGCTCCCGGAACCGATCGTAAAACCCGGAGCCGTCCTTGCGGCTGACCACCAACCCGGCCTTCTCGAGCAGCGCGGGAGCGATCTTCTTGCGGGCCATGGACCCCAGGAGGTAATCCCAGCCGGGCGGGGCAAACCCCAGCTGAAAAACCTCCAGCGTCGCACGGCTGAACCCCCGCCGCTCCAGGTAGGTGAGCGCCTGTTTGCCCTCCGGGTGATGCCACAACGCCTGCCGGTAGCACTCGAGGGCCTGCCGGTTGACCTCGAAAAGCCGCTCGCGTTCGCTGACGCGGCGCTGCTCATCGGGCGACAGCGATCGCTCCGGGATCTCCACCCCGCACCGTCGGGCCAGCGTGCGCACGGCTTCGGCAAATGGCGCCCCGTCCCGCTTCATGAGAAAACTGAACACATTCCCGCCGCTGCCGCAGCCGAAACAGTAAAAGATCTGTTTGTCGGGGCTTACGGTAAACGAAGGGGTTTTTTCCGCATGGAACGGACACAGTCCAACGAAATTTTTCCCGGTTTTCTTCAGAAGCACCGTTTCTGAAACCACGTCCACGATGTCGAGCGCGCTGCGAATTTCAGAAAGCTTGTCTTCCGAGATGTAGTTTGCCAAAAAAAGCAACCTCCATCGTCCAAGAACGGGGAAAGTGGATTAATGGGTGGTGGGACTGGTTATGATATGATGGTACGCCTGATTATCGTTGAGTCGGTTTTCGTAACCCGGAACCGTCCCTGAAGCTACCCTAAGCGCAAGTAATAAGTGTATATTTTAAACCAATAGAATAGATTGTCCAGACCTCGTTGTCAAGCCCGTTGGCCTACTTATTCGAAAAAACGTCGCTTATCCGGCCGCCCTGCCGCGTCAGGGCCAGTGCCTCGGCGAACTGGATGGCCCCGCTGTAAAGGGCCTTGCCGGTGATGACGCCGATGACCCCCGCCTCCTCGAGCGGCAGCAGACCCCGGATGTGCTCCAGGGTGCCCACCCCCCCGGAGGCGATCAGCGGGATACGGATCGCCTCCGCCAGGCGGCGCGTCTCCTCGATGTTCGGGCCGGTCTGCATGCCGTCGCGGTGGATGTCGGTAAAAATGATGGCGGCGATGCCGCAGTCCTGCAAACGCCGGGCGAGATCCACGGCCTCGATGTCCGTGGTCTGCGTCCAGCCGTGCGTCGCGACACGGCCGTTGCGGGCATCGATGCCCACGGCGATGCGGCCGGGGTGCGCCCGGCACACCTCCCGCACCCAGGCCGGGTTCCGGATGGCCTCCGTGCCGATGACCACCCGATGCACCCCCTGCTCCAGGTACGCCTCAACCGTTTGACTGTCGCGCACACCTCCGCCAATCTGCACGGGGATGCGGATCGATGCGCGGATGCGGGCGACGACCTCAGAGTTGCACGGCTTTCCGCTGACCGCACCGTCCAGATCCACCACGTGCAGCAGTTCGGCACCGGCATCGGCCCAGCGCCGGGCCATTGCCGCCGGGTCATCGGCGTAGACGGTCTCCTCCTGCATGCGCCCCTGGACCAGGCGGACGCACTTGCCGTTTTTAAGATCGATGGCAGGTATGATCAGCATGGGTTGAACCGTGAAAGCGAGCGAATCATAAAAAAGACCGCATCCCTGTCGTTGGTCGGGTGCGACTGCCGGCACACGAAGTGCGCCACTCTCTTTTACCGGCTACAGCGACCCCTTGGAGGAGCGCACGCCGGTGATGCGTTCGTCGCGTGCGACGGCCTGGTTCAGCGCGCGCCCGAATGATTTGAACGCGGCTTCCAGGATGTGATGTTCATTTTCACCGTAGGGCACGGTGATGTGCAGGTTCATCCCGGCCCGGTTGGCGAGCGACTTGAAAAACTCCTTGGCCAGGCTGCGGTTGAAGGACCTTTCCACCGCAGCTCCGGCCGGCACCTGGAACACCAGGTAGGGGCGCCGGGACAGGTCGATGACGACGGTGGCCAGCGCGTCGTCCATGGGGGTCACGGCATATCCGTAGCGCCGGATGCCCTTGCGGTCGCCGAGGGCTTTTTCGACGGCATCGCCCAGCACCAGGCCGACATCCTCCACCGTGTGGTGTGAATCCACCTCGATGTCCCCCTGGGCGTGCACGGCGAGGTCGAAGAACCCGTGCACGCTGAACAGCGACAGCATGTGATCGAAAAACGGTATCCCAGTGTTCACGTCGGCGCGACCGCTTCCATCCAGATCGATGCCGACCGTGATGGTGGTCTCGTTCGTCCTGCGTTCAAGCTCGGCTCTCCGGTTCATCGTGACTCGCATCCCCCTGTTGCGCCTGCCGCCCGGCCAAACCCGTTAGCGTTCACCCCACCGGCCAAAAAAATTGGGGAGGTTCCGTGCGGAACCGCCCCAACGCGATTCTGTTCTGGCGTCTTCACGGCATTCACACCGGGATGTGCAGGCAGTTGCGGTGTTCCATTTTCCATAGCGTTGTGCTATGGAATTTTCATGCCAGAAACGTCGCTTCAACATGATGAGGTGGTGGAGATGAGGGGGCTCGAACCCCTGGCCTCGGCGTTGCGAACGCCGCGCTCTCCCAGCTGAGCTACATCCCCACACAAAGTTTCTTTTTAACAAAATATTCGCGGCCGGTCAACCACAAATATTATCCGACGGCACCGAGGAGGGCCTGCACGGCATGGACAAGTTGATTCTGCAAGACGCTTACAAGCAGTTCACGCTGGACCAGGACAAGGTACTGCCGCCGGAGGACACCGTGGCGCGTTTCCGCGACGCGCTTGAGCGCGTGCGCCTGGACATTCTGAAGGACACCGTCCGGATTGACAAGGGCCGGCTCGGCATTCCCGTCTACATCAGCCGCTGCGGCCGCGATGCCGCAGGGATCATCGGTACCCGCAAGCAAATGGGCAAGGGTGCCACCCCCCAGCAAGCCGAGGCCAGCGCGGTCATGGAACTGGCCGAACGATTCAGTTTTTTCAGCTTCCTCAAGCAGCACGACCGGTTCATCCGCGGGACACTGGCCGACGTCCGCGACCACGCCATCCCTTTCGAGATGATCGCCCGGTCGGTCCACGACGAATCGGAGGATCTGCCCGCCAGCCGGAGAATTTTTGAATCGCTGCCCCTGAAGTGGACCTGGGCGCACAACCTGACCCGGGGGACCGAGTGCCTCGTGCCCTTCGACTGGTTTTACGCCATCAACGAGTTCAACGGCCCGTCCGCCGGCAACTGCAAGGAAGAGGCGATTCTGCAGGGCATCTGCGAAATCGTCGAGCGCCACGTCTCATCCATCATCAGCCATGCGCGCCTTCGGGTGCCGTCGATTCGGCCGGGTTCGGCGGCGGACCCCATGACCCGCGACATGCTCGCGAAGTACGCCCGGTGCGGCATCCATCTTTTCATCTCCGATTTCACCCTCGACATGGGGATTCCGTCGGTCGGGGTGCTGGCCTACGACCCGGCCACCTTCCCGCAGACGAGCGAAATCGTCTGGACCGCCGGCACCACCCCCAGCCCCGAGAAGGCCCTGAGCCGTGCGCTCACCGAGGTGGCCCAGTTGGCGGGGGATTTCAACACGGCCGCCAACTACGTCGCCAGCGGCCTGCCCAAGTTCCGCCGCCTGGCGGACGCCGCGCCCGTCACCCATCCGGGTGCGGAAACGGATCTGGCGAGCCTTCCGGATATTTCCCACGCGAACATCCGGGTCGAAATCGAGAACTGCGTCCAGGCGCTCTCCCGCCGGGGTCTCGAGGTGCTGCTCGTCGAGACCACGCACCCGGGGCTGGCGATCCCCGCATTTTACACGATCATCCCCGGCGCGCATTTCCGCGAACGCTCGCGGGGAACCAGTGTCGGCCTTTTCGCCGTCAAGCACATCGCCGAGAATATGCCGCCGCACACGGCCCTCGCGGAGCTCTCCGCAATCGATGCCTGGCTTCCGGGCAAGTATTACGTGCAGTTTCACCTGGGGCTGTGCCGCTTGAAGGCCAGCGAGCCGGAGGCCGGGCTGGCGCATTTCCGGCGGGCGCTGGAGCTTCACCCCGACCCGGAGGAGACGCCGACCGTCTACAGCTACATCGGTGTCGCGCTGAAAGAGCTGGGTCGTTACGACGAGGCACTCGAGTCCCTGCGCCGGGGCGCACAACTGGACCCCGAACGCACGGACATCCTCAACCTGATGGGATTCTGCCACTTCAAACGCGGGGAGCATGAACAGGCGGTCGGGGCATTTCAGCGGGCCGTGGACCTGGATCCCTCATCGGCCATGGACTACGCCAACCTGGGCGTGAACTACCAGGCGCTGGGGGACACCGAGAAGGCCGTGCACTGTTACCGAATGGCCCTGTCCCTCGATGCAGGCATCGAGTTCGCCCGCACCCGTCTCACGCAGCTGGAAGCTGAAAGCTCAAAGCTGTAAGGAAAAGATCCCTCCGCTCAGCTTTCAGCTTCGAGCTTCCAGCTTTCAGCTTCCCACATCGACCGGCGGCGTGGATATCTCCTGCTTCAGCCGGCTGATCTGCTCCCCCATTCGGCGGCAGCTCCGGGACATCTCCTCCAGGACGGCGGCGGCCCGTTCCTTGTCGCCCTGCTGGATGATCACGCGTTCCGACAGCGCCCCGAAGTCGGCCGAATACGCCTGAAGTTGCTGGGTAACCGCCTGGGAGAGCCGCTCCGCCGCCATCTCGATCACCTGGAAGAGATATTTGAACTTGAGGTTTTCCTGGTAGTCCTTCAAATGAAACAGCAGCGAATGCTGTGTTTCCCGTCGGATCCGCGCCATACCCTCCTTCAACGCCCGCAGGTCTTCTTCCCCGCGACGGACAGGCTTTTTCAGGACCTTCTTGAAACCGGTCACCAGCCGGTAGAAGCCCAAGCGCAGAATGGCCTGCGTCCGGATGCGTGCGGTGTAGTTCATGGCGCTGGCCAGCGGCGGGTGGCTCAACCCCGAGCTGCGCAGAAGGCTTTCGACGCTGGGGACCCCGAGGGCCCCCGGCCCCCGGCAGTCGATCGAGATTCCGAGGCTGGCCATGAGGCTGCAGAACTCGGCGTAGGCGTCTTCGATCAGGCTCTTGTAAGGCGCGGCGATGGACTCGAGCTGATCCCGGATCCAGGTCTCCTGGGAGGCGATGAACCGGATAATCTCCGGGTTGATCTGCTCGGTGATGAACGCGTCCAGCGCCTGCTTGAACTCCTGGAACACCTGGTACAGGGTCTGAGAAAAACCGGCGGTTTGCAGTGCCTCGGCGTAGGTCTCCGGGTCGAACCGGTGCCCGGCGATAAAAACGTTGATGCCCTTCATCACGTCGCCCGACCCCGGGTCCAGGAAGCGGTTGGCCTCGGAACCCACCTCCTGCTTGACCTTGGGGACGACACCGGAAAGCGAGCTCTGCAGCGCCGCCAGGATCTGCGCAAACCGCTCCTGGTGGCGCCGGATGCGCTCGGCGATCTGCCGCGCGCTGGTCGCGTCGCGCGACAGGATCTCCTG
>Ga0105093_10001064_pt1 | contig 10466 bp, 10 predicted proteins | sample PPLLak3March2015_2_FD_79111 | JGI IMG/M metagenome (GOLD analysis project Ga0105093, IMG submission 79111) | Freshwater sediment microbial communities from Prairie Pothole Lake near Jamestown, North Dakota, USA - PPLs Lake P8 Core (3) Depth... | ecosystem: Environmental > Aquatic > Freshwater >... | reverse complement strand
GCTGTACTCGAGGGCGGCCACATAGGGCGGGCCCCAGTAATAGTCGGCGTTGCGCACGAGCCGGACCCCGAGGATATCCAGCCGCGGGCTCCGGAGCCACTCGGCGAACTTGAAGGGGCCGGTCCCGACGGGCTTCTGGAAGAAGTTCCTGCCCTGGCTTTCGAGGAGGTCCCGGGGCAGGATCTTGCAGGCGTACATGCCCAGCAGATAGAGCCCGGAGACGTAGGGGCGCTCCCAGTGGATCTCGAACGTCCAGGGGTCGACGACGCGGAAGCCCTCGACGTCGGCGGCCCGGCCCTGCCAGAAATCCATGGCGCCGACGACCTTGCCGGCGAAGTGCTGGTAGAGGGTGTCGCCCGGCCGGTTCCGGATGAGCCGCTCGAGAGAGTATTTGACGTCGGCGGCCGTGAGCTCGCGCCCGTTATGGAAGCGGATGCCGCGTCGGAGATGAAAGGCGATGCGGGTGGCGTCGTCGGAGAACCGCCAGTATTCGGCCAGGGCCGGGATCGGATGGAACCGGTTGTCGAACTTGACCAGGCCGTCAAAGAGCTGCTCGGTGATGAAGAAATGGGAAGGCCCGGCCGGATCGAAGATCTGGTTGAACGGGAGGTAGGAGCCTTTGATGCGGAAGACCCCGCCCGCGCTGGGAGACTCACCCGGCGTCTGGGCCCGGAGAGGCGTCAAGGAGAGGATACAGGCGGCCGCGGCGAAGACGGAAAGCCCCAAGAGGCAAAGAGGAGAGGGCGGGATGCGGGCGCGTCCGGTTCTGGTCATGGAAACGCCCTCATGATAACGAAAAAGGCCTGAAAATGCACATTTCACAGCCGCTTCGAGGCGGAGCAAGGATCATGCCATGGGCGTGGCGTCGTATCGACAATAAAATGAATAAGTTAGAAACTGAGACGGACCGGTGTTCGTAAAAGAGCTTTACACGCCCCCCGGCAGGACGGCTTACCTCCGGGCCAGGGCGATGACCTTCTCGAAGACCCGGAAGAAATTCCCGCCCCAGATCTTCTCGATCTCCCGATCGGTGTAGCCGCGGCGGACGAGTTCTTCGGTGACGTGGATCATGCCGCTGACGTCGTCGCAGCCAACCACCCCGCCGCCGCCGTCGAAGTCCGTGCCGACCCCGACGTAGTCGATGCCGACGACCTTCCTGACGTGGTCGAAGTGGTCGACCAGGTCCTTGACCGTCGGCCGGGCCAGGGGATACCGCGTGTTGATGGCGTCGCGCTCGGCCATGGCCTTGGCGCGGGCGGACTCGTCACGGATCTCGCGGAAGGGCCCGTACTTGGCCTCGAGCTCCTTTAGGGCCTTCTCGCGCTCGGGGACGACCGGGGACGTCTTGACATAGGCGCCGAGGAAGCAGATCTGGATGACGCCGCCGTTTCCGGCCAGGGCCCGGAGCTGGTCGTCGGTCAGGTTCCGGGGGTGGTCGCAAACGGCCCGGGCGCTCGAATGGGAGGCGATGATGGGGGCCTTCGAAGCGGCGAGGACGTCGTAGAAGGTTTTTTCCGAGGCGTGGGAGATGTCGACGATCATGCCCAGGCGGTTGCACTCGGCCACGACCTCGCGGCCGAAATCGCTCAGGCCCTTGTCCTCGGGGTCCCGCCGGTCGGTCGACGAGTCGCAGATGTCGTTGTCGGACGAGTGGCAGAGGGTGATGTAGCGGACCCCGTTGTCGTGGAAGAGCTTGACCAGGGAGAGGTCCCGCCCGATCGGATAGCCGTTCTCGAGGCCGATGAAGGCCGTGAGCTTGCCTTCCTTCTTGAGGCGCCGGGCGCCCGCCGGATCGACCGCCAGGCCGATCGTCGACGCGTACTTCTCCGTCATCTTGCGGACGGCTTCGACGGCCCGGAGCGCGCTGTCCTTGGCCTTGACGTAGGCCTCGGGGGTCAGGGGGCCCTGGCCGACGAACGCGGCGAAGAACTCCGCGTCGAGGCCGCCCTCCTTCATCCGCGGCAGATCGATCTTGCCGCTGGCCCGGAGTTCGGGATCGTGACGTTCGCCGATGTCCCAGTCCCCGCGCACCAGGCGCATGGCCGTATCGCTGTGGGTGTCGACGGTCAGGATCCTGGCATGGAGCTCGCGCGCTTTCTCTTCGACGCTCGGCGGGGTCTTGGCGACCGTGCAGGCGGCGGCCAGGACGAGGGCAAGGCCCGATATGGCTGCGAGATGATGCTTCTTCATGACGGCTCCTTGGGTTCCCGGAAAGATCCCCCGGACGGCGGGGGCCGCGTAAGGACATAATGATTGGCCGGCGGGCCGGCCGGCGCTTTGAGGAAATCGATGACCCGATAGCCGCGGGCGAACAGGACTTGGAGGACCTCCCGCGTGGCCATCCTCCAATCGAGCGGGATGCGCTTGACCTCGGGGTCGGAGACATCCGTCTCCCGGAGCATCTTGTAGAAGTCGAGAGGGATGCGGACCAGAAGGAGGTCGCCCTCGGCCCCGGGCTCCGTCCCCTCGACGACCTCGAGATCGACGGGACCGCTTCGCCCCGCGACCCGGCGGAAGCCCGCCCGGATGGGCCGGCAGGCGGCCTGGGCCGCGTCGAAGTCGTAGGGCGGCCGACCGCCCGTTCGCTCGAGGTCCCAGGACATGAGGAACCGGTCCGTGGGGACATCGAGACGGTTGAGGCGGCCGCCGTAGCCGCCGTAGGTGTCCACCAGGTATTCGAGGACGTCCATGCCGAAGTGCCGGACATTGCGGCTGGCGTTGACGCCGGTCAGAGGGTCGTACGTACAGATGATGGTCGAGACGCCGAGGAGGCCGAGGACCGTCTCGCGCTGGAACTCCTTGAGGAGGATGCCGAGGCCGAAGCTCCGGAAAGCCGTCCGGACTCCCGCGTATTGGGAATAGAAGCGGAGGTTGGCCCGGTCGCGGTACCCGACCGTCTTGTCGCGGAGGCCGACGAAGCCGTAGCAGAAGCCGGCCAGATGCGGGCCGTCGGCCGGGAAGCCGGCGCCGGGTTCCTCGGCAAAGGCGCCGATGAAGAGGCTGCCTCCCTCGTGGAAGACGTTCTCGCACATCATGTTCCGGGTGCTGGACAGGTGGTCGTCGGGATAGCCCCAGATGTCCTCCCGCAGGTCCTCGTACTTCTGGTAATCGGCGGGCCGGTTGGAGGTCTCGACGCGCAGGAGGAAGCGCCGGTCCCGCGCGGTGACGGTCTTATCCAGAGGGATCATGACGTTCCGGACGATTCTAGCTCAGCGCCCCGGGCTTTTCAACCGGTGACACGTACCGGAGGCACAGGTCCCCGATTCCCCTCCCCCGCTTCGCCCCGGACGGGGGACTCGTGTTTTGACGGGCCCCGCCGACATGCGATACAATGAGATTTCGGTGGGACGATGACCGAATCACGACCGATCAAGGACCTCAGGACCGCCTGCCTCATCAATCCGCGGGCCGCCAACTCCCGGTGGATGAGGCGGAAGCTCTTGCGCGCCTATCTCCAGAAGAGGCTTCCCGGCGACATCTACGACGACCTCGGCGACGTCAAGACGACGATCGAAAAAGCCGGCATCGCCTCGCGCAGCGCCGACGTCATCGTGGCTATGGGCGGGGACGGCACGATCGCCGACACGCTCCAGGGGATCTTCGAGGCCGGCAAGCAGGGCGAGGTCCTCTTCGGCGTCATCCCCTTCGGCAGCGGCAACGCGTTCCGCAAGGCCTTCGCCATCCCCTTGAATCCCCTGAGGGCCATCGACCGCCTGGCCGAAGGGACGCCCCGGCCGATCGACCTCATGGAGGTCGAAGGCCGCGTCGCGGCTTTCGCCAGCATCGGCGCAACGGCCCTCGTCACCGGGGAGAAGCTCCGCGGCAAGGTTCAGGGGTTCTGGGGACATGTGCTCGCCGGCCGCCGCCTGTTCGCCGCCCCCAGAGACGAAAAAACGATCGAGCTCATCGATGGCTATGACAAGTTCGGCCCCTTCGAGAAGAAGATCGTCACCTCGGACTTCTTCGACTGCCTGGTCGCCAAGACGAACTATTTCGGCTACAGCTGGTACATCGCGCCCAAGGCCGTCGTCGACGACGGCTACCTGGACGTTTCCCTGTTCGAGCTCGGCCCCTGCAAGTACAGCATCCTCTTCCCGTTCATCTATTTCGGCCTCTACCAGCGCAACATCCGGCACTACAAGGCCAAGCAGGTGGTCATCAGCGGCCGGGCCATGCCGGTCCAGTTCAACGGCGAGTTCCTGGGCGACCGGGACCGCGTCGAATTCCGCGTCCTGCCCCGGGCCATCCGGATGGTCACGCCATCCACCCGTCGCGGCGGGAAACACTTCCAGAAGCTTCCGGCCTGAGGAGCCCCCCATGAAAAAAGCCCTTCTATGGACGCCCGTCCTCGCGGCCGCGCTGGCCGCCTGCTCGCCTCAGATCCGCATCGACCTGCTGGGCGAGGAGAACCTCCAGGAGGTCGTCCTCCTGCCGAGCGCCGCCCGGGACAAGGTCCTGATGATCGACATCGACGGGACGATCTCGTCGGCCCTCGAGACCGGGTTCCTCGCCCGCGAGAAGAGCGTCGTCGCCCGGGTCTTCGAGCGCCTCGAGCGGGCCGCCGCCGACCCGTTGGTCAAAGCGGTCATCCTCCGGCTCGACACGCCGGGCGGGGAGGTGACGGCGAGCGACATCGTCTACCACGAGATCCTCCGCTTCAAGGAGCGGACCCGCGTGCCCGTCGTCGCGCTGATGATGAGCGTCGCCGCCTCGGGCGGCTATTACATCGCTTCGGCCTGCGACGTCATCGTGGCCCATCCCTCGACGCTGACCGGGTCGATCGGCGTCATCTCGATCTTCCCCAGCGTCGAATCGCTGATGGCCAAGGTCGGGGTCAAGGTCAACGTCATCAAGTCCGGCCCGTCCAAGGACTCGGGTTCGCCGTTCCGCGACATGACCGAGGACGACCGGAAGATCTTCCAGGGGATCATCGACGAGTATTACGAGGGTTTCCTCGCGGTCGTGGCCAAGGGCCGCAAGGGCAGGATCCCCGAGGCCGATCTCCGGCGGATCGCCGACGGCCGCGTCTACACGGCCCCCCAGGCCCTCAAGCTCGGCCTCGTCGACGCGCTCGGCTACTTCGACGACGCCTTCGTCCGGGCCCGGGACCTGGCCTCGCTCAAGAGCGCCAGGCTCGTGTCGTACACATACTTCCCGAAGACGAAGACGAACATCTACGCCGGCCGGCTCGGCGATCTCTCCCCCCTCGACGCCAAGGTCGTCGAATCGATGCTCGGGGCCCTGAAGACGGGCTTCTACTACCTCTGGTTGCCGCAGGCTCCGGCGCCCTGACGGCGGGCGCGCCGGCTAAGGCCGGGCGATGATCTCGAACCGCGGGGCCTGGAGGATGTTGGCTTTGACCGTGCAGTGGTCGACAGCCTTGACCACCGCCAGCTTGTACTTCTCGGGGAAATTCAGCGGAAGCTGGACCATGACGGTGATCTTTTCGATGAGCCTGGAGGACTCCCCCTTCTCGGCGGTCATGGTCACGGCCAGACCTTCCGTGGCGATCTTGCGCTCCCGGCAGAAGGCCAGGGCGTAGAAGCCGGCGCAGGCGGCGAGGGAGATGAGGAAATAGTCGAAAGGCGCCGGCGCCGTCCCATCGCCGCCCTCTCGGACGGGCTGGTCGGTCTTGACGGTAAACCCCTTGTACTCGACATCGATCTTGTAGTTCTCCCCGAAAACGACTTTGAGTTCTTTCGGATTCACGGGTTCTCCTTTCTCGTGTGGTGACGTCGCGGCCTGGGCTCGCGGGGGCCTTCGAGGGCCCGGCGGAACATGGCCAGGATGATGTCCCTGTCCTTGGCCGTCAGGGCCATGCGGAAGAAGATATCCCGGACCTTCTCGACGATGAAGGCCCGGTTCGTCTCGTGCATGAAGCCGAGGCTCTCGAGCATGTCGTTGAAGCGGCGGCCGGCCTCGGCTTGGGCGGCGTGGTCGAGGGCGAGGTCCCGGCGGAGGGCCGGGGGCGGCCCCGTCCGGAAGGCGATGGCATGGAGCGTCAGGGTGACGGCGACGCCGAGGTTGTAGGAGGGCTGGCGCGCCGCCTGGGGGATATGGAAGCGGATGTTGGCCAGGCCGAGCTCGGGCTGGGTCAGCCCGGTGCGCTCGTTGCCGAAGACGAGCCCGACCCGGGCGGCCGCGGGATATTCGTCGATGCGGGCGACGCCGTCGGAGAGCGGCACCAGCGGGAAGTCGTGGCGGACCCGGGCCGTCGACCCGAGGACGAGGTCGCGGTCGGCCACGGCCTCGGCCAGAGAGGGGAAGAACCGCGTCCCTTCGATGATCGTCTCGGCATGGATGGCCGTGCGCCAAGCCGGAGGCTCGAGCTTGCCGAGCCCGACGATGCGCAGGTCGGCGAAACCCGTGTTGGCCATGCCCCGGGCGGCCAGCCCGATGTTCTCGGGGCTGTCCGGCCGGACGAGGACGACGGCGAAGCGGGCGAGCGGCGTCATGGGATATGATTATATCCGAGGCGCGGCCGGCGCGCGAGTCCCGCCTGGGCCGGCCCGCGGGGCCGCCGCGTTGACAGCCGGCGCGAGACGGTGTTATAAACCGGCCGGAAGAGGCCGGGGGGGGCGGCGAGGAGGTCGAGATGCCACGGAAGAGCGCGTCAGGACGAAAGCCCGGTCCGCGGAAAGCGCGGCCGGGCCGGCCGTCGGAAGAAGAGCTCGAGCGCGTGTTCGCCGCCCGCGGCTTCAAGGATGTCCGCTGGATCGATCCGGCCGAGATCGTCACCGCGGAATGGGTCCGGATGAAGTGCCGCTTCGGCTGCCGTGAATACGGCCGGAACGCGGCCTGCCCGCCCAACACGCCGCCGGTCGACGCGTGCACCCGCTTCTTCCGCGAGTACCGGCGGGCGGCCGTCTTCCACTTCGCCAAGAAAGTCGACCGGCCGGAAGACCGCCACGCCTGGACGCGCCAGCTCAACCTCGAGCTGGTCAAGCTCGAGCACGAGCTCTTCTTCCGCCTTGGCCTCTTCAAGGTCTTCCTCCTGTTCTTCGACAGCTGCGGCGTCTGCCTCGAGTGCGTGGCCGAACGGGCCGCCTGCAAGGAGCCCACGCTGGCCCGGCCTACGCCGGAGGGTCTGGGCGTCGACGTCTACACGACGGTGCGGAAGATCGGCTATCCGATCGAGGTCCTGCCGGACTACGACCGGGAGATGAACCGCTACGCGTTCCTGCTCGTCGACTAGCCTGGATGATTCATAAAAACGCCGGTTTTCTCCGGAAGACAGCTCGTGAATGATCCAGGCTAGCGGAGAAGCGGGAATCTCCCTATAATATCCGCAGGTCAAGCCACGGGACGGACAGCCGTCCGAAAGGAGGGACGCACATGATCACGGTCAAGGACATGCTCGACCAGAAGGGCCACAAGGCTTGGACGATCGGGCCGGAGGCCAAGGTCTTCGAGGCGCTCGATCTCATGGCCAAGAAAGGCATCGGCGCCCTCATCATCGTCGACAGCGGCGAGGAGGTCGTCGGCATCATCTCCGAACGCGACTACGCGAGAAAGATCGTCCTCATGGGCCGCTTGTCCCATGACACCCCGGTCAAAGACATCATGACCAAGGAGGTCTACGGGGTCCACTACGAGACGACGTCCGAGGAGTGCATGGCCCTCATGACGGACAAGCATTTCCGTCATCTGCCCGTATGCAAGGACGGCAAGCTCGTCGGCGTCATCTCGATCGGCGACGTGGTCAAGGCCATCATGACCGACCAGAAGGTGACGATCGAGAACCTCGAGAACTACATCATGGGGAAGTATCAATAAAAGAACAGGGACATGTACCAGGTACGTGTCCCCGGTCTAGAAATCCATGAGGCGCATCTCGCGGAGGGCGAGATACGCCGCGCCGAGCACGCCGGCCGAATCCCCCAGCACCGCTTTCAGGATGGGGATCGTCCGGCCCGGGGTTCCGAAGAGCGCCTTGTTCATGACCGGGGGGACGTGGTCGTACCAGAGGGGGATGTTCGAGACGCCGCCGCCGAGGACGATGGCCTCGAGGTCGAGGGCGTTGACGCAGTTGGCGAAGAGCTCGCCCATGACCCGGACTGACTCGTCGAAGATCCGGCGGGCGTGGGGGTCGCCGGATTCGTAGCGCTCGAGGATCCTCGCGGGAGACAGGGCTTCCCCGGCGAGCTCGGCGTAGCGGCGGCCGAGACTTGGCCCCGAGAGGTAGGCCTCGCCGCAGCCCCTCCGCCCGCATTCGCACGGGCGGCCGTCGATGGCGATCGAGGTGTGGCCGATCTCGCCGGCGTTGCCGTTCGGGCCGCGGTGGAGCCTGTTCCCGAGGATGAGCCCCGAGCCCATGCCCGTGCCCAGGATGACGGCCATGACCGTCGTGAAGCGGCCGTGGCACTGGGCGAAGAACTCGGCCAGGGCCAGGCAGTTGGCGTCGTTCTCGACGACGAGCGGGACGCCGAGCCTCGACCGGAGGAGGCTGACGAGCCCCGGCTTTTCGTAGAGCGGAGTATGGGGGGCGCCGTACATGATATCGTCCGCGGCGCTGTACGTGCCGGGCGTGCCCAGGCCCGCGGCTTCGTAGCGGGCCCCCCCGGCGGTCTCGGCGACGAGCTCGAGGATGTTCGCGACGACGCGCTCGCGGCCCAGGCCGGGCTCGGACGGACGGCGCTTGCGGGCCAGGACCGCGCGCGTCTCGTCGACGAGGCAGGCTTCGACCTTGGTCCCTCCGAGGTCGATGCCGATGGCATAGCGGCTCATGTGCCGACTCCGGGGCTATTTTATGCGCATCGGTCCCTGAGAGCAACGGCGGACGGGAACACCCCGGCGCCCGGAGCCGCAGAAATTGGTATAATACGCGAGGTCGATGCCTGCAAGGAGGCTCCCATGGATCGAGGACATCAGCCTGTCCGGAAGCTCTCGGGCCGGCTCGGGGCAGGGATCATCACCCTCGCCCTGCTGGCCTCGATGACGGCGGGCCGGAAGCGCTGATGCCCGAGGACAGGGTCCGCTTCGGATACAGGACGGTCGGCACCGCCGAGAAGAAGCGGCTCGTCCATGACCAGTTCACGCCCATCGCCACGACCTACGACCGGGCCGACGCCGTGCTCAGCCTCGGCTTGCATTTCCTCTGGAAGCGGCGGACCGTCCGGCGGCTGGGCCTCGGGCCCGGCGAGAGCCTCCTCGACGTCTGCGGCGGGACGGCCGACCTGGCCCTGCGCGCCGCACGCCTCCTCGGGCCGGAGGGCCGGGCGGTCGTCTGCGATTTCAACCGGCCCATGATGGAGGCCGGACGCGTCAAGAGCGGCCGCGCCAGGCGCGGCGGGATCGTCTCCTTCATCCAAGGCGACGCCGAAGGCCTGCCGTTCGCCGACGCGTCGTTCGATGCCGTCACGGTGGGTTTCGGCCTTCGCAACCTGGTCGACCTCGACCGGGGGATCCGGGAGATCGTCCGCGTTCTCAAGCCCGGCGGGCGTCTCGCCGCTCTCGAGTTCTCCCTGCCGCGCCGCCGCTGGCAGAGGTCGATCTACACGTTCTACTCGTTCCGGCTCATGCTCCCGGCCGCGCGTCTCATCTCCGGCGCGGACGGCCCCTACCGCTATCTCGCCGAGTCCATCCGTGTCTTCGATCCGCCCGAGGAGCTGGCCGGCCGGCTCGCCCGGGGCGGATTCTCCGACGTCGCCATCCGCCCCGTCTCCCTCGGGATCGCGACCGTCTATTCCGGGAAAAAAACCCTGGAGGCCCAATATGCCGCGGATCGTCCCTGAAGCCCGGGCCACGGCGGCCCAGTGCCGACACTACGCCATGTGCAAGATCGACTATCTCGCGACCGGGCTCTGCCCCTCCGGTCCGGAAAAGCACTTCGTGACCTATTATCCCCAGGGCCGCATGGACCTCTACCGGGGCCTCGCCGAAGGCCGGATCCCGGTCACCGAGGCCCTTCTCGAAGCGGCGGACACCTGCACGATGTGCGGGATCTGCGATGCCCAATGCCATTTCGTGACGGGCATGCAGCCGACCGCCGTCATGCGCGCCCTCAAGACCTACGTCGAGGAATTCCGGCGGGAGGGAGGCGAAGCCGTCCGCCCCGCCGAAGACGAAGGCCTGCGGCGGCTGCGGGCGATCGTCGGTCCGGAGATGGCCTCGAACGATCCGGCCGTCCTCTGGACCTATGCCGACGACCCCTTCCCTCTCTCCGGCCCGCAGATGCCCCGCTATGTCGTCCTCCCCGGATCGCGGGACGAGGTCGAGGCGGTCCTCCGTCTGGCCCGCGAGCTCGGCCTCGACATCGCCATCCGGGGCAACGGGGGCAGCGTCTTCGGCTTCGTCTTCACGGACGGCATCGTGCTCGACATGGCCCGGATGCGCGGCATCGTGTTCGACCTCGAAAACTGGACCGCGGCGGTCGAGCCGGGCGTGACCTCGTTCGAGCTCCAGCAGGAGGCCTGCCGGCGCGGCCTCCGGGTCAACGCCGCCGAGCCGGCCGCCACCGTCTGCGG
>Ga0105093_10001063_pt1 | contig 10466 bp, 8 predicted proteins | sample PPLLak3March2015_2_FD_79111 | JGI IMG/M metagenome (GOLD analysis project Ga0105093, IMG submission 79111) | Freshwater sediment microbial communities from Prairie Pothole Lake near Jamestown, North Dakota, USA - PPLs Lake P8 Core (3) Depth... | ecosystem: Environmental > Aquatic > Freshwater >... | reverse complement strand
CATTTCACAGAGAATGTGTCCGATGAGGATGTGGGTTTCTTGGATGCGAGGTGTGCTGGAGGAAGGGACGACGAGAGAAAAATCAGCCATGTTGGCAGCAGTTCCTCCATCATTTCCGGTGAGGGCCACCGTTTTAATTCCCATCTCTTTAGCCACCTCAAAAGCTTTAATGATATTGGGAGAATTTCCGCTGGTAGTGATGCCGATGGCAACATCCCCTTCCTTCCCAAGGGCTCTTAGCTGCTTGGCGAAAATTTCATTAAAGGCGAGATCATTTGAGACACTGGTGAGAATAGAAGTGTCTGTGGTGAGAGCGATTGCGGGCAGGGGCGGACGGTCCATGATATATCGGTTAACAAATTCCGCGGCCAGGTGTTGGGCATCGGCAGCGCTCCCACCATTCCCAAAGAAAAAGAGTTTATTCCCTGCCTCGAAGGTATGAGAGATTAACTTGATGACATCAAGAAATTTGGGGAGGTTTTCTTTGAGAAAACGCGTTTTAACCTCCGAGCTTTCCTTAAATCGCTTAAGAATAATTTTTTCCATTATTGGGAAATATTATACTCCCTGTTTTCCCATGTCAAGCGAACCTTTTTGATAGGGCAATTTCCAGCGACGATTGAGCCAAGTCCACTGGCTGGGGATTTGTCTGATGGAATCCTCGATGACCTTTGTAAATTTTTTTGTCAGAGTTTCAATATCCTTCTTTTCGTCGGATGTCTGCTCTATTTGAATTGGAGGGCCGATGACCAATGTCCATCGAATTCTATTCTCTCTCATGACAAACATGGGCAAGACCGGAGCCCCTGTCTTGAGAGAGAAGAGGGCAGGTCCAGTGGGAGTGAAAGCTTTCTGGTCGAAGAATGGAACAGGGATCCCTCTGCGCCTCTGTTGTTCATCCGCCACCAAGTAAAGGATCTCATTTCGGCGGAGACAGTTGAGGGATTTTTTAATGGAAGTGGTGATCGGTTTTGGTGAAAAGATTTTCTGGCCGACCATTCCTTGGTAGTTGTTCAGTCTCCCCCATAATTTTGGGAAACTTTCTTGATTGATGATAATATTAACCGGATACCCCTCCACCGCCAATCTCGTTCCCAAGAGAGTGAACGCCCCCAAATGTGCACCCAGGGCGATCACTCCCTTTCTCTTGGCTAGGGCCATTTCCAGATGTTCTTTCCCTTCAATTTTAATCTTTAAGATAAATCGTTCAAAAGGGAAAGCATTGGCAATTAAATAGACGCTTTCCAAAGGGGTGAGGGTGAAATGATAGAAGACTTCCTTGGCAAGTCTTTTGATTTCACCCATGGTTTTTTCTTTCCGAAAAGCCACCGATAGATTATCGATCACCCTGTCTCGGTATTTTTTAACCAAGCGGAAGACAAGCGTTCCCATGATCGTTGCAATCAAAGCCAAGCCTTCTGGCGATAAGCGACGAAATATTGGAAGGGAAAATGTGAGGAGGGCATTTAAGAGAAAGTCCCCGAGTCCATACATCATTTTTTTTAAAAGAGTTTTTCGCATGGATGAACAGTCAATGAACCCTGTTGTATTAAATTCGGTTGCCTGGATTCATCAAACCTTTACCGATAAAGGCACCATCATTTAATTAATGGGATTCACTGGATCAACCTCACTTTTATACAACAGCAGGGTGAATATGAATTGAATGATACCAACATAGATTATTTTAAGTAGGATTTCAATAAGGATCCAGGCTATGTATTGAGTGGATCGTTCTTTCTACAATGGGATTGACCTTTGACAACATTAAAACTTTACCTGCGGATAAAGGACGGGGTGGTTGACAATGCAAAGTTTTTATCCTTCGGCTGTGCGGTGACCATTGCCTCTGCCTCTGTGTTGACTGAGAAGATCAAAGGCAAAGAGATTTGAAAACTCTTCTTGGGAACAGATGATGAAGTCGTTCCACGATGGGTGAGCTTGATCGAGAGTGAATTGGGAGAGATCCCTTCGGTAAAACTCCATTGTCCACCTGCTACCGTTCAGGTCTTTTTAGAGTCGATTTTCGGATATTTGGAAAGGGAAGGGAAGATCGAATTAAGTTTGAGAGCTAAAAGTTTGATCCCCAAAATATCGGAATACTACAAGAGGGGCGAAGAAAAAGAATAAAGAGTGATTTTACATTTTTACCTTTTCATGCAACCTTTTAGAAGTAATCGACAATTCTTGTTGAAGTTTGCATTCAAAATTAATAGACTTTTATCAAACTATAACCTCTCAACTAATCTTTGGGGGATTCCATGACTACACAAGAAGTTAAACGCAAACTTCGATCAGTCCCAAAAAGATCGCATGGCCGAAGCCCTTCGCAAAGCCGACCTGAAGTGAGTGAAAGTTCTCATTTCATAAGTGGAAAGCCGCCCTCATTGAATTTCTACTTCCCTGAACTTTCTTGAAATCCCCCACATGAAGTCTTAAATTTATATTGACTTCTATCCACATTTATATCAGTCATCATCAATTTCTTCATCCAATGACAGTTGAATTGAATTATTGCCGATATTATCCAAACCTTTTTTGGGGAAAACTCCCACCTGAAATCTCACTTTTAAAATGAGGAGAGCAATAGAATCGTCTAAAAGGTAATAAAGCAAGTGTGGTCGACATCCTCTCCCTTGTGGGAAACAAAATATTTTGTTACATTTTAAGAAATTTTTCTCATAATAGGTTTACAATATTTTTTGAGGCATGATTCAACTCAATGAGGATATTTATGAAAAGAGGAATTAGTCGTCGAGGATTTCTTAAGGGAAGCATTGCTGGATTCTGTCTTTCTATGCTGTATCCCTTTCAAAGAGGTGCAAAGGGTCAAGGAAATCCGATCAGTCCCCTCTTCTGGGTAAAAAATATTCCCCTCCAACCCTTTTATCCTGGAGAGGACGACAATCACCACGCTGGGGTCGATGCCCTTTTCCAATTGATGGGAGAGAATGGATTAAAATTCTACCGTTCTCTTGATGAAACATCCCCCCTCAGCGGTCCTTCAGGAATGATCCAATCCAATGATATCGTCCTGATCAAAGTGAATGCCCAATGGAAATACCGCGGATGTACAAACAGTGACATTATCCGTGGGCTGGTGCAGAGGATTCTGGACCATCCCGATGGCTTCGATGGGGAAGTGGTGATCTTTGAAAACGGACAAGGACGAGGGAGCCTCAATTGTGACACCAGTTCAGCTTATGGAGGGGATACCTCTATCCACGCGAATGCTAATAATGAGAGCCACAGCTTTCTTTATTTAGTTAATACTGTTTTTAATGATCCCAGAGTTTCTGCCTATTTACTGGATCCGATCAGGGACACCTTTATTGGAGCGACCGATCACGTTACGAATGGTTATCGGACCTATGAAAATGTCTCCTATCCCTGTTTCACCACAGCCGGGGGCAACCGAGTAGAGTTACTTGATGGCATCTGGCAGGGAAATGGTTATATCCAGAACCTTAAGGTCATCAATGTTCCGGTGCTGAAATACCATGATACGGGAGGCTCAGAAATCACTGCTTCCCTCAAACATTTCTACGGAGTTGTTTCAATGTCAGATGGCTATAGCAACTTCCGTCATTACAATGGTCTTGGAGAGACGTGTGGAAAGATGGTTGTATCGGTCCGGACCCCAGTGTTGAATATCATCGATGCCATCTGGGTCTCTTTCTCATCCCTGTCAGGATACCCAGCCAATACCACCTACCAGGCCAACCAGATACTGGCTTGCCAAGATCCCGTTGCTCTGGACTACTGGGCCTCTAAATATATTCTTTATCCCGTTAGCAACAACTCCCATCACCTCCCAACCCCGGGAGGCAATATCGACGGATGGTTGACCAATGCCCGCGATATCATTAATGGACGCGGAGGTCTCTATGATCCCGATAGCGGAATATTGATCGAAACCGTAACAAAAAATGAACAGGAGATGTTACCCCTTATATTCACTTTTTCTGAAACCGTCTCAGCACCCTATACTCCCCAGGGAGTTACTAACGGAGTAACGGGTGGGATCTATACCTATGTCACAGGTGGAGCCATTTCCGAAACAGGCCACCCGGTGCAGTATTCATTTGATTGGGGCGACGGAACTAATTCTGGATGGCTCCCGGTGGGCACAACCAGTGCAAAAAAATCCTGGACCTCGGTTGGTACCTATAATGTTAGGGCCCAGGCCAGATGTGCCAACCATACCTCGTTTCTCTCTTCCTGGTCCGAGCCCCTCTCGGTCACCATCTCCTCGCCTCCATCTCCACCGACCAATGTACAGGCCAGTGATGGAACTTATATGGATAAAGTTGAGGTGACATGGGAAGCCTCTGTGATGGCAACGTCATATACGGTTGATAGAGCAACGTCACTCTCTCGTCGAGCTAGGAAAACTACTTTGGGTACGACATCGGAGGCATACTTCAATGACACTACAGCTGTTCCAATGAAAACTTATTATTATTATGTCAAGGCGTCGAATTTGTATGGCACGAGTGGTTTCAGTTCATATGACGCAGGTTACCGTTCTGATGGAAGACCTCCACCCCCTACGAATGTACAGGCCAGTGATGGAGCTTCCCCAGAATGGGTACGGGTAACCTGGACAGCTTCTCCAGAGGCAACCTCCTATACCGTCTATCGTGCTACTTCCACTTCAAGGAGGGCAACCAAGGTGGCTATAGGTACAACATCCGATACCACCTATGATGACACAACCGCTTCAATAGGAAAGACCTATTATTACTGGGTGAAGGCATCCAATTTGGACGGGACGAGTGGGTTCAGTGCTTACGATACAGGTTATCGGTAAACTGTTGCTTTAGGGGTAAGTCTTCTTATATTATTTTAGTTACTTTATCCGCCTATGCAGAAGACCACGGGTTTAACCCGTGGATGAATGCGTAGACGATGTCAGAATGATTCATGGTCTCAAGTATTGTTGCTTCGGCGGATTTCGCTAAAGGCGGATAACCCTCCGGAGCCTTGGCGTAGGAGGGTATCCTATGGAGGTACCATGGGCTTTGCCCGTGGGGCTCCATTTAATTTGAGGAGGGAAAAGACACAGTCAGAAATGCCCCTGTTTTTTTGTTTTGCATATCTCAACCAAACCGAAGACTTCTTCCTGCAAGAGTGTTTTTATCCGAAAGATACGCAATACAACATTTCAAGCGCAAATCAGCGCAAGATTTCCAACTTGAGAATAGTGTAGTTGTGCTATAAAATGAGGGTAAGAGTGAGAGCGAGGGAAAGCTTTGATAAAAACGTCCTTTAGCACATCAAGAATGGACTGTCCTTCTGATAATCGTTCGGTCCGGGGGGAATCATGTACGCACGCATAGGAGAGAGCTTTGAGCACACGGAGACTCTGGATGAAGAGACGATCTCCGCATTTGCGCATTTGATTGGGGATCTCAACCCCTTGCATCATGACAGGATGGCTGCCACATCTTCGCGCTTCGGAGGAATCATCGCGAGTGGACCACACTGTGCCTCAATTCTTTTGTCGCAGGTAGCAAATTATTTCTCTAAGGGGACATCGATGGTGGGACTGGAGTTCACTCTGAAGTTCCAGGCACCTGCGAGGCCCGGAGATGTACTGCGGTTTCGCTGGGAGGTCATCGATGTGGCGTGGAACGAAAAGCTTAGAGGGGATATCGTTTCCCTTGTGGGATCTGTTTGTAACTCCGCGGGAACAAAAATCCTAACGTCACAAGGGAAGGTTCTCATTTCTGAGAATCTTTAACGCAATGGAAGTAACAATCTTAGGGTTGAACCACAGATTCGAGAACCAATATACTTTCTTTTTTCCCGTAATCATCAAGGTCGAAGGTTAGCTCGCATCAATGATAAGTAGGTGACATTCGCATCCCCTTTTTCCGAGGAATCCTTCCTGTAGTCTTCAGAAGCGTAAGAACTTCATCCATGCAATATTGCAGATGGAAAGCCAAGTCCCCACACAAGAAGCTCGTCACGTTCTTGAATTATCATTGACAAAAAGCAGTTGAATGGATAGGATTCTTACAAATAACAAATTGCAGTAGAATAATTGTTAGGCCACGAAATAGCACGCCAACAGAGAATCGAAAAGGGAAAGTAAATATGAAAGCGACTCAACAGTTGAAAGACGAGCATGAAGGTATCAAGATCATGCTCAGCATTATAGAACAGGTGTGCCGACAATTGGAGGCAGTTGGAAGCCTGAATGAAGGGCACTTTGAGGGTATCCTTGAGTTTTTGAAAGTCTTTGTGGACAAATGCCATCATGGAAAAGAGGAAGACCTGTTGTTTCCTGCATTGATAGCTGTAGGAGTACCCAAAGAAGGTCCTATCGCCGTCATGCTCCATGAACATGAAATTGGTAGAAATTATGTCAAGGCTATAAGCGAAGCCTATGCCATATATATGGCAGGAGACAAATTTTCATATAAGGACATAATGCAAAATGCCTACGGTTATATTTCATTGCTGAAGGATCATATTGAAAAGGAGAATAACGTCTTATTTGTGATGGCAGACAGCCATCTATCAGATAAGATGCAGGATGGATTATTTGAAGGGTTTGAGAAAATCGAAGAGGAACGCATTGGAGTCGGTAAGCATGACGAATTTCATCGTTTGCTGGAGAAACTGAGCGGAATATATTTAAACTGAATAGGAGGATATGATGGGGTTTAAAATTGAAGAAAATATTGTATGGGTCGGCAAGATTGACTGGGAATTAAGAAAATTCCATGGGGAGGAATACTCGACTCATCGGGGCACAAGTTATAACTCCTACTTAGTAAAAGATGAAAAAACGGCCTTGATTGATACTGTATGGGGAAGGTTTTCGAACGAATTCGTTAAAAACCTTAAAAAAGAGATTCCACTAGAAACGATTGATTTTGTTATAGCAAATCATGCAGAAGTGGATCACAGCGGCGCACTGCCTGAGTTGATGCGCTATATTCCAGATACGCCGATATACTGCACATCCAATGGGGTAAGTTCTTTGAAAGGTCATTATCATCAGGGCTGGAATTTTCAGGTTGTGAAGACGGGCGACAAACTCAGTCTCGGATCAAAAGAGTTGATATTTGTTGAAGCTCAGATGTTGCACTGGCCGGATAGTATGATGTGTTACCTGACCAACGATAACATCCTCTTCAGTAATGACGCTTTCGGTCAGCATATAGCGTCGGAACTAATGTATAACGATCTGGTGGATCAAGCAGAGTTATTTCAGGAGGCCATTAAGTACTATGCCAACATCCTGACACCGTTCAGTGCGCTGGTTGATAGAAAAATTAAGGAAGTGGTTGCTTTGAATTTGCCGATGACCATGATCTGTCCGAGTCATGGCGTAATATGGAGAAAAGACCCACTTCAGATCGTCAACCAATATGTTCAATGGGCCAATAGCTATGCCGAAAATCAGATTACGGTTGTCTACGATAGCATGTGGGAAGGAACGCGGCAAATGGCAGAAGCCATAGCAAAAGGAATCAGGGAAGTTGATCAAACCGTTGCCGTAAAGTTGTTTAACGTTGCCCGGTCAGACAAAAACGATGTGATTACGGAAATCTTTAAGTCCAAAGCGATTTTAATCGGGTCACCCACCGTGAATCAAGGTGTTCTTTCCGCTGTTGCCGCCATACTGGAAGAAATTAAGGGCTTGAGCTTTCAGAATAAGAAAGCGGCGGCATTCGGCTGCTACGGTTGGAGTGGCGAGGCAGTAAAGATTATATCAGATAAACTTAAAGAGGGCGGATTCCAGCTGTTGAATGATGGAATACGAGAAAAATGGAATCCAAACGATGAATCAGTCGACAATTGCATTCGTTTTGGCAAAGACGTGGCATTGAATCTGAAATAGTAGGTAATAGTGTGTAAAAGAACGGCCTAAGATGCTCCAGCGAACAGCGTACCAACGACGCTGAGCTTTATCGTTATCCTCTCTTTTATCCAATAATCTTCGATTCTTGAATATGGTTGTCAGTAATAACTTGTAGTCAACTTTAAAGCTAACTTTTTGACTATCCACAGATATTTTGATAGAATTCTGGAAGATAGTTTTGAAAATCCCACTCCAGCAAAGAGAGGAGGGAGAGGAAATGCCCAGCTACGACTATAAATGCACGAAATGCAATAAGAAGTTTACTGCCATCCTCAGCATCGGAGAACACGATGTTGGGAAGGTGAAGTGTCCGAAATGTGGTGGGAAAAAACTGGAACAACTCATTACCACTTTCCAGGTAAAAACCTCCAGAAAGAGTTAACGAGTTAGAAAGCAGATTTCAAATGCCAAGGAGGTGAAAGATGTCTTCAAAAAAGGTGTTGATTCTTTATTACAGTGGGAGTGGAAACACAAAGAAGATGGCAAAAGCGATAGCCGAAGCCATGAAGTCAAGTGCCATAAATGTCACGGTAGAAGATGCTGTTAAATTTGATATTTCTCTTCTTCCAAATTATGACAGCATCGTTCTCGGTTCACCTACCTATTTTTCTAATGTTGCGTGGCAAGTGAAAAAAGTGATTGATGAATCAATCGTCCATTACGGTGGCGGTAAATTGAAAGGAAAAGTGGCGGGTATCTTCACGTCTGCTGGGACAAACAGAGATGGGAGGGATTGCCTGAAGATGCTTGAGGTCGCTTTGGGATTTCACCACGGGATGAAAGTGGTTCAAGGTATCATACGGGTGGATGGTGAAAGTGATAAAGATGTTGAAAAGAGATGCCAGGAATATGGGAAGAAACTCTTAAAAGAGATTGAGAAATGAAATTTTAGACAAGGCAGGGTCAAAACGATCCAGCCCTTTTCGTAATTCACAATTCAACTGAACCGAGGATAACTTCCTGAAAGTTTCGATTCCCTAATTTTAGAAAAAGGTGTATATTATAACTACAAATTGATAAGACTAATACGTTTTAAGGCTGGCCACTGATTACCATGAGAAAGCTTGGGCTCAAACCAGTCATCGACTAAGTATTGAAATGTTTGGATATAATCACTTTTTGGAGCGTGAAGATTTTTGGAGAGAGTTAACCGCAATGGAGGTTTACCTTTGCGGTATTTTTATTTAGAGCTCTATGAAACAAGTTTAAGGGAGGTCACAATGGCAAAGGGTAAGGTTAAATGGTTCAACGAGAAAAAAGGCTTTGGATTTATACAGGCAGAGGATGGGCAGGATGTATTTGTTCACTTTTCAGCTATTCAGAGTGAAGGATTTAAATCCCTGAGCGAAGGGGATGAGGTTGAGTTTGAAATCTCCAAAGGCCAAAAAGGTCCACAAGCTGACAACGTAAAAGTAGTCCGCTAAATAAAAAGGTTATCAGCAATCAAAAAAAAAGCAATTAAACCCACTCCATCACAAGGGATTTTCAGATTCAGTAATTTTACCAATGCAAAAGACTTTGCGAACAGGGCAACCAAGTCAATGGCTATCTCCATTATAATTTGATCAATTCGACAACGTCTTTTAACTTCAAGGACCGTTCCTGAGATGCGTCGTTACCTCATTTTCGTCTCTGCTGGGCTGAGCCTTCTTATGTACTCGATTGATATGACAGTCGTGGCAGTCGCTTTCCCCAACTTTATAAAAGACCTCGGCACCAATGTCCTCTGGGCAGCATGGACTATTTCAATTTATCTGGTTGCGGTTACGAGCGTTATGCCGTTGATGGGTAAACTGAGCGACAGCTTTGGTCGCAAAAAGGTCTTTCTGATTTCTCTCATCCTTTTTACAGCCAGTTCCTTTGCCTGTGGCCTTGCACCCAATATCTACAGCTTAGTGGCATTTAGGTTCCTTCAAGGCGTCGGAGGAGCAAGCTTTCTCCCAACGGCAGCAGGCATCGTGAGTGATCAATTTCCAGAGCATCGGGAGAGGGCCATTGGACTCTTTACAAGTATCTTTCCCATAGGGGGTATTGTCGGCCCAAACTTAGGGGGCTGGATTGTAAGTCGATATTCCTGGCGATATATTTTCTATATCAATTTACCTATCGGCATTATCCTGATAGCTCTGATTCTGATTTTACTTAAAGACTCGAAGATCCTCTCTCGGCCCCATATAGACTTTGTGGGGGCTTCCTTTTTCTTTGGAGCAATACTCTTCCTCATGTTTGGCCTAAATCTCATTGCCGAGAACTTCTCTATCTTGTCCATTCTTCTAACCATTATTTTCTTAGCCGTTAGTTTTTCTTTTCTTTACCTATTTTTTCGTCAAGAGAGAAAGGATCCCAACCCAATCCTGGATATAGCTTTGTTGAGATCAAAGCCTTTTCTGGCAGCAAACCTGTATAACATGATGGTAGGTGCTGGAGTCTTCGGAATCTTTACCTTTGTCCCACTCTACGCCACATCAGTGCATAAGTTATCGACCTTGGTTAGCGGCATGATCCTAACTCCTCGCTCTCTCGGAATCATTCCCGCCTCAGCTATAACCAGCTTCCTGCTCAAGCGATGGGGCTATCGCTGGCCCAT
>Ga0105093_10001062_pt1 | contig 10476 bp, 9 predicted proteins | sample PPLLak3March2015_2_FD_79111 | JGI IMG/M metagenome (GOLD analysis project Ga0105093, IMG submission 79111) | Freshwater sediment microbial communities from Prairie Pothole Lake near Jamestown, North Dakota, USA - PPLs Lake P8 Core (3) Depth... | ecosystem: Environmental > Aquatic > Freshwater >... | reverse complement strand
TTCAATGGGGATCGCCTCAACGGACAGGTCGTAAACACGGTGATCCAGGTGACCTCTGAGCCGCCCCGGGTCGCCGTGATCATTAACAAAAAGAACCTGACCCATGAGTTTATTGTAAAGAGCAAGGTGTTCGGCGTGTCTGTCCTTGAAGAATCGGCGCCAATGACTTTCTTCGGGCCTTTTGGCTTCAAGTCAGGTCGGGACCTTGACAAGCTTGCCAAGGTGAGCTTCAAGAAGGGAAGCACGGGCTGCCCGCTCATCACGGATCACTCCCTTTCCGTGCTTGAGGCGGAGGTCATTGACCGGATTGACCTTGGTTCGCACACCATTTTCGTTGCCGACGTGATCAGTTCAGAGGTCCTGAAAAACGGGCGCCCAATGACCTATCAATACTACCACGAGCATCTTAAGGGGAAGTCCCCCAAGAACGCACCGACGTTTGAGCCCCCTGCGGGAAAGGGTCGTGAAACCTCTTGACTTCACGAATGAGCTTCTGCTAAAAATCGCCATGCTTCAAGAAGCCGGGAAGCTTCTTGATCAATCCCTCCCTTATTCGGTTCTTCTTTTAGCGAAAGAGCGCGTGATTTAGGCGGAATGATCAGGCCTCTGCTGGGGGCAAAATCGTGCTCCCTACGCACAGGTCAGGTCGGGTGTCCTTTTTTAACCTTTCTAACTTTGAAAGGGAAAATGGCAGACTTCGCCGTTCTATCCTTGTGTCACAGGGTCTGGGACTCCCATGTCTCCAAGCATATCGCTTCCTCACCAACGGTTAGGCTTTCCAAAACCAAACAAAACAAAAAAGGAGGTCGCATCATGAAAAGATCTATTCTAGTGATGGCTTTGGTGTTTGTGTTTGCCGGGTGTTTCTTCTTCATGCAGCCCAAGGCGGGGTTGTGTGCCGATCCGATCGTGATCGGCGTACCCACGTCTCTCTATACGCCTTTTGGCAGTTATGGCCTCAAGGCAGTGAATCTTGCGGTTGAAGAGATCAATGCCAAAGGCGGGGTTGCCGTGGGAAATGTGAAAAGGCCTCTTAAGGTGGTGGTGGCCGATACCCGGGATGGCGAGCCGGGGACTCCTGTTCATGATGCGCTCATGGCCTATGAGAAGATGATCACGGAACAGAAGCCCGCGTCCATTGTCATTGGTGCCTTCCGGTCTGAAGTCTTGATTGCGGCGATGGACCTGGTGGCAAAATACAAAGTCCCCCATCTGGGCACCATCGCACAGACCCCCGGGTTTCAGGCGCAGTTCAAGAAGGACCCGGTGAAATACAAATATCTGTTTCGGGTGACCACGGACGCGCTGGTCGATGCGACCTATATTGCTCACACTCTGGACATGCTCAAAAAGGACTTCGGGCTGGACAAGATCCTTCACATCTACCAGGATACTGCATGGGCTAAGTTTTTTGCCGGGTTCCTGCAAAAGCATTGTAAGGAAACAGGCTGGACAGAGGCAGGATTCGAGGCCTATGCCGACGGCGCCTCGGATTTCTCACCTGCTTTGACCAAGGCGAAGGAGAGCAAGGCCCAGGTGATCGGGATGATCTGGGACGTCCCTCTTGGAGCCGGAGTTTTCGCGAAACAATATGTGGCCATGAAAGTCCCTTCCCTTCTCGTGGGCTTCATTCCCCCCATGGGATCCCCCATAGCACCTAAGGCCGTAGGGCCCGAGGTGGAATACGGGATGACCGTAGAATTTCCGGTCGGTGCCACCCTCGCCCTAGCGAAACTCCCGAAGACGGGCGAATTCCTGGACAAGTTCAAAAAGAAATATGGGGAACTGCCCGAGCCCCCTGCGGTCAATTCCTCTGCTTATGATTCCGTCTTCGTGCTGGCTTCAGCCATCGAGCGGGCGGGAAGCCTGGACCCGGACAAACTCGTAGAAGCCCTGGAGAAGACCGATTATCCGGGCGTCTCGGGAAGAATCAAGTTCAACCAGGACCACATTATGATCTTTGGTGAAAAGAGTGCCGATGAAACCGGCGTGTGTGTGGTCTTCCAGTGGCAGAAGGGCAAGGATGGGGTTTTAAAGAGGGTTCCCGTGTACCCCGAATTTCTTGCTGAAGGAAAGATCATGTTGCCTCCCTGGATGAAAAAGTAAAGAACGGTTAACGGTTCAAGGCGCAAGGTGCACGGCCGATCTATGTGGACGTCACCATGATTCCCGAAAAGAGGGTTGTTACCGTGCGCCGTGTGCCTTGAACCTTGTACCCTTAAGGTCTGTTCATGTCCCTTTTGATCTACGGCTTGATCAACAGTGTGATACTCGCTCTCTACACCGTGGGGTTCAGTCTCTGTTACGGGATCAGCGGGATCGCAAATTTCTCCCATGGGGCCCTCTATATTCTGAGCGGATTCACTGCTTGGAACCTGCTGAACCTCGCAGGACTGCCCTTTTACCTTTCCGCGGTGCTCTCCGTTATCATCACTGCGATTCTGGGATTCCTCTTCTATTGGGTACTTCTTCTTCGCGTCCGAGGAACCCCTCTGGCAGAACTCATCGTCACTTTCGCAGCAGGGATGGGGTTGCTGGAACTCCTCACCTGGAAAGGGTTCTACGGGATGCGGTACAGCCTGCCCCTTTACATGAAGGGCGGGATAGAGATCGGGCCGGTGGCGATTGATTACCAGCGTCTCTTCGTGGTCGGCACCGGAGTGGCCCTTGTGGTTTTTCTCTGGTTTTTTGTGCACCACACGAGAGTGGGTCTTGCTTTCAGGGCCATGGCTCAGAATGAGCGAACGGCTCTTTCTGTGGGAATAGAGTCGGATTGGATCGGCTCCCTGAGTATGGCTTTGGGCGCGGCTCTGGCAGCCATTGCCGCTATGGTGATCCTGCCGCTGGGGATGATGGAATCCTCTATTGGACTGGAGGTTCTGATCTATGCTCTGGCCGTAGCCATTGTCGGAGGTCTGGAGAGCACGCTCGGGATGATTGTGGGCAGTTTTATTATCGGATTCGGCCAGATCGCTGCAGCCAGGTACATTGGAGCCAAGTGGATGATCATTGTCCCTCTGGCAGCCATTGTTCTGGTCCTGGTGATCAAGCCTTCAGGGATTTTCGGCAAGTTTAAGGAACTGGAAGAAAGGGTTTAGCTTGGTCGAGGCAACGGTTCAATACCGCAGGAAAAGGCTGGACAGAGGGATCAAAGCGAGAACCGATACGATCTTCGTCATTGCTTCCAAAAGGGATACGCTCTACCTTCTTCTCCCAAGGGTCTTGCCGGTTATCGCTCTCCTGATCCTCCCTCTTGTGCTCAAAGGATACTGGGGCAAGGTTGTGGTCTTTGCCTGCATGTATGGTCTTCTGGCCTTGAGCTGGGATTTCATGGCTTGCTGCGGTCTCTTTTCCCTGGGCCAGGCTCTTTTCTTCGGCATGGGCGCCTACATCGCCGGAACGCTGAATTATTATTTTCATATTCCACCGATCATCACCGTGCCGGTTGCGACCCTGGGGAGTGGTCTTTTGTGCGCAGCCCTTCTGGGTCCTGTCGTGAGGCTCAAAGGGGTCTACTTCGCCATGATCACCCTGATGCTCCCTCTTCTTTTGAAAAAGATGATCGACACGACGGGTATCTTCGGAGGAACCCACGGCCTTCCCTCCCTGTCTCCTTTCCCGAGTGAACTTGTGGCGACCTATCTCGCTGTGGTGGGATTTCTCGCGTGCCTCTTTATCTTCAGGCGTGTGATCAACTCCGACTACGGCCTCGTTTTGAGAGCCATCCGGGACGACGATCGGGCCGTCATGAGCGGTGCGATCAATATCTACTGGCGAAAGATCCAGGCGGTCTTCATCTCCGGGGCGGTGGGTGGTTTTGCAGGGGCGCTGATGACCCACCATTTCCAGTTCCTCGGGATGTCGACTTTCGCCCTGGACTATTCCATTCTCCCTGTCGCTGCAGTGGCTCTCGGAGGGCAGGGAACGTTTGCAGGAGCGGCCATCGGCAGCCTGATCCTTGTCCCCCTGTCCGAGTCCCTCCGGGCTCTGGGCGGTCTGAGAATGGCGATTTACTGCGGGATCCTGATCGTGAGCATCATCGGTCTTCCGGAAGGGATCTTTCATTACATGGCGAGGAAGTATCATCAGTTCGAGAAGGTCGTCGAGGTGAAGTGACCATGGAAGCGGAGCCCCTTCTGAGGGTGAGTCATCTGAAGAAAAGCTTCGGCGGTATTCTTGCAGCCTATGACCTGAGCTTTGATCTGAAACGGGGGGAGTTTGTGGGAGTCATCGGGCCCAACGGTTCAGGAAAGACAACGCTGGTCAATCTCATCACGGGATTTGTGAGACCCGATTCAGGGGCGGTTGTCTTTAAAGGGAAAAAGATTACCGGCAAGATGCCCTACACCATCGCCGGGATGGGGATCTCACGCACCTTCCAGATGGTGAGGCTCTTTTATAATCTCCCGGCATACAAGAACCTGATCATCCCTCTCTGTTCGTCCAGATCCAAAAACCTCTGGGGGGGCAAGTACGGCGAGCGGGATGACATCGCTATTGACCTGTTGGACGACATGGGATTTGAAAGGGACTCCCAGGTCCCCTATAAAGTGGCCGGCAGCCTTCCGCATGGTTACCTGAAGCGACTGGATTTGGCGCGGGCTCTTGCCTTGCGGCCGGAGGTGCTCATTCTGGATGAACTTTTCTCGGGCATGTCCATGTCGGAAGTGGCCAGCACCTTGCCTCTCATAGAGAAATTTAACGAAGAGGGCCTGAGCATCATCATGATCGAACACCGGCTGAGAGAGCTCTTTCGGGTGGTGGACCGAGTCCTTGTCCTGAATTTCGGGATGAAGATCGCTGATGGGGCCCCTGCGGAAGTCATGGATAGAGAAGAGGTCAAGAAGGCTTACTTGGGCATCCATATAGACCTTGTGTGACGCGTGCAGGTTGATGAAAAATGCCCATCTGCGGCGTACTGCTCGGTACGCCTCACTCCTCGGAATTTCGGGTGCCTTGTATCTGGACCTTTTTGATCAACCTGCAAGGAATGGATCTTCTGAAAGATTGCCGGCTCAACACCAGTGTGTGTAGGACTTATAAGGGATAGCAAATAGTGGCTGCAATGCTCGAAGCGAAAAATCTCTTGGTGTTTTTCGAAAACGCTCTTGCGCTGAACGATCTCTCGCTCGAAGTCAAGGAAGGAGAAATCGTTGCGGTTCTTGGGTCCAACAGTGCGGGCAAGACGACCCTGATGAACACCGTATCCGGCCTCATCGTGGACATGGAGAAAAAAGAAAGACGAAGAGGTGGCTTGAGAATAACGGTGATGGGAGGACTTCGCTATGAGGGAGAGGAGATCCTTCACCTGAAGCCAAGCGCCAGAGTCCGGAAAGGGATCGTGCTCAGCCAGGAGAGGCATCCTATTTTTCGTGACAGTGACGTTCATGAAAACCTGAAAATTGCGGGATATCTCCACGGGAGCAGGGAGGTCAAAGAGAGGATTGAGATGAGTCTCAGGCTGTTCCCCATTCTCAAGCACCTCAGGAAGCGCAAGGCCGGGCTGCTGAGCGGAGGGGAGCAGCAGATGCTGGCTATCGGGATTGCGCTTGTGGCAGGACCGCGATTGCTCCTGATGGACGAACCGCTGCTCGGTCTGAGCCCTCTCCTTCAAGCCGAACTCGCCCGAGCCATTCGAGAGATTCGAGGCAGGGGCATCACCGTCCTGGTGACCGAACAATTCGCAAGGCCGATCATGCCGATCATCGACCGGGGATACGTGATCGAGAACGGGTTGCTGGTCCTGGAGGGGACCAAGGAAGAGCTGATGGGCAACCCCGAGGTTAGATCCGCTTACATGGGAGTTTAGCGGGCTGATGAAAAACGCCAATCTGCCGCGTCACCCTCATTCCTCATCAATGCGGCGTACTTCTATGTACGCCTCACTCCTCGGAATTTCGGGTGCCTTGCATCTTGCCGTTTTTGATCAGCCTGCACAAGAGGAGTTTAGCAGGTAACAGAGGCGAAGTGGAGAGATGTGGTGACGATGGGCGACCTAAGCGCAGAGACCATCTATGGGTGCTTTGAGGAAATCGCGGAACGGTTTCCCGAGCGGGCGGCTCTGGTCTATCTGGATGAGAGGATTCGCTATGCTTCTTTGAAGGATATGGCCCTTCGTCTCGCGGCCTCGTTGCTCCGCCTCGGCATCCGGGAAGGGGATCGGGTGGTGCTCTATCTGTTCAACATGCCTCAGACGATCATCGCCTGGCTGGCCCTTGAACGACTGGGCGCGATCGTGGTACCTGTCGCGCCCGTTTACTCCTCCCAGGATCTGCGCTATCTCGTGAATGATGCCGGTGCGGAAACCATCTTTTGCATGGACAGCAATTTCAATTACGTGAACGAAATTCTCGGCAAGACTCCCCTTCAAAGAGTGGTCGTCACCAACATGCTGGACCTGGTGAGCAGATGGAAGCGCCTTGTGGCCGGAGGGTTTGACCGGGTGCCCCGGGGAAGTCTCCCTGCGGGTAAGCATATCTTCCATTTCAAGGAATTGCTCAACAACGGCCGGGCCTCCGAACTTCCTCCTTTTCGAGGAGAGGGAGGAGACAGAGCCGCTTTGGTTCTCTACACAGGAGGGACAACGGGTTTTCCCAAGGGCGTGCCTTTGTCCGAAGGAATTTTCCTGTATCGGGTTCGTGAGTGGAGAAGAGCCAGTGAGGCTGCCGTTCCCATAGGGGAGTGCGTGACAGCGCTCGCTGCTCCTTTGTACCACATCATCGGAGAGATGGACGCCATGGCTCCCCTCATCATCGGCGGAGAGACTCTTCTCCTGCTTCCCAGGGTGGTGCTGGATGCCCTGATGGACCACATCCAGCGCTACAGGGTGACGACCATGTTTGCGGTTCCGGCGCTCTACAGGATGATCCTCGAACATGACCGTGTGGACTTCTATGATATGTCTTCCCTCAGGTACTGTGGAACCGGCGGGGATGTGTTGCCGCCGGAAGTCGGTATTCGATGGCTGAATAAGTTCAAGACACCGCTCTACCAGGGATACGGAACGACCGAGTTCTGCGGCGCCATCTGCATGTCCTATGCTGAAGACGGGCCTCCCCCTGTGGGCTCGGCAGGCAAGATCCTCCCGGGAAGCAGATGGAAACTCGTGGACCCGGATACCCTCCAGCCCGTGCCCCTTGGAGAACCGGGTGAACTCCTGGGGACCTCTCCGTATGCGGTGAAGGAATACTGGAACAAGCCTCAGGAGACAAAAGAGTGCTTTATCGAAATCAACGGAGAGATCTGGTACAGAACAAAGGACATCGTTCGAATCGACGAGGAGAACAGGCTGTTCTACCTGGATCGATCCGTCGACATGATCAAGCACAAAGGTTACCGAATCGCCGCAGCTGAAATCGAAAGGGTGCTCCAGGAAAACCACGCGGTACTGTCTGCCTGCGTGGTAGGCGTCCCGGATGAAAAAATGGGAGAACGCATCAAGGCTTTTGTGGTCCTCAAGACCGATTCCAGGGGGGTGAGCGGCTACGAGCTCACGAAATGGTGTCGAGAGAGACTTGCCCCTTACAAGGTCCCCCACTACATTGAGTTCAGAGACATGCTCCCCAAATCCAAAGTGGGGAAAATGCTGAGACGGGAGATTCGGGACGAAGAAAGAAGAAAGCAGACGGACTCCCTGAATCCCTAGGGGATTACTTCCGCTCACGGGTGTATTCTTCTTCCATGCACATGAATGTTTCCTTGACATTCCAGTTGTTTATCTGCTAATTGGGAAAAACTTTTCTTGTTACGCGGGTCTAAGAATTATATAGTCTATGCATTCTGACTGAGGCTTCATATCTTTAAATCAGGTTCTTGATCATCACGAGCGAGGGAGGGAACCAAATCATGGAAGGTGAAGAAAAGAAACTCTCGGAACACGAATTCGTCATCAGAGCCATTAAGAAACTCCGTAAACCTCCTTATAAAGGGATTCACTCCGTCTACAGCGGATTCAACAAGGCCTTCAAAGATTACTTTAGTGCCAACCCTGTAGAGGCAACCACGCGGCTGGCGCAGGAGGGCAAAATCGTGACGCGGCCTGTGAAGGGAGGCGTGATGCTATACATGCCCGAAGAAGCGCCGACTTCCCGAGGATCAGAAGACGTGCTTGGGAAGATTCTCGGAGAGGATTAACCAAAGCGGATTCTGGTAGGATCGGTGGAGGGGCCATAGGTGGGGGAATGGGTAAGCTCTATGTGGTTTGCCCTATGCGTGATGGCCGGCTTGATGGTCGGCGGGGTTATTGCATGGCTCCTTGCGAAAGAACGAACCAGAAAGGAGCTTGCCGCTGCGCTTGACGCAACTCTCTCCCGCGCCGGCATGGCAGAAGGGAAAGCCGCGGCTCTGGAAGCAACCCTCACCGAACTCCGAAAACAGAATGAACAGCAGAGCGCTAGGGCTGAAGAAGACCTCAGGTCCCTGAGAGAGAGGTTTGCCGGAGAACAGGAGAGCCGGGTAAGGGCGGAAACAGAGCGCAAGGAGGTCTTCGATCGTCTTGAGGAAGAGAAACAACTCCTTGCCGAAGCCCGGGAAAAGCTGACAGATGCTTTCAAGGCCCTGGCAGGAGACGCTCTCAGCAGCAGCAACGAGCAGTTCCTGAATCTTGCAAGGGAAGCTTTTGAAAAAATCCTTGCCGAGGCCAAGGGGGATCTCGGAAAGAAGCAGGAAGCGATCAACGGGCTGGTCAAACCCCTCTCCGAATCCCTTAAACAGTTTGAAGAGCATGTCCGGCAGCTCGAAACGAGCCGGCAGGTCGCCTACACCAGCGTTGAAGAGCAGCTAAAAACTCTTTTCTCAACCCAGCAGCAGCTTCAAAAAGAAACGAGGAACCTGGTCACGGCCCTGCGGACTCCGCACATCAGAGGCCGATGGGGCGAGATCACTCTCCGCAAAGTTGTCGAGCTGGCAGGCATGTCCGAGCATTGTGACTTTACGGAACAGGTCTCGGCGACTTCTGAAGAAGGCCGCATACAACCGGACTTGATCGTTCACCTCCCTTCGGAGCGGGAGATCGTGGTGGATGCTAAAGTGGCGCTGGATGCCTATCTGAATGCTCTCTCCGCGGAAAATGAAGAGCAGCGCAGTGCCTATCTGGAGAATCATGCCAGACAGATACGGGGTCACATGAATCGCCTTGGAGGCAAAGCATACTGGCAGCAGTTCAAGAGAACGCCGGAGTTTGTGGTCATGTTCATTCCCGGAGAGTCCTTCTTCGCCGTGGCCGCGCAGGTTGACCAGGACCTTATCGAAGACGGAATGAAGATCGGTGTCATTATTGCGACCCCGACCACCCTCATTAGCCTGCTCAAAGCCGTGGCCTATGGGTGGCGTCAGGAGCAGATCGCCAAGAGCGCTCAACGGATCAGTGAGCTCGGCAAGCGGCTGCACGAGAGAATGCGCATTCTCGCAGAACACGTCGGGAGTATTGGGAAGGGCCTGGAAAAGGCCAATGAGGCGTACAATAGCGCCGTAGGATCTCTGGAGGCCCGGGTGTTGCCTGCAGCAAGGAAGTTCAAAGACCTGGGCGTGGTGCCAGGGGCTGAAATCCCTGTTCTAAGCCCCGTTGAAACAACCCCACGCGCCCTTGAGTTTCCTGAAGAGAACGAAAGCCGCGATAGGGACGAGTGATCATTCTGTTTTGGACAGGCATGAAGAAAGTGCAGGACAATCGTGAAAGAAGAAATCAAAAAAAGGATTCTGGAAGCTCTCGGCAAGATCCCCGAGGGATACCTCAGTGATCTTGTGATCAAAGAAACGATCCGGTGTGTTCTCTTCGGCTGGCTAAAGGAGCAAGGCCTGATCCCGGTCCCTGCATTTCGCAATCCCCGCTATCCCGAGAAGCCTGCGGACATTGTGGGAATCAAGCCAGGGCCGGTGATCGAAGTGGCTTTTCGGTCCAATCCTGCGATTGAACTGGAGGACGTCAAGAGCCTGGAAAGGGTGCCTGCGGAGAAGAAGTTCGTGATCACCTTCTCCAAGCTCCAGAAAAAAGTCGAGTTGAGCACCTTCTATCTGAAGCCGGGTGTCGAACACATTCATCTGTATTGAACAGAGTGCAGGCACAAAGTTGCAAAGGCACGGAGGCACAAAGCAAAAAAAATCATTCTGTCCCTTTGTGCCCCTGTATCTTTGTCCCTCAGGCTGTCGGCATCAGCCGACAGCGGTTTACTCCCTGGCCAGACCTTTGAGGATGGAGAGATTGCTCAGCGCCTTGCCGGCGCCGACTGCGACGGCCGACAGGGGGTCCTCTGAAATGTGGATGGGAAGCTTGGTTTCGCTGCGAAGCAGTTCGTCCAGATTCCTCAGCAAGGCCCCGCCTCCGGTGAGCATAATGCCGCTGTCCACGAGGTCCGCAGCCAGTTCAGGAGGGATCTGCTCGAGGGCAGCGTGAACGGTTTCAACAATGGTGTTGATTTGATCAGAAATCGCCTCCCTGACCTCGTCTGAATCAATGGTCAGGATCTTCGGAATTCCAGT
>Ga0105093_10001060_pt1 | contig 10484 bp, 8 predicted proteins | sample PPLLak3March2015_2_FD_79111 | JGI IMG/M metagenome (GOLD analysis project Ga0105093, IMG submission 79111) | Freshwater sediment microbial communities from Prairie Pothole Lake near Jamestown, North Dakota, USA - PPLs Lake P8 Core (3) Depth... | ecosystem: Environmental > Aquatic > Freshwater >... | reverse complement strand
CAAGCGGAGTTTATTTCTACCAATTAAGAACTGGAGAGTTTGTTGAGTCAAAGAAAATGATTATACTCAGATAATTTTTTGGTTATAAATCAATGGGATTTTATGAAGAATAAGCATGTTCTCATAACTGGTGGAGCTGGTTTTATTGGCAGCCATCTTGTAGATTTTTTTGAATTTGAAAAAGTAAAGTACATCTTGGTTGATAATTTATCTAACGGATCAATTAAGAATATACCCGCTGCAGTTTCTCATGGTTCTTTTGTTAATGGTGATGTTAATGATTCTTTTTTGATGGAAAAAATGATAAAAGAATCAACTTGTGTAATCCATCTTGCATCTGTTGTTGGTGTTAAAAATGTTATAGCTAATCCGCTCGAGACAATTGACACAAATATTAATGCACTAAAAGTAATTGCACTCAATTGTGCCATAAATAAAATACCTCTAATATATTTTTCTTCTTCTCTGGTGTATTCTTCATCAAATGGAAAAAAAGAATCCTATTCAGAAGAAGCAGAAATGCACGGTTTGGGATTTCACCCTGTATCCATATATGTTTCTACAAAAAAAACCGGAGAATTGATTTGTGAACATTTTAGAGAATCGATGGGACTTAAATATATAATATTAAGACCTTTTAATATGATTGGCATTAGGCAAAATTTCTTATCAGGAATGGTAGTTCCATCATTTATCAGATCTGCGATTATAAATAAAACTATAAATGTTTATGGTAGCGGAAACCAAACACGTTCTTTTAGCGATGTTAAGATTGCAGTTAAGTTGTTATGGAATATTATACAGAATGAGAATTCTTATGGTCAGATTTTCAATCTCGCAACTACAGATAAATCAATAACTATTCTTGAATTAGCTAGACTTATCGTAAATATTTTAAATGAACCAATCAAAATAAATTTTGTACCTTTAAATGAAGTTTACGGAAATTCTTATAGAGACGTTGAATATCGTTCACCCTCTTTAACAAAATTAAAACAACATCTAACTTATTGGAAAGAAACAGATTTGAAAATAAATCTTACGGATATAATAGAATATGAACAAAGCACTTTTAATCTAATTTGAAGCATATCTTCCCCGAAAGATAAAAGCAATGTTAAAATTGAACTATATCACAGTAATTCAAGTAGTAAGTACTACGCCACTGTGTTTTATTTTAACAAAAATTATAATAATGGTAGCAAAAAAAATCAATTTTGTAAATTATCCCAACCCAATAGTAGCGTCTCATCAAGAAGCGACACCATATGGCGGGGGGCTTGCAATTGGCGCAACATTATTTATTTATTTGTTACTTCAATCATTTCATACTCAAATTGCAAGTAAATTTATTTTAATTCTTGTACCTGTTCTAATGATTGGGTTATTTGATGACATTTTAAAATTTTCCCCATTAAAAAAAATTTTGCTTCAAGTAATTTCAGCAGTTCCATTTTTATTTTACTATATAAATTCTTCTATCCTTTTAAGCTCAATCTTTTTGTTATTCATACTCTTCTCTCAGAATGCCTGGAATTTAATTGACATTATGGATGGCATAACTGCTGGTATTTCATTTATTGTTTTTCTTTCGGCGGGAATAATATTACTACCACATAATGAACTGGAACTTTATTCTGATTTGTCTTTTGCGACTGCATTAAGTGTACTGGGATTTCGTTTTTTGAATCGACATCCTGCAAAAATATTCTTAGGCGAGACAGGCAGTTTATTACTAGGCAGCTTATTTGCTTTCATAGTAATTAACACTTTCCTTATAAATGAATTATTAGCATTTTTTTTATTGCTTTTAGGAATCATTCCATATTTTGAATTATTCTTCCTTATTATTATTAGAACCCGAAATGGCATTCCATTTTATAAAGGTAGTCCTGATCATTTTGCTCTAAGAATGCTGAATAATGGATTTTCTATAAATAAAATAAACTTTACAGTAATCCTGATTTGTATTATTTATTCTTGTTTAATTGTTTTTGTAAGTCTTTTTGAAATTAGTAAATTTGTTTTGATAGGCTGCCTTAGTCTGTACTTTTTTTGTCTTTTAATTGCTTTTTTATATTTTCAATCCTTGCCTGCAAGAGAAATTAAGAGGTAAAGTCGGAATCATTTAATACTAAATATTTAATAGTTGGTACCGGACTTACAGGATTAAGCGCAGCATATTATCTTAAAGATAATTTTGTAGTGGTTGAAGCCTCTAGTTTACCCGGTGGAACAGCAGGTACTTTAAGTGTAAATGGCTTTAAGTTAGATAACAGCATTCACATACTCTACTTTAAAAATCAGGAAATAAAAGATTGGATTTTAAATACACTTCAAATAGAGCTGGTGGAAAAAAAGAGAGAAAGCTTTGTTTGGGTAAATAACTCTTATGTAAGTTTTCCTATTCAATATCATCTTGCTAATTTGCCATTTACTTCTAGACTTAAATCTTTTTTTTCAATACTTAATACTGTATTCTATAAAAGAAAAACAGAATTTGAAAATTTTGAAGATTATTCTATAAGTACTTCCGGAACCTATCTAACTGATATTTTTATTCGCCCATATAATAAAAAATTATTTGGAACTCCAATAAATAAAATTAATATAGACTGGATGGGAGATTATGTACCAAAGCATTCAAGAATAAAAATGTTAATAAGTTTAACAAGATTAGTGAATAATCATTACGGAAGAAATTCGACTTTTTATTACCCGGCTAAAGGAGGAATTTCTGAAATTGCATTAGGTATAACATCAAAATTAAAAAATGCACCAATATTCAATTCTAGTTTGACAAGTCTTTCCTTAAACAGAAAAATTGCAAAATTCAATAACGGAGTTGTAGTAAATTATAAATATTTAATAAATACAATTCCGCTAAAAAGTTTTTTGGAAAAAATTGATGATTTATCATCCGATATTTCAAATTACAGTAAATCGCTGAAAAAGAATTCAACAACTGTTCTTCACCTGTTATGCGAAGGAAATTTTGAAAACAATACCTATCATTGGGTTTATGTCCCTGATTCATCAATTCCATTTCATAGGATTACAATTCCCGGTAACATAAATTCCGCAAATTGTCCTGCTGGATATTTTGCATTAACTCTGGAATTTGGTGGTGATGTTTACGAAAATAATACTGTATATAAATCAAGCATAGCTGCACTCAATAGGATGGGCTTCTTGAATAAAGATGTAACGATAATTGAATCATATTGGAGATTATTAGAGTGTGGATATGTAATTTATGATAATAATAGAAGGACAATACTCCAAAAAATATTTCCATTCTTACAGAGTAAACAGATTTGGTCGGTCGGAAGATATGGAGGTTGGGAATATTCAAACATGGAAGATGCAATAATTAGCGGCAAAAAAGTTGCTGAACAATTATTAAATTTTATCTAATGAATAAAATAATTGATAACCAAATAGTTCTAACGATTGACCTAGAAGATTGGTTTCACTCTTTAGATTATTTTCCATCAAACTGGCATAGCTATGAAAGACGAATTGAAAATGGCACAAAAAAGCTTTTAGATTTTTTATCTGAAAATAAATCTACTGCTACATTCTTTATCCTCGGAGATGTGGCTCAGAAACATCCTCAACTTGTTAGGCAAATTTATAATGAAGGGCATGAAATAGGTTCGCATGGCTTTTATCATAAGTTTATATATAAACAATCTAAATCTGAATTCAGAGATGACCTGAAGAAATCCATGAACTTATTAACTGATCTGATAGGAAATAGTGTGGATTCTTTTCGTGCACCATATTTTTCAATAACGAAAGACTCTCTATGGGCATTCGACATTCTGAATGAAGAAGGAATAAAGTACGACTCGAGCATATTTCCAATTATAAATCATCGTTATGGAATTCCGGATAATAAAAGATTTCCTTATCAACTCGAAAACGGATTATGGGAATGGCCAATTACAACTTATAAAACATTTTTTGGTAACATCCCATTTTCCGGAGGAGTCTATTTCAGATTTTTACCTATTTCATTTTCCAGTTTTTTAATTTCATCTTTACTAAAAAAACAAGAACCTGTGATACTCTACTTTCATCCTTGGGAGTTTGATGCCGACCAACCAAAAGTAAAAAATATTTCTCTTTACTTAAGCTTAAGACATTACTTCGGGTTGAATGATAATTTTAGAAAATTTTACACATTACATAGAAAGCTAAATACAATTTCTCTTAGCCAAGGAATTAAAGCAATTACAGAAAAATATAAATGAATATATCCCAATGTGCAGCTTGTAATAATAGATTAGTTAGTCTTGGCAATATTCCAGATGGAATATTATTTAAGTGCAGATATTGTGCCTCAAAAAAAATATTTATTGATGACTACAATCTAAAGAAGAATAAAAGAGGATATGGAAATGCTTATAGAGAAAGAATTAACGATACGAAAATTTTTGAATTAATTGACCTCTTTGAGAAGAAATTTCAAAACTCAGATAATAAACTTGAATTATTAGATGTCGGATTTGGAAGTGGTGAATTTTTAGAAGCTATGAGTAAAAAGAATTTATCAGTTTCTGGATTAGAATGTGATGATAATTCGGTAAAGATATTATTACAAAAAGGATTCGATGTTCATTTGGGTGAACTCGGTGGAGCAATGACTATTAAAAAAAAATATGATATAATTACTTTATGGGATGTTATTGAACATATATCTGATATTGAAAGAGCAATTTCGCAACTTTATTCAATAACGAAAAGTAAAGGAAAAGTGTTTATTTTAACTCCTGATGCAAACTCCCTGTTTGATTCATTTGCTAACATTGAAAAGCGTTTGACTTTTTCAAAAAGTCAGAGAATAATGAATATCTGTCTTAACCGATATCATCTTCATCGCTTCACCGTTAAAGGATTAAAAATAATGTTTGAACGTTTTGGATTTACAATTGAGCATGTAGAATTACTACAACTTTTTTCATTAAAAGTTGACGAATATACGGACGGTTTTGCACCAGGTATATTAAAATGGACAAATAATACTTTTTTAAATAAATTAATATCTAAATCAGCTATGTCTGTGATTAAATTATTAAACATTAAAAATAAAATATTTATTACTGCAACCAAGGATTAATTATTTCTTTGAACAGATTCTTAAGTTTACCTGATAGACCAGTTACTGTATTAATCAGACCTCCAATAAACCGTTGGAAATTGTATAAATGGTATGCCCCATTTGGAAGTCGTGAACCATCATTCGGGTTACTATATATTGCTTCTTATATTCAAACTAATGGACATGAAGTTCATATCGTTGATGGAGAATTGTTGAAGAAGCAAGAGTTTTACGATAAGATTAAATCTTTAAAACCTAATATTATTGGAATTACTACAACAACATTCTCTTTTTTAAGTGTTTCAGTTTTAGCAAATGAACTCCGCACTCAATATCCTAAAACCCTTTTATTGATTGGTGGTTCACATCCTTCAGCACTTCCAATGGATTCGATGAAAAAGATTACTTGTCTTGATGGAGTAATAGTTGGTGAAGGAGAAGAGACTATTCTTGAGATAATTCAACGACGAAATACTGAGCAGATCGAAGGATTGGTTTGGAGAGAAAAGATTGAATCTCTAATTATTACTAACAAATCAAGAGAACCAATCGATAACCTTGACAGGTACAAATTCAATTGGAAATTATTACAAGATTTTCCTAAGAAATATTTGCCACCGCTTCAAAGTAGGAAAAAAAACTCTACTGCTTTGGTCGTTAGCAGAGGTTGCTCTTATGATTGTTCATTTTGTACTGCAACTCAACTAAGAGGTAAAAAAATTCGTTTCCATTCTCCAGATTATGTCATCAATATGATGTCTGAACTTAAACGCGAATATGGAATTTCGGATTTTTATTTTCACGATGACTATTTCCCTGTGCATCCTAATTGGATAAAACAGTTCTGTACAATTTTGATAGAACAGAGAAATGACTTTAGCTGGTCTTGTGCATCCCGGATTGAAACACTAAGCAACGAAATTTTATATTTAATGAAAAAATCTGGATGCCGACAGATTGGAGTCGGCGTTGAATCTGCTTCCCAAGACGTATTAAACAAAATAGCAAAAAACATCTCTATACCCGCTTTGATGGATGGACTTAATCGAATTTCGCTGGCAAAAATAGATATTAAAGGATATTTTATTTTAGATACACCTGGTGAAACATTTACTGACTTATATAGAACGATAACATTTATTCTTAAAAATAAATTTTCTGAGATTCAATTTAATTATTATGCTCCATTACCGGGTTCCAGAGATTATTACAAATACAATCCGTCTGAGAAATTATGGCCACAAATGAGTTTGCAGCATTCTTTAGGTTATTCCGGGCATAGTCCAATTTTATATTTATTTATTGAATTTGGGTTTTATATTATTTCTTATTTAAAAATTTTTATTAGCAAAATGTTAGATGAAATATTTAATTATCGCTCAAAATTATCCACCTGAAATTGGTCCTGTTCGCTATACTTATGATTTAGCTAATTCTCTTAATGAGCAAGGCCATAACATTACTGTAATTACGGGCATTCCTCACTATCCAACCAACAATGTTTACCCAGAGTTTGTAAGAAATAAAGTTTCAGTGAAAAATGAAAATGGAATTGAAGTTATTCGGACTCCGCTCTTATTAGCTTCTAATACTCAACCAATAAAAAGAATTTTAGGATTTATTACTTTTTTTTTCTCAGCTATACCTCAATTACTAAAAAATATGGATGCTCATTTATTAATAGTCTCTATACCGCCTTTAAATGTACTCTTCCTAGGGATTTTAACCAAGTTATTATTTAGGATTCCATTTATAGCTCTGCTCAGAGACTTTGAACCTTATTCAACATTTAATACGAGGGGACTGTTAAATAATAGATTTCTTTATATAGTAACCAAATTAATATCAAAGTTATATAAATATGCAGATGCAGTTGTTGTAGTTCATTCAGATCAAATATTAACTATAAACAAGCTAGGATTGAGTTTTAAAACGTTGAAAGTGTTGTCTCATCCAGTTCAACTAGACCGATATAATTTAAAACTTGACTCAAATATCAATTCAAATAAAAATATTGGAAGTAGAAATTTGCGATGTGTATATGTAGGAACTTTTGGAAGGATTCATGCTTTACCACAACTTATTAAGTCTTTGATTTCAAGAAAGATCTCATTATTACCTATTAATTTTGATTTTTTTGGTGACGGTGAAGAAAGTCAAGAATGCAAAAAAATAATTAATGAATCAACCGATCACGATGTTAGAATCTATGACTTAATACCTTTTGAACAAGTATATGAAAAATTAATAAATGCTGATTTCTTAATATACTCTATTAGCTCTGATAATCAATTTGATGGTGTCGGCTCAAAGTTTTACGAATACTTTGCTTCAGCAAAACCTATTTTGGTCTGCGGAAAATGCAATGTAATGGAGATTGTAAAACAATTAGGGAATGGTTGGTGGGTTGATTCACCCGATCCTGAAATTTTGTACGACTGCTTAAAAAAAATAGTTAATGATAAATCTGAATTTAACAATATGGGTGAGCGTGGTCGAGATTATATAAAAAAATATTCTTCATATAATTCATTTAGGGAAAATTGGAATGATTTATGCAGATCGTTGCTCAAAACTCAATAGATGCTAATATCTTCGAATTGTCAACTATTTCACAAGATCCATTGATAAGCAATTAGAGTAATTGATGTTCTTGTAAATGAAGTTGCAACTCTTGTTAACGAAGAAAGACCGCTGGAAATTATGAAATCGAATTTAATGCAAGTACACTTTCAAGCCGAGTTTATTATTACCAATTAAGATCTGGTGAGTTTGTTGAGACGAAGAAAATGATACTGCTTCGTTAATCGTATAAAAAAAAGAGATGACATCTTCAATAAAAAGATGTCATCTCTATATTATTAAAGTTCAAATAATATTAATTATTAAACCCCAATCTTTGAATTAATGCGTCAGGTTTTGGTTCACGTCCTCTGAACTTTTTATAAAGATTCATCGGATCATCACTCCCGCTTTTTTCTAAGATGTTTCTTCTAAAACTTTCTGCTGTGGTTTTATCAAACAATCCATTTTCCAAAAATGCACCGAATGCATCGCTATCTAAAACTCCAGACCACATATAACCATAATAGCCTGCAGAGTAACCATCACTACCAAAAATATGATTGAAGTTTGTACTTTGATATCGAGAAGCAACTTCAGGAATTAATCCAATTTTATTTAAACTCATTTCTTCAAATCTTATTACATCAATACTTGAAACATCATTCAGCATATGCCAGTCCATGTCAAGAATAGACGCAGCTAAATATTCAACTGTTTCAAATCCTTTATTAAAATATTGTGAGTTGATAATCTTCTGAATTAATTCATCTGGGATTGGTTCGACAGTTTGGTAATGCTTTGCATACATCTTTAAAACTTCCGGATGTGATGCCCAGTTTTCCATAATTTGTGAAGGAAGCTCAACAAAATCTACAGAAGATCTTTTTGCTCCGGGATAAACTGATTTACCAAATAATCCATTTAAACCGTGACCAAACTCATGAAATAATGTATTTACTTCATCAAAACTTAAAAGTGCTGGTTTACCTTCTGTAGGTTTAGAAAAATTTCCAACGTTAACTACAAGAGGAGTAATAAATTCACCATCTATATTTGATTGACCGCGGAAGTTGCTCATCCAGGCACCTGCACGTTTACCGCTTCTTGGATAGTAATCTGTATAAAGAATTCCGATATGAGTTCCATCAGCTTCCTTAACTTCATAAACTTCAACATCAGGTTGATAAACAGAAATATCATTACGTTTTACAAATTGAATTCCAAATAATTTACTTGCAACATCAAATGCCCCCTGACGGACATTCTCCATCTGGAAATAAGGACGAAGCATTTCTTCATCGAGTGCATATTTTTCTTTTTTAACTTTCTCAGAGTAATACCACCAATCCCATCCAGCTAATTTAAAGTTGCCGCCTTCTGCATCAATTAGCTTTTGCATTTCAGCAACTTCTTCTTTGGATTGTTCTAAGGCAGGTGTCCATAAATCTGCTAAAAACTTATTAACTGTTTCAGGATTTTTAGCCATATTCTTTTCAAGCTTAAAATCTGCATAAGTTTTATAACCAAGCAGATTTACTTTTTCATTACGCAGAGCAATAATCTTTTTAATTATTTCTTTGTTATCAAACTCATTGTTGTTATTTCCGCGAGTTAAGTATGCCTTGTACAGTTTTTCTCGCAAATTTCTTTTTTCAGAATACTGTAAAAACGGAGTAAAACTTGGACGTTGAAGATTGAATGCCCACTTGCTTTCCATTCCCTTTTGCTTTGCAAGTTCTGAAGCACCTTGAATTGCTGCATCCGGTAAACCAACTAAATCATCTTTGTTATCAATTATCAATCCAATCGCATTTGTTTCTTTGCGTAGATTATCTCCAAACTTTAAGCTAAGCATACTCAGTTCTTCATTAATCTTTTTGAGTCTGGTTTTCTTTTCTTCGTCAAGTCCGATTCCATTACGCACAAAATCGGTGTAATAATTATCCAAAACTTTAAGTTGTTCAGATGTTAGATTTAATTTTTCCTTTTCATCGTTAATAGATTTTATCCGTTGGAATAATTTTTCATTCAAATATATATCATTATTCAATTTTGAAAGTTCAGGTGTGATTGTTTCAGCAATCTTTTGTGTTTCATCATTTCCGTTAGAACCGCTGATATTAAAAAACACTCGCGATACTTTAGTTAAAAGCTTACCACTTTTTTCTATGGCAGCAATTGTATTTTCAAAAGTAGGTTTTTCAGAATTATTTATAATTACATCAAGCTCGGTTCGCTTTATTTTTATCCCTTCTTCAAAAGCAGGCAGATAATGTTCTTCCTTAATTTGATCAAACGGCGGAGTTTGAAATGGACTTGTGTATTCTTTAAAGAATGGATTATTCTTATTCATTGTTTGTGCATCCATATTAAATGATAGCACTCCAATGAATAGCATGAATGAATAGATAATATATTTCATTTTCTTTTCTCCCTTGATTAAAACTGTACATCATATAAAATAAATTTTCTTCTTAAGCTTTTACTGGTTCTTCTTTCTTCTTCCCAAATTCAGGATCAATCTTAACTAATCCAGCAACAATAAATCCTGGGATTGTTGAAATAAGAACCCATTCAAAAAATCTTGGATACCCGATCATTTCTTGTAAAGCACCAGAAAACATTCCGGGCAGCATCATCCCGAGAGCCATTATTCCAGTACAAATTGCATAATGAGCAGTTTTATGTTCACCTTGCGAAATCATAATCATAAACATCATATAAGCAGTAAAACCAAATCCATAACCGAATTGTTCGAGAGCCACCGCACCGTTGATAAGCAAAAAATCGGACGGCTGGAACTGCGAAAGAT
>Ga0105093_10001058_pt1 | contig 10496 bp, 6 predicted proteins | sample PPLLak3March2015_2_FD_79111 | JGI IMG/M metagenome (GOLD analysis project Ga0105093, IMG submission 79111) | Freshwater sediment microbial communities from Prairie Pothole Lake near Jamestown, North Dakota, USA - PPLs Lake P8 Core (3) Depth... | ecosystem: Environmental > Aquatic > Freshwater >... | reverse complement strand
CCAACAGGCCTTGTAGTATAACACCGACTGCCAAATAGGCGCTCATCAGCCCATTGTGGCCAAGGGCGGCAAGTATTCTGATGCCCATAATGGAAACAAGAGCAAAAGGCAGTTGAGCAAGATAAGCAACTTGGATAGGCGCCACTTGCGCTGAAGTTGCCGCATCAAAGGCCCCGCGTTGGTAAAGAAGCGAAACGATATCACCCGAGAGTGCGGCTAATGGAAGCGCCAAGGCTGTGCCCCCAGCCAACAACCAGAAGGCCAGTTTCTCGATACTGTGCAAGGAATAACCGAATTTATTTTGACCTATCAGGTTTGCGAAATATGGCAGAGCTGTAATGCCAATAGCGCTAACAAAAATACCTTGCAGCGCGGTCGGTAATTTGTATCCGTAACCCAGGGCTGCGATTGTTCCCTCAGACATGGATGCGGCAATAGCCTGTTGAACCACCGACCCCACAGAAAGCATGATAGTGCCTGGCAACAGTGCCAGGCTAGCATTAATTACAGCTGCCAGGCCTGGAACATTGAGTAATCGTGGGAATGATAGTAAACCGTTACGCTGTAAGAAAATATGAATAAATATGAATTCAACTGTCGTTCCGACAATTAATGCGTTTACTAAAACATGCCAGTTATCTGTAGTTCCAGAAGCTACAAGCATCAGGATAGTGGTCAGAGATGTAGCTGCAGGTAGAAGGCCATTAATCAAATAGCGGCCTGTTGACTGCAAAACACCATAACCTAGCAGATTGAATCCACTCAGGAAATAGTAGGGTATGAGCCATATCAGGGCGGTTTCAAGCCCTTGCCGCTTTTCAGGAGAAAAACCGGAGGCAAGCCATGGTAGAAGGTGTGGTAAAAGAAGAAGCCACAATGGCAGCAAAGCTGCTATTCCGACAAAGGTAATTAAGGCCGTAGTTGCATAGAGCTGACCAGCTTCCATTGTCGAACGGGTATATCCCGAAAGTTGTGAAATAAGCGCGGTCTGCACTGCATTAAGGAGAATACTTAGGGGGAAGCCGATCAACACAAAAGCCAGAAGGTAAATATCCAGTGCACCCGAAAGACCAAAGCACGCTGCAACTGCAACTTCCTTTATGAAACTCAATCCTTTAGCAACTAATGTAGCTGTGGAGGATATTATAGCAGAATGACCCATCTTGCGAAGTGGCGAGCTTCCGATAAATTCACGCCACCTTTTTATAACAAGGGGATGCTTATCAAACATGATTAACGATTTTATTAAAGCTTGTTATACTCGATGTTAAGGCTAATAAGAGTTTTATTTTCTTTATCCATGCGAAGAATATACTTTTGGGGCTAGTTATCAACATTTGCGAGGGCTTTGAACAAAATATAATTTTACAGTGGCTGACATGGGTATGCGCTTATGATTTATGATGGAACCGTCATTATCCTATCTCGGTTAAATTATTCAAAGTCTCTCGAGTTGTCACATCCTTCACCGACAGCACGAACGGTCTCGGTTCGAAAGCAAAATTCCGTGACGCATCAATGTGATCGAACACCATATCCTGGTTCATACGTTCGGCCATAGTTGCCGACCACTGCCGGTAACGCGGCAAATGTTTCAGTATGGCAACGGCAATACTGAAAGCAGACAAAGGTACGTTTAGAAAGCGTGGTGATCTGCCTAAAGCCGCAAAGATGCGTGTAACCATCTCGCGATAAGAAAGTGTTTCTCCGCCGGAAAGGTTGTAGGCACGATTTGCCGTACCTATTGTTTGCAATGCGGCCATGCAAGCGATAGCAACGTCTTGCGCATGAATGGGTTGACGCAGGCCGCCTGCATTGCCAAGCAACGGAAAGAAACCAAAATGTCGAATGAAGCGAGCAATCTCGACAATATTTTTATCCCGCTTAAAGTCATAAATAAGCGTTGGACGCAGGACAACCCATTCAATATCGTGACTTTCCGCCCACGCCTGAATACGCTCCTCCGCTTCCGCCAACCTAAAGGCCATGGCTTGTTCTTCCGGATCCGTGGAATCATTTTTAGTAAAGCGGCTTGTAGAAGACAGAACGACAACGCGTCTCACACCATGTGCTTCCAGCAAGTTGAAATACTCCGATAAAACCCATATAGGAGCAACGCAAATCCAATGGCTAACACCTCTCTCTACTTTTGATAAAGAAGATCGTGAAGGAGTGGGAAGTTTTTGCCAAATCACTCCATCGGCAACTCGTCTGGACATACTCCGTGAATAAGCCAAAACCCGCCATCCGGCTTGCTTCATCATTGGGAGCAGGGAATCTCCGACTAAGCTTGTTGCGCCAATAACTCCGACCTGCTTTTGTTGAATTCCATCTCCTTCCGAGGTAGAGTCTGTGGTGATAAATATAGTACTATCCGTTCCCCTAAACCCCAATTTGTTTCCGACATTCCTTGCTATGTGATAAGCGGCAATTAAGCCAAACCTCAGCCAAACACCCGAGGTCACCATCCACATTAATGATGTAGGATATTGATGTCGAAGAAATTTACGGTAAAAGCGCACCATTCCTTTATGCTTGTGCCATTCAACAAAAACTGGCCTGGTTTTACTGCATGTCCCTTTGTAATGAAACACTCTTGCTTCAGGTACAAACAGGATTTTCCAGCCACGCTGACGAAAACGCATGAACCAGTCAAGATCCTCACAGTGCATGAAATATCCTTCGTCCAGGGGACCGACATCCAATAACGCGGCGCGCCTTACCAACATGCAGGAGCCTGAAATAGCCTCAATCTCAATAGGAAAGTCCGGCAAAGGTTGTTGATGCAGTAGGAAATCCGTGAATAGACGGGGATATCGTTCACGAAGACTTAAGAAGCCAAATATGCGAACGAAAGACCGCCACGGTGTTGGTATGGTACGTCGCCCCCCGGCTTGTTCTGTTTCATCCGGGTTGAGAAGTAGCGGACCAGCCATTCCCGCTTGTGATGATGATTCCATGCAGGCTAATAAAAACCCGATAGCCTCTTTATTAGTTAGACAGTCCGGATTAAGAAAAAGAAGATATTCGGATTCACCGTCAGCGGCGATGCCGATATTACATGCCTTGGCAAAACCCAGATTTGCTTTATTGTAAATAATTAAAATACGTGATTGAGAATCAGCAAGGTGCTCAATTGGATCCATGCTTTGATCTGTTGATCCGTTATCAACGACTATTACTTTGGCTATATGAATTGAACATAACAGCAACTTTACAGCCTCATTCAATATGTTACCGGCATTGTAGTTGACAATAATGACAGATACATTCGACATCTATAAAAATCTCCTATGGAGTTTTGATAAGCGAGGCAAAAAGCTTTTATCCAGCATGTTCCAGATTTCAACTAAGGTAGCGATTCGATTTCTCTGTATTTCGCGACGCTTATTCCACATGCGGGTAATACCGCAAAGCGCGTCCTTTTTTGCCTTCAAAATTACTGTCCCTTGCCCCTTAAAAGAAAACCATATAATTGTTACAAGATTTAGAGAGATATGTAAAGGAAGACACAGCCAGAAAAGTGCTCCTGGCATATTCTTTACATATGTCCAGACCAGATTCCGGTGGCCCTGGTAGACGGCAAAATCGCCATGTTGTCCTCCTGTCGTTGCGGAACCAACATGATAGGCTATAGCATCCGGCACAAGCAGACAGCGATATCCTGCTAAACGCAACCGGAAACCAAGATCGACATCCTCGAAATAGCAAAAGAAATCTTCATCAGACCCTCCCACCATTTCTAAAGCATCTCGACGATAAAGCGCTGCAGCCGCACAGGAAGAAAATATTTCCTTTGGCTCAATTAAACCAGGAGTAATGAAGTAACCATGACGTTGACGCCATGCCCATCCACATGCGTGCAACGAATCTCCATCACCATCAAGTATTTCATTGTTTGAATCCCGTATAAGACGCGACGCAAAGAAAGAATATTCAGGATGTGCAATTATAGCGGAATGCATTTTGCTTAACCAATTGGGCTGGAGAAACGCATCGGGATTCACCAACGCTATCCACTCATACCCTTTTGTTTTCTTCAAAAGCAGGTTGTTCCCAGCCGCAAAACCGATATTCTCTTCACTTTTATAAAATTGAACTGAAGGGAATTTGGAATAAAATTCGTCTGGTATCGGATTATCATTGCCATTATTCAGAACAAACACATCAGCCTTTATAGACTCTTGCATTGCAATACACTCCAAACAACGTAAAAGCAAGGTCGAGGAATTCCAATTAACTATTAGAATTGCAACTCTTTTATTCAGCATGATATTCTATATAACCTTATAATATAATAGAGACCTTTGAATATCTCTAATTTGAGTCTATAGGGTAATGGGCTTTGGTATTCGCAAGAACACAACTAAGACTTCGCCAACGGCGGCATATCCGCATCATTAGGCTAAAGACAGCCCCAAAGGATGAATAGTCACGAAGACTTATATGGTCTCCGCCTGTATGATCCTTGTCGGATATGTGGGAGCGTTGCTATGTTGCAATAAAAATTTCTTGCGAAATGCCAAAGCCCATTACCCTGGCAGACCCTTTAATCAGATGTTATGTAAAGCTCTCTAATAAAGTATTATCACCTAGTCGATTCTTTATAGTATTGAAACAATTAGGAAATTTTCTTAGGATAGTGAACGTAGAGAGTTTCGCCGTTCCGGCCGGATCTGCCGGCCAGGCCATGGCCGATACCTCTCAGGATCTGAAATAGGCTTCTCAGGCGCTGCTTCTCATAAAGAAGAATCAAGGTTATAATCTTCATCAGGATGACCCTGTTTTCCCGGCACCAAATGCGTTGAGATTTCCGGTACTGGCGGTGAAGGAGCAGGGAATTTCGAAATTGGTAATAACGCCGTAACGGTGGGTGATGGGTGGGATGGACCTTTTCGCCCAGAAGAAAACGCTCCTCCAATCGACCCATATTATGTAAAATCTCGGTTTCGAGAACCTCGATGACCTGATAACCAAGAGTTCTAAGGCGGAGACAATACTCGAAATCGACGTAATCGATGAAAAGACTTTCGTTGAAATACCCCGCCACACTGAAAGCCTTTCGTGAAATTAGACTTCCTGATGTTATCACATTGGTCACCTCAAGCCAGGATCTATCTGCGGAAGAATCCGGACAGGATGTGCTGTCAACAAACATGGTTCTTGGACCGGCTATCATAAGCTTCTCCGGATGCGGGTGGGATTCCCAGACCGTCAGCATTATTTCCACCATATTATCAGCCGGCAGACTGTCCTGATCAAAGGTGATAATCCAAGCACAATCGGCTGATTCTGACAAGATCCGTCTGATTCCCTGATTGAGGGCTGCTGCTACACCTAAATTCTCGCTATTTCGGATGCAGGTAATACCATTCACTAAACCCAGTGCCCTTTCCAGGTTTTTCAAAGATTCACCCGTTGTGCCGTTATCCACTACTATGGCGCTGGGAACCTGTGCGACGATCTTCTCCAATCGATTGGGAAAACCGGTATCAGGAAAGTATGTGATCACGACAGCATAGACCCGGTCGGGATAAGCAACGGGGTGTTGTGCCATTGTAGTCATGCCCTGAAACATCCTGAGCAACCTGATAACCAAGACTTCGGATAAAATAATAAGATCAATTACCAAACCTTTATCAAATCATTCAAAAAGGGAAATTGGCATGAATCATCCGAATAATATGACATGTAGCTTTTCCCTAGAAGCCCGACCATCGGATCGTCAACGAACTTTTCAGTTAATATGAGTAATGTCCCTGCGATCGCGTTTGGAGTCAGCACCGGAAGAGAAACAATATTATCATGAAATGAAGACAGATTTTTATTGGCATATGCATTGGTTAGCGTCAGCATTCCGGAATGAGCCATCTCAAGCGGAGGATAACTAGGATGCGGAGACACCATGAAAGAAATTCCGATGGCGCTCTCGGACAGCAATCGCGCATATTCTTCCAAAGAGAGCTTTCCAAATGATTTCATGATTATTCCATTGCCTAAATCAACGGTCGGGTGTTTCTCACCCACAGATGTTAATTCCCATTCGCCAGGCAAGTGCTGCAATAATACCCATTCCCTCAGCGCTTCGATGATCAGCGGAAAACAATTTCTGTCCACGGAAGGGCGGCCGTATATCACGATCTTTTTCTTCCGCGGACCGTGATTCCGCTCCAGAAATTGTTTTAAATGTTCATTTAATTTGGGCTCAAAAAAGTACTCTTTGAAAAAGCCATAATTTCTTTCTTTGAAATAATCTTTCAACAGGGAAGAATTAAAAACTGCGATAGTCGGTATCTTTGATTGATAGGTCGATTCCGCCAAAGCAAAGCAACTTGACCAATTATAAAAACCTGGTTCATAATCTTGAATAATATAAACCAGTTTATAATGATTTTGTCCAAACAACATTATTTGTTGTTCAATCATTTTTTGTAACCGGTAAGCAGTCCACCAGGCAGACGCAATAAATTTGTCGTACTTTGTCACAAAAACACTTTGTTTTTCATCGTTTTTCAAAAAAATAAGCTGCCTTTTTGCTTGGTTATCCTCATCCGTTGAAGAAAGATGATAGTTTTGAAATTTCTGTAGAGCCTCTTTATTGGGTGAGACATTCGTGATGATAAGCCTGATTTTACAGTCCGCATTGACATTTCGAGCTATCTCATCAAACAAATTTAATGCGGTGTAAGTACCCCCAAAAAAATGCTCTCTATTGATTGACGGCAATAATATATTGATTCTTTCAAAATCATATTCACTTTTTCGGATCGATATTGGTGTAATATCTGGAATTGAAAATGCTTTTTGTCCCCGTGTCCTCGAATACGCTCCATAAATCTTTCGGACGGTCTGGTTACTTGTCAATAAAGCGACCGGAGCCGATGTCCGTCTTTTCTTCAAAGCGGCAATAATAGTATCGATGATGCTCACCATCTCAAAGCCGCCTTGTGTATGTTTAACGATAAGTTGATATTAAAGTAGGGATCGCCAGTTTCCCAATATTTATTATAATAAAATTTTGACATTTCGAAATCGCAAACCGGAATGTTATCCGGTATTCTCGTCTTTGATTCAAAATGATACAACACAACAAACGGGTCATAAATATTATACAATCCCATTTCATGTGCCCTTATACAAAATGCCACATCGCTGCCGCACACTAAGAATCTTTCATCAAATCCACCAATCAGATTTATAACTTTTCTTGACACAGCCATGCAGGACCCCGTTACGGCCAATACATTCCGTTTGACCATTGGCGATACAAAAGGTGACATGGTGTGATTCGGCTTCATCCCTTTGAACAGATGATCAGCCCATCCGCCAAGTCCGACCACCACACCGGCATGCTGTATGGTGCCGTCTTCGTACAGCATGAGCGGCCCGACCACTCCAACATCCGCCCGAATTGCCTGTTCCACCAATCTTTCAATCCAATCATTGGAAATAATTTGAGTGTCATTATTCAAAAAAATAAAGACGTCGCCCTTGGCTTCTGAAATCCCTTGATTGTTCAGCCGTGACCAGCAAAAAGGGTATGAAGCATCAACAACCCTAATATTGGGATGCTTTGCTGTTATATCCGAAAAGTAAATATGGGTTCCCGGTTCTTCGGAATTATTGTTCAAAATTAATATCTCATAATGTGTGTAACTCGACTTGGTTAATATACTGCTGATACATTCCTTTAAGTAACTTATTCCATCCTTTGTCGGTATGATAATACTAATCAGGGGATTGCCGTCAAGACAGAATTTTGCGTCATATACGAATTGATATTGGCTTTCTTTTACATAGGCTCTTTCCCCAAAACATCTTTTCAGATGCTCATCGACTGCTTTTAATCCTGATAGTTGAGCAAGCGGTTTTGCATTAGAATCAGCAGAAGTTGACGTTTCAATTTCCCGCCAGCTATACAAGATTTTTGGAATATGATGTATTTTCTTCGATTTTTCAGTTGCCCTAAGTATCAAATCATGATCTTGGGCCGCTTCAAATCCTTTTTGAAAACCATTTATACTGATATATGTTGTTTTTTTAATCACCGTTAAATGACAGATATAGTTTTGAGCCCTTAAAAGATCAGGAGACCAATCCGGCTTGAAAAAAGGTTTTGCACGGATGCCTTGATGATCTATTCTATCTTCATCAGAATAAATCAGATCAGGATCAATCGCGTTTATTGCTTTGACGACTTCAAATAAAGCGTCTTTTGTGATGACATCATCGTGATCTAGCAAGGCTATATATTCACCTGTCATCATTTGTATTGCTTCATTTGATGCTCCCGAAATTCCCTGATTATGATTTGAAAACTTTATTTTAATTTTGGGATGACATATCGATTTCAAAAAGTGTATCGTTTCAAGATTCGATGAACAATCATCCACAATACACAGTTCCCATTTCTCATAAATTTGTTCTTTTACCGACTCAATAGCCGGTTTCAGCCATTGTGGAGCAACGTTAAAAACAGGCATTATAACGCTTATCTTCGGGTTACATTTAAATCCGGAAATCTCATTTTTAATTATGTCTATTCTGGTTGGGGTTAAACTATTTTTCTTCAACCACTGACTATAATTATTTTCTACATATCCAAAATGCCCGGAAATCTTCTTAAGAATTAATCGTGCTAATTGGCGAAAAGAGAGTAATCTCTCCAATATCCTTCTAAAAGGAAGCTGTTGAATAAATTCGATTTGTTTTATCATGATGATTTCCGATAAATAAATAGCAATCGGGTGACATCTCTTTTCATGGTGTCAGAGGTACCTTTTTCCAGCCATCACTCTGCGTGAATTCACGGGCGGCAAAGCACCATATGACCAGCTTTTTATTCTTCCAGTAATTGGGCTCCCGCTGCGCCCTTCGCAACAGGTTAACTCGGGCCGGTGTGGCGCCAGAGCCGCGCACAGCGGCTAAATCAACCGGAAAACCAAGTTCCAGAGCCAGTTGATCGGGCAAGCCCGCACCACTGGCCTGCATATCCTCTCCTGCATGAAAGACAAGATTATGGCTGTCACCAACGAGCAACACCGGACTTTTCAGATCGGGGGCAATCGATTTAAGAGTGCCAGCGCTTCTTGTCCCAACCTGGCGTACCGACAAAATCTCCCGGGAAAGGTTTTTGTCTCCCAAGGCCTTCCAGAGATCTCCCTCTATGGTCAGAGACTTCAATTCATTCATGTAACCTGATCTTGGAATTTTCTTTAACCAGAGTCGGTTCTGGATTTCTTCTCGAATCCTCTTGGCGGCTAAAACGCAGCCATTTCCCGACCAGTGGGTGTCCTGCTTGCAGAAGAGGGCTCCCTCACGGTGAAAACGATTGGCCATAAACAATGATGTCAGATCGAGAACCTGGATGCCCTCTTTTCGCAGAAGCTGATAAAAGGTCTGCATTTCCTTATCAATTCGTAAAGGTGGATTTTCACTGGAAATTGTCAATGAATCAGACAGGAAGTCGGGATAGATGATACTTTTGGGGGGAACGGGCACAATCAGCAGCTCGACGCCCATCTTCTTCAGTTGCCGGTGAAAATCAAGAATGGCAGGAAGTGGATCGGCAAACTCAGGTTTGGTTGCCCTGCTGACCTTTGCAGCTGAATTTCCCCAGAAGGGTCCTACAGAAACGAAACGAAGTTCAGGACCGAAGAAGAGCCATCCCTCTTTGCCTAACACGGTTATGGTTCCCTGTTGCTCCGCTGATTTGGATAGGAAGGCATACTGATCGATCACCTTTCGGACAATATCCGATTCTGCGGCGAAAGATATCACGGCATTTACCCAGAAGCAGATCCCGATCAAAATTGCAAAAACACCTTTTCTTTTCATACTCTTTTAAGCCTCAATTACAAAGTGTCCATATTTCACTTTTTCACGACCTCGCCCCAGCATGGCTCTGTAAGTTGCAGAGCTGCATCGTCCAGCTCGCTGCGGTTTATCCCTTCATACCGGTTAGCAACATCGAACCATGCCGTCAGACGGAGTTCCACGATATCGCCGGATCGGTAACGCGCCGCCGGTGTCAAAACGTTATCCGTCATACTTCTCATATAGACCATCGCATCGGTTTCGGGAAGGGGGTGGCTATCTGTTTCAAGATCTATCAGGTGGATTGCCATAACATGATCCTTGTAAGCCACTGTTCCCGGCCTCGGCACGGCCGAGACCGCCTCGATTCTTCCTCGCACTATCCTTTCGCTTCCGGATGGCAGAGTCAGGTATTTTACCTGCGAAGGAGTTCCCTGTTTCAGATCTATCCTTTTCCAGTTTCCAACTGCCAGTTCTCGAACGGCGAACTGGTAGATCACCAATCGTTTTTCCGCAAGACGATCCTTCCCTTTTGCAAATTCAGAAGCAAGAAATTCCCGGGTGGCATAGGAACCATTGTCATTACGTGTGATGCGATCAATCGGCCTTTGCAGCGCGTAGCTTAGCTGTTCGACAAGGCCGGCCCCCTCACCCCATCCCATGGCTTCAAGGGAATAGAT
>Ga0105093_10001057_pt1 | contig 10496 bp, 9 predicted proteins | sample PPLLak3March2015_2_FD_79111 | JGI IMG/M metagenome (GOLD analysis project Ga0105093, IMG submission 79111) | Freshwater sediment microbial communities from Prairie Pothole Lake near Jamestown, North Dakota, USA - PPLs Lake P8 Core (3) Depth... | ecosystem: Environmental > Aquatic > Freshwater >... | reverse complement strand
CGTTTTCAAGAGTGCTCTATATCGAACAAGAGGATTTCCAGGAAGTGCCACAGCCAAAATACTTCCGTTTATTTCCAGGGAACGAAGTACGCCTGCGCTATGCATTCCTGGTCACCTGCACGCACTGCGTCCGGGATCCGGGAACGGGCGATGTGACCGAGGTGCACTGCACCTACGATCCCGCCACCCGCGGCGGTGATGCTCCCGATGGCCGCAAGGTCAAATCCACCATTCATTGGGTTTCCGCAGAGCATGCCATCCCTGCTGAAGTGCGCCTGTTCGACCGGCTCTTCACCAAAGCAGATATCAATGATATCGGGGATGATGAAGATTTTGTCGACTATCTGAATCCCGACTCGCTGGAAATCCTGGCAAATTGCTTCGTGGAACCGGACCTGGCAGACGTCAAACCCGGCAACAAATTCCAATTCGAGCGTATCGGCTACTTCTGCGTGGATTCTGACTCCGCTCCGGGTAAACCCGTCTTCAATCGCACTGTAACCTTGAGAGATACATGGGTGAAAATCCAACAAAAACAAGGATAACATCATGACCATCATCGAATATGTGTTCGCAGCCCTTGCCGCCATCGCGGCCGGGTTGATCAATGCGCTGGCTGGAGGCGGGACGCTGATCACCTTCCCGGTATTGATGGCGCTTGGCATCCCGGCCGTCTCGGCCAACGTGACCAATACCGTGGCGCTCCTGCCCGGCTACCTGGGTGGAACATTTGCCCAAGCCAACGACCTGAAAGACCAGAAGAAACGGCTCTGGCTGTTCATCCCCGCCGGCCTGCTGGGTGGCCTGGTCGGCGGCATCCTGCTGCTGCAGACCGGCGAGAAGCTCTTCACCAACCTGGTGCCGTTCCTCATCCTGCTCGCTTCCACGCTACTGGCCATCCAGAACCCGGTGCGCAAGTGGCTGACCCGCCGGATCGAGCAGGGCAAAGCCACGCACACATCCGAAGCATGGGCTTTCTTCCCCATCTTCCTGGCAGCCGTCTATGGCGGCTATTTCGGCGCCGGGTTGAGCGTCATCATCCTGGCCGTGATGGGTTTGGTGCTGAGTGACAATCTGACCCGCCTGAACGCCCTCAAGCAGGGCATCGCTTTCGCGGCCAACTTTGCCGCGGCGTTATTCTTTGTTTTCTCCGGCAAGGTCAATTGGATCGTCGCCCTGGTGATGGCCGTGGGGGCACTGCTCGGCGGCGCGCTGGGCGGCAAGCTCGCCAGCAAGGTCAAGCCCAACACCCTGCGGGCAATCGTGGTCACGATTGGGTTTACAGTGGGGATCATCTACCTGGTCAAAACCTTTTTCCTGGCATGAAACTGGAACGAAAATCACCTCCCCGACTAAACCGGGGAGGTTTGGTTTCAGGCAAAAATCCGAACACGCCTGTTACGCTACATCTTCTCCAGCATCTCGATCGCCTGCCTCACCCTCCCCAGCACCTTCCCCTTCCCCACGATCTCCATGCTTTCGAACAGCGGCGGGCTGACGGTTTGCCCTGTCACCGCGACGCGCAGGATTCCAAAGACCTGGTTGGCCTTGAGCCCCATTTGCTCCACCAGTTCCCGCAGGGGCGGTTCAGTCGCAGCCGGGGTGATCGCTTCCAGAGCGATCAGGATACCGTAAGCCTTCCGGGCGACATCGGCAGATTGGGCGGCGGTCAGGCCTTTGGCGACCAATTCTTCGGGCATTGGCTCAACCGTTTCCCGGAAGAACCAGGCCGCGAAGGGCAGGCTGTCATCCAGGGTGACCAGCCGCTCACGGATCAGCGGCGTGACCTTGAGCAGCGTTTCATTATCCACTTCCAGGTTGGCGTTGATGAAATAGGGCTTGATCCGCGCCGCCAGATCCTCGATCGAAAGCAAACGGATGTGGGCGCCGTTGAAGTGATCCAGCTTGGCGAAGTTGATCGCGGCCGGCGATGGTGTCAGGTTGTTGATGTCGAATCGGCTGACCATCTCGTCCAGGGTCATCACATCATCTTCCGAAACACCCCAGCCCATCAGGGCGATCCAATTCAGGACGCCCTCGGGGATGAAACCCAGTTCGCGCATATCACCCAGGTAAATGGAGTAGCCATCCTTCATCGCATCCGCCGCATCGCGCTTGGACATCTTGCCCTTGCCGGAGGGTTTCAGGAAAACCGAGGGATGCACCCAAACGGGTTCTTCCCAGCCAAAGGCGCGCAGGATGTTCACATGCAGGGGGAAGGTCGGCAGCCACTCCATGGTGCGGATAACATGGGTGATGTTCATCAGGTGGTCATCCACCATCGCGCCCAGATGGTAGGTTGGCAAACCATCCGATTTGAGCAACACGGTATCATCTAGGGCTGAATTCTCGGTGGTGATGGGGCCGCGCAGGAGGTCCACGGCAGTGGTGGTGCCTTCCTTGGGCATCTTGAAACGGATGATGTATTTCTCGCCAGCAGCAACCCGCCTGCGGGCTTCATCGGGATCGAGGTTCCGGCAGGTGCCGTCATAACGCGGGTTTTCCTTGCGCTGCATCTGTTCCTGGCGTACTTTTGCCAGCTGATCCGGTGTGCAAAAACAGGGAAAGGCTGCCCCCTTCTCCACCAGTTCCCAAGCGTACTTAATGTAGATATCGCGCCGCTCGGATTGCCGGTATGGTCCGCATGGACCGCCCACATCCGGACCTTCATCGTAATCCAATCCCAGCCAATGCAGGCCGTCGATCAATTCCTGTTCGGCACCCTCCACATAGCGTTTGCGGTCGGTATCCTCGATGCGCAGAATGAAGGTCCCGCCCGTGCGGCGCGCCAGCAGGTAATCGTAGAGTGCGGTGCGGGCAGATCCGAGGTGCATCCGCCCGGTGGGAGAAGGGGCAAATCGAACGCGAGCAGGTTTGAGGCTTGCATTGAGCTTATCCGAAATATCCAAGAGAGACTCCTGTCTAGAATTCCAGTTTCTTCTGGCGCATGACAACGCTTTCCACCAGGCCAATGCCCAGCATGAGGGAAACCAGTCCGCTGCCGCCATAGCTGATGAACGGGATCGAGAGGCCGGTCACGGGAATCAGGTTCAGGTTGACCGCGATGTTGACGGCTGCCTGGAAGAAGATCCAGACCGCCACGCCGTAGGCAACCAAGCGGCCATTGGTATCCACCGCCAGGTTGGCGGCTCGCAAACATCGGTAGATAATAAAGGCTAACAGCACAAGGATGAGAACAACGCCGACAAATCCAAACTCTTCGGCTGTGGCTGCAAAGATAAAATCATTATGACGAACTTTCAGGAAGCGCAACTGGGTCTGTGATCCGTAGCCGTATCCCTTTCCGAACAAGCCTCCAGAGCCGATGGCGATCAGAGCCTGGATCACGTTGTAGGTAGCGCCGTAACTTGCGGTGGGGTCCGGGAAGAGGAAGGTAAAGACGCGCTGGCGCTGGTAATCCTGGAGCGGGGAGAAAGGCGCGAAGAGGCCCACCAGCAATACCACGATCCCAACCGCACTGAAAATCAGGATATATTTCACGGGTAACCCCATCACCCACAACATCGCCGCCCAGATCACAATGATGACGATCACATTGCTCAAGTTCGGCTGGATGAATATCCAAAAGGCAATCCCGCCCGCCCACAGGAAACTCTTCAATATCCAGCGCAGGTCGCGCGGCTCCTGCTCGGTCTTGTCGAAGTGATGCGCCAAAACCAGGATCGTGATCGCCTTGGCCAGCTCGGTCGGCTGGATAAAAATGCCGGCTACCGCAAACCAGCGCTGGGCGCCAAACTCCTCCCGCCCGCCCAGGAAGATCATGATCAGCAGGATCGTCATCACGATATACATGGGGATCTTGATCGAACCCCAGAAACGGTAATCGATGGCGGCTGCAATCAGAATGACAGCCAGCCCAATGAACGCAAAATTCGCCTGGCGCGAGGCATACTCGGCAAGCTCCTCATTCCCCGCGACAGCAGACTGGATCATGGCAATGCCAAAGGCGATGGCCAGGATCACCGCGCCGAGAAGCCAGTAATCAAAGTGTCTCCAGATATTGGCTCGAATCATATCCAGAACGCCTTATGGAAGGCGCCATGCACCATACTTGGATACGGGATGGATCACCCCCGCCGGCGTCCTGCATTTCGCAACGGGATATCCGCAAGCAGCCGCTGCACTCGCCCATCCTGGGCAACATTGATGCTCACCGCTCCTGGATCGATCTCCACATAGCGGGAAATGGTGCTGATCAAATCATCCTTCAGTGCTTCCAACTCAGCCGGGGTCAGGTCCGTGCGATCGTGGATCAAAACCAACTGCAGTCGTTCCTTGGCGCTATTCGCGCTCTTCTTGCGTCCAAAGAAGAATCCCATGTCACTTCCTCCCCAAGAGACGCTGCAACAAGCCCGGACTCTCCATATCCAGGAACGGCACTTGTTCGCCCATCAGGCGGCGCGCAATATTCTTGAAGGCCTGGCCTGCCCTGCTCCTGCTATCCAAAGATAGCGGTGTGCCCTTGTTGGAAGCCACGAGCACATTTTCATCTTCGGGCACAATCCCGATCAACTCGACCGCCAGCAGATCGAGCACATCATCCACCGACAGCATGTCGCCGCGTTTGACCATGGTGGGGTTGACCCGGTTTATTACCAGCGCCGCCGGGCCTTTCTCCTCGGCCTCCAGCAACCCGATCACACGATCGGCATCCCGCACTGCAGAAACCTCCGGGTTGGTCAGCACGATGACTTTATCGGCGGCAGCGATTGCATATTTGAAGCCGCGCTCGATCCCGGCAGGCGAGTCGATCAAGACCCAATCCACTTCCGGGCGCAGTTCGTCGCACAGGCGAACCATGTCACTCGGTGAAACGGCGCTCTTATCGCGCGTCTGCGCCGCCGGGATCAGGTATAGTTCCGGCAACCGCTTGTCGCGGATCATCGCCTGCCGCAGGCGGCAGCGCCCCTCCACCACATCCACCAGGTCATATACGATCCTGTTCTCCAGGCCCATCACCACATCCAGGTTGCGCAGGCCGATATCACCGTCGATGCAGACCACCTTCATGTTGTTGGTCGCCAATGCAACAGCAATGTTTGCCACTGCCGTGGTTTTGCCCACACCGCCTTTCCCGGATGTTACCGTCACAACTTTTGCTGTCATGTTACCGTCCCGATTACCGATTTCATGCCTTCCAGGGCTCTGCGAGCAATTGCCCATCTTTTAGAAACGCAAATTCCGGCTGTCTTTTTCCTTCCCGCTTGGGAGAGACCGCGATCACCCCGGCGATCCGTAATTGCGTTGGGGATAACTCCAATGCACACACTACAGCCTTCTGGTCGCCTCCTGCGCCGGCATGCACCACGCCGCGCAGCCGTCCCCAGACGATCACACTGCCACCCGAGATGATCTCGGCCCCCGGGTTGACATCCCCCAACACCACAACGTGACTGGGAAACTCGATGCGCGTACCCGAGCGGACTGTCTGGCGGATCCAAAGGGCGGTATCATCACGCACCTCCGTCACCTGCCGGACCTCCTCCGGGCGCGGTTTCGAGATGCGGGTTGCCAGCCCCAGGTTTTGGGCTGTCTGCTCCGTAGTTGGCGATTCGCTCAAGACAGCCCACAGGGAGATGCTGCGATCCGAGAGCAAGTCGCGCAGGGCCGAAAGCTCAGCCACCTTGAGCACATGTTCGCCAACATCCAACACCAGGCGGCCACCCTGGAAGAACGTCGGCTGGCTTTCGATCTGGCTCATCAGGGCAGATTGCAGGTCCGGCCAGGCTTTGCCGCGCAGGGTGACCAACAACCCATCCCGGATGCCCTTGATGTGAATGGCGGGAGGCGGTCCATTCTCCATATCGCTACATTATACTTCCGATTGGGAGGTGTCCTGCCTGACGGTACCTATGGGCTTGTGATCTCCTGGGCGATGTCGATGGCTTTGATCTCGAAGTAGGCATCCATGACCAGTTTGACAATCGGGGCAGCAACCGAACCTCCCTCGCCCGCATTATATGCAAAAGCCAGGATGACGATCTCAGGGTCATCGAAAGGCGCATAGGCCACCGTCCAGGCATGTGTGGGCCATCTGCCGAACTGGCATTTGTCAGCTTCTGCGGCCACATCATCACAATATTCAGCCGTTCCGGTCTTGCCAGCTACTGCAATGGGGTAACCGGCAAAGGAATATGTCCGATTGAGCGTACCGCGTGACTCAGTGGCTGCCATGCGCATGCCGGTCTGGACGCTCTGGATCACCCAGGGCTGGATGGTTTTCATCAAGCCGGTCTCATCACAATAACCGCCTTCGCAGGCATAATCCTTTATGATCGCGTCAACCGTGACATCCCACTTCACGCGCGGTGTAAAAGGCTGGATGATATTGCCTTCCCCATCCACGATCTCACGAACGATCGTCGGCTGCATCAGTTTCCCATCGTTGGCGATCGTTGCAGCCGACATCATCACCTGGAGCGGTGTAGCCACGACATAACCCTGCCCCACACTTGCAATATAGGTATCACCGGTTGACCAGTTTTCCCCTTTATTGATACGTTTCCAGGTTGGATCAGGAATCAGGCCAGATACCTCGCCGATCAGTTCAATACCAGATGCCTCATCATAGCCAAGCGCCCTGGCGTATTCCTTGAGACGCAAGATACCCAACCCTTCCGGGATTTCATCTTCATACCCGCCGCCTAGTTTGTAAAAACACACGTTGCTTGAATAGGCAATACACTGCAAGAACGTTACCTGCCCGAAGCCCACACAAGCAGTGACATCATCGGATAGGCAGGTCCAATCCACGAAAGGCCGGGTACGGCCTGGATCGGTTGGGGAGAATTTTTCCGTAAGGATCAACGCGCCGGGCGCCTCGACAACCTGGTCGAGCGTCACAACTCCTTCGTTCAGCGCCCCGGTAGCCGTGGAGAGTTTGAAAGTGGAGCCAGGAGCATAGGTGGTATTGATGGCAAAATTGAGCAAAGGATTGCGGGGATCCTGGCTGAGTTGCTCATAATAGTATGCAGGGATGAAGCGGGCCATGCGGTTATTCTCGAACGTGGGATATTGCACCATGGCCAGGATCTCACCTGTCTTGGGATTCATCGCAATTACAACGGCGCTGGAAATGCGGTTATAACCCCAATAGGCTTCATTCCAGTATTTCAACTCGCTAAGCAAGGCCGCCTCGGCTGCCTGCTGGAGGCGCGTATCGATGGTCAGGACCACATTATCGCCCGGTACAGGGTCGACAGGCGGCTGCAGATCGCGGATCTCCTGTCCGGCCGCATCCCACTCCACTACGCGCCTGCCCGGCGTGCCTATCAGGTAATCATCCAGGGAGGCTTCCACGCCTGCATATCCAACCTTGTCCCGGTTACCAACAAATCCAAGATCTTCATAAATATCCTCAAGGATGGCTGGAATCGGGCCCAGGAAACCGATCACGGTGGCCGTCAGGGATCCGGTTGGGTAATCGCGAACTGGTTCGATCTGCACATCGACGCCCGGCCAATCCACGGCCTTTTCACGAACCATGAAGGCGATATCTTCACTCACATTGCAAGCGATTTTTACCGGTTCGTAGGGTGCGAGCGAATCCCCCAAGGCCACCAGTTGCGCAATTCCTGGGCCTTCTACACAAGGCGCCACCAGTTTGGCATCCTCGATCGTTCCCTGGTTGACCGGTACTTCCGTCAGAACCGATAACTCGCGGTAGATATTCTGGATATCGGCCGGATCATCCGGCAGGGATGCAGGGGTGATTGCAACCGTGTATGAGGCAATATTGCGCGCCAGGACGATCCCATTGCGATCATAGATGATGCCCCGTTGCGGAGGCAGGCTGATTTCACGAGTCCGGTTCGTTTCTGCTTGAGCCAGCCAATCAGAAAATTCGATGACCTGCAGGTTGAACAGGCGCACAACGAATATGACAAAAACCAGGGCGATGATCCCGTAAAACACATAGTAACGCCAGGATGCAAAGCGGTTCGGGAGCGATGGCGTTGTCATGCTTCAACCGCCGCTGGGTACAGCCTGCGCGCCATATCCCGCACAATCCAGAAAACAGGGATGGAAGCCAAAAGATTCAACAATATACTCGGCAGGATGACCAGGCTGTACGACTCGCCCATTGGCAAGGGGTCACCAAAAAACCGGAGGATCATCAGGGAAAGTGTACCCATAATCAGAGAACCCATAAACGTAATGGAGAACATGGCTAACAAGGGAGCCTGCCAGACGCGTCGCGTCAGCAAGCGGCCTACACCAACCACAACCAAATACCCAAACAGGGACACATACCACGGTAAACCGGATACGATGCCAACCATCAAGCCGCCCAGAACAGCCCACACCCAGGCGGCTTTCACCTGTTCCTGCAACGCCCAGGCGGCCAGCACCAAAAGTATCAGATCGAACGTACCGGATAGCAGGTGGATCCGGCCAGCAATTGCTGTCTGAAGCACGAGTGTAATCCCCAAAACGGGAACCGATAACAATATGGCCATACGCATCACATCGAAAATTACCGGGTGGGGAGCAACGGCTTGATATCGACTGGCTTGAAGTTGGTGATCACCAGTACGAATTGTACCTGTGAGAAGTTGACGACCGGCTGTACCGAGGCTTGCTGGAATAACTCGTAATCCAGCTTGCGCACACTGACCACCTGCCCAACCAGGATATTGGGAGGATAGCCACCACCCAGGCCCGAGGTCAGGATCACATCCCCCGGTTCGATGATAGCATCTTGCGAGATCATATCGAGTGATAGATCGCCTGTCAAAGACCCTACCAGCATGGCCTCCGTGTTGGCTTTTTGCAAACGCACATTGACCGCCGAAGCCGGGTCATTGATCATGATCACCCTAGCTGCCTCACCGACAACCGCATCGACCTGGCCAACAAGCCCTTGCTGGGTCACCACGGGCATTCCCGGCAGAATGCCATCATTCGCCCCGATGTTGATGATCACATAGTTCAGAAACGGGCTGGGATCCCGGCCAATGACAGTAGCAGCCTTGTACGTATTTTCGGGGTTGGCACGCGCAAAATCCACCAGTGCAGAAAGGATTTCTGTTTCCGTGACCTGTTGCTCCAATTCGATGATCTGGGTTTGCAACCGCGCCACTTCTGCTTCCAGTTCCGCATTACGTTGCCGCAAAGATGCCAGATCGCGCGGGAAGGTTAGGAAATCCACCATCGCAAGGTAGCGATTGGATATCCAGGTTTGGGAATCCACAATCAAACCGCCGAACCAACTACTGGCCGTTTGGAAATAACCACCCAGTGCAAGTACAACAACGCCAACCGCTACCAGCACAATGATGGCCGTCTGCAACGTGCGAGGAGATATCTTTTTCATAATAATTACGGGTGAATCATCTACCGCGCCCTGGTGCGCGGCCGCGCATCACGAATGGCGCGTACTGCCGCGCTCCAGGCCGACCAAATAATGGGAACGGCCATTGAAATCATCCAGGATCATCCCAGTCCCTCTGACAACACAGGTTAAGGGGTCCTCCGCCACCCAAGCGCGCAGGTTCAGCTCATCACTTAGACGGTCGGCCAGGCCCTGGATAAGCGACCCACCGCCCGCCAGGCAAATACCAGTATCCATCAAATCTGCGACAATCTCAGGAGGCACCTCATCCAAAGCATCCCGGATGGTATTGACAATCACTTGCACAGAGCTGGAAAGCGCATCGCGTATCTCTATGGATGAAATCTCGATGGATTCGGGAAGTCCGGTGACCAAATTTCGACCACGGACTTCGGCGGTCTTTTCGATTTGGAGCGGAAAGGCAGAGCCGATTTCCCATTTCAACTGCTCGGCAACCCTTTCACCGATTAAAAGATTGTACTTGTTGCGGAGATACTGGACAATCTCCTGATCCATTTCGTCTCCAGCTACACGCAACGACCTGGAAACAACCACACCGCCCATCGACAAAACCGCCACTTCGGTTGTGCCCCCACCAATATCCACCACCATGTTGCCGCGCGTCTCGTCAACCGGGAGGCCTGCCCCAAGTGCTGCTGCAATGGGTTCCTCGATTAAATGGGTCTCGCGCGCGCCGGAAGACATGGATGCATCGTAAACAGCCCTTTTTTCCACCTCTGTAACCCCAGAGGGGATGCCAATCACCACCCTCGGCCTGGGCAAGGGTACCACCGTCTGCTCATGGACTTTCCCAATAAAATATTCCAGCATGGCCTCGGTGATCTCGAATTCCGAAATCACACCATCCCGCAAAGGCCTCACCACCACAACATTTCCAGCAGTCCTCCCAACCATTTCCTTGGCTTCCAGCCCAATTGCCAGAGGCTGGCGGGTGCGTTTTTCAATTGCCACCCATGAAGGCTCATTGATGACAATGCCCTTTCCCCGGACATGAACCAAGGTGTTGGCAGTTCCCAGGTCTATGCCTATATCGAGGGAAAAAAGACCAAGAAGCCAGTTGATCGGATTGAAAGCCAAATTGTGCTCCTGATACGGGATTCCTTGCCGCGTATTATACCAT
>Ga0105093_10001056_pt1 | contig 10500 bp, 10 predicted proteins | sample PPLLak3March2015_2_FD_79111 | JGI IMG/M metagenome (GOLD analysis project Ga0105093, IMG submission 79111) | Freshwater sediment microbial communities from Prairie Pothole Lake near Jamestown, North Dakota, USA - PPLs Lake P8 Core (3) Depth... | ecosystem: Environmental > Aquatic > Freshwater >... | reverse complement strand
TATACGAACCCACATAGGAACATATTTTTTTATCTCAGCCACAAGCTTTGTTGCCTTCTCTGTCGTAAGCGGCTCATACCCACCTTTTTTCCATAAATCATACAACCCAGTATCTTTAACAGTAAGAGTAGGATAAATCTTGATCATATCAGGCTTAAACAAACCGTCCTCAAAAACAGTCCTAAAACAATCAACATCCTTTTTTTCATCAGAGCCTAACAACCCAGGCATGAGATGATAACAAACCTTGAAACCACAATCCTTAGCAACACGAGTAGCGTAAACAGAGTCCATAACAGTATGACCACGGCCCATAGCATACAAAACGTCATCAAAAACAGACTGCACACCAAGCTCAACACGCGTAGCACCTAAACCCAAAGCCTGGTCAGCATGTTGTAACCTGAACCAATCAGGCCTAGTCTCAACAGTTAGACCAATACACCTAGACCTGGAGGTCTCATTGATCTTCTTAGCCTCATCCAAACCAGATGATTCTTTTCCATTTAGCGCATCAAAACACCTTTTAACAAACCACTCCTGATAAAACGGTGAACGCGACGTGAAAGTCCCACCCATAATAATAAAATCAACTTTGTCAACAGAATGACCAATTGACCTTAGCTGCTTAAGCCTATTAGTAGTCTGAAGAAAAGGATCAAAATTATTCAACAAAGCACGCATAGTAGCAGGCTCAAAACCAGTGTAACTCTGCGGCGTATTACTCAGAGGACCACCAGGGCAGGGAATACAACGCCCATGGGGACACTCAGCAGGAGAAGTCATAGCAGCAACAATAGCCACACCGGAAATAGTCCTGGTGGGCTTCTTACGCAGAATCTCAACAGCATTTTCCTTTTCGTCTTCACTAAAATCAGATGGCAGACGAGCAAGAATCTCACTATCAGGAGGAATAGCATCTATCCCATATTTTTTACAAAGCTTTTTCTTAACTTCATGAAGCTCCTTTTTAGACTGAATATTCTTAGAAAGAATAAGATCTGTAATTTCAGAGTAAAAAGACATAGGAACTATCATATCCTTATCAGATAAAAACCTATTGGGTGATAGGTACTTTTATTAACAAAATTATCATTGCGACAAAAGGGAGATATTAAAATTGGATATAATAAAAACAACTGATCTAACAAAAAAATTCGATGACTTCACAGCAGTTGATCACATATCTTTTTCTGTAAAAAAAGGTGAGATTTTTGGTTTCCTAGGTCCAAACGGCGCAGGTAAAACAACCACTATAAAAATGCTTATAACACTACTAAACCCAACAGATGGCTCAGCCGATGTAGCAGGTTTTGATATAATAAAAAAAAGGGATGATGTAAGAGAAAACATAGGTGTCGTTTTCCAAGAACCAGCGTTGGACACAGAACTGACTGGAAAAGAAAACCTTGATTTCCATGCCAGGATGTACGGCCTTGACGGCGACAAAAGGAAAAACAGGATAAAAGAAGTTTTAAACCTAGTAGATCTAGATGATAAAAAAGATGTTCTCGTGAAAAAATACTCAGGTGGTATGAAACGACGTCTTGAGATAGCACGTGGCCTAATGCACAACCCAACTATAATGTTCCTTGATGAACCCACACTTGGTCTTGATGCACAGACAAGACGCGCTATATGGGAGTATATACGTAAGATGAACAAAGAGGAGAACACAACGATTTTTCTTACAACACATTACATGGAAGAGGCTGATTACCTATGCGACCGCGTTGGTATCATAGACCGCGGTAAGATAATGATTATGGATTCAACTGATAACCTAAAAAACTCTGTTGGCAACGATGTAATAACTTTGTCATGTTCTGATACACCTGGTTTAATTAAGCGACTAGGTGACGAGTCATGGATTAAAAACATAAAACAGCATGATTCGTTTTTAACACTTGGTGTGGAAAAAGGCGAGGAAAAAATACCTGTTGTTTTCGATATCGCTCGTACACTCAATATAACCATTAAATCAATCAGCGTTAGAAAACCAACGCTTGATGACGTGTTTTTGTATTACACTGGTAGAACAATGCGTGACCAAGAACCTGAAAATCCTATGAAGATGGGTTTCAGACCCCGGGCTCATGGAGGTTAAACTATGAAAGGAGCAGAATTACAGGCAATATATGTTATGTGGCTGCGCGAGATGAAGCGTTTTATTCGTTCACGTAGCAGACTTATTGCCACCGTCGTCCAACCATTGTTTTTCCTTGTAATCCTTGGCTCCGGTCTAAGATCAGCTGCGATGCCAGGCATGATTGGTGGTGATTACCTAGTTTTCCTTGCGCCAGGGATTGTTGCCATGGCTATACTGTTTTCATCGATGTTCACAGGCGTATCTATTTTGTGGGATAGACAATTCGGTTTCCTACAAGAAGTATTGGTTGCACCGATTAGCAGACTCTCAATTATATTTGGTAGAACAATCGGTGGCGCAACAATATCACTCATACAAGGTTTTATCATCCTTGTTATAGCAATGTTTCTAGGCGTATCAATATCTAGTATTCCCGCTCTTCTTTTCACAATTGTTTTCATGGTTCTTTTAGCATTCACAGCGGTTGGCTTTGGCCTTGTAATAGCATCTAAAATGACCGATTTTCAGGGTTTCCAGGTGATAATGAACCTTATAATTATGCCACTGTTATTTTTATCATCTGCCTTCTTCCCGATTGCCACTAACCCTGGTTTTCCATCTGCGCTTGTAACACTTGTTTTCTTGAATCCTATGTTCTACATGGTTGATGGTCTACGCGGTGCTATGACTGGAGTAAATTATTACTTACCACCATTGGTTAATCTCTTTATTGTTCTCTGCATATGTGTTTTTATGATGGGTCTTGGTAGCTATTTCTTCAGCAAAAGCGAAGCATAAAAAAGAGATTTTATTTTTCTTCTAAACAATTCTTGTAGGTTTTAAGCATGTTACTCAAAGAACAAGCTATCGTAACAGGTCCTACACCACCAGGCACAGGCGTAATCTTACCTGCTTTTTCTTTCACAGAATCAAAGTCCACATCACCACATACACCATCTTTTGTTTTATTTATACCGACATCTAAAACAAAGACGCCGTTTTTCAAATGATCCTCTGTTATGAGTTTTGGCTTGCCAGTGGCAGTCACAACGATATCTGCTTTAGTTGTATACTGTTTTATATCATCCGTATAAACATGGCAAACAGAAACCGTTGCATTACGATTAAGGAAAAGTGCTGCTAATGGTTTGCCTACAACGTTACTATGGTTAACGATAGTGACGTTTTTACTTTTTAGAATAGTTTTTTCATATTCCAGTATAGTCAAAACAGCCAATGGGGTACATGGCACTATATGTTCATCGCCGATCAGCATTCTACCCATATTTACTGGGTTGAAACCCTCCACATCCTTATCAGGATTAACTGTTTTCATAAGTTTATCCTGTGAAATATGGTTTGGAACTGGGTATTGAATTAAGATGCCATGAACGTTGGCATCATCGTTTAATTTTTTTATAGATTTTAGAACCTCTTTCTCGGAAACATTTTTCTGGAAAACCAAATGATTTGATTTTATTCCTACTTCCGCGCAGGCTTTGTCCCTTAATCTGAGATATAGTTCTGATGATGGGTCATCTCCGATTTTGATTGTCGTAATATTTGGTTTAACACTATGTTTTGTTTCAAGACTAATGATTTCTTTTGATATCTTTTTCTTTAGGTCCTCGGCTATATTTTTACCATAGATTATCTTGGCAGTCATGGTTTTGTTTCCAAAAATAGAATCTATGTGTATGGTTATAAAACCTATGTTTTGCTTTGTCAACAGGGCGCAAAATTTTTTTAAAATATTGCTTTTATAGATGAGTTTCTCTGTTTCTTTCCTCAAACCCAAATTTCAAAACAGTTAACCATTTGAGAATATGGTTAAAAAGGAAGGACGGCTGGCCTCACTATGGAGGGGATGGGATGCACTTTAAAACTACCAGCCTAATTCCTTCTAGTCCACTTAAACCAGGGAGGTTTTAAGTACTTTTTTGGCAGATGAATATGTAACTATATATGTAGTTAACTGCGGAGTTAACTGTGGAGTTTACCTGAAGCAAAAAATAAAAAAGAAATTTTAGAAGTGTTTTTCTATCGTCAGTACGATAGAACACCTATGTTTTCTTGCCTATCGCATAGAATTGTGGGAAGAAATTAAGCTGCACACCCTCATCCAATGATTTCAGGTATTCATACTCCCACTTGTCTATATCTTTCTCTTTCAAACCAGCGTCACGCAGAGCTTTAATATAAAAGTCTCTTGAGTGTAGGTAATATGATTTATCTTCTTCACAACTCCAAATACGGGTGTTTCCTATTCCAACCTTTGTTTTTAAGCCTGCTTTAGCAAAAATATACCTTAGTTTTCTGCCTATGTGTGGGTCTCCACCTTTTTTCCTTATGGCGTCTCCAGCAAATATCGGGTCAACCAATGTGTTTTCAGGCCAGTGTAGTTTACCACCGTAGTCTGGTTCAAGAGTTGCCAGTACCTTTCCGCCTTTTTTTGTTACACGTGCCATCTCGTTGACAACTTTCTGAGGGTTATCAACCCACATAAGCAAAAGGTTGCATGTAACAAGATCAAATGTGTTATCACAGAACGGTAGCATCTCTCCGCTACCAATGCATAGTTCTATGTTTTTGTGGTTGTTTAGAACGTTTTTTGCTACCGCGAGCATATCATTTGAGCCGTCTACTGCTATCACTGTGCCTTTTGTCAATCGTGCTATATCCCTTGTTACTATCCCTGAGCCGCATCCGACATCTAAAATAAGCTTCGCATCTTTTAGTCCCACTTCCATGTAAAGTGGTATTCTTTCTTCCGCTGTTTCCAGTGCTTGTAACTCCAGTTTTTTTATGAAATCGGGTAATTGACTTTTAGGTATTTTAGGATTTGTTCCCATTTTCCTCCCTAAAACTACAATTTCAAAACATCTATTACTTTATAAATCCTCAGATAACAGATGTTAACTTAAATATGATAAAAATAAAGAAAAAAGGTGGCTTCTCTTTTTAAGTTTTAAATACAATAGGATGTTTGTTCTATAAAATTTAAATATTATTATTTATAAAGTATAATATAATGTTATGTCGTCGATAACAGAAAATTATGATAATATGACAGGCGAAGGTAGGTGATATGAAAAATGAGAAGAAAAATCTTGACGGCAGGTTTTTTATCAGCAATTCTTATTATAGTTACATTAACAAGTTTTGCAACATCTAATAACCCGGAACCTCAAAAATATAATGATATGAATTTAGATGAATTATTAGCCGAAGAACAATTAATACAAGAACAAATAATGCAAAAAATAGTTGCAGAATATAAGACAATTTCACCACCTCCTATGTTTTGTGATGACCTATCAGACGCCATAGAATATTTGAGAGGCCAAGCTGACATGTGGCGAGAAAAGGCAAATGAACATCCTGATAATATTTTTTGGGTGCGATTTTGTAATATGATTGCCAACAGATACGATGCCTTAGCAGATATTTACCAGCAGATATATGATATAGTCTGTACTTGATTAAAATTTTAAATTTATTTTTTCTTCTTTTGATCTTTTATAAAACTCACAGATTTTTCTAGTTTTCATCCTAAACCAACCTCCAGATTGGCCTATTTGGATAATTAAGCTTTTTCTTCCTTTTTAACCTCATGTTTTTTAAACAGGTTGTTTCATTCATGGTACTATGCGGGAGGTAACTATCCAGGTAGCGCTTGATCTGCTGAACGCTCATAGAGCCCTTGCTATAGCTAGAGACTCTGTTAAGGGTGATCCAAGCTGTTGGTTGGAGGCTGGAACGCCTTTGATAAAAAGCGAGGGCATGGACATCATAAGAAAACTTAAGCAAAACTTCCCTAGAAACACGATTGTTGCTGATATGAAAACCATGGACACAGGTGCTTTTGAAACAGAGATGGCAGCTAAAGCAGGCGCTGATATAGTCTGTATACTTGGTGCATCAGATAACGCCACTATACAAGATGCTTTGAAATCTGCACGTAAATACGGTACAAAAATCATGGTTGACCTTATCGGTGTAAATGATAAGGTTAGGCGTGCAAAACAGATGGAAAAACTTGGCGTTGACTATCTATGCATACATGTTGGTATAGATGAGCAGATGAGAGGCAAAAAACCTATTAGTGTGCTTAGTTCTGTTGTTAAATCAACCAATCTCCCTGTTGCTGTTGCTGGTGGTCTTAACACTGAGACTGTTGCCGATGTTGTTAAAGCTGGTGCTAGCATAGTAATCGTTGGTGGTGCTATAACAAAGGCAAAAGATGTAACCAAGGCTACCAAACTTATAAAAAAAGCGATAACTGATAAAAAATCTATTTACACTGAACTACACAAAAAATATGATAAAACACAACTCAGAGAAGCGTTTTCGAAGGTTTCTACACCAAATATATCAGATGCGATGCACAGAAAAGGAGCGATGCATGACATTCGACCGGTAAAACTTGGTTTTCATATGGTTGGACAGGCGTTGACCGTGTCCACAATTAATGGTGATTGGGCGAAACCAGTGGAAGCTATAGACAAAGCAGACAAATGGCAGGTTTTAGTTATTGACGTGAAGGGTGGTAAAACTGCTATCTGGGGCGAGCTTGCTACTTGGAGTGCAAAACTAAAAGGGCTTTCAGGCGTTGTGATTGATGGGGCTGTGAGAGATCTTGACGACATTGTTAAAATGGATTTCCCAGTTTTCTCTAAACATATCTCTTCTAATGCTGGTGAACCAAAAGGTTTCGGTGAGATAGGCGCTGAGATAAACTGTGGTGGTCAAACTGTTAGAACCGGTGACTGGATAATTGGTGACGATTCAGGTGTTGTTGTTGTACCACAAGAGATTGCTCAGGAAATTGCTAACCGTGCTTTGGATGTTAAAGAACAGGAGAACCGTATTCGTGAGGAGATAAAAGGCGGCGGCTCGCTTGGTGGCGTTCTTAAACTGAAGAAGTGGGAAAAGGTAGTAGGATGAAAAAAGTTGTTTTTTTTACTGATTTACAAAAACTTTCTGAAGCTTTGAATAATTTTGATATAAAGGGTTTTGCTGATAAAAGAGTCCCTGTAAAACTTCACATGGGTGAAATTAAAAACAAGTTTTTTACTAAACCAGATTTTGTGAAACCAATTGTTGACGAGCTAAAAAAAGTGCATGCTGATCCTTTTCTTTTTGATACAACTGTTGCTTACCCTGGTTTAAGACACTATGTTTCTGGTTATCAGCAGGTTGCTAGGCTACATGGTTATACTATGAAAAAGATGGGCTGTGATATAATAATTGATGACAGCGGTGTTGTGAAAACTGTTGAAAATAGGGATTTTGAGGTTGCTTGGCATCTTGTAAATTCAACTCATATTCTTGCTATATCTCATGTAAAGGGTCATATTCAAGCTGGTTTTGGTGGTGCAATAAAAAACTTTGGTATGGGCGGTGTAACCAAAGAAACTAAGAAGAAAATGCATCACGGGAGCCGGCCTGTTTATCAGAAGGATGCTTGTACTTTTTGTGGTGTTTGCGCCGAGTTATGTCCTTTTGACGCCATTAGTATTAAAGGAGATAAATGGAAACAGAACATGCGTTCTTGTTTTGGTTGCGGTGTTTGTGTTGAAAACTGTAAGAGCGGGGCACTAAAAAACAAAGATGTTGATCTCCAATATTTAATCGCCTGCGCAGCAAAGGCATGTGTAGAAAATAAAAACGTTCTTTATGTAAATGAAATTAAACGTATCGCCCGTGGATGTGATTGTGATCCTTTTGCTGACCCTATTATATGCCCAGATATTGGTTATGTTGTATCTGATGATATCGTTGCGGTTGACAAGGCATCTTTAGACCTTATAAATAACGTTAAAAAAGATGTGTTTATAAAACATAATAAAATCGATCCGATGAAACAAATAAAATATGGTGAAGAATTAGGTTTAGGATCATCCTCTTATCAGTTAATTGAACTCTAAATGTGATAGTATGAGTAATAAGAAATTTGTTACAGCTATAAACTGTATGGATGGTAGAGTACAGTTACCTGTTATTGATTGGATGAAAAAAGAGTTTAAAGCAGATTACGTGGACATGATCACCGAGCCTGGTCCTGACAGGTTATTAGCAGAAAACATGTTTGAGGTTGAGTCTGTCAAAAAAAGAGTAGAGGTTTCTGTTAAGAAACATGGTTCTAAAACTGTTGCTGTTGTTGGGCATTGTGATTGTGCCGGTAACCAAGTTTGCAATGATGATCATCTCCAACAGATAAAATCGGCAGTGGAAATAGTAGACTCTTGGGGATTTAACACCAGTGTTATCGGTTTATGGGTTGATGAACACTGGCTGGTCCATAAGATTATCTAAATCTTTTTTTATGCTGTCTTTTTTTCTTTCCATGGGTCGCGGTAAACCATTGCTAATGCTGCTGCTATAAAGCACATTACTGCGGCTGGTATGAAAGCGTAAAGGAAACTCATACCCGCGTCCTGGACTGCACCTGCGAGCATAGGACCAACTATTCCACCAATTCCGTATGCAGTGAAGATAAAACCGTAGTTTAAACCTAGGTTCTCAGAGCCAAATGAGTCTGCACATGCGGCTGGGAATAACGCAAAGTTACCTCCGAAGTTGAACCCAATTAGTGCAGCGACAATATAAAATGCATATGGATTTGTCGTAGTATAAAAGAATATAACCATCATAATTCCTTGGAATAGAAACATTGATAGTAGCGCTTTTCTTCGACCGATTTTATCAGATACTTGGCCCCAGACGATTCGCCCTGCGCCATTGAAGATAGGTAGACAAACCGCTGCTCCTATCACAGCAAAATCTATTGCTTCTTGTGCACTAAAACCATATCCGCTGAAACCATCGGTTGGGCTTTTCGCAAAGTTTTGTACGTTGCCAATAACCATAAGCCCTGCAAGTGCTCCTATAATAAACATCATCCAAAGTAGATAGAATTCTCTCCTCTTGCACATCTCTCTTGGTTTGCAATTTAAACTAAATTTTTTGTCTTTTGAATCGCAGGTAGGCGGATTCCAGCCAGCTGGCTTCCATCCAAGAGGCGGGTTCCTCATAACCAGTGAGCCTATAACAACTAAGATTAGGAAAGCTATACCATATATCATAAATGCGTTATCGACATTAGCGATTGTGTAAGCATAGGCGCCAGCTTGTTTTGTTATAATGCCACTGAATCCTAGAACACTTGGCGGGTTCGCTAACAGTATCCATATGAATGCACCAAAGCCGAAACCAGCTACTGCTAAACCACTCACTAAACCTTTTTTATCCGGGAACCATTTAACTCCTATGGCAATTGGGACTACATAGGCGAGACCTATACCTGCACCAGCTAGTATACCAATGAATAATAGTTTACCAACAAAGCTTGCGCCAACAAAACTAGCTAAAATATAACCTAGGCCAAGCAATACTCCACCAGCTAAAGCAACCTTGCGCGGACCGATTTTATTCTGCAGTCTACCACCGATGATTGTGAATATAGCGAACGTTGCCAGGCCTGCGCTGAATATGGCCTGTGTCTGCGTTTTGTTAAAAGCAAATTCACTAATGCTACCAGGTGCGCCCTGCAGTGGTGTGGTAAAAGCTGACCAAGCATATATAGCACCAAGTGCTAGCTGAATCAGTATACCGCCGAGGACGATTACCCATCTGTTTATAACCTTAGCTTCCTTGTTTTCAATAACCTGTTTATCTTCAACCATAAACTAAGCCTTCCTCATATAAATGAACCCCTAAAAAGAAAATGTGATTAAATGTCTTTCGATTTTATGACACCTGTAGTTTTTATTTGAAGACTATTACAACAAAACCTGCAGCCACCATAATGAATACTATGAGTATCACAAAAATCTTAACAAGCCATGATTTTAGAGTATCTTTCCTCATTTTGCATACCTACTTGAGACTTCTATGTAGAAATCATCCAGTTTTAGAATGATTCTATCTTTTTTGCCCTTTAATGTTGCTTCTTTTTTGACTTCAAGATAGCCATTTTTTATTAGATGCTCGTCAGATACACTAACTTTCACTGCAGGTATATCTGACCATTTGATGTCGCCTTTTTCTTCCACTTTTTTAATTAGTTCTTTTTGGTGTTGTGTTATCCATTCGTTTATTTCTTTGCTATCTTTTTTGAACAATGGTCCTATCTTTGAATAAACCGGGTTAATGGCTGTTATTTTATCCTGTATATCTGGTTTTCCAGCTATGAATTCGTGGTCGTCTGGTAGTTTTAATGTTGATTTTATTATCGGGCTGCTTGGTTTTAGTTTTGTTATAACAGATGGGTTTGAGTATGTAGCATATGCTTCTATTGGTGCGTTTAGTGCTATGCCTTTTTCGCTTTTCCATGACCTCATTTTTGATATGTACTCTTTTACGTATTCACCAGCTTTTTCTTTTTCCTCATCGATTATTATTTGTTC
>Ga0105093_10001055_pt1 | contig 10507 bp, 7 predicted proteins | sample PPLLak3March2015_2_FD_79111 | JGI IMG/M metagenome (GOLD analysis project Ga0105093, IMG submission 79111) | Freshwater sediment microbial communities from Prairie Pothole Lake near Jamestown, North Dakota, USA - PPLs Lake P8 Core (3) Depth... | ecosystem: Environmental > Aquatic > Freshwater >... | reverse complement strand
GTAAAACGCCGGCCGCCCCAGGCCGCTGGCATTCAAGAGCCCTCCGCTGAGAATGCTTGCAAGAGCCGTAAGGATAAAGGGATCGCGCAGGAGACGTTTGAGCCGTCGGCCGGTGCCTTCATCGACCGAGCCCTCGCCGCTGTAATACTTGGCGATGGGAAAACCCACGGCATAATAGAAAAGCTCTTCAAAAATTTTGTATATCGGAACCAGGGCGAACCCTTCTTCTCCCAAAACCACGAAACAGACCAGCGCGCCGATGGATCCGATGTTGGTGAAGGAACCGCAGCTGAAAAGCGAGCCGGTTCTCCGTGCGCTAAGATTCAGCGCTTTGGCCGCCGCCAGTGCGAGCACGCCTCCGGCCAGCAGGGCGAAGACGCCGACAAACGGCAAGGCCGCCAGCTTGATGCTGCCAACGTTAACCACCCAAACGGCACCCAGAATCGCGACCGGGTTGACGAACAACAGCGCGATCCGCTGCAACAGCTTGCGCAGATCATCGATGGGCAAGGGCAGACGGATGATCCCGCGACTTGCAGCGACCTGAATGAGATAGCCCAGCAGCAATCCGAATGCGATGATGCTCAGAGAATAAGCGAATTTTGACATGCCCTGCCCCCGTGGTGTCGCTCAGCGGTACGGTGTGCCTTATATACCAGCCGTTATCCAGGGGGCAATATCAACTGCGGCGGAATCGTCACCTGAAGATGCTATTGACAGGACTCGCTGCCTTGCCCTAAACATCTAGTGGCTCTCAACTGCACCTTCCGAAACCCACACGCAGGGAAAGACAACCCGGATGATCACCCGTCAGCAGCAACAACAAGCGCGTCAGCGTGCGAAGGAAATGATCTGCAAGTCAGGCATATTCCTATCCGATCAGGAGGCGGACGCCATCGACGTAGTGGACTTCGGGCTGAGCCAGCTGGAGAGGGAAGGACTCCAGGTGGTCACCTTGGTTCAGACCGAAAGAATCAGCGTGAAGGTCCTGGCGCTATTCCCGAACCAAACCGAACCCGAGCATTGGCACCCCCCTGTCGGCGACGACCCCGGCAAGGAGGAGACCATCCGCGTCGTCGGAGGCTCAATGTATTTTTATATCCCGGGTGAAAACACCTTTCGCGACGGGTTTCTGGTAAACGGGAAGGAAAGCTATTACACCGTGCGCCACGAGATATTCATGCGACCGGGCGACCAGATCACCTTGACGCCGGGGATCAAACACTGGTTTCAAGCCGGCCGTGAGGGCGTGGTGATGTACAGCTTTTCAACGATCGCCCGGGACGTTCTCGACAAGTTTACGGACCCAGACATCGTGCGCGTCACCAGAATCGCCGAAGACAAGCAATCGTGAAAGCGGCTTCCAGCCGTGATCGTTAAACCGAATGTCACGGCTGGAAAACGCTCCCGCATACGGTGCCGACCGCTGAAGACCCGAAGCAGCGACTTCAGGAGACCTCATTGCATGGCAACACGAGCAGCCCGTAAGATCATCATCGCCATTGCCCCGGTGGGCCGCAGCACCCAGCCGCCGGCCATCAATCCCCTGACGCCGAAGCAGGTGGCTGACGAGGTCATTCGCTGCGCCCGGGCCGGAGCCGGGATGGTGCACCTGCATGTGCGCGACGCCAAGGGTGTACAGACCGAAGACATCGGCGTTTATTCCGAGACGCTCGACCGGATCCGGAAGTCCTCAGACATCGTCATTCAGGGCTCCACCGGCGGGTTGACCACACTCACCCTCGAGCAGCGCTGCGTGGCCCTGAACGACCCGCGCACCGAGGTGGCCTCGCTCAACATGGGCTCGGTCAACTTCGGCGAGGACGTCTACATCAACCGCCTGCCGGACATCCGCTTCTGGGCCCAGCGCATGCGCCTGACCAAGACCGTGCCGGAGATGGAAATCTTCGACTCCGGCATGTTGCCGGCGGCGCGGGCGCTGGTCGCGGAAGGTGCGATCAAACCGCCCTATTCCATCTGCTTCTGCCTGGGCTTTCACTGGACGCTCGCCCCGGACCCCAGGAGCCTTTTCTTCATGACCTCCTTGATGAGTGAGACCGTTCCCTGGGGAATCGTCCACGACGGCATGACGGATTTCAGGCTGCTCGCCACCGCTGTCGGGCTGGGGGCATCCCTCGTGCGGGTGGGCTTCGAGGACAGTATCTATTGGGCGCCTGGCAAAGCGGTTAAGCGCAATGTGGAACTGGTGCAAAAACTCGCCGAGCTCGTCCGCCTGCTGGGTCACGGGGTGGCGACTCCCGGTGAAGCCAGAAAGATTTTGGGAATCGGTAGAATTTGAAAATGTGTATGGACTAAACCATCAATCTGTGGGAGATTAAAAATCTAACCCTTTAAATGTCTTCGGTCCAGGGGGTATCTTCTTGATCGAGTCGAAGATACCGTATCCGACAAGAGAGGGAAAGGATTGAAGTCATGACTATAACAGAATGGATCATTCAGCTTTCGATCTTTGGGGTCTTGGCTCTGGCCGTGGTCGGCACCGTTCAGAATCTGGTTGACGCGATGAGAAAAAAGAACTGAGAGCGTGAGCCATGTCCATGGATTCCAAGGCCGGTTGTGCCAAGATGTGCCAGCCCCCAAAGTGTATAGCCGAAAGGTGAGCATTAACATCGACCGGCTGTCGGCTGCAGTCAAGGACCGCTTGTAGATTTTCCGGTATAATGCGCACAAAAAAAAGGGTCTCAGCAGGCCATACATGCTGAGACCCTTTTTCGTTTGCCTTTAAGCCGCTCAGCGGTGAACCTCTTGCCGGAGCCCCTATAACCAGAATTTTCGACTCACGCATCCGCAGCGGTTGCCGTGCTGATGGCCCCTGCTCGTTTCTTGCGATACTGGTTGACCACGCACGCTGCCAGCAAACCGATCCCCATGATGTCGGTGATCGTGCCTGGGTCTACGAGCAGCAAGCCGCCGATGACAAACAAGATCCGCTCGATCCAGTTCATCGGTGCTACGAAATAACCGATCATGGCCGCACCGATCGCCGTCATGCCTGCGCAGGACGTAATCAGGGTCTGAATCATCGCGTACCACGTCGTATTGATCCAAAGCATGGAGGTGTTGTAGACAAAGATGTAGGGCGTCAGAAACGCCCCGATGGCCAGCTTGGTGGAAGTGACCCCCGTCCAGAAGGCGTTGGCTTTGGCGATACCAGCGCCGGCGTACGCAGCCAGGGCAACCGGCGGCGTAATATCGGCCACAATGCCGAAGTAGAAGACAAACATGTGGGCCGCGAGCGGGTGCACTCCCAGTTGAATCAGCGCCGGGGCCGCGATGGTGGAGGTAATGATGTAGTTGGCCGTGGTCGGAACTCCCATGCCGAGGATGAGCGAGGTGATCATGGTGAAGATAAGCGTCAACAGGAGATTGCCGCCGGCCAACTCCACCAGTCCGTTCCCCAGCTTGAGCCCCAGGCCGGTCAGGGTGATCGCGCCGATGATGATGCCGGCCGAGGCGCAAGCCAGCGCCACACCGATGGCATTCCGCGCTCCGAGCTCGAACCCGTCGGCGATTTGCCGGGGGCTCATGCGGGTGGCCTTCTTCAAAGCACCCGCAATGATGCAAGTCACCAGGCCCATAAGAGCGGCGTAAAGCGGGGTGAACCCGATCGAAAGAAATATGATGATCGCAAACAAGGGGACGAAGAGATGCCCCCGCTCCTTCAAGACATCCGTGAAGCGGGGCAGCTCGTCACGGCTCAGGCCCCGCAGGTTGCAGCGCTTGGCCTCGAAATGCACTTCCATGAACACGCCGAAGAAATAGAGACAGGCCGGGATGGCCGCCGCCTTGGCGATGTCCAGGTAGGGCACGTTGAGAAACTCGGCCATGATGAAGGCCGCAGCCCCCATGATCGGCGGCATGATCTGACCGCCGGTCGAGGAGGAGGCTTCCACCGCCGCGGCGAATTCGGGCCGGTAGCCCAGGCGCTTCATCATGGGGATGGTGAGGCTTCCCGATTCCACGGTGTTGGCCACCGAGCTTCCGGACACCGTTCCCTCCAGGGCGCTGGTGATGACCGCCATCTTGGCCGGGCCGCCGGAGGCCCAGCCGGCCACCGCGTTGGAAATGTCGATGAAAAGCTGTCCCAGCCCCGACTTTTCACGGAACGAGCCGAACAGGATGAACAGGTAGATGAACGTCGCCGCCACCCCCAAAGGGATGCCTAGGATGCCCTCGGTGGTCAGATACATGTGGGATGCGATGCGCTCCAGCGAATACCCGCGGTGCGACATGAAACCGGGGAAATAGGCTCCGAAATAGCAGAAGATCAGAAAAAACGTTGCCAGGCAGACGATCGGCAGCCCCACCACCCGTCGCCCCGCCTCCAGCGTGAGCAGGATGCCGAATATGGCGACGATATAATCCAGGCGGGAATAATCCCCGCCGGCCTCCATGATGCGCATGTAGTTCAAGGCCATGTATAACCCGATGTAACCGGCAAAAATGGCCAACGCCCAGTTGTACCACCGCAGTCGGTCATCGGATTCTCCGCCGACGCGGGCCGGGAACAGAAGGTAGGTCAATACGAAGGCATACGCCAGGTGGATGGATCGTTGCAGCTGGGCAGGGAACAACCCAAAAGCCGCTGTGTACACCTGAAAGATCGACCACGAAACTCCGATAAGGTACACGACCCAGCGGCCGGTCCCGGTCAGCTTGCGGGCGGCAGCTTCCTTGTCGACCTGCTTCAGGATCTTTTCGATCTCTTCCTTGGAGACGGCCTCGACCCCTTCCATCTGGGTGGTGAGGGCACCGGACTGAACCGGATCTTTTTCTTTTTCGCTCAAGGGATGCACCTGCCTTTCATAAGGTCGAGCCATCGCGCTTTTCGAACGCGAAAGGTCAACGCACTTCCAGCTTCAGATAGATCCGAAAGACGGATCTCCCGATCCTTAAAGTGCAAGGTGTGATCGGCCACCCGCCCTACTCGGATGGTGACGTCGGGGACAGGACGGTTTACGGTCCATTCCAGCCACCCGTCCGGTGCAACAGCCAACGTTCCTTCCGACGTCGACGACTCCGGCATGCCGGCGCCGAAAGCATCGAACCGAGACTTGACGACTACCAGGTGGTCGGCTTCCACCCTCAACGTGTCATAAACGGGCCGCCGGTTGACGGAGTGGATGAAAGAAACCACAAACTCATCACCCGTCTTGACCCGTGCACAAAACGCAACGCGCCCAACGCGGCCATCGACGATTTCGAGCACGGGGATGAACGGCCACAGCAAAAGCCCGCCAGCCCCCGCTCCGGCAAGCACCAGGCCTGCGATCCACCGACGACTCATTAAAAACAGCTTATGGCGCGCTGCGCCATTCTATTCAGCAACGAAGTGTCGTCCTTGTGGGAGTGGCTCCCGGCCTTCGTAGCCAAAGCTACTTCGGCGGAGTAGGCTCCAGCCACGATATCGTCGCGGCAAGATGCCGCTCCCACAGTATTGTCAAAAAGAGACTTCATTGGAAGTCGAGCGCGGTCTCCCATTTTTGCACGGGAACAAGCGCCAAGGGGTCGAGGGAAAGTGAAATGCGGCATGAAAGCATCTCGATGATCCCTCGACCCCTCTGACCCGTTACCCATTATATCGATCCCGCTAATTTTACGGGATCGATATTTACTTCATCAGACCTTTTTCTTTGAAATACTTCACCGCACCCGGATGGAAGGGGATGGACACGCCCTGCACCGCATATTTCAGGTTGACTTCCTTGCCCTTGGCATGGGCGGAAGCCAGATCGGCCTGGTTCTCGAACAGGGCCTTGGTCAGGTTGTAGACCGTGTCCTCCTTCAGCTGGTTGCCCGCGATCAGAACGGCATTCACCGCCACCGTGGACACGTCCGCGGTCTGGCCCTTGTATGTGTTGGCCGGGACCTTCACCGCCGCCAGGAAGGGGTACTTCTGGGTCAGCTTGGCCGAAACGTCGGCGGGGATATCCAGAATTCGGATTTCGTTCTGGGTCGAGACGTCCATGATGCCCGAGTTGGGGATGCCGGCCGTCACGATGAAGGCATCGATGTGCTTGTCTTTGAAGGCTTCCGCGCTCTCGGAGAAGGACAGGAATTGCGCGTTCACATCCTCTTTCTTCATGCCGTAGGCGTCCAGGAGCTGCCGGAAGTTGGCTTCGGTGCCGCTGCCCGGTGCGCCCACACCCACCTTCTTGCCCTTCAGGTCGGCGAAGGTTTTGACGGGGCTGCCCGCCGCCACGACCACCTGAACGATTTCAGGGTAGAGCGTCGCGATGACGCTCATGCCTTTGAGGGGTTCCTTGAAGGCCTCCTTGGCATTGAAAGCGAAGTCCAGGGTGTCGCTCTGGACCAGGGCCAGCTCGACCTCTTTCTTGTTGATCAGCCGCACGTTCTCGCCCGAGGCGCCGCTGGTCTGGGCGGTGACGTTCATGTCCTTGATCTTGGAGTTCCAGATCTTGGCCATGGCGCCGCCGAAGGGATAGTAGGTCCCGGCGGTGCCGCCGGTGGCGAGCACCAGGTTGTCGGCCGCCTGGACCGAGGCGACCGCGCCGATCAGAAACACAACCACCATGCACACACCGAACAGTCTTTTCATCGAGCACCTCCTTGAGTTGTTTGTGTCTGATTACTTTCCTGATTCGAATTCTGCCTGCCCCGAAGCCGGTTTCATCAAGCAAGCTATCTTATGATAGCGACTATGCACTGTCAAGAAAAACGCCCCGCGCGCTTCGGCTGGCGTCAGAACTCGTTGCGCGGGTCGGAGGCGATCAGGAAGACTTTGTTCGTGGGGTCCACCATGATGGCGTTCACGTCGCCCATGTTGGCCCGCACCTGGATCTTGTAGCCCATCGCCTTGAGCTTCTCCGCCGTGTCGGCGCTCAGGCCGTTCTTCTCGATGCGCAGCTCGTCGGGGATCCACTGCAGGTGCACCCGCGGGGAGTCCACCGCCTCGCGGATCGTCATGCCGTGGTCGATCACGTTCAGGATGACCTGCATGACCGTCGTGATGATCCGGGCGCCGCCGGGGCTGCCCACCACCATGACCACCTGGCCGTCCTTTAAAACGATGGTGGGCGACATGGAGGAGAGCGGCCGCTTGTAAGGCTCCACGGCGTTCGCGTCGCCGCCGAGCAGCCCGTAGAGGTTGGGCACGCCGGGTTTGGCGGCGAAATCGTCCATCTCGTTGTTCAAAAGGAACCCGGCGCCGTTCACGGTGGCGGCGCTGCCGTAATAGTCGTTGATGGTGTAGGTGATGGCGACGGCGTTGCCGAAGCGGTCCACCACCGAGTAGTGGGTCGTGTTGCTGCCTTCCTTTTTAAAAGAAGTGCCCGGCCGCACCTGGCCCGACGGGGTCGCCTTGCCGGGCTCGATGCGCTGGCGCAGGCGTTCGGCGTAATCCCTGGAGATCAGGGTTTCGACCGGCACCTTCACGAAATCCGGATCGCCCATGTACTCGCTGCGGTCGGCGTAGGCGAAGCGCATGGCCTCGGCCATCACGTTCACCGCGGCGGCCGAGTTGGGCCCCATGGCCTTGAGGTCGAAGCCCTCCAGGATGTTCAGCATCTGGATGATGTGCGTCCCGCCCGAGCTGGGCGGCGCCATGGAAACGATCTCGTATCCGCGGTAGCTCCCGCGCACCGGTTCGCGCCAGATCGGCTTGTAGCGCTTCAGGTCGTCCTTGGTGATGATGCCGCCGTTGGCCTGCATGTCCTTTGCGATCAGGTCCGCGACGCCACCCTCGTAGAACGCCTTGGAGCCCCGCTCGGCAATGGCACGAAGGGTCCTGGCCAGGTCCTTCTGCACCAGCAGATCGCCCTCTTTGTAAGTGGAGCCGTCCGGCTTGAGGAAGTAACGCCGGCTCGATCCGTACTTGGCGAAGCGCTCCTGGTGCTCCTTGAACGTCTCGGCGTTGCGGGCGCTGACGACGAAGCCTTTTTCGGCGTATTTGATTGCCGGCTGCATCAGCACGGAGAGCTTCTTCGTGCCGAAGCGCTCCAGCATGGCGCTCATCCCCGCCACGGTGCCGGGCACGCCGGCGGCCAGGTAGCCGTCGAGGCTGAGCTTCGGCACCACGTTGCCGGCGGCGTCCAGGTACATGTCGCGGGTCGCCCGGCCCGGCGCCATTTCGCGGAAATCGAGGGTGTAGATCTTGCCGTCGGCCGTGCGGATGACGGCAAAGCCCCCGCCGCCGAGGTTTCCGGCGGCCGGGTGGGTGACGGCCATGGTGTATCCCACGCAGACCGCGGCATCGACAGCGTTGCCGCCGGCGCGCAGCACCTGCATGCCGGCCTCGGTAGCGAACTTGCTGGTTGCGATCACCGCGCCCTCCGCGCTCTTATCCGGGCGAAAGGATGCCGCTTGAAGGCTGGGAGCTGCGGCAACCAGTGCCAGCCCGATGACCAACGCACCGAGAGACAGGATAAACTTCCGGGAGTGGATCTTCATTCTGACCTCCTTTGGCTGAGGTTCAAGGCGGGACGGGACCAGAATACCAGCCGATCTCTAACATCGAAGCTCGGCAGAAGTCAAAAACAAAGCCGCGACGCCGGAACTTATCGAGTTGACACTGTTTTTCACGTAGTTACTTTGGACCATTCCAAGGAGCTGAGGAGGGAGGGCGTTGGCTCAACGGCGTTTCCTTTTGGAGGGCGGTTCCGAATTCGGGGGGGCCATGGCGGAGGCCGACCTGGCGGCCGTCCGGCTCGCCGGAGGGCGCAGCGCGCCGGTGGCGATAATCCCGGCCGCCGCCGTTCCGGCGAACGACCATGGCAATGCGGGCGAAAACGGCGTGCGCTGGTTCCGGAGCCTGGGCCACCCCTCGGTCCAGTCCCTGGACCTGGTGGACCGGGCGTCGGCCGAAGACCATCGCATCGTCACCGACATAGAACAGTCGCGGCTGATCTTCATGCTGGGCGGTTCGCCCCGCTACCTGGCCGAAACGCTCCTGGGGACGCGGGCCTGGAAGGCCGTGATCAGGGCCCAGCGGCGGGGGGCGGTCGTCGGCGGCAGCAGTGCGGGCGCGATGGTGCTCTGCGAGCGCTTATTCGACCGGGCCTCCGAGCGGGTTCTGCACGGCCTGGGCCTGCTTCCGGGCTGCTGCGTGATCCCGCACCACGACACGTTCGGGAAGAAGTGGGCGCTTGCGCTCGGACGCCTGGTGCCGGGGGTGAACCTGCTGGGAATCGACGAGGAAACCGGTCTGCTGAACGACGGCCCAGCCGGCGAATGGACCGTTTACGGAAACGGAGCCGTTACGGTTTACAAAGACGACGGCCGCGCGCGGTACAGGCACGGGCAACGCTTCGTGCTTCCGATCGCGGCCAGGGATCTTCCTTGAAGATGACGCAATGCCGGAACGAATCCGGAAGGGTGTTGTGAATGTCCGCGCAGGGCACGATCGTCCTCATGGGCTCGGGCGAGCTGACCGCCACCATGGTGGAAACCCACAAGAATCTGCTGTCGCGGCTGGGTCCGGGCGCGCGCGCCGTCTTCCTGGACACCCCGGCCGGTTTTCAACTCAACGCCGACCGGATTTCCGCCAAAGCGGTCGAGTATTTTCACACCAAAGTGGGCCACTCCATGGAGGTGGCCTCTTTCAAGTCCGGGGACCTTGTCGGCTCGGCTGAATCCGAGAAAGCGTTCCTGACCATGCGTCAGGCCGACTTCGTCCTGGTCGGGCCCGGCAGCCCGACCTACGCCGTGCGCCAGTGGGCGGGTTCGCCGGTTCCCGAAATTCTCGCCCGCCGGATCGAGAAGGGCGCCTGCCTGGTGGCCGCCAGCGCCGCCGCCCTGACGGCCGGCGCTTTCACCCTTCCGGTCTACGAGATATACAAGGTCGGCGAACCCCCGCATTGGAGCCCGGGGCTGGACCTGCTGGGCCGCTTCGGCCTCGACCTCGTGGTGGTGCCGCATTGGAACAACGCCGAGGGCGGCACCCATGATACCCGCTACTGCTTCATGGGCGAGCCCCGCTTCCGGGTCCTGGAAGCCCTGCTGCCGGGCGGGACGGCCATTCTCGGAGTGGACGAGCACACGGCCTGCATCATCGACCTGGCTCGCAATGAAGCCCGCATCCAGGGGGTCGGCGGCGTGACGTTGCGGCGCGGCGGATCCGAGCTGGTGCTGGAGAAGGGCGCCGTCGTGCCCCTTGACGCATTGAAAGGCGGTTGGCAGGCCGAACCGCGGACACCCGTCGCGCCTGCCGGCGAAGCGGCCGACGCGCCCGCGGCCGACCCGCAGCCGGACCCCTTCTGGGAAACCGTCCATGCCCTCGACGCCCGCTTCCGCGCCGCCCAGGAGGCCCGCGACCCCGAGGGCATGTCCGCCGCGATCCTGGAACTCGAGCGCGTCGTCTGGGCCGCCACGCGCGATGTGGAAAACGAGGAGTCCATCCCCTCCGCCCGGGAGCGGCTGCGGGAGTGGGTGGCGCTGCTGGGATCGTCTCGGTCGTCGAGCCCCCGCAGCACCGGCGATTGCCTGGGACCGCTCGTGGAAGAGCTGCTGGCGCTGCGCGACGACCTGC